>Ga0207874_1000361_pt1 | contig 67214 bp, 47 predicted proteins | sample HigsolmetaAR201D_FD_184833 | JGI IMG/M metagenome (GOLD analysis project Ga0207874, IMG submission 184833) | Ionic liquid and high solid enriched microbial communities from the Joint BioEnergy Institute, USA - AR20-1-D (SPAdes) (version 2) ...
GGAGACACCAGCCATGTCGGCTGTTCCCCACTATAATTCCTACCTTCTTCCCCGCCAGCATCTTGCGGGATTTTATCGGCAAATTAACGGAGGGCTTATGGGCTAGAGCTGCGCGCAAAAAGAGAGCGGCCCCGGTGCGCTAACACCGGGGCCGCTCGGTTTGTCAGAGTTACGCGGCTTCAACGGGCACTGACGCCAATCAAGCTCCCGTTGGGCCGACGCCAACCGCTACGATAGCACTCGTAGTTGGCACGTAGATGATACGCGCCTGGTTGGCGGTTCGCAACCCCAACCCAACATTTTTTCCATGGCAAAGGCAAATCCAGCGCTCCAAATTAATCTGTCTGACGACACACTGATCAACAAGTCCGGCCTCGTCGATCTATTTGGCCGTTCCGAGCAGTGGGTCAACACGCACTTTCGGCACGCGCCTTGGATTGTTGCAGGCGAGGACAAATTCCTGTTCTGGGCTGATGTCAAGGCATACTTGAAGGGCCTCCGATGCAAGAGCAGTGGCGACCGAGAGTAAAGCCGTACCGCCTGAAGCGGTTCGGCGTGTGGGTGTTCCGGTGGTACGACCGCGCCGGCCGCAAGCGGCAGCAGCTTTCCAAGGTGCCCCTGACCGAGCCCTATGAAGAAGCGCTGCGGGCGGCCATCGAATTGGAGCGACAACTCCTCGATGGCCGCCGCGCGCTCACGTGGCAAGAAGCGACGAACCTCTACGAGGACGTACACCGTTCCGAGCAGGCTGTCGGCACGCAAGAAAACTGGCGCACCACGCGCCGAGCCTTCGAGCGGATCGTCGGCCCCGTGACCATGGAGGACTGTACGACCGATGCGGTAGACAAGTTCCGCAGCGGATTGCGCCGGGAGAAGCTGGCGCCGTCCACCATTGCCGGCCACCTGCGCTACCTGCGAGCGATGCTCCGCTGGTGTCACCGCAAGGGGTACATTGCCGAGGTGCCCGTGTTCGACATGCCCACGATTTCCGGCACCCGGAGCAGGTCGCGCCCAATCACGGGCGAAGAGTTCGACCGGATTCTTGCCGCGGTGCCCACGGTGCGGCCCAGGGACCACGAGCGATGGCAGCAGTTCCTCAAGGGCCTCTGGCACAGCGGCCTGCGGGTCAGCGAGCTGGCGGCCCTGCGATGGTCCGATGGCGATGTCGAGATCGACCTGACACAGCGGTTCCCCGGCTTCCGGTTCTACAAGCAAAAGAACCGCAATGAAGGCCAGTGGGTGCCGATGACGCCCGAGTTTTTCGAGTCGTTTGTGCAGAACGCAAAGCGGCGGCGCGGGTACGTGTTCCCCCTGCCGGGCCGCAGCGGCGAGCAGATGACCACCAAATCGATCGTCAAGGTAATCCGCGACATTGGCATAGTGGCGGGCGTGCGAACCTCAAAGAACAAGTTCGCCACCAGCCACGACATCGGCCGGCGCGCCTTCACCACCCGGCACACCTGGTTGAGCCAGTGGGAGCTGGCGGCGTTCATGCGACACCAGAGCCCGGAGACCACCAAGCAGTTCTACGTCGGTGACCTGGCGCTCGAGGTCGCCCGCAAACTGTGGTCGGGCGGTGACCAAGCGGTGACCGGCCCGGATTCGCGCGAGCTGGAGACCGATGAATTGTCAAAGAACGCAAGTCAAACCGGTATCGACAGTTAAGTACAAGCGGAGGGCACGGGACTCGAACCCGCAACCGGTTTCCCGGCACCACATTTCCAGTGTGGCCGCTAACCAATTCGCTTACCCTCCGGGCAGTCGGGCCTCGCCGCTGAAAGGGGACGCTGCGGGCGGCCGTGAGGTTCGCCCCCCCAACACCACAGCGAGGTCTCCAAATGTTACCACAAGTCCGGTTGCGATTCCATTGCCTCGGCCCGGCCAGAAACGCGGGCTGCGGCCGCACAGGCCCTTCAGCCGGCATATCCGGCAGAGCCGCCGGGGGCGTCACACCCGCTGCACCGTGTTGCCGCTGAGGCGGCGGACCAGACGCCGCATTTCCAGCACGGACAGCGTGGCCAGCACCTGGTGGATGGGCAGCCCACTGGCGAGCACCACCTGATCGATGGAGGTGGCCGTGGCGTCGATCGCCTGGAGCACGCGTTGCTCGGTGTCGTTGAGCAAGCGTTCCGCCGGGTGGCGGACGACGTCGCCCTCGGGCGTGGTGGTCGGTTCGACCAGCGGCCCCAGCTCGTCGAGGATGTCCTCCACGGTTTCAACCAGCCGGGCACCGTCGCGCAGCAGCCGGTGGCAGCCCTGGGCGACACGGTTATCCACCTGGCCGGGGACAGCGAACACCTCGCGGCCCTGTTCCATGGCATGCCGGGCGGTAATCAGGGCCCCGCTGCGGACGGCTGCCTCGACGACGACCGTGCCCAAGGTCAAGCCTGAGATGATCCGGTTTCGCTGCGGGAACACGCCGCCCTGGGGTGGGGCGAGCGGCGGCGACTCGCTGATGACGGCGCCTTGTCGGGCGATCTGGTCGGCCAGCGGCGCGTGCTCGGGCGGATAGATGTTAAGGACGCCGCTGCCCAATACGGCGATGGTCCGGCCGGCGGCGGCGAGCGCACCGCGATGGGCTGCCGCATCGATGCCGCGTGCCAGGCCGCTGACGACCGTAAAACCGGCACGAGCCAGGCCTCCAGCCAACCGTTCGGCTTGCCGCAGGCCGTACTGCGTGGCATGGCGCGTACCGACGATCGCCACGGCGATGCTGTCTTGCGGCAGCAGTTGCCCGCGGATGAACAACACGCCCGGCGGCGTGTGCGTTTCGGCCAGCAGCCGCGGGTACGAAGCGTCGGCTTCGGTCAGAACGGTGATACCGTGCTGGTCGCATACGGCCAGCGTTTCATCGACGGGGATCTGCCTGGCCGCTGTGATGGCATCGCTCAGCTTGCGGCCGATGCCTGGCACCTGGCAAAGCTCCTCGGGCGACGCGGCGAACACGGCCGCCGGTGTGCCGAACGCTTCCAAGAGCGCCATCCGCAGACGCGGCCCGACGCCCGGCACCAGGGCCAACCGCACCCGGTCGCGCAGCTCTGGTTCATCGGCTGCCATCGATGTGCCCCGTTGTTTGTGTGAACTCGACCGGCAGAGACACGCGGCGAAACGGTAAGAGGAGCCCCGGTGAACGTGCGCCGCGTGTGAGGGACTATCTTAACCGGCTGGTGCGGCCGGCGGAACCGTGGGGCCGTGCTGGGAGAGGTGGGCGCGGCTTCGATGGGGAGGTCATCCCAGTCAAAACGACTGCACACGGCTGGCACAGCCGTGGCACGCGGCACGTTGCCGGCGCGGGGATCACTTGGCGGCGGGTTGGGCATCGCTCTTGTATTCGCGTTCCACCACGTGGCAGCGGACCAGGTGGCCGTCGAGGTTCAGTTCCCGCGGTACTTTGTGGCGGCAGATTTCTTCGGCCAGTGGGCAGCGGGGGTGGAAGCGGCAGCCGGCCGGCGGATTGGCGGGGCTGGGCACGTCGCCTTGCAGCACGATCCGTTCGCGCTTGGCCGTCGGATCCATCACCGGAACGCTGGACAGCAGCGCTTTGGTGTATGGGTGCAGCGGGTTGCGGTACAGCTCCTCGCTGGTGGCCAGTTCGACGATCTCGCCCAGGTACATCACCGCCACGCGGTCGGCAATGTACTCCACCACCGACAAGTCGTGCGAGATGAAGATGTAAGTGAGCTGGTGCCGGTCGGCGCTGCCTTGTCGCAGTTCTGTCAGCAGGTTGATGACTTGCGACTGGATCGAAACGTCGAGGGCCGAGATCGGCTCGTCGAGCACCAGCAGTTTGGGGTTGAGTACTAGTGCCCGGGCAATGCCGATGCGTTGCCGCTGGCCGCCGGAGAACTCGTGCGGGTAGCGCTGCATGTAGCCGGGATCGAGGCCCACGTCCTTCAACGTCTTGGCCACCAGCTTCAGACGTTCCTGGCGGTTCCCGATGCGGTGGATGACCAGGCCTTCTTCGACGATCGCCTGGACCGTCATGCGCGGGTTGAGCGAACTGTACGGGTCCTGAAAGACGATCTGCATATCGCGCCGCAGCCGGCGTAAGGTGCTGCCTGAGGCCGTGGTAACGTCGCGGCCTTCAAAGGTGATTGTGCCGGAGGTGGGCTCGATCAGCCGCAGCAGCGTCCGGCCGACGGTGGTCTTGCCGCAGCCGCTTTCGCCTACCAGGCCGAGCGTTTCGCCCGGCCGGACGGCGAACGATACGCCGTCGACCGCTTTGACGTGGCCGACCACGCTGCGGAACACGCCCCGGCGGATTGGGAAGTGCTTCTTGAGGTCGCGGATTTCGAGCAGGGGGGCCTCAGGCATGGGACAACTCTTCGGCAAAGTGGCAGTGGACCAGGTGGCCGGGCCGCAGTTCACGCAGGACGGGCTCTTCGACGCGGCAACGATCCTTGGCGAACGGACAGCGGGGATGGAACTTGCAGCCGGGAGGGAACTCGTCGGGCCGCGGCACCATGCCAGGGATGGTTTGCAGCCGGTCGGTCTTGGCGCTGCGTCCGTCGGGCCGCGAGGCGAACAGGCCCTTGGTGTACGGGTGCAGGGGATGCTTGAACAGCTCGACCACCGGCGCGTATTCCACCACCTTCGACGCGTACATCACGGCTACGTCGTCGGCCATTTCGGCGATCACGCCCAAGTCGTGCGTGATGAACAGGATCGACATGCCGGTCTGCTGTTGCAGATCACGCAGCAGATCGAGCACTTGGGCCTGGATCGTCACGTCCAGGGCTGTCGTCGGCTCGTCGGCGATCAGCAACCGGGGATTGCAGGCCAGGGCCATGGCGATCATCACGCGCTGCCGCATACCGCCGGAGAACTGGTGCGGGTACTCGTCGAGCCGCCGCTCCGGATCGGGGATGCGCACCTTGCGCAAGGCGTCGAGGGCGCGTTTGCGGGCTTCTTCCTTGGAGCAGTTCTGGTGCAGCAGGATCGCCTCCATGATCTGCGCGCCCACGGTGAAGACCGGGTTGAGCGAGGTCATCGGCTCCTGGAAGATCATCGCCACCTTGGAGCCGCGCAGCTTGCGCATTTCCGGCTCGGGCAGGTGGTTAAGCACCACCGGCGGCTGGTTGTCCTCGTACAGGGTGATCGTGCCTTCGACGATGCGGCCGGGCTGCGAGATCAGGCCGATGATGGACAGCGCCGTGACCGACTTGCCGCAGCCGCTTTCGCCCACCAGCCCCAGCGTCTTGCCCTTGGGGATGGTCAGCGACACGTCGTTCACCGCCGGCACCACCGCCTTCTCGGTATAGAAGTAGGTGTGCAGATGCTTGATTTCGATCAGCGGCGGTGCGGAGGTGCCGGGGGCGACGGGCTGGCTCGTGGTCTGCGTCGACATGGATGGTGATTCAGCAGGCTACGGGTAGGTTGAATTGACCGATGCGGCGTGCCAGGGACGGGGACGGTTACGCGGCGGCGATCTGCGGAGTTTTCGTTGCGGCAACAATCCGTGTTGAACCCGCCGCGCGCGGCATGCGCTTAACGCCCGGCTTCGCGAAGCCGCGGGTCGGTGGCTTCCTGCAGGCCCTCGCCGATCAAATTATAGGCGAGCACGGTCAGGAAGATCGCCAGACCCGGGAACACGATCAGCCACCACATGGTGTTGTTCTGTTGGCCTTCGGCCAGGATGCGGCCCCAACTGGGCGTGGGCGGCGGCGGACCAAAGCCCAGGAAGCTGAGGCCGCCTTCGATCAGAATGGCCGACGCGATGCCGAAGGTGATCGGCACCAGCACCGGGGCCATGGCGTTGCGCAAAATGTGCCGGAACATGATCCGGCTCGGTCCGGCACCCAGCGCTTTGGCGGCCGAAACAAAGTCGGCCTCGCGCAGCTTGATGAACTCGGCGCGGGTCAGGCGGGCGATGGACGTCCAGCCGGTCAGACCAATGGCGGCCATGAGGTGCCAGATCGTAATCTTGGGCAGCACCGCGATCAGGGCCAGGATCAAGACCAGCGTGGGGACGCACATCACGATCTCGATCAACCGGCTGATCAGCGCATCGACCCAGCCGCGGAAATACCCGGCCAGGGCGCCCAGGGTGATGCCGATGGCCGCGGCGATGCCCATCGAGACAAAGCCCACCAGCAGCGCGATCCGCGTGCCGTGGACCATGATCGCAAACACGTCGACGCCGGCCGGCGTGGTACCAAACAGGTTGTAACGGTTCGGGGAGCCGTAGTTGCGCGTGGGGTTGGCGGGTTGAGCCGGCCATTCACCCTCGCGAACGCGCCGTTCGGGATCCTGGTAAATCAGCGGCCAGATGGCCCAGCTTTCCGGATCTTTCTCCTTGAGGTTACCCGCATAGACGTTGCGGAAGCGGTCCTTGGTGAAGATGGCATTCTCCCAGCTTCGGTTGAAATAGCCCAAGCATGGGAAATAGATCTCACCCTTGTATTTGCAGACGATCGGTTTGGTGCCGACGATGGCCGGCGAGAAGATGGCCACCAGGGCCAGGAACACCACGAACAGCAGCGCCGTCATCGCCAGCCGGCGACGGCGGAACCGCAGCCAGGCCTCGGCCCAGTAGCCGCGGGGAACGTCGCGCTCGATCGGCTCCTGCGGCTCGGCAGCCGGAGCCGGCACCGAGAAGCCGACCACTTCGGGCCCGCTGGTTGCGGCTTCGCTTTCGATGGCGGCTCCCAGGCCCGCAGCGTCTTCCGGGGCCTGGCGAGGCAGAGCCTCGTCTCCCGGTCGCTCGGGGCTTTCCCCGTGAGGCTGTTTGTGATCTCCAGGGTGTGAAGTCATCCCTGCACGTCTACCTGCAATGGTTCAGGAATGGATTGATGCGTTTGCCGGTGGTGGCTGCCGTGGCGTGCGCTCAGGTGAGGCTTACCCGCGGATCGACGATGGCATACAGCACGTCGGCCAGCAGTTGGCCCAGCAGCGTCAGCACCGAGAACATCAAAACCAGGGACATCAAAATCGGGTAATCGCGGTAGCCCAGCGCTTCGAAGAACAGCTTGCCGATGCCGGGCCAGGCGAAAATTTGTTCCAGGATCACCGATCCGCCCAGCAGCGCCGGCAGCGTCAAGCCGATTTGCGTGACCAGCGGGATCAGCGTATTGCGGAAGGCATGATGAAAGATGATGTTCCGCGGTGATACGCCCTTGGCCTTGGCCGTACGGATGTAGTCCTGGCGGATCACCTCGTTCATGTTCGCTTTGATGAAGCGGCTGTAGAACGCCAGGCTGCCGTAGGTGAAACACGTGACCGGCAGGATGGCGTGCTTGGCGATATCCCAGACCTGCTCAATAAACGAAAGCTGGGCGAAGTTGTCGCTGTGCGTGCCGAACAGCGGCAGCAGGTCGAGCTTGACCGCGAACGCCAACTGCAAGAACAACGCGGCCACGTACGACGGCAGCGAGTAGAGCATGTACAGCACGGTGCTGAGCGCCCGCTCACGCATGGTGCCGTTGCGGGCGGTGAAGTACAGGCCCAGGGGGATGGACAACACGTACGCCAGCACCAGCGATGAGACGGTCAGGATCAACGTATTGCCGATCCGCTCGCCGATCACCTGGGAGACGGGCGCGCCGTTGTAGGCCATCGATTGGCCCAGATCGCCCTGGACCAGGTGGAGCACCCACATCGCGTAGCCGACGTAAATCGGCTTATCGAGGTAGTACTGCTCCCGAAACCGCTGGAGCGCCTCCGGGCTGGGTTGGCGATCCGGACTCATCGACTCGATGTTCACGAGCGTGGGATCGCCCGGCGTGCTGCGAATCAGCGCGTACACCAGGAACGTGATCACCACCAGCATCGCCAGGGCGATAAGCAATCGGCGGATCAGATACTGCGCCATGGCTATCGAATGACAGGTACGGGATGGTAAGTCCGGCGAGCGGTGGTTGGCTGGGCGAATGTCTTGGGCTGCTGCCGCGGCGACACGCCTTACGCCAAAAAACGCCGCAGGCGGGGCAGTTCAGGCGGCATGGGCCCGCCAGCGCCCCGCCCTGCACGTTGTTCAGCAGCTTTGCCTGGGCAGCACGGCGCTGGGCGAACCGCCGGTCAGGCGTTTGCTGCCTGCCGGCGGCGCCCACATGCCGTAGGCCCAATGCTACTTGGTAACCCAAACCGACCCGAAACCGGGGCTGTATCCAAACGGCCCGCGCGGGCTGAACATGTAGCCGCGGAGCTGCTTGTTGAATCCATAAAACGACGACATGTTGTACAGGAACGTGTACGGCTGCTCGTCGTAGATGATTTCGGCGATGCGGCCGTAGATTTCGGCCCGCTTCTCGCGGTCGAACTCGCGCTCGCCCTGCTTGAACAGGTCGTCGACTTCCTTGTTGGAGAAGCCCACGAAGTTACGCGGCGCGCCCGTCTTCCAGATGTTGTCCGAGGTGCTGGGATCGGCCCCGGCGCCCCAGCCGGAAAACGCGGCCACAAACTCCTTCTTGAACATCCGCTCCTGCATCACGGCGGCTTCCAGCGGCCGCACGTGGCAGATGATGCCGATCGACTCCAGGTTCTCGCGCAGCAAGTTACAGATGGCGATCCGGTCGGGCTTGTTGCTGACCAGGATGTCGAACTCGAACTTGATGCGTTTGCCGTTCACTTCTTTGTCGCGGATACCGTCGCCATCGCTGTCGACCCAGCCGGCTTCGTCCAGCAGGTCCTCGGCCTTATCCAGGTCCTGCTGGTACTGCATTGGCCGCTTCTTGGGGGCCATCCACGAATCGGGAGCAAAGATTCCCAGGCACGGCTGGTACAGACCGTAGCACAGGTCGTCCAGCATTTCCTTGTGGTTGAACGCGTAGCTCATCGCACGACGTACGCGGACGTCGTTGAAGTACGGCGTATTCATGTTCCAGCCGAAGTAGAAGAAGGTCCACTCCGGGCCGCTGACCTTGGTGTTCTTGGCGTAGAACGCATCGCTGTTGGTTTGGGCCTGCCACTGTGCGGCACCCAACATCGATTCGTCGAGATCGCCCTTTTCCAGCGCAAGCAGCGCCGTGTTGTTGTCTTCAACGATCTTGAAACGGACCCGCTTGATGTACGGTTTCTCGCGGACCTGCTTGCCCTTGTATATGTAGTAGTCTTCGCGAGCCTCCAGCACGATTTCCCGGCCGCGCTCGCGCTTGACGATCTTGTACGGTCCGCCGGAGATCGGATTCAGCTCCAGCTCCTGATGGTATGGACTGGTCGACATCTGCGGGTCATCCCGGTAGCTGTCCTTGTAGATATGCTCGGGGATCACCGGGAACATGATGTTCCACACGTTGGTCGCCAGCGGCTCCTTGTGGAAGAAGACGACTGTGCGATCGTCGTAAGCCTGGACCCAACGCAGCTCCTCGGTGCCGGAACGGATGGCCGGAATGTGGGGACCCACCTTGCTGTCCATGATCACCTGGAACGAGAAGGCCACGTCGTGGGCGGTGATCGGGTAGCCGTCAGACCAGGTGAGGTCGTCGCGCATGACCACCAGGTCGTACAGGCCGTCCTTGCTGGTCTTCCATTCGACCACGTGCTCGGCGGCGGCGAACGGTTCCAGGTTCCAGTCGATGCTGAACAAGCCAAAGCCGATCAGCGAGGACACTTCGCCCTCGGACACGCTGCTGAAGAACAGCGGGTTGGTCCGCTTGACGTCCATGGTCAGGCGGCGGTTGACGGTGGCGTCCCAATTGACCTGGTTGTCGTCGGTGGGCAGCTTGCCCAGCGTAAGCAGGATTTTTTCGTTGTTCTCGGCCGAAGTGTTCCGCAACGCCAGGGCCTCTTGGACGCTGATGGGGGCCGGATGCGCAGCATCGTACTCGCGGCGCAGTTTCATGGCGTCGCGGACGGGGCGGTCAATCCACTCGACCTTGGCTTCCAGCTCGTGCAGCGGGGGCGGATCGAACGGCTCCAGGGGCGGGAGCGGTTCAGGCTCGTTGGCGGAGATGCTGGGCTCGTCGCCGGGCCCGCTCGTCTGGGCCGACCCGGAGTCCGTCCGGGAGCCGCAGCCGCTGTAGATCAGCAGCCAGCCGCCCAGCAATAGCGTCATCCAAGGCCAAAATCGCCGCATGGTTTACTCCTCCACAGGCGGGATGGTTTGGGTCAGGCGTGTGGGTTGGATCTAGCAGGGGTGGAGCGCCGGCCATTCGGCCGAGCTGCTTGGGCACGCCACCAGCGGCAACGCCTGCGGGGCTGCGGTGAAGGGACACCACCTCCTGCGTGTGCGACAGGGAATGCCTTTCCCTAGTGAAGTTGCGGTTACTCCAGTTCTACGGCTCCTGCCCGCAGCATGGTTCTGGGGCGGGGGGCTGGAGCGGCCGCACCGGTTTGCCCGCCCCCTAAGGTCGCGGCTACCTTGCCCCCTTGCCTGCTATGGTAGCGAATCCTGCAATTGCCGAACAGACGAAAGCGGCAGGGGTTGCGTCGCCGTGAGCCAATCACGGGCGGCGAGGCTGGGCCGACGCACCGAGGCCAACGACTGGGGCCGCAAGAGGGGGACCTACTCTAACCATTGACGCAGACGTCGCCCGCGACAACCTGCCGCCAGGCGGGGTGGCTAACTGCCGGGCTGGTCAGCGATGCATCGGATCACGTGGCGAAATGCTTGCTCACCGGGAGAAATGCCCTCAAACTCGTGACAAGCGCCGTGGTTCTGATGGCCATGCGACGCGGTGGGCACGGGGCAACAATGGCGACAAAACGCGATGCCGGACACCTCGGCGGTATGGCGCCAAGTTCGCCTCGGTGGGCGACCAGCCATCAGCAAAGGGGGCAGCCGTGTTACTGTTCAAGAAGCGGTTTCTGCCGGCCATTCGCGCCGGCACCAAGACGCAAACCGTGCGGTTGTGGAGGTACCGCCGGATGCGAGCCGGCCAGCGGAGCTACATTCCCGGAGTCGGCTACATCTGCGTGCTGACTGTCGATCCGGTGAACCTGGACGAGCTCGACGAGCAGGATGCTCTAGCGGACGGCTTTCCATCGTCGGAGGCCTTGCGACAGGAAATCACCGCGCTTTACCCGACTGAGTTGGCTGCCGGCTACCAGGCGTACCGGGTACGGTTTCGCCTGTGTACCGAGGAAGAAACGGCCCAGGCAATCGCCGAAAAAACACGGCGAAAAGGCGGCCAGGGCGACGCTTCAAACCCGTAGACGATGGGCCATCAACCAAACGCCCATCCACCAAAGAAAACAGCGGGCGGCACATCGCACCGCCCGCTGCTTGGGGATCACAATCAGGTTGATGGCCAGGCCGCGGCGTTTAGTGGTTGAACAAGAACTCGCGGGTATTGGCCAGAGCCCAGAGGATATCTTCCAGCCCTTCCTTGCGGTTGGGGGCCGACGCGATGATCTCGCGGCACGCGGCGATTTCGTCGGCGTCGGGCTTGCGGCTATACGCCGCCAGGTACAACTGCTCGATGATCTCCTCGTCGCTTGCGTTCTTCTTGAGCAGCGAGGCGATCCGCCCGCGGCTGTCGCTCACTTTGCGGTGCAACAATTCGCCGTTGGCAATCTGGAGCACCTGGGCCAGGTTCGGCTCGGCGGTGCGTTCGCACTCGCAGGTGATCACGCGCTCGGGCCGGCCCAGCGTGTCGAGGAAGTAGCTGGTGTAATTGTTGTCGGGCAGTTCGATCGCCCGGGTGCCCAGCGGGATACCGGCAAACTTTTCCCGGGTACCGCACAGGCTGTCGATGGCATCCAGCAGCACTTCGGCCGGCAGACGTTTGACGTTGTAGTGGGTGTAGAACCGCGTATCCGAAGCGTTCGACGAGGTGGGCGTCGAGCTCAACTGGTAGGTGCGGCTGGTCAGGATCGCCCGCAGCAGTTGCCGCAGGTCGTACCCGCTTTTCACAAAGTGGTCGGCCAGGGCATCGAGCAGTTCGGGGTTGGAGGGCGGGTTGGTGGCCCGCATGTCGTCGATCGGCTCGACCAGCCCGGAGCCCATCAGGTAGCCCCAGAAGCGGTTGGCGATGTTCTGGGCGAACAGCTTGTTCTCGGGCGAGGTGAGCCACTCGGCCAGCGGCCGCCGCAGGTCCAAGTGCTTGGACGCGTCGATCGGTTCACCCATCAGCGGCGTGGGCTTCATCACCTCGTTGGTGCGGGGGTGACGGATCGAACCGGTGCGTTTGACTAGCACCACCGAGTCGCCGCCCAGCGCGCCGAAATCGCGGCTGTTCTTGTTGGCCACGCGGGTGAAGAACGCCGCCAGGCCGTAGTAGTCGTGCTGGGTGTAAACCTCGAACGGGTGATTGTGACACTTGGCGCATTGCAGGCGCACGCCCAGGAACACCTGTGCGGTGGCTTCCGCCAGGTCGTCCGGCCGCGTGGCGATCTTGTAGTAGTTGGCCGGGCCGCTTTCGAAGACCGAGCCTTGCGCCGTGATCAGCTCGCGCACGAACTGATCGACCGGCTTGTTCTCGCGAAGCGACGCGCGGATCCAGTTGTACAGGGCCCACATGCCGCCGTCGCCCAGGCGGTTGCGGTTGTTGCGGAGCAGGTCGCCCCACTTGAGCGCCCAGTAAGCGCTGAACTCGTTGTTCCACACGTCGCGCGACGGGTCGCCGGTTAGCCCCAGTAATTCGTCCACCAGTTGGTCGCGCTTGTCTGGGCTGCTGTCGGCCAGGAACGTCTGCACGCGCTCGGGCGGCGGCAGCGTGCCGATGCAATCGAGAAACACGCGGCGAATGAACTCTTCGTCGCTACAGGTGGGCGAAGGTTCCAGCCCCAGCCGCTGCCAGCGCTTCTTCACCAGTTCGTCGATGAAGTTGTTGGGCTCAAAGCCGGCCAAGTCGACGTGCTCGGCAAACGGCACAGCCACCATCGAGATCTTGGCCTGGCCCTGGTAACGCACCATGATCGGCGTTTGGCCCGCACCTTCGGCGGTGACGTAACCGTTGCCGTCGACCGTGGCCACGGCGTCGCTCATGCTGTCGAACTGGGCGGCCTGGGTTACGTCGCGGCGGCTGCCGTCGGAGTAGATGGCTTCCACCCGCAATTGCCGGTGCTCGCCCACGCGGTACACGTGCTCGGCCGGTTCAACCACGAGGTCGACCACCTTGGGATCGCGCTTCACGGGGGCGGGGATACCGCTAGCCAGCCAGGTCCGCAGCACTTCGTACTCGTACGAGTCGCGGCTGAACCGCTTGCCGCCGCCGTGCGAAACTTCCATCACGGCTTTCTGGAGGATCAGGCTGTCCTCCGGATTGACCAGCGAAATCCGCCGACCCATGGCGTCACGCACAATGGCCGGGTAATCAAAATCGGGATCAAAGCCAAACAGCGAGAGCTTGAAACCGGCCTGGCCGTACTGCGCGGCATGGCAACTGCCGCCGGTGCAGCCAGCCCGCACGAGAACCGGCATCACGTCTAGCCGGAAGCTGACCGGCACCGTTTTCACGCCGCGCACCGACAGCTTCACTTCGGCGCTCTGGCCGGCGTGTTCCACCCGCACCGTGGTCTTGCCGAGGGCCACCGGGCGAACCAGGCCGCGGTCGGAAACCGTCAGCACCGACTCGTCGGCCACCGTGTACTTGGCCTGGGCCGTGACATCCAGCGGGCGTTGGCCGTCCTCGTGGTACACCACCGAGAGCTGCACCCGGGCCAGCGGGCCTACCAGCTCAAACGACTTGGGCGAAACCTCCAGGGAAGCCGCGTTGGCTTGAGCCGCGCCCCAGGCGGCGATCAACGCCAGGGCGACCATTACACGTCCCATGCGGACCGGGAACAACTGGCGAATCCGCGCATCGGCAAGCCTGGCGTTCATACGCATGCCCTGATCGGAGTGGAGGGAGGTTGGATGCGAACCAGTGGCGGGACGTTCTGGAAGGCAGGGTGAGCCGTCGGCGCAGCCGATGGCTCAGTATACGAGTATGCCGGATATCGGAGGTGGGTTCAATATCCGTCGATGGGTTGGAAGTGGCCCCCCCAACCGTGTCGAGTTCGCAGCGGGCTCGGGGACCTGTGCCGGGCATTCGGACGATGCGGTAATCGACGGCCCGGCGAGCAAGGCCTACAATGCCGCTTTCCCGGGGTGCGCAGCGGTACAACCGCGGCGCCCCATCCATGTCGCAAGGTTTCACTCCCGCCGGCCGACCATGGCGAAGAAGGCCAAAAACCGCAAACACCGCAAACTGCAACCGCAGCCACCGCGCGAAAGCCGATCGGTGGAGTTTCTCACCGTGGCCTGGATGCTGGCGGTGATCACCACGCTGTTGTGCGAGGTCGGCGGCACGCTTGCCAAGGTGCTTGGCGAGAACAACCTCCGCCTGAGTCTGCTGGCCGGTTACCTGCTGTTTGCCGCGGCCGTGATCGGCGCCGTGTCGCTGGTGATGCTGACGGCGGTGTACAAGCTGCGGAAGGTGAAACCGCCCTCGGGCATTATCTTTTTCTCGGCGGTGGTCGGCGGCACGCCGCTGGTTGTGCTGCTGTTCTCGTGGCTGCAGGAACGGGGCTGATCGGCAATGGGGTCGGCACAGGAGTACAATCGCCGCGCTTGGGATCGCCGTGCGCTGCAACAAGCCCGATTCACGCGGCCCGCGACCGACGAGGATCTCCGCGACCCGCTCCGCAAGCTCGACGGTAGCGGCTGGTTGGGCGACGTCGTGGGCAAGCGGCTGTTGTGCCTGGCCGCCGGCGGTGGCCGCCAGAGTCTGATGTACGCCGCGGCCGGCGCGCTGGTGACGGTGGTCGATATCAGCGAGGAAATGCTTGCCATCGACCGCTACATGGCGGCGCAGAAAGGCTTTGACATCGCCGTGGTGCAGGCGTCGATGGATGATCTTTCCATCCTCGACCCGGCCAGCTTCGACCTGGTGATTCACCCGGTCAGCACCTGCTACGTACCTAACATCCACCTGGTCTATCGCGAGGTGGCGAGGGTGATCGTGCCTGGCGGCATCTATGTGAGCCAGCACAAGCAACCCACCAGCCTGCAAGCAACAGTCGACGTGTCACCGCTGGGGAACTACGAAATCACCGAGCCGTATTACGAGCGGGGGCCGCTGCCGCCCGTCGCCGGTAGCCTGCACCGCGAAGAAGGCACGTTGGAGTTCCTGCACCGCTGGGAAGAGATCATCGGCGGCATGTGCCGGGCAGGTTTTGTGATTGAAGACCTGGTGGAACCGCTTCATGCCGACCCCGAAGCCAAGCCCGGCGAATTCGGCCACCGCAGCCGGTTCATCGCGCCGTATGTGCGCATCAAAGCGCGGCGTACGGAACGGCAACCTACGCCGCCGCCCAAAGTTTGGCTGCCCGGCGAGTGAAGTTCTTCGGCCAACGCCGGAACGGTTCTGTCCCGACACCTGACCGTGGGCCGGGCACTTTCTCTAGATTGTCCGGCGCATAATAAAGCCCTCGTTCGCGTCAGGGCGGTGAGGGCTCACAAACCCTGTCGGCGAACGAGGGGTAACAAAATCACCGCCGGTCATTCCGTGGGAACGGCCGGCGGTGTTAAGGCGACTTGCTTTGTGCTTTGCCAAGTACTCGCAAAGTGCTTGTCAGTTGGCAAAGCGTTCAATCATTCCCACGGCCTCGACCGCCGCCACCACCGCCACGTTGGGCCGGGGCCCGACCGCCGCCGCTGGGGGCGGGCTTCGCGCTGGGGCCGCTGGGAGCTCCTCGGAAGCTCGGAGCGCTGCGGCTAGGGCTGCTGGGAGCGGGGGAAAAGCTCGGCCGGCTGGCCGGCGGTTGGGCACTTGGCGTTCCCCCACTGGGCCGGCTGGGCGGCGCGATGTTGGGACGGCTCGGAGCCTGGATGCGCGGAGTCGCACTAGGCGCTGGCGTGCGTGCCGGCGTGCGGCTGGGCGCGGGAGCACTAGGCCGCTGGATGCCACGCTGCACGTCGGGCGACTGGAACCGTTGCCGCATGTCCTGCTGCGGGCCACGCTGGATTTCGGGGCGTTGCGGAGCAGGCTGCTGCGGCAACCGATTCCGGATGTCGGGCTGAGCGCCCGGCTGCGGCATCGGTTGACGCGGATCGGGCTGCGTGCCGCGGCGAATCTCCGGCCGCTGCTGCATCCGATCACGCAGGTCTTGGATCGCGCCGGGTTGTTGCGGCTGCTGCGGCAACCGATCCCGCAGATCCGGCGGCGTACCCGGCCGCTGCATGCGGTCGCGAAGATCAGGCCGGTCCGTACCGGGGCGTGGGCTGCCAGGCGGCTGCGTATCGGGCGTGCCGGGCAGGCGGTCTAAGGGCCTGCGGCCATCATCGGGGCTGCTAGGGACCATCGGTCGCGGCCGGCGATCATCGGTACCGGGCGTCCCAGGCGCGCCAGGTGTCCCAGGCGTACCGGGCTGCTGGGCGGAGGGCGGTTGCTGACCAGGCCGCGGTTGCCCACCGATCCCAGGACGGTCACGGAAATCGGGACGATCGCGGAAGTCCGGCCGATTATCCGGGCCGGGTTGTCCAGGCCGACCGAAATCGGGGCGATTGTCCGCGCCAGGGCGAGGATCACGTCCATCCGCGCCGGGGCGACGATCGAAATCAGGCCGGTTACCTGGGCCAGGACGCTGATCGTCGGGGCGGCGGTCACCGGGGCCGCGCTGTTCGTCGATAATCGGTCGCATCACGCGGTTGACCTGAGGCAGGTTCCACCGGCCGCGGGCGATGCCATCTCGGCGATCGGGGCCGGGCCCGCGCTGATCTCGCTCGCGTTCGAAAGTCCAACGATCGCGGGCGAGCGAACGCATGTTGCCTTCAACGCTGGCCCATTGCATCCGCTGCTGGGGATCCAGGCGAACGAACTTGCGCTCGCGGGCCACGTCGCGCAGCGGTTGGGTCAACAGCGCGACCTGAGCGCGCTGGTCGCCGCGCCGTGCCAGTTCAAGTTGCTGGCGGTAGTAAATCGGCGGCCGGTAATCCGGATGTCGGTTCTGGTAATGGAACCAGCTTTCCAGACGCGACACGTACGGCACGTTTTGCCGGCCAAAGTGCCACGAGTAGTAGCCCAGCATGGGCGTGCGGTACGAGAACCACGGCTGCAAACCGATCCGGGTATATACGTCGCCGTAGTAGTTGCCGTAGAAGTAGTGATGCCAACGCGGGCCGACAAACAGGTGCAGCATCAAGCGATTGCCGAGCACCACCGCCGATGGCGCGTAGCGGAAGCCGGGCCGCATGTAGATGCGGTTTCGGAACAGCACCGGCGAAAACAGCAGGCCGCGGCGTTCGACCACGTGGTCCCAGTAGCCGCCGCAGAACACCACGCCGCGCGGCGTCCACACGTAATAGTTGGGCACCCAGATCCAGCCCGGCTGGTACTGGGCCCAGTAACCGGCGCGCCAGGCGTACGTGCCGCCTTGATCGATCCAGCAGCCCGACACCCAGAAATAGTCGTCCGACGGGGCGGGGCTGGAAGGACCTTGTTCCAGGCTTTCAGGCGGCGGAGCCAGGTAAGTCAAGCCATCCGTTTCGGCACTGGTCCAGAATCCGGCTACCCAGCGCCACCCGCCCGGCACTTGTTCCCAATAGCCGGGCACCCAGCGTTGGCCGGGCGGCGGTTCGCGCCACACGCCGCTGACCCACACAAAGTCGTTTTCGGCCGCGCTCCAGAACCAATAGCCGGGAATCCAAATCGGATTACCTTCCGGCATCATGTCCGGTGGGATCTCTTCGATGGGGTCGGGCGGCTGTTGCGGGATGACTTCGGAGGGCTGAGCGGTGTCTTGCACCGGGTTCAGAAACGCCTCGTGGACCGGGCCGCGAGCCAGCGGCTCGATGTCCTCGGAGTCCATCTCCGCCTCGCCGGCGATGGCAGGCGGAAGATCTTGATCGGCGAAGGGTTGCTGAGCCCAAGTCGCCGGCGCCACGAGCAGCCAACCGCCGGCCGCTACTGCGACGCCCGCTATTAGCCGCCATGGCCGAGTGTAATCGTGCCTTGGCATGTGATTGTCTCCAAGCAAGCGTTACCTGCATTACGTCTGAGCTTGGGGATGGTTCAAACGGGTGGGGGGCCCAAGCTTCTGGCCGGGGGACCGGCATTAACAAAATCAGTGTGGCAAACGGCGCGCCAACGGACCAGGCAATTCCCGCAAATGCGTGTGATGGTGACGTACCGACAGTTCGTCATTCGCAATTTCCGGGGGAAAAACCAGCACCACCCGCCCGATCGGCCCAGAACGCAAACATTGTTCACCCCGTTGGGTGGCAATTAGAATGGGCGTTTTGCCATATGCGGCGGGGGAACTAGGCCGCTGCGAGTGTGCGGTGTGTTCACACTCGCGACACGCATTCGCAACACATCACATCGATTCATCAATGGGGAGCGATCTCGATGCACGCGGTGAGCAACGTTTTGCAGCGGTGGGCGGAGATCCCGCAGGCTGGCAAACTGCACGCTGTGGCTGTGGTAACCCTAGTCGCCGCGATACTGGGACTGCCTGGCATGCAGCCAGCCGCCGTGGCTGAACCGAAGCCAGCCTTCCGCAGCCCGGTGATCACTGCGGCCACGCCCGGCCACGCCGTCGAGATCGATGTTCCGCTGAACGGCGCGAGGCAGCTCTATCTGGTCGCGACCGATGGTGGCAACGGCTACTCCTGCGACTGGGCCGACTGGGCCAACCCGCGGCTGATCGGCAAGCAAGGCGAGCTGAAGCTCACCGATTTGAAGTGGAAGTCGGCCACCACCGGCTGGGGGCAGGTCCAGGTGAACCGCAACTGCGAAGGTGGCCCGCTGCGGATCGCCGGCCGCGCGTTCGACAACGGCATCGGCACGCACGCCAACAGCATCATCCATTTTGAGCTGCCGCCGGGCTACGACCGTTTCCAGGCGATTGCCGGCCTCGACGAAGGTGGCACCCGCCAGGGCGGCGACCAGAGCAGCGTGCAGTTTGCCGTGTTCTTTGAGAAGCCGACGCTCCCCGGCCCGGGCTTGCGCACACCTCAAGACGGCATCGCCGCCCTGGACGTGGCCGACGGTCTGGAAGTTGCCATCTTTGCCGCCGAGCCGCTCCTGCAAAACCCGGCGAATATCGACATCGACCATCGCGGCCGCGTCTGGGTGTGCGAGGCGGTCAACTATCGCAACTTCCAGAATAAGGACGTTCCGCCGCGCGAGGCGGGCGACCGCATCCTGATCCTCGAAGATACCGATGGCGACGGCCAGGCCGATCGCGAATACACCTTCTACCAGGGCCGCGATATCGATTCGCCGCACGGTGTTTGCGTGCTGGGCACGCCCGACGACCGCGGCCTGCGCGCGATCGTATCGGCCGGCGACAGCGTGGTGATTCTGACCGACGACGATGGTGACCTTAAGGCCGATCGCAAGGAAGTGCTGTTCACCGGCATCTCCGGCAACCAGCATGATCACGGCATTCACTCGGCCCTGGTGGGACCTGATGGCCGGCTGTACTTCAACTTCGGCAATGAAGGCCGGCAGTTGAAAGATGCCAAAGGCAACATCGTGATCGACCGGGCTGGCAACCCGGTGGTTGCCAACCGCCAGCCGTACCAGGAAGGCCTGGCGTTCCGCTGCAACCTCGACGGCAGCGATCTGGAAACGCTGGGCTGGAACTTCCGCAACAACTGGGAGCTGGCCGTCGACAGCTTTGGCGGCATCTGGCAGAGCGACAACGACGACGACGGCAACCGCGGCGTCCGCATCAACTTTGTGATGGAGTTCGGCAACTACGGCTACAAGGACGAGTTGACCGGTGCCGGCTGGCGCACGCCGCGGATCGGTATGGCCGAGGAAATCCCGCGGCGGCACTGGCACCAGAACGATCCGGGCGTCGTACCCAACCTGCTGCCTACTGGCGCCGGCTCGCCGACCGGCATCCTGGTGTACGAAGGCGAGCTGCTGCCGCCGAACATGCGCGGCCAGTTGATCCACTGCGATGCCGGCCCCAACGTGGTTCGCGTGTACGAGGTGCAGCCCGATGGGGCCGGGTACAAGGCCACCATGGCCAACGTGCTGCACGGCGCTCGCGACAACTGGTTCCGTCCGTCCGACGTGTGCACGGCTCCCGACGGTAGCATCATCGTGGCCGACTGGTACGATCCGGGCGTGGGCGGGCATCGCATGGGCGACGTGGAACGCGGCCGCCTGTTCCGCGTGGCTCCGCCGGGGGCTGCGTACAAGATGCCCAAGTTCGACTTCTCGACGGTCGAAGGCGCCATCGCCGCCCTGAAAAATCCCAACGTGGCCACGCGCTACGTGGCCCAGCAGGCCTTGCGCGGTTTCGGCAACAAGGCCGTTCCGGCGCTGAAACAAATGGCCGCGGATGCCAATCCCGTCTACCGTGCCCGGGCGTTGTGGCTGCTGGCCGCGATTCCCTCCGGCAGCGGCGACCAGGTGGCCGAGGCTGCCAGGCAGGCCGCGGCCGATGCCGACCCGAACGTGCGTTCGATGGCCCTGCGCATCCTGCGGCAGTACCATCGCGACCCGCTGCCGATGGTGGCCCAGTTGGTGAAGGATCCTTCGCCGGCGGTGCGGCGCGAGTGCTTCATCGCCCTGCGCGGCAGCAAGTCGGCTGAGATGCCCAGGCTTTGGGCCATCTTGGCTTCGCAGCACGACGGCAACGATCGTTGGTATGTGGAAGCCGCCGGGATCGGTGCCGCCGGCCGGTGGGACGAATGCCTGGAGGCGTACCTGAAGCAGCAGCCAACCGGATCGTCGACCGACCTGCTGGCCAGCCCTGCCGTGCGCGACATGGTTTGGCGGTCGCGGGCCGAGGCCACGCCACGGTTGCTGGCCGAGATTCTCGAGCGCAGCGACGTCACCGCGGCTCAGGCTCCGCGTTACCTCCGGGCGTTCGATTTCCAGGACAGCCCACTCAAGCAGCAGGCCCTCTTGCAACTGGCCTTCACCACCGCCGGCGGCGATCGCGAGAAGGCCGCGCTCATTAACGAGGCGGCTCTGGAGCGGCTGCCGGCTACGGCCGACCTGGCAAGTAACGCCGAATACCGCCGGGGGCTTGAGCGCGTGATTGCCGCCTTGGCCGATTCGTCCAAGTACGTGCAGTTTGTCGAGAAGTTCCGTCTGGCCGATCAGTACGACAAGCTGCTTGAACTCGCCCAGCGCCAGCCTGACGCGCAAACGGCCGCCGACGCGATCCGTGCCTTGTTCAACGTGGACGCTGCGGCTCGCATCCAGGCAGCTTTGACGAGCTCCAACTTGGAGCAGGCCTTGGCGACGGTGCAGGCGTTGGCCACGGCCGCCGACGGCCGGGCGATGCGGTTGTTGATGCCGGTGGTGCAGGATGCCCAGCAGCCGCTGGAACTGCGGCGGCAAGCCACGCGGGCGTTGGCCAAAACCCGCAACGGTGCGCTGGCGCTGATCAAGCTGGCTGAAGGGAAACAGCTCGACGCCGATCTGGTGCAATCGGCCGCGTTTGAACTGCACCTGTCCAACGTGCCGGAGATCAAATCGGCCGCCGAGAAGTATTTCCCGCTGCCGGAATCCAAGGACGCCCAGCCGCTGCCGCCCATCTCGCAACTGGTCAAGATGCAGGGCGACGCCGCCCGGGGGCTCAAGGTCTTTACCACCAACGGCACCTGCAACAAGTGCCACGTAGTCCGGGGGCAGGGCAAAGACGTGGGGCCGGACCTCTCGGAGATTGGCAGCAAGCTGAGCCGCGAGGCGATGTTTGAGTCAATCCTCTATCCCAGCGCCGGCATCAGCCACAACTACGAGTCGTACGCCCTGCTGCTGGCCAGCGGCAACGTAGTGGTGGGCATCATCACCAGCGAAACGCCGGAAGCCGTGACGATCAAGAAGGCCGACGGCCTGGTGGAGGTGATTCCTGTGAGTGAGATCGAGGAACGCGAGAAGCAGAAGATCTCGCTGATGCCCGCCGACTTGCAAAAGGTGATGTCAGCCCAGGATCTGGTCGACGTGGTCGAGTACCTGCAAACCCTCAAGAAGGTGACGCCCTAGTGCGGGAGATGCCCTGCCGCGGCGTTAGAGTCTGCCTCACGGGCGCGTTGTTAAACGCATGCGCGATTGGCGACGTGTTTCTTCAGCTTGCGCCTCTTGCCATTTGATAGTGGCAGGCGACAATCGCTGCATGACCGACGATGTGCAAGGTGGGTTGACCGCTACTAGGGGGCAGCAGGCCCCCGTCTGAGGAACAGTATGGCCACGATGACCCGAGGAACCTTGGAGAGCAAGGTTGTTGTCCAAGAGACCCACGTGGGCAAAGGCGTTTTCGCCCGGCGCAAGTTCAAGACCGACGCCATCATCGCCGAGATCACCGGCGAACTGATCCACGATCCCCTGTACACGTCGGCCTACTGCGTGGACATGGGCGATGACATCGCCCTGGAGCCTGATCCTCCGCTGCGCTACCTGAACCATAGCTGCGATCCCAACTGCGAACTGTTCGTGTACGACGACGACATGTTCCGGCTGTACCTGGTGACGCTGCGGCCGGTTCAACCGGGCGAGGAGCTGACCATCGACTACGGCTGGCCGGCCGACGTGGCCATTCCTTGCCTGTGCGGCTCGAAGAACTGCCGCGGCTGGGTGGTCGACCCCGAAGAACTGCCGCTCGTGCTGGAACGCGAAGCCAAGAAAGCCGCCAAGGCCAAACGCAACAGTGGCAAAAAGGCGGGCAAGGCCGCCAGCAACGGCCGTTCGAAACCTGCCGCCACCATCTAGCTACTGGGCAGCAGGTATCACGTGCTAAGTCGCCTCCCACTGCCGTAGTGCTTCGTACAGCACCACGGCCACGGCGTTGGAGAGGTTCAAGCTACGCACTTCGCTGCGGATCGGGATGCGCAGCGCGCGCTGGGCATCTTCGTTGATCAGTGCCTCGGGCAGGCCCGACGATTCGCGGCCAAACACCACCACGTCGCCCTGCTGGTACTGCACCTGGGTGTAGCTGCGGGTGGCTCGCTTGGTGAAGAAGTAGGGCCGTTGAGGGAGCCGCTCGCGGAGCTGCTGCCAGTCGTCGACCACTTCCCACTCCAGGTAGGGCCAGTAGTCCAGGCCGGCGCGGCGGAGGTAGTAATCGTCGAGCCGGAAGCCCAGCGGACGAACCAGCCACAACTTGGCCCCCACGGCCACGCAGGTGCGGCCCACGCTGCCGGTGTTGTGCGGAATCTCGGGCTGGTAGAGGACGACGTGAAGTTTGGGTTCGTAGGGCATAACAGTTATTCAGAAGCAGGCAGCGGAACCTGCTCGCTGGATACCAGGTATGCCACCAGCCCTTGCAGTTCTTCAGGCGTGAGCCGGTCGAGAATGCCTTCGGGCATCATCGACTGGGGCGATGGTTCCAAGGCTTCGATCTCGGCCCGTTCGAGGGTGACGGTTTCGTTCACCGTTTGCAGCACCACCACGCGCTCGTTCTCGCGACGCACGATGCCGGAGAGCAGCCGGCCGTCGGCGGTGAGGATATTGGTGAGCTTGTAATCGCGGGCAATCAGGGCGCTGGGATCGAGCAGGTTTTCGAGCAGGTAGTCGATGTTCTTGCGGTTGGAGCCGGTCAGGTCGGGGCCGACAGTGCCGCCTTCACCGTACAGCTTGTGACATTGGCCGCAAATGCGATTGTACACCACACGGCCCAGGCTGGCGTTGGCCTTGAGCAGGCTCTCGTGGGTAAGCAGTTTCTTGTAATGTTCGACCAGTTCGGCCTTCTGCTTCGACGTTTCGCGGATCGTTCCCCACACCTGGCGGAGCTTGTCGTCGATAGCCTGGTTGCCGAACTTGGCCAGTTGCCGGGCGGTGAACGCGGGCAGGTCGCTGCTGGGCACGTCGCCGCGGCCGATCGCGTCCAAGAGCGCCAACGCCCATTCGGGCCGCGAAGCCAGCGTGTTGACCGCGTCGTTGCGCTCGCTGGGCGTTAACCGGCCATATCGCGATAGGATCGCCTTAGCCGTGTCGGCATGGTTGTACGTGGCCAGAGCGCGGATCGCGTCCGAACGCATTGCCGGATCGTCAAGCAACCGCAGACAGTCGGTATCCAGGCCTGTCACCTTGCGTTCCAGGAGCGCCTGTAACGCTTCGCGCCGCCGCTCCGGAGCCGTCGAGGCATCGAGCATGGTCTTGCGGATCGATTCGACGGCGCGTGGATCGCCAAATAGCACGGCCAGTTCTTGAGCCAACCGCAGCACGCGGGAGTCGGTGCTGGTCAGCAACTTGGGGCCGGCCGCTTCCCAGGCAGCCGGAGCGGCCATCCGCTTGCGACCTTGGAGGGCTTCGCTAGCGCCCTTGAGCAGGTCGTACTGCAGGTCGGCATCGTCCACCGAAACGACCAGCTCCAGCACGGCGTTAAGGCCTGCCGCATCATCATCCATGGCCGTCGCTACCGAGCCGTTGAGCGACAGCGCAACCCAAGCCGCCGCGGCCAGGGCGGCAACCGCGATCGCCAGCCAACCGCTGGAAGCTAGCCGGCGTCCAAGTGCGCAAAAGGTACGAACCATGGCAAACGATTCTGGTTGGGAGGGAAGCTGCCGGAAGAAGCGTTACTTGGCCACCGCACGCCGGGCGATGTGCTGCCGCACCAGCGGAATCTTGCAGGCAGCAGCCAGCTTCAACGCCCGAGCCTTATCGGCCGGCACCAGTGGTTCTACGCCGTACCAGATCAACAGCGGCAGGTTGGGATCATCGGCGTCCTGCTCGTGGGCGACCAGCGCCTCAGCGATCGGCCACCGCAGTTCCAGCGGCAATCGTTGCAGGGCTGAAGCCAGCTCCCGCCGTACCTGGGCCGATGGATCGCTGGCCGCCATCTCGGCAAACCGCTTTAGGACCGCAGGGCTGGGCAGCACCTCGTCGGCAGACAAGTCGGCCAGCTTGGGCAGAGCGTCGGGCAGCGGAGCCCGATCGACCAGCAGACGCACCGCCCACAACCGAACCTGGTCGCTTGGGTGGTTCAACTGCTCGGCCAGAAAATCGCGATCCGCCTGGCCAATGGCGTACAAGGCCCAAAGTGCCCGGAGCTTCCGCCGGACGTCTTCTTGCTCATGGAACGTGGCCCGCAGTTGGCGGGCGACTTCGGTCATGTCGGCACCAGCCGCCGCACGTTCTTGCAGCAGGCGGCGAGCCGTACGGACGTGCCAGTCGTTCTCGTGCAGTTGCCGGCGAACCAGTTCGGCATCGCTGGCGGCAGATAACGGTAGGTTGGTTACGCGCTTGGGCGTGCCGTAAGTCACTTTGAAGATGCGACCACTGTCGTGATGGGCGCCGTGGGCGTCGCGTTCGTGGCATTCGCCCGTGTCCGACCAGTCGATTACCCACATTCCGCCATCGGGGCCAACCTGCATGTCGAGCCCTCGGAACCACTGATCGTTGGAGAGCATGAAGTCCGGGGCGTGCCGGGCAATGTAACCGGAGCGCGACCGCTCCAAGATGTCGCGGTTGAGCCGCTTGCCGTGGATGTTGCCCATCAGGATCGAGTTGCGATAACTGGCCGGCCAGTTGTCGCCCAGGTAGATCATCGCGCCGGAGTGCGCATGCCCACCACCGGCGATACTGTGGGCGCCGTGCCCACCGCGGCTATCGGTCCACTTGCCGCCGCCCCAGTGCAGATGGTCGCAGCAGGCCGGCATCAAACCATACACGTACGGATTGAGGTCATCGCCAAACATCCGCTGGAAGTGTGCGCCGGGGACCACGTGGAACAGGTGAGCGATCACGCAGTTGGTGATGAACGCCTGACCGTAATCGTCCCAGTCCAAGCCCCAAGGGTTGGTCGTACCGTGGGCGACCACCTCAAACGTTTCACGCGTGTGGTGATACCGCCACACGCTGCAGTTGAGGGCGACACGCTGTACGTCGGGCGTGCCGGGCTTGCCCACCTTGGAAGGCGCGGTGATGCCATTAAGACCATACAGCCAGCCATCAGGCCCCCAAGCCAGGCCGTTGACCACGTTGTGCACGCCCTGGTTGGACCAGCCGTCGAGGACGATCCGCGGCTCGCCATCGGGCACGTCGTCGCCGTCGGCATCGGGAATGAACAGCAGGTGTGGCGCGCAGCAAACCCACACGCCGCCAAAGCCAACTTCCAGGCCCGTCAGGTAGTTACCCTGGTCCCAGAACACCTTGCGCTGGTCCAGGCGGCCGTCGCCGTCGGTGTCCTCAAAGATCAGGATGCGATCGCGACCCTTGTCGCTCCACACCGGGTACGAGTAGCACTCGGCCACCCACAGCCGGCCGCGGTCGTCGATTGTCAGCGCGATCGGCTGCCGGATGTCTGGTTCGGCGGCGGCCAGCGTGGCTTTGAAGCCCTCGGGCAGCGTCATCTGCGCGGCCGCCTGCTCCGGCGGGAGCGGGTTCTCTTGTTGGATTTCCAGGTCGAGCCGACCGGAACGCGGATCGACTTGAGCGGGGCGAACTTCTTTGCCCCCTTCGGCCGGTTTGGCGGTGGCTTGTGCTGGCTGACCGGCCTTGGCGCGGTCGGCGGCTGCGTCGTCGGCGACGGCACGCCAGGTGCCAACGGCCACCAGGCCTACCCCCAGCACAACGGCGGTTCCCTGCCATAGCCGCTGGAGCCAGCGGCGTCCCTGCGGGTGGAAATCCGAGTGTTTCATGTGGCGACTCATGTTCTTGGGCGTGGATGTGAGATGCCGGCTTGTCGAGGGTTCGATTCTAATCGACCGCGCTTCGCGATCCCACTGATGCCGGGGGAATTGTCCCAGCGCCCCAAACATGCCGGGCGGCTGGCTGGGTCAGCCTGGTCGGGCGAGAACTGCCAACTACGGCAGCTTAGGCACGCCCGTTGCAGAAGGAAGTTCGGAGCGCGTCGCACGCCAACTTCACGCTCGTTGCGGTTGTATTTCTGGCCCGTGGGAACGTTTGGGAGCGGCTCACCATGACAGGCAAACGGTCCAGCGGGCGGCAAGTTACTACCCGCAAAACGGCTACAGCGCGAACGGCCTCACGAAGCTCAGGGCGAAACAGCCGCTCTGGCGGCAAGCGGGCGGGTAATCGTACCGTCGCTCAGCGAACCGCTGCGGTAATGCGTTGGTGGTTGGCCGGCGGCGAAACGTGCGTTTTCTGTCAGAACGCGTATGCATCAGAAACCGAGTACCGCTGCGCCGGTTGCGATCGGGCGGTGTGTCCCGACTGCGTGGCCGTGTGTGCTACCGGCGAGTGCAGTTGTCCCGAGTGCGGCACTGAACTGTCCATCGAAGGAACCTGAACCGTGGGTGCCCGAGCTATCTGGAAAGCGGAGCTGCACCTGGGCGAAGAAACCGTCCCGGTGAAGCTGTACTCGGCGGCGCAGGACCGCAACATCCATTTCAAACTGCTGCACGAAGTGGACCACGTGCCGATCCAGCAGCGTCGTGTGAACCCGTTGACCGATGAAACCGTTCCTTACGAAGCCACACGCCGGGCGTATGAGGTCCAGCGCGATCTGTTCGTGGTGCTCGATGAGGGCGAACTGGCGTCGGCCCAGCCGGAGCCTTCCCGGGCGATCACGGTCACGCGGTTTGTCGACCCGTCGCTCATCAATCACCAGTGGTACGAGCGGCCGTATTACCTGGGGCCTGATGGTCACGAGGAAGATTACTTTGCCTTGGCCGAAGCACTTGCTACGCAAGGTAAAGAGGGCGTCGCCCGGTGGACCATGCGCGGCAAAGGATACGTGGGCGCACTGCGGGCCGAAGGACCATACCTGATGCTGATTGCGCTACGGTCGGCCGATGAGATCATTCCGGCTGCCGAGTTGGAACCGCCCTCGGGCAGGGCCCTGGCCAAGGAAGAATTGAAGCTGGCCGAGCAACTTGTCGAGGCGCTATCCGGCGAGTTTCGGCCCGAAGACTTCCGCGACGAGTATCGCCACCGCGTGCAGGAATTGATCGAAGCCAAGCAGGAAGGCAAGTCGCTGCCAGCGCGGACGTACGAACCCCAGCCCGCCTCTGACTCGCTTTCGGCCAGCTTGAAGGCGAGCCTCAAGAAGGCCGGTTTGAAGCGGGCCGGCTAACGACGCTGAGCTATCATCGCAGCCATCACTCCGGGAAGCAACGGCCATGGCAACCAGCAAACGGGCTCGACGCGGTCAACGTAACGGCTCGCATCGCTCCGGCGGTGACGACCGGCCTGACGATATGGCCCAGGGCCGTGCGTTCTGGTCGGGCACCATCAGCTTTGGGCTGGTGTCGATTCCGGTCGAGCTGTTCCCGGCCACGCGATCATCGACCGTGCACTTCCGCATGCTCAGCCCCGATGGTACGCCGGTACGGCGGCGGTACTATTGCCCCGAGCACAACCAGGATGTGGAAGCCGACGAGATCGTGCGTGGCTACGAAATCGCCAAGGGCGAGTACGTGGTTCTGCATGATGAGGAACTGGAATCGCTCGAACCTCAGAAAAGCCGCGACATCGACTTGCGGCTGTTCGTCAACGTGGCAGAGATCCCGCCTACGTACTTCGAGCGGGCTTACTACCTGGCGCCCGCCGGCAATTCCAACAAGGCATATCGTCTGTTGGCCGAGGTGATGCAGCAGACCGGTAAGGCGGGTATCGCCACATTTGTGATGCGCGACAAGGAGTACCTGGTCGCCATCCTGGCCGAGAACCACATTCTGCGGGCGGAGGCGTTGCGCTTTTACGACGAACTGCGCACGCCAGAGGATGTAGGCCTGCCACCCAAACCACGGGTGGATCGAGACCGCGTGGCCAAGTTTGAGCGGATCATCCGCAAGCATACCGCTGACAAGCTGGACCCGGACGAGATGCTCGATGAGCAAAGCCGCCGGTTGATGGACATCGTCGAGCAAAAGTACGAAGCGCAGCAAGACGTGGTACGGCCGGAGCTGCCGGAGGAAGACGAGGACGACGAACCCTCGACGGTAAACCTTTTGGAAGTCATCCGTCGCAGCCTGCAATCGGGTGGGAGCAAGTCAGGCGGAAGTCTCAGTTCCGGCAGGTCAGGCACCAAAGGCCGCACACCCAAGTCGGCCCCTGCCGATAAAGCCGCCCCGGGCAGGGCAACCACCAAAGGCCGTGACGCCCGACAGGGACGCGGTAAGCCCCAGGCAGAGCATGATGAAGGGCCGCCGGGCCGTTCGGTCGCGGCGCTGGGCTCGAAGACCAAGGACGAACTCTATGAGCGGGCCCGGTCGCTCGATATCGCCGGCCGCAGCGGCATGAGCAAGGATCAACTGATCGAGGCGATCCGCCGCCACGGTTGAGCGGGGCTACCCAGCGAGGGACGAACTCCGCCGAGCCGTTCGCTCAGCGCTGTGTGACAATCGGACGTGTCCAGTTCGCCGCCAATGGGTTGCCCGTAAACTCTCCCTACGCGGCGCAACTGGCTGCCGCGGCGGCAAAAGTTGCGGCCCGCAGGGCATTTCTGTCGGCACCATGCCACTATAAGTGGTGGTCCCCGCGCACCGCGGTGCTTATACTATGGTGCCTTGGCGCGTGTGTTCTGGGGAGATTCCTTGCCCTGGCCGCATCACAATAGGGGGACTTAGCCCGGAACGGGGCTACAAGCGTATGGCTGTTCGCCCCCGGTCAAACCGCGCGACCTGCCAACCAATCCACCGTGCTACCGAGGCGCCGGCGGCGTCTCGTCCCGCCGCATCCATCAAAGGTAAGTCAATGTCGGATCTGGATCTGGGCATCCTCTCGCACCAAGCCGATGGCCCCGCACCCTCCTCCAACGGACGGGCTGCGCGGGTATTGCCCGACATCGCCCAGGATACCGCCGCCGCGGTCAGCGGAACGCTGGAGCGGGTGGGCATGTCGGGGGTCGAAGTGGCGATCCGGTTGCCTCGCGATCCTCAGGTGGGCGAGGCCAGTCCCCAGTTCCTGGTGCCGGCCCGAGCCGACTGCTTTGTGAGCCTCGACGATGCCCACGCCAAGGGCATCCACATGTCGCGGCTGTTTCTGCCGCTGCAAGAGGCGCTCGAGTCGCAGGTGCTGTCGCCACCTTTGCTGGCATCGCTATTGGATCGGTACATTGATTCGCACCAGGGGCTCAGCGGCAGCAGCTTCTTGGGGCTGGAGTTCGAGTACATGCTGCGCCGGCGGGCCCTGATCAGCGAGCACACGGCCTGGCGCAGCTATCCGGTCCGGGTTGAAGGCGAACTGCGCGGCGGCAAGTGCCGGCAGGCCGTGCGGCTGCGGATCGTGTACTCCAGCACATGCCCCTGCTCGGCCGCGCTCTCGCGGCAGTTGATGCAAGAAGGCTTTGAGCGAGACTTTGCCGGCCATCGCTGGGTGAGCGTTGCCCAGGTGAAGAACTGGTTGGGCTCGCACGATGGTCTCCGGGCGACGCCGCACGCGCAGCGCAGCCTGGCCGACGTGAGCGTGGAGCTGGACAGCCAGTTGGATCACTACCCGCTGGTCGAATTGATCGACGCCCTGGAAACGGCCGTTTCGACGCCCGTGCAAGCGGCGGTCAAACGGGCCGACGAGCAGGAGTTTGCCCGGCTCAACGCCGAGAACCTGATGTTCTGCGAGGATGCCGCCCGGCGGATGAAGGCCGCGCTGCTGGAGCTGCCGTTCGTGGTCGACTTCCGCATCCAGGCCAGCCATCTGGAAAGCCTGCACCCGCACGACGCCGTGGCAATCACCACCAAGGGCGTGGCCGGCGGCTATCAACCGTAAATACCAGCGGCCACGCTGTCGTGTCGTTCTTGCTGGCAGCTTGTCACGGCTTTTCACGGCGCTGCCTGCGCCTACTCGCCGCCTAAGGTGCGCTCGCTACAATGCTGGCAGTGCCGATAACTGCCGGTGCCTGGATGGAGCCTGCGCGCCATCAGCGGTAGCACGTCCTCAAGCCGCTGAGTCGCCTGGGCTGTTGGAACCTCTTTTTTGCATTTTCTTGCGACGGGTCGTTTATCGCTCATGGAGAAAGCCACGGCCATTGTGCTTCGCGTGGTCGATTGGAGCGAAACCAGCGCCGTGGTGACGCTGTTTACCCGCGAGTTCGGTTTGGTGCGCGGCCTGGCCAAGGGGGCGCGTCGCCCCAAAGGGCCGTTCGAGTCTGCCCTTGACGTGCTCTCGCTATGCCGAGTAGTGTTCCTCCGCAAATCGTCGGGGGCCCTGGACCTGCTGACCGAAGCGAAGCTCCTCCGCCGTTTTCGGCCCGGACGCGATCTCTCGCGGCTGTACGGCGGGTATTACATCGCGGAACTGCTGGTCCGGCTGACGCACGATTACGATCCCCATCCGGAGTTGTTCGACGCGGCCGAGGCAACCCTGTCGGCCCTGGGCGATGCCAGCGAACCCACGCCATCAGCCGTTCACGTGCTGCGGTTTGAGGTCACGCTGCTGCAACTGCTCGGCTACCTGCCACAGCTTGAAGTCTGTGTGGAATGCGGAACGGCGGTCGCTCCGCGCGACGGCCGGCTGGCATTTGGGCTGCTGGCGGGCGGCGTGCTGTGCCCCAGGTGCCGGCCCGGCAAACGCCAGGTGGTAGCACTGTCAGCTCCAGCCTGGCAAACATTGCGGGAATGGGCTCAACCCGACGGTGCCGCGAGGACGATTCCCGATCGGAAGGTGGGGGGCGAGTTACGCTCGGTCATGAACCACTACATCAACAATCTGCTGGGAAGCCGACCCAGGCTCCAGGAATACCAGTCGGGCTTTTGAGGGCGGCCGCCGGCCGCTGCAAGAGCCGCCAGCGCGTGGCAGAACAATCGCGAAACGAGCCTTGCATGGAAGCGAGGAAGATGCAGAAGGTAGCCAGAGCCCTGATGCTGTCCGCCATCGCGGCCACGGGTTGCGCCCAGCCTTGGGCAGCGTCCGGGCAGCGGTCGATGGTGCTGGGGCCGCCGCCCTCGCCGCAAGCGGAGTCGCTCGCCTCGGTCGTCGAAGCTCAGTCCGGCCGGCGCGATGCCGCCGTCACCGCGGCTGCCTTCCGGGGACAGAGCCCCGGCGAAGCAGGCAGCATGCGCGACGGGTACGATTCGATGCTGGCGCCGGAAAAGGAGCCCGGCACGCTCAAGGGCATGTTCCGCAAGGCGACCGCCTTTACCCGGCCCGCCGAAAGCGAAGAGGCCGCCCGAAAGCTGATGAAGGAAGGCGACGAGCTCTTCCAGGCCGGTAACTACAAGGAAGCGCTGGCCAAGTACGAAGCCGCGGCCAAGCGGGTGCCGGACACGTTTCTGGAAGAGGACGCCCGGTTCATGGTGGCCGAATGCTACTTCTTTCTCGACGATTACCCCAAGGCGTCGGACACCTACAACGAGATCCTCAAACGCAACAGCAACACGCGGCACCTGGACCGCATCACACGGCGGTTGTACGCCATTGGCGAGTACTGGAAAGAACGCTACCTGGAATCGCCGACCTGGGCCCTGCGTCCCAACCTGATGGACAAGACGCGGCCGCTGTTCGACACCAAGGGCAACAGCGTCTCGATGTTCCGGGCGATCTGGATGAACGATCCGACCGGGCCGCTGGCCGACGACGCCATCATGCAGGTGGCCAACACGTTCTTCCTGAACGGTAACTATCAGCAGGCCGACGAGCATTACACGCAGCTGCGCCGCGATTACCCGAGCAGCAAGCACGTGATGCAGGCATACCTGTTAGGCTATCGCACCAAGCTGGAGCTGTACCAGGGGCCCGTCTACGATCGCACCCCGCTGAACGAAGCTGAAGAACTGATCGAAACGCTGCTGCTGCAGTTCGGGCACGAGCTCGGCGAGGAACGCGAGCGGGTGCTGCAAGCTCGAGCCATTGTCCGCGCGCAGCAGGCCGAACGCGACTGGAACTCGGCCGAGTACTACATCAAGGGCGGCTACAACCGGGCCGCGCGGAAGGTGCTCGAAAAGCTGATCAGCAAGTATCCCGAAACCAAGTTCGCCGAGGAAGCACGCCACCGGCTGGCCGAACTTGAGGGGCTGCCCGATCACCCGCCCGAACGTCTGGCGTGGTTGGCGAACCTGTTCCCGAAGGAGAAGGAACTGCCGCAGCCGATCAACGCCAAGCATCGAAGCGAGCTGCGATGAAGTCTGTACGTTCTCTGCTGGTCCTGCTGGGGCTGTGGGTGGCCTGCGGCGGCTGCGCGCGCTACCAGTTCGGCGTGAACTCGCTGTACGACCCCAATATCCGCACGGTGTACGTGCCGATGTTCACGTCGGCCAGCTATCGCCGCAACCTGGGCGAGTTGCTCACCGAGGCGGTGATCAAAGAGATCGAGCAGCGGACCACGTTCAAGGTTGTTCACACGCCCAATGCCGACAGCATCTTGACCGGCCGGATCGTGGGTGAAACCAAGGCCGTGCGCATCGAGAACAGCAACGACGATCCGCGCGAGGTCGAATACGAAATGGTGGTCGAGGTGAGCTGGCAGGACCGCCGGGGCGAGCTGATCATGCAACGTCAGCTCGCCGTGCCGCCGGAACTGGTCGATGCTTTCGACCAGGCCCGCATCGTGCCTGAAGTCGGTCAGAGCACCGTCACCGCCCAGGTGCAGGTCGTGCGGCGGCTGGCCACGCAGATTGTGGACATGATGGAAGCCCCCTGGGGCGAGGAAGTCGGTCCGGCGTTCTTGCCGTAGCTGCCGGGCGTGCCGCGTCGCACGCCGCAAGTAATGCTTCGCATAACCTCCGTTGCCGGCTAGCGGCTAGCAAGCCGTATCAGGCCACGAATTGTCTTTTTCGGGCAGGCTGGCCAGTTGCGACTCGTAGTAAGGTCGCACGCCTTCATCGAGGATGGCCCGGGCTCCGTGCAGGAACTCACGGGCGTCGAACCACGGTTCCAGGAAGTTCTCGAACAGCTCGTCGATCGTCGCCTGCGAGTGGTGACGTTCTTCCAGGTCGTGATAGGTGAGGTAGCCCAAGTCCACCTTCCGCGGCAGCGTGGCATTGAGCTTTTTCATGCCGGCGATCCAGGGTTGCCACAGGCTGTTGGCCGCCCAGTTCTCGATGCCGAACGAAGCACCCAGGGCGTGATTCTGATCGGTGCTGGCGTAGTACTTGAACACGGCATCGACGAACCGCCGCGTGCCGGGCAGGGCCAGCCAGATCTTGCCGATCTCCTCGAACTTCAGGCCCAGGTCGCTGGCCATCCGCCGCAGCCAGCTATAGTGCACGGTGTCCATGCTCCAGCGGCCGGTCAGCTCGCCCTCGAAGCCGTCCTTGTACGGGATACCTTCCTCGTTGAGCAGTACGTGCAGCCGCTCCTCATAGGCTTCCACCGTGGGAGCATTGGCGACCAGCAGCGCTTGCGCCGCATTGAACTGGGCCGCAAAGACCGAGAACTGCTGCAATTCGTGCCTTGCCTGGGCGAACGTGACGCCCTGGCTGAACCGATTTAAATAGCGGTTGTTGGCAATGATGGGGTGGCACAGCACCTCGCGGCCCGCCTCCACCAGCAATTGCCGGAACTCCAGGGCCCGCTCGGCGGTCATCTCGCCGTGTTGCACCAGCTCACGCACTTTGGCGAGTGCCTGCTCCGATTGCTCGACAAACAACCGCAGGTGTGGCGGCACCGCGTTGGGCTCGTCCAGAATTCCAGCCGCACAAAACACCTTCGCGGCGGGCATGTCCAGGGGGAGCTGTTCAGTCCGAGACATGAGTTTCCTCCTCGGTCGATGGGCCACCGCCGGCTTACTGGCGCACGAGGGCTCACGAACGAGCAAGGCCCTGGCGGCCGCAACGGCGGGCGGTCAGCGAAGGTAGACGTGCTGCACCTGCGAACGGTGTACGGAAGACGGGAAGCCACCACGCGGCCGGCACTCACCCTGCCGGGCGGCGCGCGGGGCTTTCCAATTCTAGGAATCGTGGTTTGAGAGGGGCAAGGTTCGCGGCGGCATGCCTGCTTCGCAAGATATTATTGTTTTTGCGCTTGCGACGACAGCACGGCAGGCCGTTCGCCACGGTCGCACTTGACCCAAGCGGCCAAACGCGGCTAGTCTGCGGCTGCTTGCCCGGCCCGCCAGGTGCGCTGTCGCTGTAAATTGGTAGCGCAGGGGGAATCGGCCTTGTTTCAAGCAGCCTGGCCGTGCTAGCAGCCGGCCCTCGGGAACCGTTGCCGCAGGATCGTTCGTAACAGGAATCAACGTCAGGATGACGCTCCGCCCGATGATCGTGGTCGGCACCCGGCCCGAGGCCATCAAGCTGGCCCCGGTCGTTTCGGCATTGGCCCGACAAGAAGGTTGCCAGCCGCTGGTCTGTCTGACCGGCCAGCACCGCGAACTGGTGACGCCGCTGGTGGACTATTTCTCGTTACCGGTGGCGCTCAACCTGGAAGTCATGCGGAGCGGTTCGGGCCTGGCGGGGCTGACGGCACGCTGCCTGGAAGGCTTGGACGACGCAATCACTTCCCTCCAGCCCGACTGCGTGATCGCCCAGGGCGATACCACCTCGGTGCTGGCGGCGGCCATGGCCGCGTATTATCGGCGGTTGCCGTTTGTGCATGTGGAAGCCGGCCTGAGGACGGGCGATTGCCAGGCTCCGTTTCCCGAAGAATTCAACCGCCGCGTGGCCACGTTGGCCACGACGCTGCACTGTGCTCCCACGCAAAACGCGGCGCAGAACCTGTTGGCTGAAGGCGTGGCCCCCGAACGCGTGCGCGTGACCGGCAACACGGTGATCGATGCTCTGCACGCCACGCGGACCCGCGAACGCCAGAACGATGCCCATTGGCGGCGCGAGTATCCCATGCTGGGCAATCGGCCTCTGGTGCTGTTTACTGCCCATCGCCGGGAGAATCTGACCGGCGGCTTGGAGCGTGCCTGCCAGGCGGTGGCTCGGTTGGCCCAGCAGTTCCCCGGCACGGTGTTCCTGTGTCCGGTCCATCCCAATCCGCAGGTGCAAGCCCCCGTACAAGGTACGCTGAGTGGGCTGGCCAATGTGCATCTGCGGCCGCCGGCATCGTATCCGGAGTTCGTGTGGCTGATGGATCGCGCCAGCCTGATCCTGACCGACTCGGGCGGAATCCAGGAAGAAGCGTCCGTGCTGGGTAAGCCCGTTCTGGTGCTCCGCGAAACGACCGAACGTGTTGAGGGATTGCCCTCAGGCATGGTCGAAGTGGTGGGGACCGATTGCCAGCGCATCATCAGCCGCGCGCAGGCGTGGCTGATGCGGATACCGGCTCCGGGAATGTCGGGCGCGAAGCGCGCCTTTGGCACGCAGGCAGTCGGCATGGCGGTTCATCCGGCGATTGCCATGGGCACAGCCGCATGTCGGCCAAGTCCCTACGGCGATGGGCAAGCCTCGCAGCGGATTGCCGAGCTGGTGATGGCCGCCGCCCGATGCGGTTGGAGCACGGCGGGCCTCAAAGCCATTTCGCTGGCGCAAGTCCGCCAGCCCAGCAAGGTGCCGGCCCCGCACTTCTTGAGTCTCGCTGCGGCGAAGATGCGCTAACACGCCACCGAGGCGAGCCGCCTGGCCGCCGGTTAATTCCCCGGCTCGATCATCTTGGCTTCGACCACGTGACCCTTGCTGATGCCCCAGAGCGTGCCATCCTGGGTACGGTCCCACACGAACGCCTGACCGGCGAACGGCACCGGCAAGATATCGACCAGCTCCAGCGTGCTGCCCAACTGCGGAATCCGGAGCACGTACATCTCGTAGCGGTCATGCCCGGTGCAGTACAGCAAGCCGTCGGGGCCGAAACTGCCGCCTGAGTTACTGCTGGGGGCGAACCGTTTCAGCACCTCCTCCGGGAAGCCCCAGGAAGCGAGCTGCCGCCACTGGGGATCGAACTTCACCAGCCTGGTGCGCCGCACGTGCTCGGGACCTTCCTTGCGGCTGTAATAGACGAACACGGCCCACCAGTGGCCGTCGTGCCAGTCCACCCAATTGAGCGCGCCGCCGAAGTCCCCGAAGCTGTGGTTGCCGATGTGCTTGAGCGTGGCGGCATCCCAGATTTCGACACTGCTCACCCAGGGTTTTACGGGCCAGGTGGAATGAGTACAGTACAGCTTGCCATCGACCACCACGCCGGCGTTCATGTGGCGGAGCGGCCCATCCTTGGCATCTTTCCACTGGGCGACCAGCTTGCCGGTGGCTTTGTCGTACTTGCCGATGCGGCGGTTCGTGATCGCGTAGAAATGTGTGGCATCGACGGCCGCTCCCTGACCGGCCTCGAGGCACTTGAACTGCCGCACGGCTTCCGCACGCCGGCCGCTTGGCGTGATCTCGGCAGGCTTGTCGTTCGCGGTGGCAGGCGCAACCGCGAAACCCAGGAGCGTCGCGACAACGGCACCAAGCATGAACGGTCGCGATGCGATTGGGGCCACGCAAGCCATAGAAACTCGACCAGGAAAGCCACGCGGGGGAACCAACGACATCAGCACACCCTCCAACGATCCAACACCAACTCGCCGCGGACGCCGATCACGCCGCGCCATGGTCTGCGGCGGCCAAGCAAGACGCGGCATTTCTCACGGCCTGACGGCCGTTGCGGCGCACAACGCGGCGCCAACTTGCCAGGGGCGACGGCCGGTTACTTGGCGGGCTCGACCATCTTGGCTTCGACCACTTCGCGCGTGCGGCGGACGATGCCGAACAGGGTGCCATCCTGGGTGCGATCCCACACAAAGGCCTGACCGGCGAACGGCACCGGCACGATGTCGACCAGTTCCAGCGTGCTGCCCGACTGCGGAATCCGCAGGGCGTACATCTCGGCACGGTCGTGCCCTGTGCAGTACAGCAAGCCGTCGGGGCCGAAGCTGCCGCCGGAGTTGCTGCTGGGGGCGAACCGTTCCAGGACTTCTTGCGGAAAGACCCAGGCGGCGAGCCGGCGCCACTGGGGATCGAACTTCACCAGCGTGGTCCGCCGCACGTGTTCGGGGCCTTCCTCGCGGCTGTAGTAGGCGAACACGGCCCACCAGTGGCCGTCGTGCCAATCGACCCAGTTGAGCGCGCCGCCGAAGTCCCCAAAGCTGTGGTTGCCGATGTGCTTGAGCGTGGCGGCATCCCAGATCTCGACACTGCTCAACCGCGGCTGACCCGGCCAGGTGGAGTGGGCGCAGTACAGCTTGCCGTCGACCACCACGCCGGCGTTCATGTGGCGGAGCGGTCCACCCTTGGCGTCCTCCCATTGGGCGACCAGCTTGCCGGTGGCTTTCTCATACTTGCCGATCTTGCGGTTGGTGATCGCGTAGAAATGCGTATCGTCGACGGCTACGCCCTGACTGGCTTCTGGGCAGTTGAACCGCCGTACGGCTTCCGCACGCCGGCCGCTGTGCTTGCCCTCGGTGGGCTTGCCCTCGGTGGGCTTGTCCTCGGCGGGAGCCGGTCCGGCGGCGAGCAGTAGTGCGATTGCCAAAGCGGCACCGCACGACAGGGGCCACGCGATGCGGTGGGCGAAACGGGCCAGCGAATCTCGACCAGACCAGCCAGGCAAAGCAACCAGCGACATCGGCACATTCTCCTGCAGGCAAACGAAAACTCGCCGCGGGCATCGTTCGCGCCGCGGCGAGCTTCGATGATAGTCGCTGGATTGTGCGCCGCCAGCTTCTTTCGGAGGCGGCGTTTCGAGCCAGGCTCCCTCCGGCTTAGGCCACGCGGAGCGACCGGGCGTGCTGGGCCCAGGCGATCCAGTTGGAAACCTCGGCCAGGTCGGGCGGGTTCGAGCCACGCAGGATGCGAGCCCCTTGCGGGCTGTTGATCAGCGGTTGCAGTTCGTTGAGCAACTGCCGAGGGCTCATGTGCGCGAACTGCTCAGGCTCCTTGTAACCGGCCGAGACCAGCAGTTGGGCGTCGTGGCCGTGCAGCATGGGAACCCGGCACACCAGGGCGGCCTGCGCCTGCCACTCGCGGACCGTGTTGCCGTTGATCCACTTGCGGCCCAGGCGGCTGGCGATCTCGTCCGGATCGGCGTCCAGCAGGTCGGCCACGCTGTACACGCCCAGCACCGACAGCCGGCGAGCCGTCTTGTGGCCGATCGAGGGGGCTTCTTCCACCGGGCTGTTCATGCTCAGGTGAAACCGCCAGCCGGCGGTGGTTTCCGGCGGCGTTTCCACCTGCGTGGCCAGGGCCACGGTCGCGGTGTGTTCGGCAGCCACCGCGGCGGTGCCGGTACGGCTCTTCGACGGCCGAGCCAGGCCGTCGCTGCGGCTGCCCGACTCCAGCCGCGTGTAGTGCGGACCCGTTACCAGACAGTGCTCCAGGGTATTGGGCAGCGGCCGGGCTTGCCGAGCCCAGGCGATCCAGTTTGGCACGCGGCTGCGGGCGTAATCCAGTTCCTTGGCCAAGCCTGAGTGCTGGCGGGTCCGCGCTTCCAAGCGGCCCAGCAGCGCATCGGGCGTGAACGAGGCCAGTTCCTCGGGCGACTCGATCCCGCAGGCGATCAGCAGCATCAGGTCGCGACGGGTGATGTGCGGAATCCGGCAGGCCAGCGTGGCCTCGACCTGCCATTCATTGAGGCGGGAAGCCCGAAGTGCCGGATGGGCCAAACGCTGTTCCAGCTCGGCGGCTTCCGCAGCCAGCAGGTCGACGATGCGGCGGATGCCGTGCTCGCCCAGCAGGCGGGCCGACTCGCTATCCATCGACGGGATTTCCGTTACCGGGCAGGACAACGCCGCCAGGTACGGAGCCGTGGCCTTGGTACGGGTAAACGTCACATCGCTTACGGTGCGGAACCGCGGCTGTGGGATCAGCGGACGCGATGGTTCAGCGGCCGGCGGCTCATCGGACGAAACTACCGTGAGCGTGTCCGCCTTGGCCGTGCGCTGCAGCGGCACCGACGCCGGCACGGCTTCGGTCCAGCCGTCGTCGGAAGCGTCGTAGCCGTTGATGGCCGAAAGCCCCAGCCGCTCGCCACGCCAGCAGACGCTGCGCGACGGCACCTGGAGATCTTCGAACAGCTCGGCGATTTCCTGCCGGCAGGTGAAGTACAGGATCTGGTAGCCGCGTTTGGAGAGCGTGACCAGCAACCGCGCGGCGGCGATGCAGGTGGCCGAGTCGAATTGGCCCAGTACGTCGTCCACCAGCAGCGGCAGATGGATGCCCCGCTGCACCTGCTGACCCACGGCCGCCAGCCGCAGGCAGAACAGCAGCGTTTTGCGGTCCAGGCTGTCGAGCGAACCCAGCGGCAGCCAGCGCTGGCCGGGCGATTCGACTTCCAGACCGCCTTCCACCAGCCGGGCACGAACCTGCGTCAGCCGGCCCGAGGTCAGGCTGCGGAGATACTCCGAGGCCGCGGTCAGCAGTTCCGGATTACGGCTGCGGTTGTAGCGAGCCGCGGTGGCTTGCAGCAGATGGCTGGCGGCGGCAGCACGCTGCCAACGCGCGGTAGCTTCTTCCCAGGCGGCTTCGGCAGCGGCCAGTTCGGCCCGCTTCTCGACGATGGTCTTATCCGACCGCAGCACATTCAGGCGGCGGGCAATCGCGTCGAGCTGGTTCTGCGTGGAGTGCCGGCGCGACTCGGTCTGGATCAGCTTGTGCCGCAGTTCTTCCAGTTCGCGGCGGAGCCGTGCCAGTTCTTCGGCGCGGGCAGCCGCGGCCTTATCAGACCGGGCGGTATCGATCTGCGACTTCGGCGTTGCGACGGTCAGTTCGCCATCGAGCACCAGGTGGCTCGCGTTGCAGCGGCACAGCAAACGATGCTTGCGGTGCGTGGCTTTGCGAATCTGCCGGGCCAGCCGTGCTTGAACTTCCTTGAGCTTGCGTTCGTTGGCCACCAGCACGTCGTGCCGGTACGCACGCGACTCGTACTGCCGCAGTTCCGAGGAAATCTCGTGCAGCTCGCCCCGCAGCGCGGCAGCCAACGGTTCCAGCGAGAGCAACTGCTGCGTGCGCACGCGACCCTGGGTTTCCGACTGTTCGACCAGTTCGGCCACGCGGCGGTGCAGTTCGGTGGCGCGCTGTTCGAGCCGGTGGAACGATTCGCTCTGCCGGGCGAACCACACCGCATGCTGCGAATCACGCCACAGGGCTTCGTCGACCGCGCATTCGGTGATCTGGGCGCGCAGCCGCGAACGCTTGGCTTGAATCCGTTTGAGCAGCCGGTTCCAGCGATCGAGCTTAGCTTGCAGGGCGGCCAGGCGGCGCTGGAGATCGTTTTGCGGCTGCGCAGGCTGAACCGGGGCTGGCTCTGGGGCGGGCTGTTTTTCCAGTTCGGCGATCTGGCGGGTGATCGCCTCGATGTCGGCCTTGAGCCGGTTTTCTTCTTCCTTGAGCTTGTTCAGCGTGCTTTGCAGCTCCGGCTGTTGCCGCAGCAGATCGGTTTCTTCGCGCCGCTGGTTGGCGGCCAGGGTCTGAATCTCATCGCGCAGCTTGCGGCACAGAGCCTGGTGCTCGGCCACGCCCCGCGGCAATACCTTCCACGCCTCGCGGCGGAGGCGAGCCAGGCCGGCCCGGGCATCGGCCAAAGCCTGCGGCTCGGCAATCGCGCCGTAGCGTGCGAAGCGGGCGTACAGATCGGCGCCTTGCAGGCGTCCCAAGCCGTCGAAGTCGCGCACCGGAAACACGTACGTTTCGCGATACGTGTTGCGGTCGACCTGGTGCAGCAGGTTCTGGAGCGTGTTGGGCGGGCAGAGCTCGCCGTCGAAGTTCTTTACCGTCAGCTCGCCGCCCAGGCGGCCGCGATCGTGTCGGGTCACACGGTAGCGGCCTTGCGGCAACTCGACGGTCACGGTGCCACCGGCGACCAGCTCGTGATCGTCGGCACCGTTAATGAATCGCTGCCGGACCGATTCCGAGAAGCCGTACAGCACCGACGGCACGAAGTGCACCAGCGCGGTCTTGGTCGCGGCGTCGGGGAAGTACACCACGTTCAGGCCCAGGGCCAGGTCGCGCAGGTCGACGCTGGTCCAATCGCCGAACCGATCGATCCATAAATCGGTGACGCGCATCAGCAGACCTCCTTGCCGTGCAGATACTCAGCGCCTAACAGCGCGGCGTCGGTGAGCAGCGGGACCGTATTGCGGGAGCGGTCCAATTGGCTCACATCGGCCGGCAGCGAGGCCGCAGCCTCGTCGGCGTAGGGTTGCAAGTCGAGCTTCTCCGCCTCCGTCCGTTGTACGTCGCGAGCCGTGCGCAGGAACTCGGCCATGAGCGAGTCGGTGGGGTAGTCGTCGAGCGAAACGCTGACGGCCGGCTGCAATTCGACAGCGCGGCTCCACAGGGCAGGCGTCGCCATGCCGTGCGATTGCTGGAGCCGCTCGGTGAGCTGCACGTCCCAGCCTTGCACGCGTGCCCGGTGCAGCACGGCATGCGGCCCGTACAGCCGCCAGGTGACAATGCGATCGATCGGGGCCGCCGGCGGGGCCAGGATTTGCCGGCAGCGGTTGAGCACCCGCTTCTCGATCATCTCCAGCGTGTCGCCCAGGTTGACTTCCACGCGTTCCAGGTGCCAAGCGACGCTGGCGGTGGCAATCGAGCGCGTCCGCACGCCGTGCTGGTCGACTTCGACGAGCGTGCAGCCGTGCTGCGTGACGTGTTCCAGCGTGCGGCCGACCGGCGTACCGGCGAAACGCACCGGGGCCAGGCTGCTGCCTCGCGGGCTTTCGTCGGCGGTCATGCGGCCACCCAGCGCCCAGTAATCGACCCCGGCCAGGTCGCCCAGGTGATCCACCCGTTCATCCAGCCGCACGTGCAGCAGGCCGATGGTGAACGGCGACGGGTAGCGGGGCAGATGGAACGACAGATCGTTCAAACCCTGGTGCGGCAGGCGGCTCACGCCGGCAATACGGGCCAGCGGCTCGCCGTCCTTCTGCACCAGGTAGGTGTGCAGCGGCGCGCGTACGGCCGAACCGGCCGGGGCCACCAGGCCCGATCCCGGGGGAACTTCGGCCTGCGAGATCGGCAGGTGCGTCACATTGGCAGGCAGCCGGTAGTGCGCGGCCAGGCTTGCCGGGCCGTCGTGGACGCTGCCGGCCCAGTACACGGGAATGCCGTGCTGGTGCAGGCGGTTGAATTCTTCGATGAGGAAGCACACCTCGCTGGGCGCAGCCTGGGCGAGGTGGAGCAGGCCCCCGGAAAGCACCACGAAGTCGACGCGCTCGTTGATGGCTGCGGCGAAGACCGCCGAGGCCGAGCGGTACGGCGCTTCGGCAAGTCGCCGGCGCAGCGTCGGCGGAACACCCAGTGGACTGGCTAAGGGCTGATCGAGCAGCAGGTCACTGGCGTGCAAAAAGCGAAATGCACGACCGTGGGTCATCAGGGCCTCCTTGCACTGAGATCGCGGGGGGCGGCAATGCCGCGGTGCGGCTACCAGGGGCCGGGCTGCCAGCTACGGGCTGGAGTGGCAAGCTGGGGGGGCAGCGGCTCCCGCTGATAGCTGCATGGTTGGCTACCGGTGGTAGCGGGGGTGCTAATTTAGCATCTGGGCCGAAAATGACCTAGCCGGATTTCCGACCCCCAGACACACGAGAAATGCCCGATTTCACCCGCCAAAGGCGCTGTAGCGCCGCAGGCCCCGGGCAAACGCGATACGGTTGAGCACGATGAAGAACAGCACCCAGAGAAACTGGACAAACAGGCCGTAAACCAGTTCGGTCCCCTGCACCTTTTGCAGGAACACGGCAGCGGGGAAGTAGGCCAGGTATTGCAGCGGGATGGCTTTCACGACTTCCTGCAGCGACGCGGGCAGCATGTCCAGCGGGAACATATGCCCGGAGAAGAAGAAATTCAGTAGCATGTACACGAACAGCAGGGAGTTCACCTCCAGGAACCAGAAGCCGATCATGCCGATCGTCGATTCGAGGAAGAACCCCAGCAGAAACGCCATCACCAGCGAAGCCAGGAAGGCGGCCATCGTGGTGGCATCGGGCCAGCCTTGGCTGAAGTAGTCGCGGCACAAAAAGAACACCAGGGCGAACGGGCCGGCCGCCATCGTGTAATACACCAACTTGTGGGCAATCCGGCTGAGCAGCAGAAAGCCCACCATGTCGACCGGCTGAATCAGGTACTTTTTGATTTCGCCATCGCGGATCTGCCGGGCAATGCCCGACGCCAAAGCCGGCATGCTGGAGAACGCCCTGCTGACCATGGTCAGCAGGTAGTAGGCGACAAAGTCCTGGTACGAATAGTGGGCCAGGTCGGTGCGTCCGGTCGCCTGAAAGATGGCTCCCCACAGGAAGATCTGCGTGACGATCGGCAGAAACCGCATCAGCGTGCCCAGCGCGAAGTCTGCCCGGTAAACCAAGCGTTCTGCGATGGCGATCCGCAGGATCGTCCACCAGGTTGTGACTCGCGCTACCATGGCGGGGATGGCTGGCACCAAAAGGGGAGGGGGCACGCCGGACGGCCGGCGGGAATCAGTTCGGCTGGTCTTGCGCAGCTGCCTGCTGGTGTTGTTTGATGCGGCGCTGCTCTTGCTCGGCTTCGGCTTGAAGTTCGGCCCACAGTGAGTCGCGGCGGTGGATCATCAGGCGCGCCAGCCCCACGACGGCGATATAAATGCCGATCGCCAGCAGCGCCATATCCCAACCGTCCATTGTGACTCCATGCTTTGCGGCAAGCGCTTAAGGGAGCAGGATTTCATCCTGCCGCTTTAGGGATGGGTTGTAAAGGTGGGCGAAGTTTGCCTGCCGCACCGGAAACGCCCCCAGGACAGGTTGGGGGCAAATCGCCAGCCCCGCAGGCTGCCAGCCGAGCCTTCCGAGGGCGCGGACCGACGCCCGCCAGCGTGGGGAGTTCCCTTTCTACGGACGCCCTTTATCTGTTGCAATCGTCACCGCCGCTACGGACGTGTCCCCGCCCACAAACCCGCGATACTCGCGGGACCAACAAGTTTGACGCTCCGGAGGGCGCAACATAGTTTTGAGAACCGGGCGCCTGCACAAGAAGGGGCAGATCCACCAACAGGGCAACCCAAGCAACACTTGGCCTGCATCGCGACCGGTAAACGCAAACTTGGAACTTGCCGAACTGCCAGGTCCTTGCTGTTTGACCCGATGCAACCGCCTTCCCAGCCATGGTTACCAAACTCTGCTTCCCCAGCCGAAGTTGGGACGCCGAGAGGCAACGCGCCAGAGCGGAACGCGCTTTGGGACGATAACCGCGCCGAGAATCGGCTGGTGCAGGCCCGCTTGGGCGTCGCGAGCAGTTTGTTTGCCGCACTGCGTTGCAAACACGCCGATACCGCCAGCCACAGTCTGCGCGTGACGCTCTGCACGGCGTCGTGGGCGCTGGTGATGGGCATGTCGGAAGAACAGCGCGACGTGATGGAAGTCGCGGCACTGCTGCACGATATCGGCAAAATCGCGGTGCCCGACGACGTGCTGCTTAAGCCGGGCCCGCTGACCCGCGAAGAAATGGCGGTGATGAATCTGCATCGCCGCACGGGCGTGCAGATCTTGCAGGCTTCGTGCACGTCGACCGATGTGCTGGAGATCATCGCCGCCTCGGGGGACTGGTACGATGGTTCACGGAGCCTGTCGCCTAACCCGTCGCAGCGGGAAGACATTCCGCTGGGCGCGCGCATGCTGGCCATTGCCGATGCGTACGACGCCATGACCAGCAATCAGGTCTTCCGCCGCGCGCTGCCGCGCGAGCGGGCGATCATGGAACTGTACAAGTTCGCCGGCACGCAGTTCGATCCCAAGCTGGTCGACAGCTTTGCCGCACTCCAGGAACGCAATCAATTTGAAGCCCACGAGCGGGCTGTGCGCCGCTGGCTGGAGGCGCTCGAGCCGGACACCGTCAACGGCATGTGGGGCCTGAATCAGGCGCCAGCGGCAGCGCCCGCGCTGACTCCCGAAGCCCTCTTCCGTGAGCGGCTGATCGACAACCTGCGCGACGCGGTCATCTTTGTGGATACCAACCTCCGCGTGGTGGCTTGGAACCCGGGCGCGGAGCGGATGACCGGCATCTCGGCCAGCAGCATCTACCAGCGGCCCTTCGGTCCGCAGTTGCTCGAGATCCGCGACCCCGACGGCATTCTGCTGAACGAACGCGAGTGCCCTGTGGCGATCGCCCTGGCTACCGGCGAGCAGCGCATCCGCCGGTTGACCATCCGTGGACGTGGTCGCCAGGATTTGTCGGTTGAGTTACACGCGGTGCCCGTGGTGGGCAGCGACGGCATGATGTACGGCGTCGCCGTGACCATGCACGACGTGTCGCCTGAGCTGTCGTTGGAAGCTCGTTGCCAGAGCCTCCACGATGCGGCGACCCGCGACCCGCTGACCGGCGTGGCCAACCGCGCTGAGTTCACGCGGGTGCATGAGATGTTTGTGGTGGCACACCTGGAACGCCGCCGGCCCTGCTCGCTGATCATCACCGATATCGATCACTTCAAGCAGGTGAATGATACCTACGGCCACCAGGCGGGCGACGAAGTGCTCAAGGCATTTGCTCGGCTGCTCAAGAGCAACTGCCGGCCGGGCGACCTGGCTGCGCGGTTTGGCGGCGAGGAGTTCGTCATCCTGTGCGCCGATTGCGACGTCTCGGTGGCCAGCCAGCGGGCTGAAAGCATCCGCCGCCAGTTCAGCAACCTGCCGCACGATGCCCTGGGCGGTCGCACCTGCACGGCCAGCTTCGGCGTGACCGAGATTCAGGCAGGCGATACGCCGGGCACGATGGTCGCCCGGGCCGACCGCGCTCTGTACGATGCCAAGGAACGCGGCCGCAATCGCGTGGTTCAGCTGGGCACCGGTTTGCAGGCTGCCGACGACGAGATGGCCGTGGCACCCAGCCAGGGCGATACGAACCTGGTGGCCGAGCAGACGCTGGTGTCGACGGTGCCGCTGTCGATGATTATCGAGAAACTGCGGGGCTTTGTAGCCGATCATCACGCCGAGATCGTGCGCGTGACCAGCCACGAGGTCCGGCTGAAAATCGGCAGCAGCGGCGGCTTCTTCTTCCGCCGCTCGTCCGATCGCAAATGCCCTTGCTTTATCGACCTCACGTTTGAGGAGATCTTCGGCAAGCAGCAAGGCGCGGACGGGTTGCCGAGGAACATCCGCACCCGGATTCGGGTACTGGTCTCCTCGCAGCGGCAGCGCGACCGTCGCCGCCGCGATATGGCCGAGCGGGCGCGGCAGTTGTTGGCTAGCCTGCGGGCATACCTGATGGCGATGGACGTAACGCCCGGCTTCACGGTCGATCCGCCGATCGAAGAACCCAGCACGCCCGAAGCCAGAATCCTGGCCAAACTCCGCGAAAAGGGATAAGCAAGCGCGTTGCCTGGCGGCCAAGAACGACGCCGGTGCGGTGGCTCGGCGGATACTAGCGGATTGGTGAGTGCCGCCATGCGCGATCTATTCTGGCGCAGCGTAGAACGCACTCGCCGAGGCAACGCTGGCCTTCGCGCCAGACGGTCGACTCGGCGATCCTAGACCGCTTACTGTCCGGCCACCAGTTGCCGGTAGTACTCGATGGAACGTCCGAGCCCTTCGTCGAAGCCGACCTGCGGTTCGTAACCCAGGATGCGGCGAGCCTGGGAGATATCGGCCAGGCTTTCGCGCACGTCGCCGGCCCGAGGCGGCTCGTGGATCGGTTTAACGTCCGTACCCAACAGCCGGTTCAACTTGTCGAGCAGTTGCAGCAGGCTGGTGGTTTGGCCGCAGGCGATATTAAACACCTTGCCGGCGGCCCCCGGGGCGTCGGCGGCCAGCAGGTTGGCGTGAACCACGTTGGTCACAAAACAGAAATCGCGCGACTGGTGGCCGTCGCCATAAATCTTGGGTTGCTGCCCTTTCAGAATCGCCGTGATGAACAGCGGGATCACGGCCGAGTAGGGGCTGCCGGGATCTTGCCGCGGCCCAAACACGTTGAAGTACCGCAGGGCAACGGTTTCGAAGCCGTACGTGGCAGTGAACGCTTGGCAGTAATATTCGGCGGCCAACTTGGCGGCCCCGTAGGGCGAAATCGGGGCCGGCAAGTCGGTTTCACGCTTGGAGCTGGTGGGCTGATCGCCGTAGGCGCTGCTGGATGCGGCATAGACCAGCCGCCGCACGCCTGCCCGACGCGCGGCATCGAGCAGGTACAGCGTCCCGGTCACGCAGGCGGCGTGGGTGTCCAGCGGGCGTTCAACGCTCCGCGGCACCGACGACAGGGCCGCCTGGTGAAACACCACTTCGATCCCTTCGACTGCCTGCGTAACCGCTTGCGGATCGGTCAGGTCGCCTTCGACAATCTCCAGACGGGGATGGTTGGTATCCAGGTTGGCGCGGTTGCCGGTCGAAAAGTTGTCGAACACGCGGACGTGATCGCCGCGAGCCAGCAGTGCGTCGACCAGATGGCTGCCGATGAAACCGGCACCGCCGGTAACCAGTACGTTGGACATCCCCTAGACCCTGGTAGTTAAGGATTTACGATCATTCGGCGAGCGCCGGCGAGCGGACGCATCACCAAACGTATCGTAGCCTTTTCGGTGCGCTGGGGGCAGTCCTATTCAGCCGCGCCGCTCACGGAGTCTAGTGCCGGTTCCACTCCCACGATTCGGTCAGCGCCGCGCGGATCAGCACCAGCAACGCATTGGGATCGTAGGGTTTACGCAAAAAATATTGGGCTCCGGCCATGCGCACTTCGCGCAAGATGTGCGGGCCTTCCATCGCCGACAGCACAATCACGGGGATGCCGCAGGTTTGCGGGCTGTCGGTAATCCGGCGGCAAACCGCCAAGCCGTTCATGTCCGGCAGGCGCAGATCGAGCAGGATCAGGTGGGGGCGATCCTGGTGGGCCGAGGCCAAGCCCATCTGGCCCGAGGCCGCGGTCAAAACGTCGAACCCCAGACGCTGCAAGCGTTTGCTGAGGACGGTTACCTGATCGTGATCGTCGTCGATGATCAGGATCGACGGGGGAGTGGAGGGAGCCGACGACGACTCGGGGGGTTCCAAACAAAGCAGGTCCATAGCAAAAGGGCCGTCGTGAGGGGCTGCTTTGCGTGGGTCAGACGCAAAGCGTCGGGGAACAGGCGTACGACAACCCGGCGATGCCGAAACGTAGGTCAGCGGAGCTGCCCGGTCAAATTACCGTTTCCGCAAACTCACCGACTGCCGCTAGCACCTACCGCCCGGCAGCAGGGGGGAGCTAGCAAACTATTGACGGCCTCCCTTCAACTCATTAACCTCCACTGATGCTACGGTCGATGAATCCGCCTACAGAAAACGCATTGGGCGCGATTCTCCTGCCTACCATTACGACCTCCCGCCTGCGGTGTTTCTTCATGCCTTGCCGCTACCTGCTCTCTGCGTTGTCGTTAGCAGCCGGCCTGTTGCTGGGTGTTCCATGTGGCTCCGCTCAGGCTGATGAGGGCCGCATCAGCTTTATGAACGATGTCGTGCCTGTGCTTACCAAAGCTGGCTGCAACATCGGCCCTTGTCACGCCAAAGCCGGCAACGGTCAGAACGGCTTCTATCTCTCGCTGCTGGGCTTCGAGCCCGACGAAGACTACGAGAACCTGGTGAAAGCTGCCCGCGGCCGGCGAATCTCGTTCGCTTCGCCTAAGAACAGCTTGATCCTGCTCAAGGGGACGGCCCGGCTGCCCCACGGCGGCGGCCAGCGGCTGGCTCCCGACTCGCCCGAGTACCAGGTTCTGCTGAACTGGATTCGCCAGGGGGCTCCCTACGACGGCCAGAGCGCTCCCAAGCTGGTGAACTTCGAAGTTCAGCCCAGCGGAGGCACCTTGCAGCGTGGCGCCCAGGTGCAACTCAAGGCGCTGGCCCATTACAGCGACGGCACCGTCCGCGACGTTACGCGGCTGGCGCTGTACGAATCCAACGAAGAGGCCATGGCCACGGTGACCTCCGATGGGCTGGTCACGGCCGGCGACATCGCCGGCAATGCGGCCATCATGGTTCGTTACCAGGGTAAAGTCGCCGTATACGGCGCAGCGGTTCCACTGGGGGCCCCCGTTACGAACCTGCCGGAACCCAAGAACTTTATCGACGAACTGGTTTTCGCAAACCTTAAGCGATTGGGCATCCCGCCTTCGGAAGTGTGCGATGATGCCACGTTCCTGCGCCGCGTGACGCTGGATATTGCCGGCCGTTTGCCGACCGAGGCTGAAACGGCTGAGTTCATGGCCAACACGGCTCCCGACAAGCGTGAGCAACTGGTCGATACGCTACTGCGGAGCCCCGATTACGCCGACTTCTTCGCCAACAAGTGGTCGGCCCTGTTGAAGAACCGCCGCGACTCAGCCAGCGACATGGTGGCGAACTTCGCCTTCCATGCCTGGGTCCGTGACAGCTTCCTGTCGAACAAGCCGTACGACCAGTTTGTGCGTGAGCTGCTGGCAGCGACCGGTACGGTAGTCGATAATCCGCCGGTGGCTTGGTACAAGCGCGTCAAAGATTCCAAGCAGCAGATCGAAGACGTGGCGCAGCTTTTCCTGGGCGTGCGGATGCAGTGTGCCCAGTGCCACCATCACCCGTTTGAACGCTGGAGCCAGGACGATTACTACGCCCTGACGGCGTTCTTCAACCAGGTGGGCCGCAAGCCCTCGGGCGTCCGCGGCGAAGACTTGATCTTCCACCAGCGCGGCATTGCCACCGCGGTGAACGTCAAGACGCATCAGACGCTGCGGCCTGCGGCGCTGGGCGATGCCATGCCGGACATCGCTCCGGACGAGGATCCACGGCTGCGTTTGGCCGACTGGATGAGCTCGCCCAATAACCCGTACTTTGCCAAGGCCCTGGTCAATCGCTACTGGAAGCACTTCTTCCAACGCGGCCTGATCGAGCCTGAGGACGACATCCGCGATACCAACCCGCCCAGCAACCCTGAACTGCTGGCGGCCCTGGAGAAGCACTTCATCTCCAGCGGATTCGACCTGAAGGAACTGGTGCGGACGATCACCACGTCGCGGACGTACCAGCTCAGCTCGGTGCCCAACGAGCACAACGTGGCCGACGTGCAGAACTTCTCGCGGTACTATCCGCGGCGGCTCCAGGCCGAAGTGATGCTCGATGCGATCGATTACCTGACCGGTTCGCAAACGGTGTTTAACAACCTGCCGGTCGGTACCCGGGCTGTGGCTCTGCCCGACAACAGCTATAACCGCTCGGTACCGTTCCTGGCGGTATTTGGCCGGCCAGAAGGCGCCAGCGTGTGCGAGTGCGAACGCATTTCGTCGTCGAGTCTGGCCCAAAGCCTGCACCTGATCAACGCTTCGGACATCAAGTCCAAGCTGGCCAGCCCTACCGGTCGTGCGGCGAAGCTCGCCAAGGCCGACATGCCGCTGGAAGAAAAGGTCCGCCAGTTGTACGTCGTGGCCTTCTCGCGCGAACCGCGTGAAGACGAGATGCGGGCTGCATTGGAGTTCCTGAACGAGCCGCAAACGGACTCCAGTGGCCAGCCGCTCGATCCGCAGAAAGTCGCCCACGAGAACTTCCAGGACCTGGTGTGGGCGCTGATGAATACCAAGGAGTTCCAGTTCAATCACTAACAAGCTGCCATGGACGGCTCTGGCAGGTTTGTCCAAGCCGCTGTGACAGTTCCCCACACGCGTCGCACCTGCCCAACGCGGTAGTTGCTACCAACGATCCCAGCGAGTCTGACGCATGAGTTTGATCAATCGAATCTTCTGGCGAGCGATGCAGCCTGCTGCGGCCGTTCGCTTCAGCGCGGCATTGGCGGCTGCGTGGCTCTTGGCCGCGTGGACAACGCCGGTTGCTGCCCAAAGCGTGTGCCTGCCGTCGCCGCGTCTGTTGACGATCAAGCCGATGGGCGGCCAGGCCGGCACGCAAGTGGAGGTCACCATCACCGGCGAAGAGCTCGACGAGGCCGATGAGTTGACCTTCTCCGATCCCCGCATCACCGCGGTGCCCAAGGTCAACTCGGCAGGCCAGGTCGAACGCAACAAGTACGTGGTAACGATCGCCGCTGATTGCCCCGAGGGCGTGTACGAAGCCCGTGCCATGTCGCGGCTGGGCATGTCGTCCTCGCGGGCCTTCTGCGTCGGCACGTTACCCGAAGTAACCCAGACCCCCGGCAACCACTCGCTCGACAAGGCGATGGAGCTGGCGGTGGATTCGGTGTGCAACTCGGTCCTGTCGGTCCGGGCGGTCGATCACTACACCTTCCAGGGCCGCCAGGGCCAGCGGGTGATTGTGCAATGCGCGACCCGCGGCATCGACTCCCGGGCGATCGGCGTGCTGGTTGTGGCCGATAGCCAGGGACGCGACCTGATGGTCGAGCGTCGCGGTGGCGCCATTGACTTCACGGTGCCCGAAGACGGCCGCTACGTCATCAAAGTGCACGAACTGACCTACCAGGGCGGTCCGGAGTTCTTCTACCGGTTGAGTCTTCGCGAGTTGCCGCCGGGGGCCCCCATTCCGCCGCTGCCGAGCACGCGGCCGGTCAACGCGTTCTCGTGGCCGCCGGTCGGGCTGAGCACCCATGCCGCCACAACCGAGGTGGAAGACAGCGAGGCCCCGCAAAGGATCACGCTGCCGGCCGATATCGCGGGCCGTTTCTACCCGGCCGCCGACGTCGACGTGTACGAGTTCGAAGCCAAGAAGGGCGAAGTCTGGTGGGTGGAAGTCGGTTCCGAGCGGCTGGGCCTGCCGACCGATCCTTCGATCATTGTCCAGCTGGTGACCAAGAACGGCGACAAGGAGCAACTGACCGACGTTGCCGAGTTCTCCGATATTCCCAGCCCCGTGAAGGTGTCGAGCAACGGTTACGCCTACGATGGCCCGCCGTACAACGCCGGCACTTCCGACGCCATGGGCAAGCTGGAGATCAAGCAGGACGGCCTGTACCGCTTGCGGATCACCGACCTGTTTGGCGGAACCCGCAGCGATCCTCGTAACGAGTACCGCCTGGTGATTCGCAAGGCGGCTCCCGACTTTGCGGTGGTTGCCTGGCCGCTGCACATGGGCCTGCGCAACGGCGACCGCAATGCGCTGTCCAAGCCGATCGCCCTGCGGGGCGGCGCGACGATGGCCCTGGAAGTGGTGGCCATCCGCCGCGACGGTTTTGACGGCCCGATCGAACTGGAGCTGGAGAACCTGCCGCCGGGTGTGCGGGCCCAAGGCCTGAAGATTCCCGCCGGCAAGTCGCGCGGCATCATGCTGATCACGGCCGATGTCGACGCTCCGCGCGGCATCACCAACGCCAACTTCTATGGCCGGGCTGTGATCAACGGCGAGACCGTCACCCGCCAGGGTTACCTGGCCACGATGGCTTGGCCGGTCCGCGACGCGTGGCAGCAGATCCCGCATCCGCGGCTGATGGCCGACGTGCCGGTTTCGGTCGGCGGTTCCGAGGCGGCACCCATTACCGTGGCGCCCGCCAAGGCCGACGTGATCGAAGCCGTGGCCGGCTCCAAGGTCACCGTCCCGCTGGTGCAGACCCGCCGTAGCGATTTTTCGGGCACGGCGATCACGATGAAAGTGTTTGGCGACGGCTTTGAACAGGCCCCGTCGGTGAAGGTGCCGCTCAATGCCGATACTTCGGAAGTGGTCTTCGACCTGGCCGCCCTGAAGACGCCGCCAGGCGAATACACCATCGCCCTGTACGGCGGCGCCGTGGCCAAGTACCGCCATCGCATGGACAAGCTCCAGCAGGCGGAGGAAGCCCATCGCAAGGCCCAGGAAGAAGTGAACGCCTTGTCTGAGCAGCTCAAGCAGCTTGAGGCTCAGGCCAAGACGGCCACTGCCGAGAAGCAGGCCGAAGCCGAAGATACCCGCGAAAAATTGGCGGCGCAGCGTCAGGCTGCCGAAGCTCAACTGAAGGCCGCGGCCGAGCAGTTGAAGCAAGCGACGGCCACCGCCGCGCCCAAGGATATTGCCGAGATCGTTGTTTCCGAACCCATCAAGATTCGCATCAAGCCTGCGGAGACAAAATGAGCCACTCGTACAACACCGGTGCGGCCCGTTTTTGCCCCGGCCCCGGGTTCAACCCGGCTACGAGCCGGCGCGGATTCCTCCAGGTGGGGTTGGCCGGTTTTGCCAGCCTGAGCCTGCCGGGCATCCTGCGTCTGCAGGCGGCGCAAGCGGCCCAGGGCACGCCCAAGCGTGAACGTACCGCCGTGATCATGGTGTGGAAGCCCGGCGGCTGCTCGCACATCGATACCTACGATCCCAAGCCGGACGCGCCGCTCGAGTACCGCGGCCCGTTCAACACGATTGATACCAAGGTGCCGGGCTTGCAGTTCACCGAGCTGCTGCCGCGTCAGGCCGCCATTGCCGACAAGTTCGTCGTGCTCCGCTCGATGAAGCAGAGCGCGGGCGGTCACCCGGCCGGCTCGATGCAGTTGCTCTCGGGCGACCCCGATACCCGCGATAAGCCCAAGCCCAAGTATCCGGACTGGATGTCGGTGGCCCACTACCTGCGCTCCAAGCAGGGTGGCCGCGACAACCCGCTGCCGGCCTACGTGGGCGTGAACCCGCCGCGCGAGTACAACGGCCCGGCCTACCTGGGCGACGCTTACGCGCCGTTCACCGTGCTGGGCGACCCCAACTCGCCAACCTTCAGCGTGCCTAACATCGGCCTGACCGACTCGCGCGAGGTCCGCCGGCTCCAGCGTCGCGCCTCCTTGCGTGAGAATCTCGATACGCTCACGCGGGCGTTCGATCGGGCGGGCGAGTTGCAGGCCCTGGATGAGTTCGAAACCCAGGCGCTGACGCTGCTCACCAACCCCAAGACCAAGGAAGCGTTCGACCTCAGCAAGGAAGACGACCGCACCCGCGATCGCTACGGACGCAACACCTGGGGACAGCAGTTGCTGTTGGCCCGGCGGTTGGTCGAAGCCGGTGTCGAAGTGATGACCACTCAGCTCAGCGGCCGGCTGTGCGGTCGCGTGGGCAATTGGGACGACCACGCGGTGAACCATCACATCTTCGACGCTCTGGCTTACCGTGCCGAGGCGTACGACCAGGCCGTGTCGGCGCTCATCGAAGATATTTACGAGCGTGGGCTCGATAAACGCGTGCTGGTGATCGTCACCGGCGAGTTCGGCCGTACGCCCAAGGTCAACTACGAGCCCAGCACCGGTGCCGGCGCCGCCAGCGCCCCGGCTGGTACGCTCCAGCCCGGCCGCGACCACTGGCCGCGGGCGTTCTCCAACATCTGGGCGGGCGGCGGTATCGAGACGGGCCGGGTGATCGGCGCGACCGACAGCAAGGGTGTCGACGTGGTCGAACGCATCTGCGGCCCCGGCGACTTTCTGGCGACAATCTATCATCACCTGGGGATCGACGCCGCCAATACGACGATCCTCGACTTCAATGGTCGTCCGACGCCAATCGTCGACAACGGCAAGCCGATTCCTGAACTGGTTGGCAAGTCGGCCTAGTGCGGCGGCAGACGCCAGCCACAATCTCTTGAAACGATTTCGCAATCGCCGGGGAGGCAACCAGGTCTCCCCGGCGATTGTTTTTTTGGGTGAAGCTTAATTGAAGCGGCGACGCTGGTGCCGCTGCGTGCGCCGCCGCGCGGGCGTCAGTAGCTCATCCAGAACTGCACGATCTCAGCGACCTCGTCCCCTTCCATCATGTCGTGCGCGAGCAGATGGTCGGCAATGGCCGCGACCGCCGCCCAAGGCTGTTCCTGATCGAGCAGTTGGTATAACTCCGCGGTCACCTGCTCCAGGAAGGCGAGCCGTTTGCGCTCGTCGGCAAAGAGCGGGGTGGCTTCTTCCCAGGCCGCTTGCCAATCGGCGGCCCACTCGGCAACAAAGCCTGGATGATATGGCTCGCCGGTATACAGCATCTCGGCCACCGGCCCTGCCAGCGCCACCAGGATTGATTTCTCGCGCAGTTCGCGCGGGCTGAAACGCCGCAGCGGCCATTCAACCTGGATATCGGCGAAGCGCTCCGGGCCGTCGTCCTCTTCAGGTTCTAACGTCACGGAGCGCACGCGGGCTCCGACGTAAACCGCCATAAAGGCGTGGCCGGCTTCATGGTAGGCATTGATGTCGGACATGAAAGTCTGCGCAGGGTTGAAGAGGGGGACCGACAACCGGCCACGCGGTTGGAAGCGTACGATCTACCAGGACCAGCCACGCAACGCCAGGGGGCCGGACGCAACCTGGCAGAACACCTGAGCGTAGCGCTGCACGCTTGGGACGCCGCTCGTGGCCCAGGTACTCGCCTGGCGGGGGGCCGCCCAATGGAAATTGAGGCGGTATCGGGGTAGAACAGAATTTGGTCGAGCGCCCCCACTGTGGGGCTGGCCCGTTTGGTTCCGCGCCGCCTGCCCATTGAGCATCCATGTCTGTTGATCCGTCAGCGTATCTTTCGTCCGATGCCGAGCACCTGATCCATCCGCTGCATAATGCAGCCGCGCAGCAGCAGGCTCTGGTGTGGACACGCGGTGAAGGCGCGCTGCTGTACGATCAGAACGACCGTCCGGTGCTTGATGCACTTTCCGGCTTGTGGAACGTGTTGGTAGGACACGGTCGGCGCGAACTGGCGGCAGCCGCCGCGCGGCAGATGGAGAAGCTGGCATACGCCTCGTGCTACGCCGGCAGCAGCAATCCGGCCGCCATCGAATTGGGCGAGCGGCTGGCGGAGCTCACCTACCCGACCATCAACCGGTTCTTCTTCACCAGCGGTGGCGCGGAGGCGAACGAGTCGGCCTTCAAGACCGCCCGGTATTTCTGGAAGACGCAGGGCAAGCCCGAGAAGTATAAGGTCATCGGCCGTATCTGGGGCTATCACGGGACGACGATGGCCGCCATGTCGGCCACCGGCATCGCTTCGTACTGGCCGATGTTCGAGCCGCGGGTGCCGGGCTTTTCGCACATTGCGAGCCCTTACCCATACCGGTTTGAGTTTCATCCCCAGCCCGGCGATACCCGCACGCCGGGCCAGGCGGCGGCTGACCTGCTGGAAGAAGAAATTCTGCGGCAAGGTCCGGAAACCGTGGCCGCGTTTATCGGCGAACCGGTGCAGGGGGCCGGCGGCGTGATCGTGCCGCAGGACGATTACTGGCCGCGGATTCGCGAAATCTGCGACCGCTACGACGTGCTCTTGATCGCCGACGAAGTAATCACCGGCTTTGGCCGCACCGGCGATTGGTTCGCCTTGAGCCGCTACGGCATCGAGCCCGACATCATCAGCTTTGCCAAGGGCATCACCAGCGGCTACTTCCCACTGGGCGGGATCGGCGTGAGCGACCGCATTGCCGAGGCAATCGATGCCGGCCCGCAGCAAGGGCTCGTCTGGATGCACGCGTTCACCTACTCGGCACACCCAGTGGGCTGCGCGGTGGCGCTGGCCAACCTCGATATCCTGCAGAACGAAAACCTGCTGGCGCGTGCCCGCGAATTGGGCCAGGCCTTGCAGACGAAGCTGAAGACGCTCGAGTCGCACCCGCATGTGGGCGAAGTTCGCGGACTAGGCTACATGGCCGCTGTGGAGATCGTGGCCGACAAGGCGACCAAGGCTGAGTTCCCAGCGGAGTTCCAGGCGGGGCCGCGTGTCCATCAGGCGACGATCCGACGCGGCATGTTCACGCGGTTGCGCGGCGACGTCTATAATTTCGCACCGTGCTACGTGGCGACCGAGCACCAACTGGATCAGATGGTCAACATCCTGGGCGAATCGCTCGACGAAGTACTCAAGTAATCGGCCTCCGATGACCACTACCGATCAGGTCCAACTCGATCCGCAGCAGGACACGGACCAACTACCCAGCTACCAGGCGCTCAGCGCGCTGGCGGTGATCGCGGTGATCCTGGGGGTGATCTCGGCGCTGGCCATTCTGTCGCCGGCGCTGTGGATCTTGCCGCTGGCAACCCTGGTCATTTCGCTGGTGGCACTGCGGCGGATTGCCACGGCGGATCCGCCCTTGATCGGTCGCAAAGCGGCGCTCTGGGGGCTGCTGCTGGCGGTGTTCTGGGGCGTAGCCGGTATCACCACGCATTTCGCCCAGCAATGGATCGTGCGGACGCAGGCCCAGGCTGTCGCCCACCAGTGGTTTCAGTACATGCTTCAAGGCCACACGCCGCATGCTCACCAGCTTACTTTGTACCCCAGCCGCCGCGACTTGCGGTTGGACGACCTGCACACGGTTTACGCCAACACGCCGGCCCTGGAAGAACGGCTCGAAAACTTTCTGAAGCAGCCGGGCCCATCGAACGTGTTGCGTTTCGAGCCCAACTCAGAGATCCGCTATATCGCCACTGAGGATCAGCAGCGCAGCGGCGATAACGAGTACGTGCTGATGGTATATGAGCTCGCCCAGCCCGGTGCCAGCAAAATGTCGCAGCAGTTTGTCATCGAGCTGCGGCGTCAGCCCGGCGAGGAAGGCGGCTGGATGGTGCAAGACGTCCTGACGTACTCGCAGTACGAGCAGATCTTAAAGGCGGCCGGAAAGCGGCGGTAAGCAGAAATTGGACACGCCGCGGCTGCTCCTACCTGGGGGCTCAGCGCATCTTTGTCTGCCCAATCTGGCGGCCGCCCAACGTTCCAGGTGGTCGTCGCGCCGACAGGCAGATCATCTCGGTGAGCGGCCACACTGGAAACGGGGTGGCGGAGAATGGCCGGAATGCTCGCCAAAACCAGCGTAACCGGCACCGAATCTTACCTAGGGCGCGCAATTTGCTTTCCAAACGCTGGGCCAATATCGCAACTGGCGGCCGCTGCAGCCAAACTGCCCTATAGGGGGCGGGCGATCGCTGCACGCGGTTGTCCGCGGGGTTTTGAAGCTCCCGCTCGCGGTATCTGGCAGTTGCTCCCAATCGCGGTGGCGATCCTGCTGTGAACTTCCACGAACCCGCGTTAACCCAGCATGAACCCGACTGCCCAGCCCGATAACCGCCCGCGAGGCCCCAGGTTGAACGAAACCATTCGCATCCTGGTCGTCGACGACAATGTCGGCTCGGCCAAGCTGTTAGCGACTCTATTGGGCTACATGGGCCCCTATGTGGTCGAGGTGGCCCACGATGGTCCGTCCGTGCTGGAAATGATCGGCAGCTTCCAGCCCGACGCGGTGTTATTGGATATCAGCCTGCCCGGCATGGACGGCTACGAAGTAGGCCGCGAGATTCGCCGGAACCCGGCATACGACAACCTGCTGCTGGTGGCTCTGACCGGCCACAGCATGCCCGAGTACCGACAGCGCTCGCTGGAAATCGGCTTCGATATCCACCTGGTCAAGCCGCCATCGGTACAGATGCTTCAGGAGGTGTTGTCGCACCCCAAGTTGACGGGGTGACCTGCTGCCCCCCAACCACCCCCTTTGCCCGGGCAGCCGGCATGTGTCCCGAGTCGGCTGTGCCCCGCTGGAACCTGCTTAGGGGGCGGTATCCGACGTGCGTCCTCAGGCAGCGCCGTTAGCCCGTGTGGCGGTTGCGCTCGCGGCTCTTGGGGGCGGGGCGTTCTTCGCCTTCCAGGGCCGCGTGGAGCTTGCGGAGGGCCTCGGTTTCGATTTGCCGCACGCGTTCGCGGGTCAGGCCGAGCGTTTCGCCAATCTCTTTCAGCGTGCGCGGCTCATTGTCGTCCAGGCCGAAGCGCATCCGCAGCACGGTGGCTTCGCGCTGGTCCATCGTCTTGAGCAGTTGCATCACGTGCGAGAGATCATCGACCTCGACCAGCTCTTCCTCGGGGTTGCGAGCCCGGTCGTCCATTACCATCTCGCCCAGCGACCAGCCGGCATCCGTCTGGTCGGTTTGCGGGGTGGAGTTGTAGATGCGGATGGCCTTCTTGATGATGGGCAGCTTCTTGCGCTGCAGACCCAGCACGCGCGCCACTTCCTCGTGAGTGGGGGTGCGGCCGAGTTCTTCAGCCAACCGGGCGCTTGCCCGGCGCCACTTGGACAGCAGCTCGACCATGTAGGCGGGGATGCGGATCGTCTTGGCCGAGTTGATCAGCGCCCGCTTGATCGACTGCTTGATCCAGTAGCTGGCGTAGGTGCTGAACCGCGTGCCGACCGAGGGGTCGAAGCCTTCGACCGCGCGCAGCAGGCCCAGGTTGCCTTCTTCGATCAGGTCTTGCAGCCCCAGGCCCTTGCCGGTGTATCCGCGGGCGATGTTCACCACCAGCCGCAGATTGGCGCGAACCATGCGGTCGCGAGCTTGGACGTCGCCCTCGGCGATGGCTTCGGCGAGTTGCTGCTCTTCTTCCGCGGAAAGCAACGCGGTCTCGTTGATCTCGCGGAGGTACGTCTCCAGGGGCGATTGGACCGAGGAGCCGGACTTGCGTCGAGTTTTCATCATTGTGCCGGAACCACGAGGAAAGGCGTTTGCGGTGCTACTGGCCCGCTCGCGCCGCTTTGCAATAGCAATACACGGTGACAAAAGGGTTGATCGTCCCGGCGGCCCTCGCCCCTGTAATGGCCCAGCAAGTTGACAACTTGCATCGGTTGTGACCGGCGCAGGGGTCGCACCGAAGAGTTTCCCCGGCGCGGTCGGTGCGGCAAACCGCTTCGTACCGCGTAGCCACTTGTGGCGATCGTGCGGGTTGCACCTTCATTTCGCGGGCGGGGCGGGGTATTCTGACCCGCTGGCAGGTGCAGACCGTGCGGCACGTGCCGGATGTATCGACGACAAGGCCCTCTCCCCCCCCGATGAACACCGGAACCATCCTCGACCGGATCGTGGCCGATAAGTGGCGCGAGATCGAAGCCGCCCGCGCCGCAACTCCGCTGGCCGAGCTGGAGCGGCGGCTGGAAACTGCCCCGCCGCTGCGTGATTTCTTCGGTGCGCTGGCCGGCGGCGGTCCCATCCGGCTGATCGCCGAAGTGAAAAAAGCCAGCCCTTCCAAAGGGCTGATCCGGGCTGACTTCGACCCGGTGGCCATTGCCCGCACCTACCAGACGCACGGCGCGGCCTGCATCAGCGTGCTGACCGATGAGCCGTACTTTCAGGGGCGGCTGGAATACCTGACGCAGATCCGCGCGGCGGTCGACGTGCCCCTGCTGCGGAAGGATTTCATTCTCGATCCCTATCAACTGGTCGAAGCCCGCGTGGCCGGCGCCGACGGCGTGCTGCTGATTGCTGAATGCCTCGACGACTGCGCGCTGCGCAGCCTGCACAATCGGGCAGTGGAGCTGGGACTTTGCCCGCTGGTGGAGATTTACGAGCCGGCCAATCTGCAACGGGTTCTGGATGCCGGAGCCACGCTGATCGGCGTGAACAACCGCAACCTGAAGACGTTTGAAGTCGACTTCGACCATGTGCTGCGGCTGCGGTCGCAAGTGCCCGACGATTGCGTGCTGGTGGCCGAAAGCGGCATCGCCAGTCGCGAGGACGTGCTGCGGCTGGAGCAGGCAGGCATTAACGCCATGTTGGTGGGCGAAAGCCTGATGCGGCAGGCGGATGTCGGCCGGGCTGTCGATGCGCTGCTGGGGCGGTAAGCCCGGCGTTGGCTTCGCGCTTCGTTATCGCAATCCACTGCGGCTGCGGCGGCTGCCGGCCAACGAACTGCCAGGCCCGACCAGGATGCTGCTGTTGAGCAGGCTGGACGATGACGCCGGCTGCGGCTCATTGAGTTTCTCGGGCGGACAAACGGCCAAACGCAGCGCCTCGAGCGCAATCTGAATCTCCCGCCCCAGCCACAGCGCGGCCAGGATGGCCACGGCGCCCAGGATCGCCAGCACGCCGAATACCAGGGCTTCCAGCAGCGCATCGCGAATGATCGTTTCTGCCTGACCGGGCGTGGTGAGCCGCTTCCATAAAAACCACGACGCCGCCATCACCGCCGCGAACGGCACCAGTACCAGCACGAAGAACTTGCGGTTGACCTGCTGGCTCAGTTGTTCCAGGTCAGGCCGGGCATCGCCGGAGGAAATCTGGTCGGGAATGATCCGAGGATAGAGCGACTGCACGCAGACGTACGACACCAAGAAAAAGCTCATCACCGAGGCGATCAGGCCGCACAGCACCTGCGACGTGACGAACTGGAGATAGATGCCCAGCGAAATCTGCCCGTGGCCGGATACCAGATCGATCCACATCGGAAACACGAGGCCCGACGCGATCCACAGGATGAGCACCACGGCTCCGACGCGGCCGGGCAGCAGCAGCCCGCTACGTGAAACGGCCAGCCAGCTTTGGCTATCGAGATTGCGGCCGTTGGTCTTGGCGGCCACCGCCAGCGGTCGGGCCAGAGCTACGCAAATGCCGATCCCCAGCGAATACGCCACCGCGTTGACGACGGCTAACTGCACGCCGAGGAACACCTGCCGGACATATTCGGCGATGTCCTCCGGCAAGCCCGCGGTGATGCTGGCGATGATCGCCCGCAAGTTGAACGCGATATTCAGCAGACTCAGGATCACATTGGGCAGCAGGGCCACAATGATTAGCGCGATAAACGGATGACGGGCGGCGCGTGCCCGCCAGGCGTTTTCGTCCGGCCGCAAGAGCGCTTGCACCTGCGGTTCCAGGCACAGTTGCAACGCCCGGGCCAGTTGTCCGGCGTCGGCAAAGCGGTCCGCCGGATTGGGAGCAAGGCATCGCAGCAGCACGTCGCGCAGCCCACGCGGAAAATCGGCCGGCAATGCCTGCACGGTTTCCGGTGCGACCCCCTCGCGACGCCGCTGGGCCATGTCGGCCACGGTGGCCAGGATACCTTCGGGACGCATTGGATCGTGGAACGGCCGGTCGCCGGTGGCCAGTTCCCAGAGCAGCACGCCCAGCGAGTAGATGTCGCTGCGGGCGTCCAGGTCCTCCGGCTGGACATCCATCTCCGGATGGTAGGCCGCCAACTGTTCGGGCGACATGTACGACAGGCTGCCGCCAAAGAACTCCCGGGCGCTGGCGGCCACTTCGTTGCTGAAGCTGATGTTGAAGTCGGCCAGCTTGGGGCTGCCTTCCTCGCTGAGCAGCACGTTGGCAGGTTTAATGTCACGGTGCAGCACGCCCCGGTGGTGGGCGTACTCCAGGGCTTCGGCCAGGCGGGCGCCAATCCAGCAAACAGCCTCGGGCCACGTACTTTCTTCCAGCACTTGCCGGCTGAGGGAGTACGACGGCCGGGCCAGACCTCGTTCTTCTAATGCCCGGTCGACCAGCTCCAGCACAATTCGGCCGGAGCGGCTTTCGGGCGGCAGGCTGCGCATCTGCTGAATCACGTCTTGCAGCGTGCCGCCAGGCACAAACTGCATGTACAGCAGGTGGACTTCTTCCTCGGGCAGCATCCGCTGATCGTACACGCGGACGATGTGTGGGTGATCGAGCTGCGCCAGGGTTTGTGGCTCGTTGCTGCGGCTGCGTGAGATCTTGAGCGCCACCAGCCGCTGCATCGACCGCTGCCGCGCCAGGAACACAGTGGCAAACGAACCCTTGCCGAGCGTGTTCACCAGGTCGAAGTCGTCGATTTCCTGGCCGACGGTGAACTCGCTGCAACGCTGCGGCGCGATCGACGACATGCTCGGCGCCGGACCGCCGGCCAATTGCATCAGTTCCCGCAATTGGGCCGCGTGTTGCGGGAAACGCCGCAGATAGGCCGAGGTGTCGATCGTCTCGCCCAGGTTTCGCCGCAGATGCAGGTCTTCAAGGATCACATCGCACGGAAGCTGGCCGTCGGGCAGCAGATGGCCATAACGCTCCGCATACCATTCCAGCGTATGCATGCACTGGCGCAAGCAACGCTGTTCCTGGTCGGCCATGATCAGCAGGCCCACGGCCATGGCCCGTACGTCATCAGGGCCGTTGGGCAGAAAGTCGAGCAGCTCGGGCGGCTCGTCATCCGTTTCCCAGCCGCGCACGAACGCATCGACCCGTTCTGAGAGAATCACGTCCCAGTCGGTGCGTAGTGTTTCGCCGTTGAGGCGGGCCGACAGCGATTGTGCGTCGTCCTTCGCGGACAAAGACAGATCTCCTTCACCCGGCATGGTTTGCGGCCTGCAAATCCGATCGGCGCCTTGGTGGCCCCTAAAGGCGTGCCGCCCCCTTTGTGCGGGGGGACGTCTCTTTTGTAACACAGGCGCCCCGGCAGTGGCTAGGAACGCGCCGCAACCAGCTTCCCGATGGCGCGTTCCCGGTACCTGAATCGCGCAAGAAAACACGGCTGCGTGTCCAGCAGGGCCAGGATACGCAGCCGTGGCGGAATGTTCAGGTTGCCAGGACCGCAGAAGCTGCCGGCGGAGCCGCCAGCAGTCGGCGTGCTAGTCTTCGTCCTCTTCCTGGAGGACCGCCTTCTCCTGGATTTCCTTCTGGATATTGGGCGGCACGATGTCGTAGTGGCTGAACTCCAGCGTGAAGCTTCCTTGGCCGCCGGTGATGCTGGAGAGGCTTCGGGCGTACGTGGTGACTTCGCTGAGCGGCACTTCGGCGGTAACGGTCATCATGCCGCCACCGGCCGCGTCGGTGCCCAGCACGCGGCCGCGGCGTCCGGACAGGTCGCTGTTGATATCGCCCAGCTTGTCGCCCGGCACGGTGATCTCGATCTTCACGATCGGTTCCAGCAGGGCGGGGCGAGCCTTCTGGAAGCAGTTGCGGAAGACCATGCTGCCGGCGGTTTTGAACGCGGCTTCCGAGCTGTCCACGTCGTGGTACTTGCCGTAGTGGACTTCCACGCCCACGTTCACCACCTGGTACCCGGCGATTACGCCGCGGCTCATCCGTTCGTAGAAGCCCTTCTCCACAGCCGGCAAGAAATTGCTGGGGATGGAGCCGCCCACGATCGAGTTGACCCACAAGAAGTTGATCTCGGGATCGTGGTGGTATTCCTTCATCTGCGGGAAGCGTTCCGGCGTGCAGAACGTGGCTGGATCAGTGCCTGCGGGGAAGGGGAACATGCGGATGTGGACTTCGCCGAACTGGCCGCGGCCGCCCGATTGCTTCTTGTGGCGGTAGCTGTCCTCGGCGTTGGCCTGGATGGTTTCGCGGTAGGGGATCTTGGGTTCCTTGGTGGTGACTTCCACCTTGTCGCGCCGCTTGAGCCGCTCCTGTACGATCTGCAGGTGCAGCTCGCTCATGCCGGTCATTACCAGCTCTTTGGTCTGCGGATCGCGGTCGAGGTGGAAGGTCGGATCCTCTTCCACGATCTTGTGCAGTGCGCCGGAGAGCTTGGCCTCGTCACCGCGGCTCTTGGGGCTGACGGCCAGGCCCACCATCGGACGCGGGAACACGATCTTGGGCAGTTCCACGTCGCCCAGGCTGCTGCCGGTGTGCAGCTCTTCAGTCTTGGTCACGGCCACGATCTCGCCGGGACCGGCACTTTCGATCGGCTTGGTTTCCGGTCCCTGCACGCGGAAAAGCTGGTTGATCTTGATGCCTTTGCGCGAGCCGGTGGCGGGCACCGTATCGCCGGTCTTCAGCGTGCCGGAGAAGATGCGGATGTAGCTGATCTTCTGCACGAACGGGTCGACGCGCGTCTTGAACACCTGCGCCGCCAGCGGGGCTGCCGGATCGGCCTTGAGCTGCACGTCGTCGCCGTTCTTCTTGGCAGTGCGAACCACGGCCGTGGGCGGTAGCGCGCAGTGCGCGAAAGCATAGAGCAGTTCGTCCAGGCCCGCCCCCGTTTTGGCCGAGCAGCACACGATCGGGATCAACGTGCCGGCGGCTACCGCCTTCTCGATCAGGCGATCGCGTTCCTCGGCCTCGGGCATGATCCCTTCGAAGTATTTCTCCATCGCCGCTTCGTCGACTTCGACGATCGACTCGATCAACTGATCGTGGATCTCGGCCGGGTTAAGCAGCGCGCCTGTGGTATCGCCGCCGGTATCCAGGCAACTGGCCACGCCGCGGAAGTCGTGCCCTGACCCCAGCGGCACGTTGAACGGCACGCAGGCGTTGCCGAAGACCTCTTTGATGGATTCGATCAGTGCCGGGAAGTCGATGTTCTCGGCATCCATCTTGTTGATGATGATCATCCGCCCTACGCCCGCCTTGCCGGCTTCGTCGAAGCTGCGGCGGGTGTTGACTTCGATGCCGCTTTGGGCGTTGATCACGATGGCCGCTGTATCGGCCGCCCGCAGGGCCCCGATGGTCTGACCGATGAAGTCAGGATAACCGGGGGCGTCGATCAGGTTGAAGAACTTGCCGTTGGACTCGAAGTGGACGATCGTCGATTCGATCGAGTACTTATGGTGCTTCTCTTCGTCGTCGAAGTCGCAAAAGCTGTTGCCCGTATCAACGCTGCCTTGGTGACTGATCGCACCGGTCTTGTTGAGCAGGGTGTCGGCCAGGGTCGTCTTGCCCGCTGACCCATGGCCGCAAAGAACAATGTTGCGAATGTCAGCGACGTTGAGCTGCGACATAAAGCCTTTCCTTTCAGCCGGGCGAGAGATGCCCGTGTCCACTTGAGGTCGTTCAGATCTTCCCGCTGCCCACGCGAACCGATGAGCATCAGCCGTCGCGGTGCGACGTGATGCCCCCGCGTGTTGATTGGCTCGTAGCTACGGCTTGACGGTGCGAAACCTCGACGGGTTGCGAAGTGTACGCTGCGGCTTCGGCTTTTTGCGTTATCCCCCCAAGAATGCAGATGTGAGAATTGCCCCCTGTTGTTTCCCCCAGATCAGGCGGCCGCGCGTCTTGGCTTTTGGTGTGGCGACGGTGAGCCGCCTGGTCTACCCCGATGGATTGATCTACGTGCCCGACACCTCCTCGTAACGCAATACGTCGGCCAGGGTGATGCGACCTTCGTACAGGGCGCGGCCGATGATGCAGCCGGCGGCTCCGATCGCGGCCAACCGTTCCACGTCGCGCTGCGTCGTCACCCCACCCGAGGCAATCAGCGGCACGGTGACCGCCGCGAGCATTTCTTCTACGCCGGCGAAGTTGGGACCGTTCAACATGCCGTCAGTGGCAATGTCGGTATAGATTACGGCGGCCAAGGGCTCACCCGCAAACTCGCGAGCCAATGAAGTTGCCGGAGTCTGGCTCGCTTCGCGCCAGCCATCGGTCGCCACAAAGCCGTCGCGCGCGTCGATGCCCAGGCACAACTTGCCGGGATACTTGCGGCACGTGGCCCGGAACCATTCCGGTTCCTTGAGGGCCTTGGTGCCGACCACCATGCGATCGACGCCGCAGGCCAACAGTTGTTCGATCACGCTTTCGTCGCGGACGCCACCGCCCACCTGGCAGGGCACGTCGACGGCGCCGACGATCGCCCGAATGCTGGCCAGGTTGGCCAGCGCGCCGTCGCGGGCGCCTTCCAGATCGACCACGTGGAGCCGCTTGGCGCCTTGACCTACCCAGTGCCGCGCCATCGCGGCCGGATCGTCGCCGAAAATGGTTTCGCGGTCATAGTCGCCCTGCGTAAGCCGTACGCAGTGCCCACCACGAAGATCGATCGCCGGCCAAATCTGCATGAGTAACTGTCGGTGAAAGAAAGGATTCTCGGCGACGCGGAAGGGAACTCCGCATACACGTGAGTTGAAAGACGAAATATGTCACACATCAGGGCGCGATGCAACAATTGGGTCGCAGTCGCACCGCTTAACCTACTATACCACAAACACTTGGAAAGCTCGCCCCGGAAGGGATCGCTTTTTGCGCATGCGGCATCGCTGATGGGTGGCTGGGAGGTGCCTGGTAAAGTATGGCCAAGCGGCTTGTGCCACTCGCCATCCCCCCAGCGGTTTTAGGGCTGCGTGGGCTTGCGAACGACGACCACCCGCAGGTCGCACACGTTGGTGTGCGTGGGGCCCGTTTTGATCAGGGCCCCCAGCGGTTCAAAAAAGTGGTAGGCGTCGT
>Ga0207874_1000368_pt1 | contig 66632 bp, 58 predicted proteins | sample HigsolmetaAR201D_FD_184833 | JGI IMG/M metagenome (GOLD analysis project Ga0207874, IMG submission 184833) | Ionic liquid and high solid enriched microbial communities from the Joint BioEnergy Institute, USA - AR20-1-D (SPAdes) (version 2) ...
ATTCCAGACTCGCCGAGTCCGACGGAGGCAGAGCCAGTTGGCCGGGTCGCCGGTCGCGGCAGGGGCGGGAGCCAGTCTGGCGGTCATAAGGCGCCGTCGCCTCGTCCGCCCTATCCCTTCGGGGCCCTTACCGGCCGGCGGTGGTCCGCCGCGTGGGGTGCCTCTACCCAGGGGCGGGCGTAACCGGTTGTGCGCACGGGGAGCGGCGGTAAGCGGGGGCTAGGTTGCGTAAGCGGCGGCGGGAGAAGGGCGGAGATTTTTTTCGGGGTCGCGCGCGTGCGCGCAGGGGAGTGTGCATTCCGTGCGCACGGATGGTGCGATGCGCGGGCGGTTCAGGGCAGGGGGCGGAGGATGGCGCGGACGGGGCTGGCGTCGCAGCCGATGAGTTTGAGGGGGAGGGCGATGAGTTCGTAGTCGCCGGGGGGGACGGCGGCGAGGTCGAGGCCCTCGAGGATGGCGATGTCGTGCCGGTGGATCGCCGTATGGGCGGGGAGGTCCTTGGAGTCGATGAGGTCCACGCTGGGGGTGTCGATGCCGATGGTGATCACGCCGCGGGAGGCGAGGGCCTCGACGAGTTCGACGGAGAGTGCGGCGAAGTCCTCGTTCCAGGTTTCGTGGTCGAGGAACGTGCCGGTGCGGATGAGGACGCGGGGGTGGGTGAGCCGGTCCAGGCGGCCGCGGAGGTCGGCGGGGGTCACGCGATGGGACCTGGGGACGGGGGCGTCGAGGACGTGGCAGGGGCCGAGGTAGTGGTGGAGGGGGCGCTCGCCGACCCCTGCCGCCGGCGGGGGGGCGTAGTGGATGGGGCCGTCGGCATGGGCGCCGAGGTGGACGGTGGCGCGGAGGGTGGAGAGGGTGATGTTGTCGCCGCGGGCGGTGTCGAGGAGGACCTCGCGCGTGGGCGGCGTGTCGCCGGGCCAGACCTTGGTGGCGGCGGTGATGGGGGGGGTGATGTCGTAGAGGATGGGGTCGGGCATGGGGATCGCGGGGTGGTGATGGTGGTTCAGGCGTGCGGCCGGTTGGCGCGGCGGTGCGCGAGGACGACGAGCGCGCCGATGATCGCGGAGAGCAGGACGGCGGCGCCGCCGACGTGCGCGACGGGGAAGATGCAGGTGTAGACGTTCGTCGGGTTGCCGATGAGCCAGTAGGCCCGGTCGAAGAAGGCCTGGGCCTGCGGCGAGGAGGCGCCGGGGGGCTGGAGGGAGACGGTGTGAGCGCCGACGGCTTTCGCGCCGCGTGCGCGGGAGCCGACGGCGACCGAGGCCTGGGCGACGACGCCCACGGCCGCGCCGCCGGCGGTGGCGATGCCGCCGGCCGCGGCGCCCCCGCCGACCGCGAAGCCGCCGACGCCGGCGCCGCCCCCAAAGGCGAGGAGCCCGACGCCCGCGCCGCCGCCGATGCCGACCACGCCGATGCCGGCCCCGCCGCCGGCGGCGACGACGCCGAGAGCCCACTGGTTGCCGATGGCGATGCCGCCGGTGGCGCGGTCGCCGATGGCGATGACGCCGCGGGCGCGGCCGAAGGCCTCGCCGCCGTCGGGGTCGGGGCCGATGGCGACGTCGATGATGGGCAGGCCGAAGAGGAGGGTCTCGGAGCGGTAGCGGCGGGCGCGGCCGGTGGTGGCGTGGCGGCCCCGGACGAGGACCTCGACGAGGGGCTTGCCGCACTCAGGGCAGACGGGGGTATTGGTCGCGCCGGTGAGGTCGTAGTGGCAGTTGACGCAGTAGGGAGCGCCGGGCTTGGGTGCGGCGGCGGGGGGCATGGGGGGAGTTTACGGGATGTGGAGGTGAGAAGAGACGGAGAGCCAAGAGTCTCGTCCGGCTCGTCACCAACTCCCCGATGGGGAGAGGGAAAGAGGTCGAGGAGGGGGAGAGCACGGCCGGCCTGGGGCGGCCGGCCGTGGCACCCGGAGGGAGGGAGTCATGATCGGCGCGAGGCGAGGGCCTGGCCGACGAGGCGCTGGATCTCGGACTTCCACTGGTCGGGGGGCATGCTGGCGGCCTGCCGGCGGGGGAGGGCGGCGATGACCTCGGCGAGGAGCGCATCGAGTTCGCGGCCGCGGCGCTGGGCCTCGGTGTAGGGGACGGTGGAGAAGGAGACGAGGTTGTACTGGGGGATGAGGGTGTCGGGGTGGAGGGCGTGGACGGTCTGCTCGACCTTCTTCTTGTAGAGGAAGTCGGGGTCGCCGACCTTGTCGCGCATCTCGATGAAGTTCTCCAGGGCCATGTCGGCGATGGCCTCGGCGTTGGGCTTGCGCTCCTGCTGGAAGGACTCGAGGGCGTCGAGTTGGCTGCTGGGGTGGGCTTCGAGGGCGCGGGCGAGGGCGAGGCAGTCTTCGAACGCGGCGTTCATCCCCTGGCCGTAGAAGGGGACGATGGCGTGCGCGGCGTCGCCGATGAGGACGACCTTGCCGTGGCGCTGCCAGGGGTAGCAGCGGATGGTGACCAGCGAGCTGGTGGGGTTGGCGAAGTAGTCGTGGGTGAGCGTGGGCATGAGGGGGACGGCGTCGGGGTAGTGCTCGCCGAAGAAGGCGAGGACGTCGTCCGGGGTCTTGAGTTCGTCGAGGCCGTGGGGGCCGGTGAAGGGCCAGAAGAGGGTGCAGGTGAAGGAGCGGTCGCGGTTGGGGAGGGCGATCATCATGGCGCCGCCGCGGGGCCAGATGTGCAGGGCGTTGGGGTCCATGGCGAAGCCGTCGCGGCCGCCGAGGCGTTGGAGCCGGTCGTCGGAGAGGTTGAGTTCCGAGGCCGCGGGGATGTGGAGTTCCTTGTAGCCGTGCCGGAGGTAGGACTGGGAGTAGTCGAAGCGGTCGGTCTTCTGCATGGCGAGGCGGACGGCGGAGTAAGCGCCGTCCGCGCCGATGATGAGGTCGGCCTCGACGCGGGTGGTCGAGCCGTCGGGGGTCCTGAGGACGGCCGCGGGGGCGGCGAGGTCGACGTCGAGGCAGGGGTGATCGAAGAAGAGTTCGACGTTGGGGTATTCGGCCGCGGCGTTGATGAGGGTGAGGTTGAGCCCGCCGCGGGAGGCGGCGTTGATCGCCTCGCTGGGGTCCTTGGAGTAGGGCTGGAAGACGAGGTCGGCGTCGGCACGCGGGGGGTGGATCATGCGGCCGCGCATGGGGATGGCGTTGTCGGCCAGGACGCGCTCGGCGAGTCCGGCGCCGGCGAGCCCGGCGATGCCGCGGTGGGAGAGGGCGAGGTTGATGGAGCGGCCGCCGATGTAGCCCTTGGCGCGCGGGTCGGGGCGGCGCTCGTAGACGCGGACATGGTGGCCGGCCCTGGCGAGGTAGCATGCCATGAGGGCGCCGGCGAGTCCGGCGCCGACGACGATGATGTTCTTTGAGGTGGTCGGCATGGTGAGCGGGATGAAAAGGGGGATCTACGCGGGGGTGATGATCGCGCGGAGGGTGTCGGCGAAGCGCCAGACGTCGTGGAAGGTGTTGTAGAGGGGGACGGGTGCGACGCGGATGACGTTGGGCTCGCGGAAGTCGCAGACGATGCCGCGGGCGCGGAGCCTGGCGATGAGTTCCCTGCCGTGGCCTTTGACGGCGATGGAGAGGTGGGCGCCGCGCTGGTTGGGGTCGCGGGGGGTGAGGATCTCGACGGCGCCGGGGGGGAAGGCGTCGAGGAGGGATTCGAGGTGGGCGGTGAGTTTCAGGCTCTTGGCGCGGAGGGCCGTCATGCCGACCCGGTCGAAGATCTCCAGGGAGACCCGCAGCGGCGCGAGGGCGAGGATGGGGGGGTTGCTCAGTTGCCAGCCGTCGGCGCCCTCCCGCGGCACGAAGTCGGGGGTCATCTTGAAGCGGGTGGCGGGGTCGTTGCCCCACCAGCCGGCGAAGCGCGGGAGGGCTGGGTTCTTGCCGTGGCGCTCGTGGACGAACGCGCCGGCGACGGCGCCGGGGCCGGCGTTGAGGTACTTGTACGAGCACCACGCGGCGAAATCGACGTCCCAGTCGTGGAGGCTCATGGGGACGTTCCCCGCGGCGTGGGCGAGGTCCCAGCCGACCATCGCTCCGGCGGACCTGGCCGCGGCGGTGATGGCGGGCATGTCGAACCACTGGCCCGTGCGGTAGTTGACGCCGCCGAGGAGGACCAGGGCGACGGACCTGCCCTCGGCCCGCAGGTAGTCGGTGATGTCCTCGGTGCGGAGGGTGTGCTCGCCCTCGCGGGGTTTGAGTTTGACGATCGCCTCGGCCGGGTCGAAGCCGTGGAAGGCGGCCTGGCTGGCGACGGCGTAGGCGTCGGAGGGGAAGGCGCCGTCCTCGATGACGATGCGGAAGCGCGTGGAGGTGGGGCGGTAGAAGGAGACCATCAGGAGGTGGAGGTTGACGGTCAGCGAGTTCATCATGACCACCTCGCCGGGTTTGGCGCCGACGAGGCGCGCGCCGGTCTCGCGGAAGATCTCGTGGTAGGAGAACCAGGGGTTCTTGCCCTCGAGGTGGGCCTCGACGGCGAGGCGGGACCAGTCGTCGAGTTCCTGCTGGATCGCGGCGGGGGCGGCCTTGGGCATGAGGCCGAGGGAGTTGCCGACGAAGTAGGCGCAGGGGTCGTCAGAGGGGGTGGCGCCCTTGGTGATGTCGCGGATGGAGGGGATGGTGAAGAGGTCGCGGGTGTGGCGGAGGGGGTCGGTCTCGTCGAGGTGGCGGGCGTGTTGTTCAGTGTGGGAGGTGGTGAGAGGCATGAGGGGAGTTTATGGGGTGGGGGTGGGAGGCGGGGGGAGGGAGTGGCCGCATTCGGGGCAGGTGGGAGAGGCGGCGATGGGGTAGGCGCAGATGGGGCAGAGGTTGCGGCGGAGGCGGGAGCGGCGATGGGCGACTCGCAGCATCGATGCGGCGCTCCAGGTCAGGCCGGCGTACAGGAGCGAGTTGATGACGAACGCGGGCCAGATGGGCCGGAGGGGCAGGCGTCGGAGGGGGCCTATGCCGTCGTCGGTGTGCACCCATCGGGCCGGCGGCGTGTGAGCGCAGGGGATGCCGCCCGTTGAGATGCTCGCGGGCCCGTCGAAGGCGAGGAAGATCGTGCCGCGGGGATCGGGGAGGACGCCTTGGAGGCGCCAGGTCATTGAGCGAAGGGGGAGTTCTGCGTCGAAGGCCGCGAGTTGTACAGGGTCGCATTCGTGCGCGTGTCGAGCGGTTCGGGGCCGTGAGCCTGGGCCCAGCGCACGCGGATGCCTGGACCGGTCCAGGTGTCAAGCGTTTCGGGCGATTGGGACCAGTCGGCGGGCACGGGGGTAGGCCAGATCAGACGTGGTGAGGACCGCTCCGATTGCGGCTGCGAGGCATCGGGGCAGCCGGTCGGCGAGCGGCAGGCGCACCACCAGGCGACGCCGATGTTGACCGAGACGCCGGTCGCGAGGCACAGGAGGGCGCGACGGAGGATCGTCATCGGAAGGTCATGAACCTTGGTCGCCTTGAGGAGGAACCGCCGGATGGGCATTGTCGCATTCGGCGCAGGTCGGGGAGACCCCGATCGGGTAGGCGCAGTCAGGGCGGAGGCCGCGCTGGGCGCGGGTGCGGCGTTCGCGTGCGAGCGGCTCCGTGACGGTCGCGGCCGGGATCAGGACTCGGAGAAGATGCGGCCCGCCGCGCCGAGGAACTCGATGGCGGTGCCGCTGAGGATCTGCCGCTTGGTCTCGGGGGAGAGGTCGGGCATGGAGTCGATCATGGCGCCGGGGACCTCCTCGCCGAGGGGGAAGGGGTAGTCGCTGCCGAGGGCGATGCGCTGGGGGCCCATGAGGCGGATGAGCCAGCGGAGCAGGTCGGGGTCGTGGGTGAGGGAGTCCACGTAGAAACGGGCCGGGGCGGTCATGTTCCCCGCGTCGTCGTATTGGGCGAGGTAACTGCGGGGGCTGTGGCAGCCGTCGATGGAGCAGAGGTCGGGGCGGACCTGGCAGCCGTGCTCGATGCGGCCGATGGTGCCGGGGAAGGAGCCGCCGCCGTGGGCGAAGGCGATGCGGAGGTTCGGGAGCCGCTCGAGGACGCCGCCGAAGAGGACCGAGCAGATGGCCCGTGCGGTCTCGGCGGGCATGCCGACGAGCCAGGGGAGCCAGTACTTGTCCATGTTCCCCTTGCCCATCATGTCCCAGGGGTGGACGAAGACGGCGGCGCCGAGTTCGGCGGCCGCGGCGAAGAACTCGAAGAGGGCGGGCTCGGAGAGGTTCCAGTCCTTGCCGCCCGGCTCGCCGTTGAGGCCGGGGCGCTCCACGTGGGAGCCGATCTGCACGCCGGCGAGGCCGAGTTCGCGCACGCAGCGCTCCAGTTCGCGGATCGCCAGGTCCGGGGCCTGGAGCGGGACGGTGCCGAGGCCGGCGAAGCGGCGGGGGAAGGCGCGGACGACGTCGGCGATGTGGTCGTTGAGGAAGCGCGAGAGATCCAGCGTGTCGCGGGGCTTGGCCCAGTAACTGAACATGACCGGGACGGTGGAGAGGACCTGGACCGATTGGGGGCCCATGGTGCGGGTCATGTCGTCCATGCGGACGCCGGGGTCCCAGCAGTTGGCCTGCACCTCGCGGAAGAACTCGCCGTCGATCATCATCCTCGCGCGGCAGGGCTGATGGTGCTCGAGCCGGACGAAGCCGCCGTAGCCGTAGCGCTCGCGGAGGTTGGGCCAGTTCTCGGGGAGGATGTGGGTGTGGAGGTCGATTTTGAGCATGGTGGTGAGGAAAGGATATAAGCGCCGGGGCGGGGCCGAGCCGCGGTCGGAGGGGCGGCTACGCGCGGAAGAAGGACGACTTGGGGTTGCGCGCGTGGAACTCGGCGGTGTACGCGGTGCGGACCGCCGGCGCGAGGTCGTCGATGCTGCCGGGGACGAAGGTGTACTCCATCCCGTCGCACGCGGCCAGCCGGGCGAGCCACTGGGCGAGGGAGTCGGCCAGCCAGAGGACCACGGGATCGTCCATCGTGGTGGTCAGGATGCAGCCGCGGGGGAAGTCGGGGCAGGAGAGGGCGTAGAGGAGGCGCTCGCCGTAGGCGGAGGAGCCGAAGTTCAGCAGGTCGGCGGACTTCCAGGCGTCGGCGCGGGCGGTCTCGCCGAAGTGGGTGAGGTTCTCGATGTGCGTGTTCAGGTTGTAGTCGTTCGGCGGCGAGATGCGGCGCAGCTCGTCGAGGGTGTCGATGCCGTAGAGGTCGATCTCGACGGTGCGCGAGTTCTCGGGGTCGTACCCCTCGGCCCGGGAGTTCACGAAGTGTTGCCAGAGCCTCCGGTCGTACCAGAGGAGAAACGCGGCAAGGTCGTCGGGCACGGGCGCGCCGCATCGCGCATCGAGGGCGCTGAGGTCCGCGGGAGAGCCGAGCGGAAGGGGCCGCCCGGGGGCATAGCCGTGCTGACGGGCCACGGCCTCGACCGCCTGGAACGCTTCATCGAGTGTCGGCGCAGGGGTCCATGGGGGGTTCATGACGAGATTCCGGGATTGACACGGGCAGTGCACCTTCGGCGAGAGGCGGCGCCGCCCCGGCGGCGGTGCGGATCATGCCGCGATCTGACAAAGAATCCCCGTGGGCCTGAGCCCCGGGGATTGAGATCGGAATCGCGCAATGATCGACGGAGGCCCGGCGTGTGCTTACGCCGGCCGGTCGTCACCGCCGCCGCGCCGTCTTCTTCTTCGCGGCCTTCTTCTTCTTGCCGCTCGCCGCGGCGCGTGCGCGCGTCTTCTTCTTCGCGGCGGGCTTGGCCCTGCCGTTGGACTTCGCCTTGCCGTTGCGCTTCGCGCCGGCGCTCCCCGCGGCCCTGACCTTGCCGCCCCTGAGTTCGATCGCTCCGGCGCGCTCGATGACCGTGCCGCAGTTCTTGCAGGTGCGCTGCTCCTCCGGGCCGCCCCAGAACTCTTCCATGATGACCTTGAGGTCCTCGTCGATCTTCTTGAGCTGCCAGCGGGCCTCATGAACGAGGGCGTCGCACTTCGGGCAGTACCACTGCAGGCCGTCGAGCTGCCCCTCGGGGCGGGGGAACTCGACGATCAGGCCGACGGTCCCCGCGGGGCGCTGCGGGCGGTGGGGGACCCAGCGCGGCAGCAGGAAGAGTTCTCCTTCCTTCACGATGATGTCCCGCGGCGGGGAGCCGTCGAGCGGGCGGACGCGGACGGCGATGTCGCCCTTGAGCTGGTAGAAGAGTTCCTCGGTCGGGTTGACGTGGAAGTCGTTGCGCGTGTTGGGCCCGCCGGAGACGAAGAGGATCACGTCCTCGGCGCCGGTGAAGAGCTGCTTGTTGCTCACCGGGGGCTTGAGGTCGTTCCTGTTCTGGCGGATCCACTTCTGGAGGTTCAGGACGGGGAACTTCCCGGGGCCGCCGTCGAGGTCGGTGCTGACGGAGCCGGATCGGGTTGCTGAGCCGTTGCTGGTCGTCATCGTGGTCATAGGGGTTCTCCCTCGTCGGCCGGCCCGCGGGGCGTGGCGGTGGGCGCCGGTGGGTGGATGGGGGACGTGCGGGCCGTACTCATTTGACCGCGACGGGGCGGACGCGGCAACTCCCACGGCGCGGAATTGCCAAGTCCTCGCCCGGGGCTGACAATCCGCGCGATGACCCCGCAAGACCAAGACGGCTCGCCGCTCCGGTGCGCACCGCCCCCGCGCGTCGCGCTCGAGACCACGCTGCTGCTCCACGGCGTGCCGCGGGGGGCGGCGATGGAACTGGCGAGGGAACTCGGGGAGGTGGTGCGGGGGGCGGGGGCGGAGCCGGCGCTGGTGGCGGTGATCCGCGGGCGGGCGGTGGTGGGCGTCACGGAGGCCCAGTTGGCGGAGTTGCTGGGGCTCGACCCGTCGCTGGCGCCGAAGCTCAACGCGGCGAACCTGGGGGTCGCCCTGGCGCTCGGGCGGTCGGGGGCGACGACGGTCTCGACGACGATGGAACTGGCCGCGGGGGCGGGCGTTCGCGTCTTCGCCACGGGCGGGCTCGGGGGCGTGCACCGGGGGTGGGCGCGGGACCTGGACATCTCGGCGGACCTGATGGCCTTGACCCGCTTCCCCGTGGCGGTGGTGACGGCGGGGGTGAAGTCGATCCTCGATGTTGAGGCGACGCGGGAGGCGCTGGAGACGCTCGGGGTGCCGGTGGTGGGGTGGCGGACGGATCGGTTCCCGGCGTTCTACCGGCGGGAGGTGGGGGGGACAGGGGGGCCGCGGGTGGATGAGCGGTTCGATGACCTGGGCGATCTGGCGAGGTTCGTGCGGCTGGAACTGGCGCGATCCGGGCGGGGGATCGTGGTGGCGAATCCGATCCCGGAGGCGGACGAGGTCGCCGCGGCGGACTGGGAGCGCTGGCTCGGGGAGGCGGAGGCGCGTGCCGCGGGGGCCGGGGTCACGGGGCGGGAGGTGACGCCGTACATCCTCGGCCAGTTGCACGAGATCTCGGGCGGGGCGACGCTGCGGGCGAACATCGCGCTGGTGAAGCACAACGCGCGCCTGGCGGGGGAACTGGCCCGGGCGATGTGGGAGGCAGGGGCGGCGGGGAGCACGGCCGGCCCGTCCCCCGCAGAGGGGCCAGCCGGGGCGCCCGAGGGGTAGCGGCCGATAAGGCGGGGCTTCCCGTGCTCGCGGCCGGGGCTTGGAAACGGCTCACGGCCGCTTCCGAAAGACCCCTCTACGATGCCGACGATGGACCTTGGCCCGCTGATTCTGCTCCTGATCGGACTCGTGCTCGGCGGCGCGGGGGTGTGGATCTTCTTCAGGAAACTCCGGGCCCCGGCCAGGGAGTTCGAGAAGCGGATCGTCACGCAGACGATCGCCGAGCACGTCCGCGCGGTGGGGAAGTTGGTGGGGCTCGAGGTCTCGGCGAAGGAGATCGCCACGGCGACGAGCGGGTGGCCGTGGCTGCCGCCGATCCTGCTGAGCCAGGCGCGGCTGGCGATGATCTTCCAGTTCGAGAAGCAGTACTCGGTGGACCTGTCGCGGCTGCGGCCGTCGGACGTGCAGGAGGTCGCGCCGGGTCGGTTCCGGGTGGTGCTGCCGCCGATCGAGGGGGTGCTGCGGCTGACGGACGTCTTTCCGTACGACATCCAGAGCGGGCGGGTGATGGGGCTGCTGGACGTGATCCCGATGCACGCGGACCGGCAGAAGGACCTGATGAAGCGGGCGCAGGCGCAGGCCGCGGAACTGTTCGTCAAGAGCGACGCCCGCTACATGAGCGAGGCCCGCGCGAGCATCGAGCGGCATGTCCGGTCGCTGCTGGCGATGTTCGGGGTGGAGGTGGAGATCGCGTGGAGCGACGAGCCGGCCGCGGGGGGAACGAGCGTGGGGGCCGAGGCGGGTATGGGAATGGGAGGGGTGGGGGGGGCGGCGGTGGTCGTCCGCCCGGCGCAGGCGGCGACGGCGTAGGCTGGGGGCATGGCGCGGGGACTGCTGCCGCTTCTGATCTTCGGGGCCACGTACCTGGCGGTGCGGTTCGGGCTTCTGTTGCTGGAGGCCCAGGTCTGGGGCCGCCCGGCGCCGGGGGCGCGCAGCCCGTGGGTCACGCTGCTGATGATCCTGGTCTCGATGGGCGTCGCGATGGCGGTGATGACGGTCGCGATGCGCGGGCGGTGGGGGAGTGGGGGCAGGGGCGGGATGGGGGGGATGTAGCGCTCAGGCTCCGCTCGGGTGCCAGACCGTCTTGAACTCGACGAACGGCTCGATGGACCACGGGCTTGCGGAGTCGTCGTCGTTCCACCAATCCACCCCGTCGCGGACGGTCACTCGCTTGACGTTCTCGGCGGCGCCTTCGCGCAGAGCGCGGGCGTGGTCGTCGCTCATCCCCGCGGCGGCCACGGCGTCGATGTCGCGGTGGCCGGCGATGAAGGGGATGAGTTCGTCGCGCCGGCCGGTGAGGATGTTGACCACTCCGGCGGGGACGTCGCTGGTGGCGAGGACCTCGCCGAAGATGGCGGCGCTCAGGAGGGCCGCGGGGGACTCGCCGCTGACGGCGACGACGGCGTTGCCGGCGCACAGGGGCGCGGCGATGAGGGTGACCAGGGCGAGCAGGGGGGGCTCATCGGGGGCGACGGCCGCGACGACGCCGGTGGGCTCGGGGGTGGTGAAGTTGTAGTAGGGCCCGGCGACGGGGTTGTTGCAGCCGAGGACCTGGGCGTACTTGTCGGCCCATCCGCCGAAGCGGACGAGGCGGTCCACCGCGGCGGTGATCTCGGCGTCGGCGTTCGGCGAGCCGGGAGGGGAGGCGAGCGCCGCGGCGAACTCCGCGCGCTTCCCTTCGAGCATCTCGGCCATGCGGTAGAGGACCTGGCCTCGGTTGTAGGCGGTGGCGTTCGCCCAGCCTTCCTGGGCCTTCCGTGCCGCGGCGACGGCGTCTCGAAGGTCCTTGCGGGAGGCCCAGCCGACGTGGGCCGCGGCGCCGGTGTGGTCGGGGCCGACGGGGATGGTGCGGCCGCTCTCGCTGCGGGGGAACTTGCCGCCGATGAAGAGTTTGTACGTCTTCGAGACCGCCAGACGCTCGCTGCCCATGGCCGCGCTCCGTGCCCCGTCCGCCGGCGGCGTTTGCCGGTGACGAGGCCATCTTAACCGGCCGGGGCCGCTACAGATTGGCGGGGGCGCGCGGGGATGGGATGATGGGAGCGCTGCGGGCGGTGAAACGGTCGCGGGTGATGACGGCGCTGCGCGGGGCGGCGGCGTGGGTGCTTCGGCAGGAGGCGTCGGTGCTCGTGGCCGCGATGGCCGTCGCGGCGGGCGTGTGGGTCTTTGCGCAGATCGCGGACGAGGTCGTCGGGGGGGACTCGCCGTGGATCGACCGGGCGATCCTGGTGGGCCTTCGTCGCGAGGACGACCCCGGGGTGCCGATCGGGCCGGGGTGGATGCTGGACGCGGCTCGCGACCTGAGCGCCCTGGGGAGCGCGCCGGTGCTCATCCTGGTGACCCTCGCGGTGATCGGCTACCTCGTGCTGGAGCGCAAACGCCACGCGGCGTGGCTGGTCGTCGCGGCGACGCTGGGGGGGATGCTCCTGGGCTGGGGCCTGAAGTACGCCTTCGCGCGCGAGCGGCCTGAACTGGTCCCGCACCTGACCACGTACGCCCACCCGAGCTTCCCCAGCGGCCACGCGATGAACTCCGCCGTGGTGTACCTGACGCTCGCGGCCCTGCTGGTCCGCACGCAGGTCCGCCGGCGGGCGAAGGCGTACGTCATCGTCGTCGCGCTGGTCGTCACGGGCCTGGTGGGCGTGACGCGGGTGTACCTGGGCGTGCACTACCCGACGGACGTGCTCGCCGGGTGGACGGCCGGGGCGGCGTGGGCGGTGGGGTGCTGGCTGGCGGCGCGGTGGCTCCAGCGGAGGGGGATGGTGGAGCGGGCGGGGGAGCGCTCGGCGGCGGGGGGCTAGAGGCGTTCGTGGTCTCGAGAGCCGGGCTCGTGCGTCCAGGGGCTCGACGCCGAGGCGCCCCGCGACGCGGCGCCGAGAGTGGCAACGTGCGTCGTGGCCTCGACGACGCCGAGGCCGACCACAGCAGGCTCCAGCCGGGCGTTCACTTGCTGATCTTCTGCTCTGGCCCTGGGCAAACGCACCCGCAGGCCGGCATGACGAGGCAGATCGTCCGATCAGACCTCCACGTACGGCCGCAGCCCCTGCACACCTCCCTCCCGTCCGAACCCGCTCTCCTTGAACCCCCCGAACGGCGAAGCCGGGTCGAAGCGGTTGTACGTGTTGAGCCAGACGACGCCCGCCTTCAGCCGCCGGGCGACCTCGTAGACCTTTGACCCCTTGTCCGTCCATACCCCCGCGGCCAGTCCGTAGGGGGTGTTGTTGGCCCGCAGGATCGCCTCCGCCGGCGTGCGGAAGGTCATCACGCTCAGCACCGGGCCGAAGATCTCCTCGCGGGCGATGGTGTGGCTCGTCTGCACGCCGGTGAAGAAGCACGGCCGGCGCCAGAAGCCCTTCTCCGGGAGCCTCGACGTGTTCACCTCGTGCAGTTCCGCCCCCTCCTCGCGCCCCAGCGCGAGATACCGCTCGATGCGGCCGAGTTGCTCGCGCGAGTTGATCGCGCCGACGTCCGTGTTCTTGTCCAGCGGGTCGCCGACGCGGAGGGACTTGAGCCGGAGGGTGAGCTTCCGGATCACCGCCTCGGCGATGCTCTCCTGCACGAGCAGGCGCGAGCCGGCGCAGCAGACGTGCCCCTGGTTGAAGTAGATCCCCTGGACGATTCCCTCGATCGCCTGGTCGAGGCTGGCGTCCTCGAAGATGATGTTGGGGCTCTTGCCGCCGAGTTCGAGGGTGAGCCGCTTCTTCGTCCCCGCCACCGCCGCGGCGATCTTCTTGCCGACCTCCGTCGAGCCGGTGAAGGCGACCTTGTCCACGCCGGGGTGCCGCACGAGCGCCGCTCCGGTGCGGCCGTCGCCGGTGACGATGTTCACCACGCCCGGCGGCAGCCCGACCTCGTTGAAGATCTCCGCGAGCTTCAGCGCCGTCAGCGGGGTCGTCTCCGCCGGCTTGAGCACGCAGGTGTTCCCGCACGCCAGCGCGGGGGCGAGTTTCCACGCCGCCATCAGCAGCGGGAAGTTCCACGGGATCACCTGCCCGCACACCCCCACCGGGCGCGGCGAGGGCCGTCCGGGGAAGGCGTAGGGCAGTTTGTCCGCCCACCCCGCGTAGTAGAAGAAATGGGCCGCGGCCAGCGGGACGTCCACATCCCGCGATTCCTTGATCGGCTTGCCGCCGTCCATCGTCTCGACGATCGCCAGTTCGCGGGCGCGGTCCTGGATCCGCCGGGCGATGCGGAAGAGGTACTTCGCCCGCTCGATCGGCGGCAGCCCCGCCCACGCGGGCAGCGCCTCCCGCGCCGCGCGCACCGCGGCGTCCACGTCCGCCTCGGACCCCTGCGCGACCTCGCTGAGCGTCTCCTCCGTCGCCGGGTTGATCGTCGGGAAGACGTCGCGGGCGTCGGTGAAGCGGCCGTTGATGTAGTGGCCGTAGCGGGGGCGGATCTCGACCTTCGTCCGCTCGGGGGAGGGGGCGTACTCCCACGCGATCGCGGGGGCCCCGGCCTTCCGGCGCGGCGCGGCCGAGCCGTTGAGCGCGCCGTTGGCCGCGTGCGCGGCCCCGCCTTTGCCCGTTGCGCGGGCCCTGCGGCCCGGCGCCTTCGTCGATGCCCGTCTGGCCATGGAGGGGTGCTCCGATTCGCTGATGGACTCCGGCTATTCCTGCTGCGGGGAGATTGATGCGGCGATGAGGACTTTGACCGTTCCCCGCTCGACGTACCGGCGCTCCTCGACGTGCCCGCGGATGACGACCGGCCGGCCCTCGAGCGCGCGGGCCTCATCGCGGACGCGCGAGACATCGACCATCAGCCCCCCGCCGCGGCCGTCGCCGGGCCCTTCGAGGGCCCACCCGGTGTGCTCCCCGCCGATGCTCATCATTCCGCCACGGAGAACTCCGGTGAAGGTGCCCTGAACGGGGGGAGGCGGATTGGGTGGGAGATTCACGGCTGTTTCTCCGCCGCCGGGCGTGGCGGCTGTGTCGCGGCGGCTCGCGCATCCGGCGATCGATACTGCCGCGGCCACGGTGACGACCAAGGCGAGGCGCTTCATGCCGGGGCCCTCCGGTGTCCGGTCGCCGGGAGGGTAGCGCCGCATTCCGTGCAGACGCTGGAGACGCCCACGGGGTAAGCGCACCACTCACAGAGGCCGCGCCGGCGTCGGGCGCGGCGGCGGAGCGTTCGGGGAATCCACAGCAGCAGGAGCGCCACCGCGGCGTAGAAGAGCGTGTTGCCCGCCAGCCCCGGCCAGAGCACCGCCCGGGGCATGCGCCGCTGCGCCCCCATCCAACTGCCGTGGTCGTACGGGAACCACGCGGGGAAGGGGCCGCCGGCGCAGCGCCCCGCGCGGGCGTCGAGTTCCCGGGCGAACCAGACGATTCCAGCGCCGGAGGCGTTGCGCGTCGTGCCGAAGCGGTCGTAGTGCATGCACCGCATGGGCCAACCGAAGCTGCTCCGCAGTACGTAGACGCGGGGCAGCACATCCGGATCGGGCAGGGGACCGGCCGCGCCCTGCGGCCAGCGCTCGAGTTCGACGCACGTGATCGTGGTCTGCGAGACGCCCCACGCCGCGCGGCGGTTCGTGGTGACCTCGATGGGATCGGACCAGACGCCGCGGAGGTAGGCCGGCAGGTGCGAAGGGGAGGGCCGGACCGGGCGCTCCTCGCGCCACGAGTCCACGTTCGACCACGCCGCCGCGACGACCGCCGAGGCGAGCGAGAGCACGCCCCCCAGCAGCAGGAGGATCGCGGCCAGCGAGATGCTGCGGACGGGTCTCATCGGGCGGTCTCCGCGGCGTGGCCGAGGCCCGCGCCGTACTCCGTGCATACCGGTGAGGCGCCCAGCGGGTCGCCGCAGCGCATGCACAGGCCGCGGCGGAGCCGACGGGCACGGCGCACGAGCAGAGGCGCCGGACCCGGCATGGCCACAAGCGCCGCGTGCCCCGCCGTGCTGGCGACAAAGCCGCCGGGAATCGCTCGTGCGGGCAGGAGCCGCCCGGGCTTGATCCCCAGGAATCCGTTGAGCCGGTCGGTGTCAAACAACGGCCGCTCGCGCGGGGCCTGGTCTTGGACTTTCGGAAAGTTCCTGGGGGCGCAGCCGTCATTGGGATGGCCGCCCTGCCACCGGAGCGACCGTCGCGGCCAGCCCGCCTCTGCGCCCGTCAGGCGGACGATCACCAACGTGCGTTCCCCGAACCGTTCGCCCCGGTGATCGACCCTGCTCTTCGGGTTCGAGCCGTGCGGATCGACCCACAGGATCCAGGTGTTGTCATGCGACGTCTGGCCGAACCCTTGCCAGGCCCTGGACCGGTACGGCGTGCCCCACTGCTGCGGCGCTCCGCTGGGCCGATCGCGCTCGCCACCCGCCCACCCCTCGATGGCGTTCGCCGACAGCGGCACCGACGCCCAGAGCACGCACCCCCACGCCACCAGAACGTTCAGCGCTGAGCCCGCGAGGAGGCACACGGCCCCCCACAGGACCACACGCTTCCAGTTCCACGACATCGCCACGCTCCTGCCCCTCGTCGGGCGTGCCCGGGCGGCCGTCCGTGGCTCATCGGTCTCTCTTCCCTTACGCCTCCGAGAAGTCGTACCCCGCCGTGTACTTCCCGGTCTTGAGCCACCGCATCTGCCGCAGCAGGTCGTTCGCCAGGCTCGAGGCGCCGAAGCGGAACCACTCGGGCGTGAGCCACGCCTCTCCCCCTTCGAGGACGCCCAGCGTTTCCTTCACCAGGCAGAGGTACTGGATCGCCGCCTTCGCCGTCGAGATTCCGCCCGCGGGCTTCATGCCGACCCTGTGGCCGGTGGCGAGGTAATGGTCCCGGATCGCTTCGAGCATCACGAGCGTCACCGGGAGCGTCGCCGCGGGCTGGACCTTGCCGGTGCTGGTCTTGATGAACCCGCCGCGGCAGTCGCCGCTTGAATCCGCCATCGCCTCGATCGCGAGGTCCGCCGCGCGGCGGATGTTGTCGTACGTCTCCAGTTCGCCGGTTTCGAGGATGACCTTCAGGTGCGCATGCCCTCCCTTCCCCCCGTCGCGCCGCTCGCAGGCCGCGTGCACCTCGCGGATCTCCGCGGCCACTTCCTTGTACCGCCCCGCCAGGAACGCCCCACGGTTGATCACCATGTCGATCTCGTCCGCGCCGTCGGCGACGGCGCGTCGGACGTCCGCGATGCGGACGCTCAGCGGGTACTGCCCGCTCGGGAAGCCGGTGGCGACGGAGGCGACGCGCACATGGTCGCCACCGCAGCGGGCGAGTTCCTCCCGCGCGACCGTCACCATCGACGGGTAGACGCACACCGCCGCGACGCTGGGGACGTCGTCCAGCCCCTCGGCGCCCGCCGCTGGCCGCACCGCCTTGCGGCAGAGCGACCGGACCTTCTCCGGCGTGTCCTTCCCCTCCAGCGTGGTCAGGTCGAGCATGGACATGGCCAGCCGCAGGGCGTGCATCTTGCTCTCGCCCTTGATCGACCGCTTGGCCAGTTCCGCGGCCCTGGCCTCCGCCATCACCTTGTCAACCGTCGTCGCCGCCATGGGGCCTCCTCGGAGCAAGTCTACATGGCGGGGCGCGCGGCTTGGCTACGCCCTGACGAGGTCTGCCGGCGAGCGGGCTTACCTGGTGATCGGGCCGGTCCCGGGCTCCGGGAGCGGCGCGGGGCCTTCGCCGCGGGGCGGGGCGTCGATGACGCGGGCGCTGAGGATCCGCGGCGCCGGCTCGAGCGGCCGGTCCCCCGCCTGGACCTTCACGGAGGCGATGGCGTGGATCACCTCCCCGCCGCGAACGGTCTGGGCGAAGGCGGTGTACTTGCCGTCGAGCATGGCGGTGCCGGCCCGGCTGAGGCAGATGAAGATCTGCGACCCCCCGGTGTTGGGATCGCTGGTGCGCGCCATCGACACGACGCCGAAGCCGTGGGGCAGGGTGCTGGGCTCCAGGTCGATGTAGTACCCTGGTCCTCCCGTCCCCGTGCCCGTCGGGTCGCCCGTCTGGATGACGAAGGCGTCCCCCCGGGCGTCCGCGGCGACGACGCGGTGGAAGATCACGTCCGTGTAGAACCCTCCTTCGACGAGTTGGAGGAAGTTCCACACCGTGTTCGGCGCCGCGTCCGGGCGCATGGCGAGTTCGATCTCGCCGTGGTTGGTCTCCAGCACGACGTGCTTGTCGGTGTAGGCCCGGATGCCGGAGTAGACCTTCTGGCGGGTCGTCTCGTTGGGGAAGCGCGGGTTGCCCCCGCCGTCCACGGTGGCCGCGTACGGCGGCGTCAGCATCGGCTGGAGCACCACCGCCGGGCCGACCTTCTTCTCTCCGACGACGAGTTGGGCGTAGAGCACCCGCGGCTGGGTGGTGGTCCACAGGTCGGGGAAGAGCGTGGCGAGGTTGACCAGCCCCGGCGTCACGGGGGCGGGCCTCGCCGCGATCGAGCCAGTCGGACCGGCGGAGAGGAGGTGGATCTCCGCTTCCCCTTCCATCCCGGGGGGGATGGTGACGGTCATGGGGATCGGCCGGTCCTTGCCGTAATAGGTGCGGGCTGGGACGAGCTGCGCCCGGCAGACGGGCGCGAGCACGAGCGAGGCGAGCAGCGCGGCACAGAGCGACCAAAGGCGTCTACCTCGACCCATCGGGCCCTCCATCATCTCCCGCCCCCAGACCATCATCTCATCGGCGGGGCGGATGCACACGATACCGATGTTGTACGCCCGGGCCGCGGCGCGGATGACCGATCCGTCCGGCTGATGGGGCGGGGGCGGAGCCTCGGGCCTGGGGGGGAGGGTGGTTCGGCCGCCGACGCGATCCGTCAGTGCGTGCGGCCGCTGCTCGAGGTCCCGTCGATCAGGTGCCAGGCCTGGCCGACGCGGCTGGCCGCGACGGCGTCGCCGTCGTTGCCGGTGGGGAGGGAGGCGACGAGTTCGCCGTTGGAGTCGGGGAACCAGCAGACGCTCAGGTCGATCCGCAGCACGTTGGCGCCGACGCCGTGGTTGAAGTCGTCGCGGGTGCGCATGCCGTCGGCGACGATGGCGACGGTCGGCTCGCTGAACAGGGCGAGGAAGCTGCGCCCGGGCGCCATGCCGCGGTAGTGATAGTTCGCGAGGATCTCACCGGGCTCGCCGTGCCAGCGGGCGGCGAAGTTGCGGAAGGTGTTCTCCTTGCGATGGGAGGGGCAGTAGTAGACCTGCGGGGCGTCGAGGTAGTTCTGGCCCACGAGCCAGCCGATGCCGTCCCAGTCGGCCGGGTTGTCGCCGACGCGGACGGTCATGAGGCGATGCGCTTCGTAAAGCGCGCTAAAACGCGTCGGGGGGAGGATCCCCTGGAAGTCCTCCGCGTACATGGCCAGACCCAGACCGATCTGGCGCGTGTTCGAAGCGCAGATCAGGCGGCGGGTGGTCTCGCGGACCATCGACAAACTGGGGGCCAGGATGCTGATCAGGACGGCGATGACCGCGACCGAGACGAGCACGTCGATGAGGGTGAAGCCGGATCGGCCCCTCGACCGGGCGCGGGCGCCGCGCTCCCGACCGCCTGCCCAAGCGGTGGGCCACTCCCCCTGGCATCCATGCACCCGCATCCGCCGGATTGTGGCCAGGGCCAGTGAGCCGTTCACGACACCCTCCAACCGGTCTCGACGAGTCTGGCAGACTTTACCGAAACCTGATGTGCGATACAAGCATACGAGTGCAGAAACGCTCGGGAATAAAACTAGTTATTGCTTACATGAACGTCTTTCGAACGCCGGGCCCCGCCATGCGCCGGGGCGAGCCTTGACCCGAGCGCAGCTTTGTCGCATCCTTCCAACGTGCCTCGCCGTATCAGATGCGAGGAAGGGGCCCGCCGTTCTCGCGGACGCTCGGCAAACGCCGCTCCGCATGCCGCCCATGTCGCCGGCCGTTTCGTTCTAGTTGTGTTATGGCTTCAGACCCCAACATTCCGGATGTGGATCTCCACCTGATGCAGCGCGTCGCCGCCAACGAGCCCGAGGCGGTGGCGGAGTTGTACGACCGCTTCGGCTCGCTGGTGTACCGCCTGGCGTACCAGGCCATGCCGACGCGGGCCGACGCCGAGGACGCGGTGCAGGAGATCTTCGTCCGGCTCTGGCGCACCGCGGGTCGGTACGACCCGAAGCGGGCGGCGCTGGTGACGTGGGTGATGCTGATCTCCCGTCGCCACCTGGTGGACCGCCTCCGCCGGGCCAAGGCCCGGGTCCGGCCGTCGATGCTCGACGAGCGGCAGCAGCAGCCCGTCACCGACACGGCGCTGCCGGGCTGGAACATGGAGCGCGACGAGCGGATGGCCCAGTTGCTCCAGCGCATCAACCGCCTCCCCGAACTGCAGCGGACGGTGGTCACCCGCGCCTACCTGGGCGGGCAGACGCTGCGCCAGATCGGCGAGGAGCTCGATACACCCATCGGCACCATCAAGTCGGCCCTGAGCCGTGCTTTGGTCCGTCTTCGTGAGCGGGGCGTCACCGAGGAGTTGTCCGCATGACGACGCACGAACTGCTTGAGCTTGCTTCCCTGGACGCCCTCGGGCTGCTCGACGACGACGAGCGTCAGGCCTTCGAACGCGCCTTCCAGGCGGCCTCCCCGGCCCTCCAAGCCCAGATCCGGCGCGAGCAGGCCCGTCTGGCCCGCGCCGAGGCCCTGCTCCCGGACGTCGAGGCCCCGCCGAGCCTGCGTGCCCGCGTCCTGGCGGCGGTTCGTGAGGCGATCCAGTCCGTCGGCGCCGGCCGGCGCGACGCCGCCGCGCGGGCCCTGCCCCCGCTGATGCCCAGTCGGGGGGTCAGCCCCATCTGGCGCGCCGTCGCCATCGGCGCCGCCGCCGCGGCCATGGTCTTCGGCTTCACCACGCTGCGCATCCGCACCGAGGTGGAGACCATCAACAAGCTCATCAGCGCCAACGCCCAGGAGGCGGAGTGGGTCCGCGAGTTCGGCGCCCGCTTCAGCGACATCTTCGACCATCCGTCCACGCGCTTCGTGCAGTTCACCACGGTGGCGCACGACGGCGGGGCGTCGGGCCGGGCGGTGATCATGGTGGACTCCGAAGGGGCGGGCATGTTCTGCGCCCGCGACCTTCCGCCGAACCCCTATGGCAAGTATGCGCTGGTGCCCGTGCTGGCCGACGGCACGCTCGGTCAGCCCGTCGCCCTGTTTGAGACCCCGCCCGGCGGCACGCGCCACAACGAGCGCATCCTGAACTTCGAAGCGGCGACGGCGAACGCCGCCAGCCTCGCCGTCATCCCGCAGTCGCGCAACGGCCTGCTGAGCCTGGACGACGCGGTGATGATCAGCAAGGGCTGATGCGGGCCGCGCCGGCGCGACGGCGGGCACGTCCGCTTGACCGACGATGACGAACGCCGCGGGTGTGTTTCCCGCGGCGTTGTTTCGTTCCGGGCGGACCGGCTCGATTGGTCAGCGGGCGGGCGCCTCGCCGGGCGAGGCCCAGGTCAGTTCTTCCAGCGCGTTGGTCAGCGACTGCTCCTCTTCGTACCGCCGCTTCGCACGCACCATCCGGCCCCAGACGACCAGCCCCAGCAGCGTCGCCGTGAGGGTGCCCCCGCCGGCGATCCCGCCGGCGTAGATCAGGCGAGGATCCTCCACCGGCTCCTGCCCGGCCGCGGCGGGCTGGATGATCTCCGTCGCCGCGCCGTCGGGGCGGTTGGTGCGGGCGGCGTTGGCGACCGAGGCCATGGCGGTGACGAAGGTGTCCAGTTCGCGGGCCGTCTTCTCCGCCCCCTTGCCGCGGAGTTCGAGGACCAGGCTCCCGTCGGTGCGCGACTGCACGGCCAGGTCGTTCGACAGCCGCGCCGACAGCTCCGGCGCCGAGCCGAGGGAGATGATCCCGCGCTGGCGGAACCGGCTCGCGGCCTCCTCCATCATCCCCGGGTCGCGGGCGAGGTCCTCGTGGTACCGCTGCCACGACTCGACGTCCGCCTCCGTGAGCGACACGCCGCGCCCGTCGGGGGCGATGACCGCGCTGGCGATGTACGTCGCCGGCACGAGGTGGCTGGTGATCGCCCAGCTCATGATGAGGATCAGGGCCAGCGTCGCGAAGGCGCAGAAGACGGTCAGCGCCGCGCCGGTCCGCGCGGCGTTGGACGCCGCGGTCTTCTCCGCTTCCCGGACCCGCTCGAGCGCGGCCTGCAGTTTCGTCCGCTGGGCGAGCAGCTGCTCGCACTCGGCCTGCCGCTTCTCAAGGGCTTCCTTGGCCGTGACGATCTTGCGCGCCTGGATCTGCAGCAGCGCCTTGTAGCGGCGCAGCCGCTCGCGTCGGCGCGCGTTCCAGCTCATCGCGTCGGCGGCCAGACCGGCGTCCGCGGCCAGGCGCTCCTCCAGCTCCTGGCGCACCCGCTCGGCCTGGGCGAGCCGTTCGCGCAGGGCGCCGAGTTCATCCTCGTCCGCGCCGGCGCCCTCGCCCCTGCCCGCCGCGCTCGCGGCCCGGGCCGCCTCCAGGTCTGACTCCAGCGAGGCCACGCGGGCCTCCAGCGCGGCCTTGGCCGCGGCGGCGTCGGTCAGTCTGGCGCTGTACTCCCGCGCCTCCTCCTCCAACTGCTCCCGGAGCCGCGCGACCTCCTGGTCGAGTTCGCTGATGCGGGCCTGCGACTCGGCCGCGACGGCCGCCGCCTCGCTCGAGTCCGCCTCAAGCCGGGCCTGCAGGCTCCGCCCCAGGGCCTCGATGCGCGCGGTCTCGCGGGCGAGTTCCTCCCTCGCCGCGGCGATCTCCGCCCGGCCGGCCTCGATCTCGTCGCGCAGCGCCAGGAGTTTCTCCGTGGCACGGTCGAGTTCGACTCGGCGGGACTCCAGTTCGGCCCGCCCCGCCTCCAGTTCCTCCTTGGCGCTCTCGACGGCGGCCTTCTCGGCGGCGAACTCCTCCTTCAGGGCCGTGAGCCGGGCCTGTTCGGCCGCGATGGCGGTCCGCCTCCGGGCCAGTTCCTCGCCGAGTTTGACGGTCTGTTCTTGGAGGGCCCGCAGCCCCCCGAGGCCGGACTGGAGTTCGCCGATGGCGCGGAGGACCTCGTCGCTCTCCCCGCTGTCGGCGCCGACAGGCTGAGGCATCGCAGGTGCGGACCGGCGCGGATCGACCTCGCCGATGGCAGGATCGCCCGGCGACAAACTCCCGGAAGAACCGTTGGTCATAGCACAACCACCGCGATGAGGGGTCTGATAACCGCCCCCGTCGGCCCTGCGTTACGGGGACGCCCGGCCCGGGACGGGACTTGCTGCCGTCTCGGCGAGTATCGGCCCCGGCGCCGGCGGTCTGAACATGCCGGCGCGCCAAAGTCCGCCCATCTTCCGCCGGTGGCCCCCATGCCCGGAATAGACGGGTTCTCCCTACCGTTCGCACGCGGAATGTGCTAGCCTTGACTGGTCGCCCGACCCCGGCCGGGGTGGGCGTCCTAACGTGTCCGTGCCACGTCCCAGCCCAGGCTGGCGTCCAAGATCCGCGGAGGCAACGATCATGATCAAGCGCTTTGGTTCGACCGGTCTGGCCACGATTCTGGGCATCGGCGGTTTGTTCGCCGTCGGTGTGGGGACGTTCGCGGCGTACAAGAGTTACAACGGCTGTGGGGCCTGCTGCGCCGGCAAGGACGCGGCGGTCACCGCCCCGGTCGTTCTCGTCGAGGCGGCCGAGGCCGCGGATTCCTGCTGCTCCGCCGGGAAGGCGGAGAAGGCCGCCTCCTGCGCCGCCGCCTGCGAGGGGGAGGCCAAGGCCGCCTGCGCGACCAGCGACGCCTGCTGCAAGGGCAAGGCCGCGGAGGACTGCTGCAAGTCCGGCGGCGAGAAGGCCGAGTGCTCCGGTGAGGCGAAGGCCGAGCCCACCGCCGCGGCGGAGACGAAGGCCTCCTGCCCCCTCTGCCCGAGCAAGACCAAGGGCTGATCCCGCGCATCGGGACGGCCTCAGCAGGGCACGATCCACGATCACGCAAACGCCGCACGCCCCATCCGGACCGACCGGGTGGGGCGTTGCTCGTTTGGGGGCACTAGGCTTTCCCCCAGCCTGTGTCCCGCTCCCGCCCGTTGTCGAACCCCGCCATGACCACCTACCTCCTCAAGACCGAGCCCTCCGTCTACAGCTACGCCGACCTGGTGCGCGACAAGCGAACCGTCTGGGACGGCGTGACGAACAACACCGCCCTGATCCACCTGCGCGCCGTCCGCAAGGGGGACCGGGCGATGATCTACCACACGGGCGACGAGCGGCGCATCGTCGGCCTGGCGCGGGCCCTCACCGACGCGTACGAGGATCCGAAGAACCCGGGGCGGAACGCGGCGGGGCTGCCGAAGCTGGCGGTCTTCGACCTCGCCCCCGTCGCCGCGGCAAAGACCCCGCTGTCGCTGGAGGAGATGAAGGCCGACGAGCGGTTCGCGGGCTTCGACCTGCTCCGCCTGCCGCGCTTGAGCGTGATGCCCGTTCCCCCCGAGATCGATCGGATCATCCGCAAACTGACCGGGCTTCCGGCCGACTAAGCCGCGGCGGGCGGGGGCGCCGGCGACGCTTTCTCGCGTCCGAGGGGGCCGCGTCTACACTCGGAACCTGCCGGCGGGGGGGCAGGGCGGGGGGCGACAAGGGTCCGGATCGATGGACGTGCTGTTCGAGGTGCTGATCTCCATCGCGATCTTCTCGGCGAGGATCGTCGATGTCTCGCTGGACACGCTGAGGGTCTTCGCGGTCGTGAGCGGGCGGCGGGGGGTGGCGTGGATGCTGGCGCTCTGCCAGGTCGTCGTCTGGCTGCTGGCGGTTTCGAGCGTGATCAACCACATCTGGGACCGTCCCTGGTACGCCGCGGCGTACGCCCTCGGCTTCGCCACCGGCAACTTCGTGGGGATCTCCATCGAGCAGATTCGCGCGCAGGGGGAGCAGGTCATCCGGATCTTCTCCCGCAAGGGGGCGGAGATCGCGGCGGTCCTTCGCGGCGAGGGGTTCGGGGTCACCGAGTTCACCGGGCGGGGCAAGGACGGCGAGGTCACCATGCTCCTGATCCGCGCCCTGCGCCGGGACGCCATGCGGCTGGCCCACCGGGCCGAGGAACTGGACCCCGACTCCTACTTCATCCTCGACGACATCCGCCTGACCTCCGACAGCGTGACCCGCGCCCGCATGGACCCGCCGCTGTGGGGGCGATTCGTCGGGCGGCGGAACGGCTCGACCTGAGCCGGTCCGCCGCGGCCTGATCGGGGGGCTGCGCGGGCTCCGACCGGTGCATTCCCGATGACTCCCCGCCCGGCCTGCCGATAACCGGTGCGTGGAATCGTTGCGGTTCGAAAATCTTCGCGGGGTCCGGGAGTTCGAGCGTCCCGGCGGCCGGCCCGGGCTGCGTGAGCGGGCCTGGCGGGAGTGGTGCTTCATCCGCGCCGTCGTCTCGCAGTTGTGGATGCAGCTGGCGGTGCTGGCGGCGCTGCTGCTGCTGGGGGCGGTCCTTTTCCGGGCTCTCGAACCCGAGCGCGGGCACACCTTCGTCCGCGGGATGTTCTACACCTGGAGCCTCATCTTCGCCGAGCCGCCGGAGGAGTTCCCCAGCTCGCGGATCCTCCAGGCGATGTTCTTCCTCGTGCCCCTGATCGGGCTGACCGTCATCGTGGACGCGATCGTGGAGTTCGCCGGGCTGATCCGCGATCGTCAGCGCAGCGAGCGGAGGTGGTGCAGGATCATGGCCAGCGGCATGTCGAACCACATCATCCTCGTCGGCCTCGGCCGCCTCGGGTACCGGACCTTCACGCTGCTGCGCCGCCTCGGCGAGCGCGTGGTGGTCATCGAGGCCAACCCCCAGAACCAGTTCCTCGAGGACGTCCGGCGCGACGGCTCGCCGCTGCTGGTGGGCGACGCCCGGCGCGAACTGCTGCTGAGCGACGCCAACATCGCCCAGGCCAAGTGCGTCGTCCTCGCCACCACCGACGACCTGGCGAACCTGGAGATCGCGCTGGACGCCAAGCGGCTGGCGCCGCGGGTCCGCGTGGTCATGCGCATGTTCGATCAGAACATGGCCAACAAGATCCAGGACGGCTTCGACATCCAGATGGCCATGAGCCAGGCCGCGATCTCCGCCCCGGTCTTCGCGCTCAAGGCCATCGAGCCGTCGATCGTGGGCGGGGTGGTCGTGGGCGACCGGCTGATCGTCTCCATCCGCCTCACGCTGCGCGAGGGGAGCCCGCTCGCCGGCCGCACCGTGGGGGAGGTGATCGAGCACCACGGCTGCGGCATCATCGAGCGACGGCGCGACGGGCACTCCTGGCTCTTCCCCCCGCCGAGCATGACCCTCCAGGTCGGCGACGAGGTCCTCCTCGAAGGTCCGTACGAGCGGGTGACCCAGGTGCGGAACCTCGTCGATGAGGCCGGGGCGGGCGCGAACTGAAGGCGGACGCCTGCCGTCGGCACGCTCCGAGACGGTCAGGGCTCGCCCTCGATCCACCACGGATCCGCCAGCAGCGCCCGCGTCGGCGGGATGACCGCCTCCGCGTGGCGGGCGACGAACGCCGCCGCATCGTCCAGGGCGAGCCAGCACGTATCCACGTACTCCCAGTCCCCCGCGGCGCAGGCCACCGGCCGGCGCGGATCGATCGCCCGCGGCAGGCGGTGCACCACCAGCAGGTCGTCGCTGCGGGCGTGCTCGTCCCGCACGATCAGAGGGATGGCGGCCTCCTCCCCCGGCTCGAGTTCGAGCCCCAGTTCCTCCTGCGCCTCCTTGGCGAAGGCGCGGAGGACGTCGGCGCGGGTCAGTTCCGTGACGCCATCGGCCGGTGCGTCGATCCCGCCCGCGGGCGCGAGTTCCCACTGCCCGCCGTAGAGCCGCGTCTCGCGCCCGCGCCGGCCGAGGAGCACGTGCGGCGCGCCGGCGCGGTCGCGCCCGAGCACCGCCCCGGTGACCGAGAGGTGGTGCACGCCGGTGGGCACGTTCGGCGCCAGCGGCTCGGCGCGCTGCACCGCCAGACGCTTGAACGAGTCGCGCCGGCAACGGATCCGGTTCGCCGCGGCGTCCACTTCGGTCACGCTCAGCAGCGGCCCGTCGAAGAGGCGCGGGTTGTCGGCCCGCAGGGCGGCCCAGGCGCGGTCGATCTCGCCGGTGAGCGGATCGGGCTCGTCGCTGGACGCGCGGGGTTCGATGGTGATCCGCAGCGAGGGGCCGCGGGGGTTCAGCGGCGTGATGGCGACGCCGGGGGTCATGAGAGGGGGAGGAGCAGAGAGGAGGAGAGCACGGGCAGGATGCCCGTGCCACGGGGAGGGGCGAGGGGAGTTACGCGCCGAGGAACTTGTCGAGCCCCGGCAGGTCCGGCAGCCCCAGGGCCTTCGCCTCGCGGGCGAGTTCTTCGCGGGCCATCGTCTGCGCCCTGGCCGTGGCTTCGTTCATCGCCTCGGCGATGAGCGAGCCGGCGAGGTCCGCCACCGGGGCGCCGCCGCTGCCGACGACGGCCTGCACCAGCGCCGGGTCGAGTTTCACGTCCACGACCTTCATCCGGCCGTCCACCGTCACGCGGACCGCCCCGGAGCCGGCGGATCCCTCGGCGCGGATCTCGCCCAGACGCTGCCTGACGCGCTCCCCCGCGGCCTGGATGGCCTCCTTGTTCTTCATCAGCCCGCTGATCGCGGCCATGACCTTGAAGGCGTCGAACATAGGCGTCGTGTCCTCCGCGGCCACGTGCCGCGTGCGTGCGGTTGGTTCTGCGACCGGGCGTTACGCCGTGCCCGGTGAACGGAGTTGTACGGGCGGACGGAGCGCGGGATCAATCCTGTTTCGGCCGCACATCGAGAATCCTGGCGTTGAACAGTTCGATGACGTCCTGGACCAGCGGGTGCTCCGCAGGATCGGGCCCCGCGGGAACCGGCGGCGCGGCAGGGGGATTCGGCGCACTCTCCCTCGCAGACGGAGGAGGTGGCTCCGGCGCCGGCCGGGTCAGCGGAGGCGCGGGGGTCTTCACCTCGGCGATCGCCAGCGGTCTCGGTGGCGCGGCCGCGGGCCGGCCGGCGCCGGCTCCGGCGCGCCACGGCGGCACCGGGATGCCGGGCGGGCTCGGCGCGGGCGCGGAAGCCGCGGCCTGAGCGCCGGGCTGGGGGGGAGGCTGAACTGGTGAGTTGGGGAGGGCGGGCTGGGACCTGGGGAGTTCCGCGGTCGGGGCGAGGCCGGCGCCCCCCCCTAGCGTTTTTTTACGGGGAGGCCCCCGTTTCCGCTCGCGGCGGCCGCCGCGGCGGCGCGGTTCGCGCCGACGATCACCGCCGTCACGTCCGCCAGTTTCTCGCTCATCGCCAGCCGGACGATGAGCGCATCCAGCAGCGCCCGCGGGGCCGCGGCCGACTTGCTCGACCGCGCCACGCTGTCGCACAGGGCGATCATGTGCACCAGCCCGGCGGCGTCGAAGCGTTTCGCCTGCTCCACGGCCTGGGCGCGTCCCTCGGCGGTGAGTTCCACCAGGTCCGTCTCCGGCCCGCACGCGGCGAGGATCATCAGGTCGCGGAAGCGATCGGCCAGCGAGGAGAGGAACTGGTCCACGCTCACGCCGCGGCGCATCAGTTCGTCCGTCTTCGCGAGCGCTGCCGCGGCGTTGCCGTCGGCCAGGGCGTCGATGAGCGAGGCGATGATCGTCCGGTCCGGCAGCCCCAGCAGGCTCTCCAGCAGCGCGGGGGTGAGCGTCTTCTCGCCGGAGGCCAGCAGGCGGTCCATGAGCGACAGGGCGTCGCGCATCGACCCGTTGCCCAGGCGCGCGACCATGTGCAGCAGCTCCGGCTCCGCCTCGACGCCCTCGCCCTTGGCGACGACGGCCAGGTGCTCGGCGATGCGGGCGGTGGGGATGGCGCGGAAGTCGAACCGCTGGCAGCGGGACTGGATGGTGGCGGGGACCCTGTGCACCTCGGTGGTGCACAGGATGAAGACGACGTGCTCCGGCGGCTCCTCCATGGTCTTGAGCAGCGCGTTGAACGCCGCGGTGGAGAGCATGTGCACCTCGTCGATGATGTAGATCTTGTAGCGGCCGCGCATCGGCCGGTAGACGCAGTTGGCGATCAGTTCGCGGGCGTTCTCGACGCTGTTGTTGCTCGCGGCGTCGATCTCGATGACGTCCGTGTCCCGCCCCTGCATGATCGCCTCGGCGACCTCCCTGGGCTCGTCCCCCGGCGCGTTGAGGGCCTTGGCGAACAGCCGCGCCGAGGAGGTCTTCCCCACCCCCCGCGTGCCCGTGAAGAGGTACGCGTGGCCCACCTTGTTGTGGGCGATGGCGTTGCGGAGCGTCTGGGCGATCGGCTCCTGCCCGACGAGTTCGTCGAACGTCCGGGATCGGTAACGGCGGGCGAGGACGGAGTAGGACATATCAGTGGGATGGTAGCGTCAGGCGCCCGTGCCCGGATTCTCTTCCCGGGAGATGGTCTCTCCCTCGCCGTCGAAGAAGATCCCCTCGATCGGCCGCTCGAAGACCCTGGCGATTCTGAAGGCCAGCGGCAGGCTCGGGTCGTACTTGCCCGTCTCGATCGAGTTGACGGTCTGGCGCGACACCCCCAGCCGCTGGGCGAGGTCCGCCTGCGACCACCCCCGCTCGGCCCGAAGCTCCCGAAGCCGGTTGTTCACGCGTACCGCCTCCGCGCCAGCGCCAGGCCGCCGAAGTAGAAGATCGGGAGCATCGCCCAGACGTGGCGGGAACTCAGGTCCTGCGACGGCAGCCGCACCACCGGTTCCAGCAGCCCCAGCCCCATCAGCAGGGCGAAGGAGCACGCGAAGGCGAAGGCCAGGGCCTCGAACTGGATCCGGCGCTCCAGCTCATCGGCCTCCTCCCGGACCGAGCGCGTGAACGCCGCGGCCCAGGCGACGAACAGCGGCGCCGGCGCCGCCGCGGCCGGGACCCTGGCCCACAGGGGCAGCCCGGTCAGTTCCGCCACCACCCGGGCCCCGAGGTAGGCCGCCAGAAGGCATCCCCCCAGAACGTGGTGCGGGGCGAATCGGGCGCGACGGGCCTGTCGGCGCTGGATCGGTTCCATACCGGGGCTCCGGCCGTGTCAAGGATACTTGACAGAGTCTGCCTCGGCCGACGCATATGTCAAGTTTCCTTGACATCTTTCTGGTAGGCCCGCGGCCGGGGGGCGGACCCGTCGCCCGGGCAAGTGCGGGCGCCGGCTGTCAAGTGCCCCTGCCGCGTCTACACTCCCCGTCCCATGGGCAAGACACGCGAGATCAAGAAGCGCATCAAGGCTGTCGGGAACATCCGCCGCATCACCAAGACGATGCAGATGATCGCGACGAGCAAGTTCTCGCGCGCCCAGCAGCGCGCCACCGCCACCAAGCCCTACACCGAGGGGGTCTTCGAGCTGGTCCGCCAGCTCGGCGCCACCGCCGGCAACGTCTCCCACCCGCTGATGACCGGCCCCGAGGGCAAGGAGGCGGAGGGCAAGCCGGAGCTGACGCTGATCATCACGTCGGACCGCGGGCTGTGCGGGCCGTACAACGGCTCGATCCTGCGGCTGGCGATGGCGCACCTCCGCGAGACGCCCGCGGCGAAGAACGGGGTGATCGAGGTCGTCGGGCGCAAGGGGCTCGGGTTCCTGAAGTTCGCCGGCGTCCAGGTCGCCGAGAGCCACAGCATCGGCGACAAGCCGACCTACGAGCAGATCGAGCGGCTCGCCCAGCGGTTCATGGACCGCTTCATCGCCGGCGAGGTCTCGGCGGTGCGCGTGATCTACATGCGGTACATCAGCGCCGGCCGCCAGAGGCCGGAGGTGATGCAGTTGCTGCCGCTCAGGCCCCCAGCCGCGAAGGAGGGGGAGGCGGAGCAGAAGGCGGCCGTGGACTACGAGTTCACGCCCCCGGCGGCGGAACTGCTCAACGACCTGCTCCCCGCGGCGGTGAAGTCCACGCTCTTCCAGGCCTTCAACGACGCGATCGTCTCCGAGCACGTGGCCCGCATGGTGGCCATGAAGTCCGCGACGGACAACGCGGCGAAGATGGGCAAGACGCTCACCCGCCAGTACAACCGCGCCCGTCAGGCGCAGATCACCACCGAACTCACCGAGATCATCGCGGGCGCCGCGGCCCTCGGCTGATCGGTCGCCCCGCGGCGGCTCGCGGGCAGCGCATCAATCCATGGAACAAGAGGGAGCCCCGGGCGCAAGCCCGGGGTTTTCTGTTCCCGTGCGCACGAATGTTCAAAGGCGGAACGCGGGGGAAAGAAGAAGACAGGAGCGCAGAGGCCGCAGAGGGAGCAGAGAAACGCGGAGAAGAGGAGGAAAAGGTTTGAGGATGGGTGCGGACAGGTCGTGCCTGGGTGTGAGTGCGTCGGGTCATCCCGTCGCTGAGGTTGGGCATCGTTCCCACCCGATGGCTCCCCGCTCTGCTTCTCCCATCCAACCTGTCTTCCTCTGCGCTTCTCCGCTTCCTCTGCGACCACCGCGTTCCTGTCTTCCTGTTCTCCCCGCGCTCCCCCGCGATCGCCGGAGGCGAGGCGCAGCATGCCCGCGCGTGCGTGCTCGGACGACCAGCGCGGGGTGATCGACTACGGGTTCTTCGTCGGCCGGATGATGAGGTGGACCGACCGCGCCGGCGTGGCGTGCCGGCGCAGCGCGGCGGCGACCTCCTCGGCGGTGAGGGTCTCGATCGTCTCCGCGGCCGCGGCGAGGTCGTCCGGGGTGGAGCCGCGGTAGGTCGCGTGCGCGAGGACGGCCGACCAGTAGAACGGGCTGGCGAGCGTGCGGCGGACGTCGCGGGCCAGCGCGTGCCTTGCCCGGCGCAGTTCGTCCGGGGTCGGGCCGTCGGCGGCGAGGTCTTTGACGATCGACTCGATCAGGTCCGCCGCGGCGTCGGCCTGCTCGGGGTCCACCAGCGCGGCGGAGAGGACCACGCCGGGCTGGCCCGGGATGAACCCGCCGGGGATCGTGCTGGTGAGGATGTCCGAGATCCCGCCCCATCCGCGCTGGCGGATGCGGACGGTCACCCGTTCGTCGAGGACGTGCGCCGCCAGCGACAAGGCCCGGTGCGTGCGCATGTCGATCCCGTCCGTCCCCAGGAACCCCGCGCCCGCGATCGCCCGCCCGCCCTCCACTGGCCGCTCGACCCGGATGGCCACCGGCCCCGGCGAGCCCTGGACGCTGCGCAGGGACGCGTAGGTGTCGGGCGCGATCCGCTCGCGCACCGGGAGCGTCCGCAGCGCGGCCTCGGCGGCGCCGAGCGCATCGGCCACGGGGATGTCGCCGACGATGGCGACCTCCATCGGCGCCGGCGGCGTGCGGAGCAGCCGGTCGAGCCACGCCTGCGCTGCGGCGGCGTCGATCGCCATGGCGCGCTCGGCGCTCAACGGGCGCAACCGGGCCGCCCCCGCGGGCGTCAACGCGCCGCGCAGGGCGTCGGCGATGACCCAGCGGGGGTTGGTCGATGGCGAAGCGGCCTTCTTCGCGTCATGCTCGGCCCAGGAGGCCAGCGCTTCGGGGTCAACGACCGGCTCGGTCAGCAGCGCCGCGGCCACGGCGAGGGCCCGGTCGAGGTTCGACGCCGGGGATTCGATGCGCAGGACCATCGCCTCCTCGCCGGCGTAGCCGGTGACGGAGATCCGTCCCTCGCGGAGGTGCCCGGCCATCGCCGCGGCGTCCATGCTCCGCGTCGCCGGCGTCCGCCACGCGGTCGCCGCCGCATTGGAGAGGCCGCGGGTCGCCTCGGTTTCGAGCAGTTCCCCCCCGGCCAGGGCGATGGTCACCAGCACGCGCGGCTCGTTCGGGCCGCCGGCGGAGGCGGGCTTGTGGTCCGGCCCCGGCATGCGGCGGTGGTGGACCCTGATGCCGTTGCCCATCCACGCGGAGACGACGCCGCTCGAACGGCTCGCCGTCATCTCGACCAGGCCTGTTTCGGTAGGCCCGGCCCCGGGCGGTTCGGCCGGCGCGGGCATGCCCGCGCTGCAGACCAGCCCGAGGATGATGGCGGCGCGGGCGAGGCGTGCCGTGGCGCGGGCGTGGCGTCGGGTCGGGGTCATGGGTGGCGGGGTCGTCGTTCTCGGCAGCAGGTTCTATGAGCGATCGGCCCTGGCGTTGCCCGATTCCAGCGGGCCGGTCCGGGGGAGGGGGGAAGAAGGGATCAGTCGTCCAGCCCGAAGATGGCGCACGCGCCGCCCTCGCACGACTCTCCACGCGGGAATCGTCCTTCGAGCATCCCTTCGATGGCCGCGTCGATCCGGGCCCGGATCGCGGCCTCATCGATGCTCGCCAGGTCGATCGTCCCGCGGGTGCCGGTGGAGAGGATCCAGTACTCCGCCCGCCCGCGCAGGGGGACGGGCTCCTCGCCGCCGTCTCCGTTGTGAGTCGTCCCCCCCAGGAGCGACCTCGCGGCCAGGGCGTAGACGCCCAGTTGCAGGTCGTCGGCGGCGGGCTCGCGGAGCCGCTTGGTCGCCTGCCCGGTCTTGTAGTCCACGATGCGGATGCCGCCGTCGGGGAGCTGGTCCACGCGGTCGAGCCGCGCGCTGAACCGGTGTTCGACGCCGTTGTGGACGTACGTGAAGCCGGACCACGCCTCGATCTCCAGGACGTGGATGGTGGGGTCGTGCAGTTTCTCGTAGTAGAGCCGCAGCTGCGCGGCGAGGCGGTCCTGGTCGGCGGGGTCGATCGGGCGCGAGCGGGGCCAGACGGCGGCGAGTTCGTCAAGACCGAAGCGCACGAGGTCGTCGCACGTCGGCGGTCGGCCGCCGGAGGCGTCGGCCTCGCGGAAGACGCGGTAGAAGCGGTCCAGTGCGGCGTGAGCCGCCTGGCCGACGAGCATCGCCGGCCCCGCGTCCTCCGCCAGCCCGAGGATCTCGGCGAGGTAGAAGCAGCGCGGGCACCGCTCGTAGGACTCGATCGCGCTGTAGCTCAGCCGCAGCGGCGGCCGCATCGGGCGCAGCAGCGGCACCGCGGCGGGGCTCTCCCCGCCGGCGAGTCTGGCCTGCACGAGCCTGGCGGCCTCGGCGATGGGCGACCCCTCGGCGAGGGCCCACGCGGGGACCCGGCCGTAGCGCTCCACGTGGGCCGCGAGCGCGAGCCTCGCCGCGGTCTCCCCCATCTCGCCGGAGATGGCGGCGACCTCCGGCGTGTCCAGGCCGTCCATCTCCGCCCGCAGCGTCAGCGCTCCGATGCGCTCGCGCGCCTCGCGGCGCAGCCGGCTGCCGAGCCGGCGGCCGGGGTCGAGGGTGGTCATCAGGGCGCCGTCGGCGCCCGTGAGCGACGGCGGCGGCGGGGAGGCGCCGCAGGCGGCCAGGACGTCCGCGGCGTCGCGCAGCGTCACCAGGCCGGTCTCGTCGAGCGTCAACTCCTGGAAGAAGTCGATCGTCGAGCCGCGGGACTTCTTCTTCTTGGCCAGCATCACCAGCCGCTCGCGGGCGCGGGTGCAGGCGACGTAGAAGAGCCGGCGCTCCTCCTCGGCCCTGGCCGCGGCGTCGGAGCCGCCGCGCTGCCACTCCTCCAGCAGGCCGTCGGGGAGCAGCGATTCTTCCTCGGCGCGGTTGCGCGCGGGGAAGCCGCCGGGGCGGCAGCGGGGGAGGAAGACGACGTCGAACTCCAGTCCCTTGGCCTTGTGCCCGGAGAGGAGCGTGACCGCGTCCACGTCCTCGCCGCTGACCTCCGGGAGGTCCTCGATCCGCTCCTCCTCGTCGGCGCAGAGGGAGCGGCGGTCCTCCTCATCGAGGTCCTGGAAGTACGACCAGAACTCCGCGAGCCCCCCGGGGGGCTCGATGCGGTCGATCCGCGAGCGGGAGAAGCGCAGGAAGGCCACCAGCGCGGCGATCCGCCTGGCGCGGGCGCGCTCGTCCTCCGCCTCCCCCGGCGCCGGCTCGGCGAGGCCGACGATCTCGATGATGCGGAGGATGACGTTGTGGGCCGGCTCGCGCAGGGCCATCGCGCCCAGTTCGGCGTAGAGCTCGAGGAATCGCCTCAGGCCGGGGGGCGCGTCGCGCGAGGCCCCGGGGCCGCGGGCCAGCCATTCGGCGAAGGGCTCCTCGCTCTCCCCGCTCCCGCGTCGGTGGGCGCCGTCGCCCACGCGTCCGGCCAGCGCGGCCGTCTCCGCGCGGTGCTCCAGCACCCACCGCCCCACGTGCATCGTCGGCACGCACAGGGGCGGCCGGCCGAGGACGCGCTGCACCGACCACCGCGCCCGCGGGTCCACGAGCAGTTCGATCCACGCGAGCAGGTCGCGCACCACCTCGTCGCCGCCGACGTCCAGCGCGCGGACGTAGCGGACGGGCAGGCCGTCGAGTTCCAGTTCGCCGCCGATGCGCTCCAGGTCGCTGTTGGTGCGGGCGATGACGGCGTAGTCCTTCCAGCGGCGGCCCGGGTTGGCGGCGCGGTCGGCGCGGATCATCGCGCCGATCACCTCCGCGGCGTGGCCGTCCTCCTCGAGGATCACCCCCTCGATCCCGCCCCCCGGCGGGCACGCGGCCGCGCGCTCCCCTCTGGCCTCGACGCGCTTGTGCGGCGCGAAGCGGTTCTGAGCGCGGGAGATGACGGCGTTGGCGACCTCCAGCACGTTGGCGGTGCTGCGGTAGTTGGCCGTCAGTTCGACCTGGGTGAACCCCGGCCAGAAGCGGGCGACGTGCTCGAAGGCCCGCTCGGTCGCGCCGCGGAAGGCGTAGATCGCCTGGTCGTCGTCGCCGACGACGCACAGGTCCGGCTCGCGGACGCCCCCCGCGGCCCGGGACGGCGCCAGCAGCCGCAGGAGTTCGATCTGCGCCGCGTTGACGTCCTGGAACTCGTCCACCACCACGTGCCGGTAGTCGTCGCGGCAGATCGCCGCCACCCCGGGGTGCTCGCGCAGCAGCCGGATCGGCAGCGTCAGCAGGTCGTCGAAGGTCAGCCAGTGCCGCTCGCGGCAGATGCGCTCGAACTCGGCGTACGCCGTCGCCAGGTCCGCGAAGACGCGGGCCCGGTGCCGTTCCGCGGCGAGCGAGCCTTCGTCGAGGCCGGCGGCGTTCTCCTCGCACGAGCGCAGCCACGCCTTCGCGTGCTCCAGGCACCGCTCCGGGAAGATCGCCCGGTTGCGGCAGGCCGCGATGAACCGCTCAACCGTCGGCGCCTCGGCCAGCCGTCCGGTCGCCGCGGCGTGGGGGAAGAGGTTGCGGTCGAGGATCACCCCGGAGAGGATGCGCTTGCGCTGCGCCGAGTCGATGATCTGCCACCGCGACCGCAGGCCGAGCATGTCGCCGAATCGCCGCAGCAGCACCCGCCCGAATCCGTGGAAGGTGTGCGCGTTGACCCGCTCGGCGAGCGCCGGGCCGACGAGGTTCGCCAGCCGCTCGCGCATCTCGTCCGCCGCCTTGACGGTGAACGTCAGCGCGACGATCGACTCGGGTCTGGCCCCGTCGGCGTGGATGAGGCGGGCGATGCGGTGGGTGATGACGCGGGTCTTGCCCGTTCCCGGGCCGGCGAGAACGCACAGCGCCCCGGCCCCCGGCGGCAGCGGGGGCCCGGAGCGCATCCCGTGGCGCACGGCGCGGAGTTGCTCGTCGTTCAGGCCGCGGGACCAGGCGTCGGGGTCGATGCCCCCGCCGGCCGGCCCGCGCGTAGCGCCGTCGTTCATGCCGGGAGTTTACGGCGTGGTCGTCGGCTCCGCCCCGGTCGTCTCCCGGGATTCCCCGTCTCCCTCACGACGGCGCATGTAGAAGTGCAGAGCGGTGTGGCGGTAGACGTGCGTCTCGGGCCCCACGGCGTTCGGAAGGCGCAGGTCCACATCGTGGTGCGGGATGCGCTCCGGGGGCTTCGGCGCGGCTTCGGCCTCTTCCAGGGCGTCGAGGTCCACCTCGTCCACGAAATCCGCCTCGTCGTAGTCCCCCAGGACCAGCCCCTCGTCGTCCTCGCCCTCGTCGTCCAGTTCACCGCCGACGCTGCTGGTCCAGCCGCGGCCGGTGTGCACGAGGTGCTCGCGCCGCCCACCCCGGCTCCCGTTCCCATCCCTGCCCTGGCGCTCGTTCCGTCCCCGGCGGCCGGGTCCGCGCCGAGGGGACTCTTCGGCGGCGGGGGCCGCGGCCGGGTCGTCCGGGTGCAGGAACGGCCATGGCGTCCTCAGCACGGCGAAGCCGTCGTCGGAGAGCAGGTCGATGAGCCGGCCGAACTGCCCGCGGACCCGCTCCCACCCGCCGCCGGGCATGGCGTCGAGGACCATGGGGTAGGGGGGATCGAAGAAGACCAGATCCACCGGACGCGGCGCGCGGGCGAGGATCGAGATCCCCAGCGCGTCCCCGACGATGACGTCGCACTGGTCGCCGCACCCCAGCGTCCGGATGTTCGCCCGGAGCATCTCGGCGACCCGCTTGTCGCGCTCGATGAAGACGCACCGCTCCGCCCCGCGGCTGATCGCCTCGAGTCCGATCGCCCCGGTGCCCGCGAAGGCGTCCAGCACGACCGCCCCCTCGACGTTGCCGCGGAGGATGCCGAAGAGCGACTCCTTCACCCGGTCCGGGATCGGACGGGTGGGGGAGCCGGCGGGGGGGGAGAGGAGTTTTCGCGAACGGTATCGGCCCGCGATGATGCGCATAGCCGAGCAAAGGTCGCACGGGGCGTCAGGTCAAGCGCCCGGTGAGGACGGGACGGGAGCGGGTGACGCGGGATGGGGAGAGAGGCGGAGGCGGTTCAGTCGGCGATGGGGCCGATGCGGTAGCGGAGCACGGGCGGGCAGGTCAGGCCGGTGACGACCTCCCAGAGCGCTCGCTCGCGCCGCTCCCGCGCCCAGGAGCGGAACTGCCCGCGTGGATCTTCGGCGTAGGCGTCCAGCGAGGGCGCACCGACGAAGATGCCGCGGTGGATCAGCAGCAGGTCCTCGCTGGCGTACTCCGACTCCGCGGCGACGCCGGTGATGGCGTCCACGAGCCGGCCGAAGAGGATGTGGTCGTGCCGCAGCAGGATGTTGGCGTCCTGCCAGATGTAGTACCGGATCTTCGTCGGCGGCGTGCCGGGGAGCGTCGGGCGGCGCGTCCGCAGGAAGTCGATCACGCCGGCGGGGCCGTCGATGGCGCGGTGCAACGGGCGGCCGGGGATCATCCGCTCCAGCTGCGTGCAGAAGGACTCCAGGTCGGTGATCTGCTGGCCGTGGAGGAACCAGACCTCGGCGTCGTGGAGCGTCCGCAGGTAGCTCGCCAGGAGCGTGCCGAAGACGAGGCGCTCGCGCTGGTCGTGCGACCAGGCGACAAGATGGTGCTCCTCAAGGAGTTGCGCGACGTCCACGCGCCAGGCGTGCAGATCGGGAGCGGACGGGGCGTGGACCTGGGCGGTTGTCATCGGGCGCCGACCCTGTCAGTGCGTGCATGCCAGGGCGTGCACGAACCGCTCGCTGCCGCACCGTCCATGCCACGCGACGCGGCCCTGCCCTGCCATCTCCGCCTTTGAGTATGCCCCAGATCCGGCGTGACGCCAGAAGTTCATTCCCGCGTCAGCATGGTTTCCCGCGTGCCGTAGAAGGCGTCGTGCGTCACCTCCACCGGCACCCGGCGAGCCAGGATCGCCGCCGGAGTGACGATCCGCACCGGGACCACGGCCAGACCGAGTTCGTCTACGGCCCGCGGCTCGATCTCCACCTTCCCCCGCTCCAACTGGACGAGCAGTTCGCCCGGCTCGGCCGACGCACCCCCCGCATCGGGGACGCCGCCGCCCACGCGCTGCACCCGCACCCGGCTGAGGCGGCCGATCCGCAGCGTCGTCCGGCCGTCGATTTCCAGTTCGACCGAGCCGCTCATACCCGTGCGGACCTCCAGAACCCCCTGGCGCGTCGCCTCCGCGGTCAGCGGCTGCCACGGCTCGTCGTCCTCGCTGCGGCCGGCGAGCCGCCACTCCGACTGGGCCGCCGGCCCGCCGACCGTGCGGACGACGGCGTTGACCGGCTCTCCCGACGCCAGGCGGAGCGCCGCCGGGGCCGGGGCTGGGGCCTGGACCGAGGGGGGCATCATCGACATGGTCGCCGGGTCGTCCGCGGGATTCCGGGCTGCGGGGGCGGCCGGCTCCGGGATCGGCGTCGCGGCCGGGGCGGGCGTCTGCGCCGGAGCGGGTTCGCCCGGGACGATCTGGCCCGGCCGCGGCTGGCGCGCCTTGCGCTCAAGGTCGATCACCGGCCTGCGAACAGGCCGCTTGACCCTCACCGGTGTGCCGTCACCGCTCTGAGCCAAGGCGAGGGGGGCGGGGGCCGCCAGGAGCGCGCACGCGGCCGCGACGGTCAGGAGGGCCCACTTGGGCCGCCGGTCAGACTTCAGCATGGTCGTCGCGCGCATCCGCAATGGTCTCCTGCACCGCCGGGGCATCACTTGCCGGCGCTCTTCCTCAGTGGCTTGCCGCCCACCCACGGGCGCGGCGTGGGCCGCGGCTTTGCCGGTTCTTCAACGACCGGTTCCGGCCTGGGTTCCTCGGCTCGGGGCACCGGCGGCAGCGGCTCCTTCATCGGCTGCGGGGTCCGGCCGGTGGACGCGGGCTGGGCATCCGGCGCGGCCGCGACGGGCGCGGGGGGCCGGGGAGACGCGGCGGCAGTGGGGGGCGTGGGGGAGGCGGGGGGATCGAACTGCTCGAAGGATTCCGCCGCCGCGGCGGGAGCGGGGCTCTCCACCCACGCCACCGGCGGCTCCTGGGGCCGCTGCGCGATGGCTGGCCGACGAGCCCGGCCCGATTCGAGGTAGTCGTACGAGTTGGTCAGCAGGGCCAGCATCTGCGGCCCGCTCAGACCCTGTTCCGGCCTGGCGGCCTCGGGGAGCAGGCCCAGATTGCGGAAGGTGGCGACGGCCGCCTCGGGCGATTGCGCCCCCGGCGTCCCCAGCACGCGGGCCATGACCCGCGCGGCCTCGCCGACGGTGACGGCCTCGCGGCCGGGCCGGCGGAAGTCCCGGTCGATCCACCCCTGCGCCTTGGCGAGTTCCAGCCGCTGCTGGTACGTCGCGCCGCTGCTGCCGTTGGCGAACAGGAGCGTGGCGTGCAGCAGGTCGTCGTGGGCGACCAGGTCGCGGCGCTCCAACTCGTCGTAGAACTCAAGCTGCTGGGCCGCGGCCCCCGGCCCCCAGCTGTACAGGTCCGCGGCGGTCACCCTGACCATCGGCCGATCCGCCGGCGTCTCCGGCGGGGGCGCGGCGGCCACGGGCCGTTCGTTGATGGGTTCGGCCACGGACTGCGTGAGGCTCTGGCACCCTGCGGCCGCCGCGCCGAGCGTGGCCGCGGCGCCGATCGTTCGCAAGTGCTTGGCGATTCTGCTGTTGCGTTCCATCCCGTGAGCCTCCGCTCGACCGACGCCCACCGTCCTTGTCTCTCCGGGGTCTCCAGCCGGTGACCGGTAGGGGGCACCGGCTGTCCCGAACCGCACCAGTTCATCCGAGTTCGTTCGACGGGTCAACCGTCCGGATGGGGAAAGTTGGGCGGAACCGGGCGATCCGGCGCGTGATGAAGCCCTCCCTCTGCTTCGGCAGCCGGAGCGGGGGTGCATGAGCCGCTGCCGCGGCGGGGTGACCGGCGGCGCCTCGTCTGCTGGATGGTGGAGCCCGCCTTACGAGTTACGGGCCGACGTGATGCCGAGTTCTTCCTCGGAGATGTCCGCCTCGGCGATGTCCCCGACCGTCGCCGGCCGGATGACGATCTCCGGCTTCGGGGTCTCGGCGGGGGTCAGGACCAGGCGCTTCTCCCCCGAGCCCGCGACCGCGGGACGCTCGTGCACGGCGGCCTCCCGTCCGTCCTCGGTGATCTTGTAGACCATGCCGATGGTCGTCTCGGGCTCGCCCAGCAGCAGGCGGTTGATCAGTTCCACGCCCTGCATCAGGGTGTGGTCGGTGTTGGCGACTTCGTACTTCCACATCCCGAACCGGCCGCGGCTGTAGACGTTCCGCGCCTCCAGCCAGGGGATGACCTGCGCGAGGATGTCGTCGCGGTCCACGGTGGGGGTCGGGTAGCTGTAGTCGGCGTGGTAGCACCAGCGGGAGACGATCTTCTCCCGCTCGGCCTCCTCCATCAGGCCGCAGTTGATCAGCCCCTGGATCGTCTCCTCGACGATCGTCTCGGGGTTGACGGGCTTGAAGTCGCTGTAGCTCGTCTCGCAGAGGAGGGAGTAGTACCTGTCCTTGTCGGGGGTCATGTAGGGGGAGTAGTTGCTCAGGTACGTCACGCGGTAGAAGGGGCAGTTGTCCTCGGGGAAGTACATCCAGCTCTTGGTGCTGGGCGTGCCGCCGTCGCGGGCGATGCCGATGCCGACCATGTAGCCGCCGGAGTGGCGGAGCCCGGCGGCGGCCTCGCGGATGCGGGCGAGTTCGGCCTGGTCGGCCCCTTCGCTCACACGCAGTTTGTCGCGGCAGAGGATGTCCAGCGGCATCGCGCTGACCAGGATGTCGTAGCGGTCGCTGGTCCCGTCGGTGAACCGGACGACCTTGCGGTCCAGGTCCACCGACTCGACGTCCTTGCTGAGCGCGATGTGACCCTTCAGGACGCGCTCGAAGCGGTGGTAGAACTCACCGGTGCCGCCACGGAGGGGGAACTTGAAGCGGTTGTTGGGCCCCCAGCCGAAGTCGTCCGTGCCCAGGATGACGTTCTTCAGAGCCCGGTCGATGTCCAGCACCGCGACCCGCTCCCCGATCCAGTGCTTGTTCATCATCTCCGGGGGGTGGGCCCAGACTTTGAAGTTGTACGGCCGCATGAAGTACTTGGCGATCCCCTCGCCGAAGACGGCGTCGATGAACTCGCCGAAGTTCTTCGCCTCCGCCGCGCTCCTGATCTTCCCGCGGCCGGTCTGGGCCTTGATGAGCCCGCTGAGGCACTCGTAGGCGGCCTCCTTGGGGAGGTATCGGACGTTGTTCTGGAACGGATATGGGACCCAGGTGCCCATCATCCGGACCCAGGACTCGCGGTTGTTGAGGGTGTACTCGTCCCCCATCAGGGCGTCGAAGACCTTGTCGTAGTAGGAGTAGTGGCTGAACATGACGTGGCCGCCGATGTCCCAGGTGAAACCCTGGTCGTCCACGAAGCTGTGGGCGAGGCCGCCGACGTACGGATTCCGATCGTAGAGCGTGAAGTTGGAATACCCCAGCTCCTTGAGGCGGTAGCCGGCGCCCAGGCCGGTCGGGCCGGCGCCGATGATCACGATCCGCGGCTCGGGACGGTTCTCGGCGCGCGGGGTCAGCTGGCTCTCGAAAGCATGCTCCGACATCACGGCTCCTTGCGGGAGCGTCCCACGGCCGTGGGCGGCCGGAGACGCGGCGGGTGCGGCAAAGGATAGCGACGCCCGGCGTCCCCGGCTGGCGGGACGTTCCGGCCGGGGCATGTTCAAGTTTCCGCGTGATCCTCGAGGTCGCCGCTTGTCAGTCCGCGGTCTGATCGGGTATTGTGTCCGCACTCTGGGCCATCCTCGACGGGCTCCCCGCCGACGGACCCGGGGGCCGACGCTCCCCGACGAGCACGCCCGCCCCGGCCCGCTGGCAAAGCGGGACGGTTGTTCGGCGTGGCGAAGGACGAGTTGTGCTTGTTCCGGAATCTGGAGCCGCTGCGGTTCTCACGACTTCGGGTAAGATGGGCGCTCTTCGGTTTCTCCCCTCGGGAGGGCCAAGGGAGGTGCTGATGAACGCACAGGCGTTCGGACCCCACGCGACGATTCGTGCGGCGGTGCGCGCCGCGGAGAGCCTCTGCACGCTGCCGGCGGTGCCGACACAAGATTGGTGCGAACGAGCCGCCAGGGCGCTCGCGTCGATGCGTCCACCGTCGATCGCGCTGGTGATGTTCGCCCGCGTCGCGGAGGGGGGCGAGGTCGCCCGGGTGGAGGCCGCGGGCGTGTGGGGATGCACGCTCGCCGAGGTCAGCACCACCTTCGGGCGCATCCAGAGCGTCAGTTCGATCGTGCCGCTGGGCTCGACGCACCCGGCGCTGGGGAGCGTCCGGTCCGGCGCGCACACCTGCACGGCCCTGGGCTGGACGCCCGCGAGCGCCGCCGGCGGGTCGGGGGGCGTGGACGTCTTCGTCGGCGGGGAGATCGGCCGTGCCGCCTCCGGCACGCCGATGCACGCCCGCTGGGGCGAGTCCGGCGCGGCGGACTACGTCGTGGGCGCGGCGCGGCTCACGCCCGGCACGCCGGGGTGCTACGTCGTTGCGGAGATCGGCCTGACCGCTCCCGGCGCCGTCGCGGGCGCGGAGGATGCGGCGCTGCTGGCCGAGGTCCTGCCGCTGCTGGCCCGGCGCGCGTCGGTCGCCTTCGGCGCCGGCCCGTTCACCGAGTCCGCCTGCCTCACGCACCGCGAGGAGGTGGTGCTGGAGCACCTGCTCTACGGCAAGTCCGTCCGGCTGATCGCCGCGGAACTCGGGCGCAGCCCGCACACCGTCCACGACCACGTCAAGTCGCTGCACCGCAAGCTCAACGCGAGCAGCCGCGGCGCTCTGGTCGCTCGCGCCCTGGGCCACCTGCCGCCTCCCGGCGCCGGCGAGCCCGTGCGGGCCGGTTCGGGTTCGACGGCCGTCGCGGTCCCCTCCGGCAACGGCGACGCCGTCCCCTCTCGCTGACCGTGCGCCAGATCGGCCTCAGCCGCCGCGACTGCGCTCGATCCGTTCGGCGATCCGCTCGGTGAGCCGCGCGCTCAGGTCCGGGTCCTCGCGGACGACGACGGTGTACCCCGGCTCCATCCCACGCCGCGCCAACGCGGGGTCGCTCGCGCGCCGGCTGAGCGAGATGGCGGTGGAGTCCAGCCGCCAGCCCGGGCGCTGCTCGCGTTCCACGAGCACGCGCACCCGCATGACCAGCGGCATCGGCTCGGCCGCGAGCAGGTCCGGCGCGGCCCCCTCCGGCTGCCTTGCTTCTTCGGCGGGCTCGAAGGTGATGCGGATCCGGCGGGCGTGTCGGTTGAGCAGGTCCTCGAACTGCCGTTCGGGCGTGCTCCCGGCCATGTCCCACGGCAGGGCGATCCCGGTGGAGACCCGCGGCGTGCTGCTGATCACGCCGGCGCGGGCGTCAACGCGGTCGATGTCGAACCTCGCGTCGCGGATGACTTCCGCCGCGGCTTCGAACGCCGCGGGGTAGTCGCCGGGGGCGATCGCCAGTTCGCTCGGCCCGCGCGCGGCGCACCCGCCGGTCCAGAGCCCAGTTGCCACCACCGCCAGCAGCACGATCGCGAGCCTCGCCGTCATAGGTCACGAGCCTATCACGTCCGGGCGGCGGCCGCCTCACGCCGGATCACCTCCCACGCCCGCCGCACGTGCCGCTCGCGGGTCATCGTGCCGCCGATGGCCATCCGCAGCGTGTAGCGGCCGGGTCCGTCCCCGCCGTCGGCGGGGGGGAGCACGGTGTGCGTCAGGTACGCCTCGCCGGTGGCGTTGATGCGGTCCAGCAGGGCGCGGTTGCGCTCGTCCGCCTCCGGCCCCTCGCCCCGCAGGCGGAAGCAGACGAGGTTGATCGTCCGGGGGGCGGGGATCTCGAAGTGCTCCCCGCCTTCTTCCCGCACCAGCGACTCGAAGAGCGCCGCCAGGCGGACGTGCTGGCGGATGTGCGCCCGCAGCCCCTCGGCGCCGTAGTGACGCAGGACGAACCAGAGTTTCAGCGCCCGGAAGCGGCGGCCCAGGGGGATCTGCCAGTCGCGGTAGTCGGTCGCGCCCGCTTCGCTCGCGGCGTTGCGGAGGTACTCCGGGGTGATGCTCAGCGCCCCGACCACCGACGCCTTGTCCGAGGTCCAGAACAGGTCGCAGTCGAAGTTCGTCAGCAGCCACTTGTGCGGGTTGAAGCAGAGCGAGTCGGCGTGCTCCACGCCGTCGAGGAGCCAGCGGAACTCCGGGCAGACGCACGCGGCCCCCGCGTGGGCCGCGTCCACGTGCAGCCACGCCCCGCGCTCGCGGCAGATCGGGCCGATCGCCCCCACCGGGTCCACCGCCGTGCTGGAGGTCGTGCCGACGGTGGCGCAGACGTAGAACGGGACCCGCCCCGCCGCGGCGTCCTCACGCATCGCCTCGGCCAGCAGGTCCGGGCGCATCGCGAACGTTCCGTCCACGCCGATCAGCCGCAGACGCCGCCGGTCCTGCGGTGAATCGGCGAGCCCGGCGATCATCGCGGCCTTGACGATCGAGGAGTGCGTCTGCGTCGATGTGTAGGCCACGAGTTCGGCCCCGGGAGCGCGGTTCAGGGCGCGGCGGCGGGCGGCGAGCATGGCGATCAGGGCGCTCTCGCTGGCCGTCCCCTGGATGACGCCGCCGCCGGAGGGGGAGGTGGACCTGAAGGGCTCGGGAAGGCCGATCAGTTCGGCCATCCAGTCGAGCATGCGGGTCTCGAGTTCGGTGGCCGCGGGGCTGGTCGCCCAGAGCATGCCGTTGACCCCCAGCCCGGCGCTGAGGAGTTCGCCGAGGACCGCGGGAGCCGAGGCGTTGGCGGGGAAGAAGGCGAAGAAGTTGGGCGACTGCCAGTGGGTGATCCCCGGCATGATGAGGCGGTCCACGTCGGCGATGATGGCCTCCCACGCCTCGCCGCGTTCGGGCGGCGACGCCGGCAGGGCGGCGAGCAGGTCGCCGGGCGCGGCCCGCGAGAGGACGGGGAGGCTCTCGACGCGCGCCCAGTAGTCGGCGATCCAGTCGATCATCGCGTGCCCGGCGGCGCGGAACTGCTCGGGAGTCATGTGGGGCGGGCCTGGGGCCGGGCTGCTCATGGCGAACGGAAGGGTATCCGGCGGAGTGAGAAACGGGCGCATCAAAGAGGGCCCCGGGGGCGTGCCCCGGGGCCCGGCGGGTGGATGTCGTGCTGGCTGTCGCGCCGGTCAGCGCATCAGGTTGCGGAGCAGCCGCTCCTGGTTCTCGAACCACTCGTCGTCGATGCCGATGAGCATCTTGAAGTTGTCGGAGACGCCGACCATCCGGCGGATCTCGGCGAGGTAGCGGCGGGCGCGGCCGACCTCGGCGCCGCGCATCTGGCGGTCGTTGGAGCTCTGCGCCAGGTTGATCGCGAACTGGTACTTCGCGAAGACCTCGTTGAGCCGCTTCTCGGTGTCGGTGGTCTGGATCATGAAGTTGTCCACGAGCTGCGCGGCCTTCTGGCCGACCCACTCGACCTCCTTGAGGCCCAGCAGCTCGGCGAGCTCCTCCTTGGTCGCGGCGGTGCCCTTGGAGAACTTGTACTTCAGCGCGTCCTCGGCGTTGAAGGTGAGGATGCGCTCCTCGGGGTTGACGATGTACTGGCCGCTGAGGTCCTGGAACCACTGCACGTCGCCGTTCTCGTCGATGGTGCACGAGAGCGGCTCCATGATCTGCATGGAGCGCATGATCTTCGGGTCGCGCTTCCCGCGCTTGGAGAAGCGCTCCATCATGTGCAGCACCTCGAGGAGTTCCACGCCCTCGACGGCCTGCAGGGCGCCGTACCAGCCGGTGCAGGCCCCGAAGTTGCCCTTGGGCATGAAGTAGATCTCCTCCAGGCAGTACGGGCTCATCGCCGCCGCGGAGATGGCCGACTCGACCCAGGCCACCGTGCGGAAGCGCTTCTTGTACTCGTACTCGAACAGGTCGTTGATCTTCTCGATCTCCAGCAGCATGCCGCCGCCGGAGTTGATGCGGATGACCACGACGTCCACGTTGTCGGCCTCGAGCAGCGGGATCGCCTCCCTGAAGGGCTGGGCCGCGACCTGGATGCCGACCATGTCGCCGGCGATGCCGCCCCAGTCGCTGGGGGGGCCGAAGTTCAGGATGGCCACGCGGGTGGCGTTGCCCTTGCGGGCCGAGGGCTTCGCCTCGGCCTTGGCGGCCACCGCGGCGTCGGCCGCGGCGGCGGGCTCGTCGCGCTCGATCTTGAGGATCTCGTCCGCCGCGAAGAACTGCGTGCTCTCGATCTTGCCGACGACGGTGACGAACCACACGTTGCCGGCCAGCTCCTTCTCCACGCGCCCCTCCAGGACGCGGCCGTCCTTGAGGTGCAGCTTGTCGGCCGCGGCCTCGCTTGCGGCCGAGAGCAGCGCGCCCAGGGCGACCAGGGCCGCCGCCGTGAACCTCATGAACCCGTTGCTGAATCTCATCGTCGCTACTCCGGCTTGTGTGCTGCTGCTTCAGGCGTTCCGATGCTCCCCCGCGTCTACCGACGATCGCGCCGCGCGTCGGCCATGAGCTCCTCCAGGCGGAGGTTCATTGCGGTGATCATGTTGTCGATGGGCATGGGCGGGTTGGCGAAGTTCAGGGGGTTGAGCGCCTCCTTGTAGCGCTCCAGCAGGCTCTTCATCTCGCGGATGGTCTTGATGTGGAAGCCGCGGGCGCGGGAGCGCTGGTCGTAGTCGCCCGTAATCGGCGTGTCGGCGATCTCCTGCGTCAGCCGGCGGAGCTGCCGCTCGGTGTTCTCGATCGTCTCGCTCCACCCCTTGAGGATCCGCTCCGCCCGCCCCTCCACCAGCGTGTAGTCCCGCGCGATCCCCAGGTCGTACAGCAGGTCCTCCAGCCGCTCGACGGTCCCGCGCGAGAAGCCGATCTGCTGGGCGATCTGCGCGTTGAGCGTGAGCACGTCGTTGCCGAAGAAGGGGTCCTCGTCCTCGTTCTCCCCCTGGCCGTCGTCGGTCAGCAGCAGGTCGCCGCTGTCGTCCTCGAAGTACACCGGCTTGCCGCCGATGAAGCTCACCGACAGCACGTACTCCGTGCGGCACATCGCCCGCACCAGTTTCGGCTCGTGCCCGCCGCTGATCGCCAGGCCCTCGGCGTGGCCCAGCCGCAGCGAGAACTGCTTCTCCTGCACGACCTTGTCACCCTGGCCGCCGAAGATCTGCTCCAGCCGGCCGATGCCCCCCATCTTCCCCTCGGGGTGGAAGTAGATCGTGGGCGCGATGAACGGGAGGAACGCCGCCCCGCCCATGGCCCGCTTGACCCAGAAGACCAGCTGCGGCTTCTTCTTCCACTCCGGGTCGTCGCGGATCTCCTGCGTCAGGATCGGGGCCAGCTCCTCGGCCCGCCAGAGCTGGTCGAAGGCGTGGTCGAACTCCCGCCGCTCCTGGCCCCAGATCTTGAAGTCGTTGTCGATCTGGAAGATCAGGTAGTCCGGCTGGTGGTTCCGGGCGTCGCGGACCACCTCGCGGAGCGGGGTCTGGGAGATGTCGCGCCCGAACTCGCCCTTGAGCGTGGCGAAGTAGACCTTCGTCTTGCCGGTCGAGGGGGCGACCTTGGGCTTGGCGTCGTCGGCCTTGGCCGCGGGCTTATTGGCCGGCTTGCTCGCCGCCTCCGTCCCCGCGCCGCGCTCGATCGCCAGGATGTCGCTCTTGTTGTACGTCGTCACGGCCGAGAGGCCGCCGGCCATCACGACCCGGATCCGGATGGTCGAGTCGTTCTCCTCGAGGATCTCGCCCTCGACCTTGCGGCCGTTGCGGAAGATCACCACGTCCAGGGAGCCGGCGTTCTGATCGCCCTCCTGCATGACCGCCTCGCTCGGCGCAACCCGCGTCGCCGCCGACGCCGCGCCGACCCCCGCCGCCGCGATCCCCACCCCCACCGCCGCTACGCCCGCTACCAGTCGCATGAGCCTTCGCATAATCAACCTCGCTCCCGATCGCTCGCGCCAGATCGCGGCCGCGCCGCACGCAACGACACGTCGATGCCGCTCACGAGCCGGACGGCCCGCTCCGATCCACCAGCGTCGCCGGGGGATCAGAGTCTACCGCCGACCTTCCTACGCCGTTCACCCGGAAGAGTCCCGGGTGACGCCCCCGATCCCCGGCCCCGTTCTCCCACCCCCAACCTTCCTATTTAGACGCCCAGACCCCGCGCCAGTTCCAGCGCGGCCGTTCGCGTCGTGATGCGTCCCTCCAACTGGGCATCGTACACCCGATCGAGGATCTCCTTGAACCGCGGCCCCGGTCGCAGGCCGAGGGCGACCAGGTCGTCCCCGGTGATCAGCGGCGCCGGCGCGATCCCCGGGGGCTGCGCGGCAAGTTCCGCTACGCGGGCGGTGATGGACGGTTCGACCATTTCCCGTCCCTGACCCCTTTCCCACGCCCCCAGGAGCACCAGGGCCTGCTCGAACCACCGCTGCGCCGCGGCTCGCCGCTGCCCGGCGACCCCCAGGCCCGCCCACTGGTCGCGCAGATATCCGAACCCGAGTAGAACATCATTCAGGTCGTCGCGCTCGTCGTTGCTCAGCATCAGCGCCTTCCGCCACGATCCGACCAACGACTTGACGGAGGCGGGGTCGGTCTGCGTGCCGCGGTCCAGCGCCCACGCGGCGAGGCTCGTGCCGTACCAGGGCGTTACCCCTCGGGCTTCAGCCTGCGGCCCCAGAGCGTGTAACGTCCTGGCAAGCATGTACTTATGGACTCCGGCCTCCCCCGTCTCCATCAGGACGGGGGCGTCGAGCCCGAGTTCCTGCAGGAGTTCGACGGCTGCTCCCCGGGTCGGGTGGGTGAGCATGCGCCGGATCTCCTCGCCGATCCGCTCGCGGCTGACGCCGCGGAGTTCCATCGCGTGCCGCCGGATTGCCGCCGCAGTCCCCGGATCCAGGGAGAACCCCAGGCGGGCCGTGAACCGGACGGCCCGCAGCGCCCGCAGGTGATCCTCCGCCAGCCGCGTGTCAGGATCCCCCACGGCCCGGACGATTCCCGCACGCAGGTCCGCCAGCCCGCCGACGTAGTCCACGACGTGCCCCTCGACCGTGGCGGAGTCCTTGGAGGCCAGCGGGTCGAGGAACAGGGCGTTGATCGTGAAGTCCCGTCTTGCGGCGTCGGTGGGAGGGTCCGAGAAGTGAACGACGTCCGGCCGGCGGGCGTCGCTGTACGCCCCTTCAGAGCGGAAGGTCGCCACTTCCACGCTGCACCCGTGCAGGTGAACGAGCACCACGCCGAAGGCGACGCCGACCTCGGCGGTCCGGGGGAAGAGTTCCTTGATCCTCTGGGGCGGGGCGTCGGTGGCGACGTCGTAGTCCGTCGGGTGCATCCCCAGCAGCTCGTCGCGCACGCACCCGCCGGCGAAGTACGCGACGTGCCCCGCCTCGCGCAGGCGGGAGACGATCGCCGTCGCCGCGGCGCGTGCCTGCACGGGATCGGGAGCGCGGCCCATGACCAAGTCTATCGACGGCCGCCGAGGCGAATCGCCCGGAGGGAGCCCCGACCGTGGGGTCGATCAGGACGAAGACTCACCACAGAGACTCCGAGGCACAGAGGAAGCACAGAGGGAAGAGAGGACATAGGGTTGAAGAGGAATGGGGCTGGATAGGGCGTGGGGCAGGGTCCGGCGCCCGGCCATCCAATCCTTATCAAAGTCTTCCCCCGCTCGCTCCTGCTCGTCCCCGCTTCTCCCCTGACTCCGCATTCTCTTCTCTCGCTCTCTCTCTCGTTGTCTCTTTCTTCGCGTCCTCTGCGTCGAAAAGTCTTTGCTTTCTCTGTCGTCCCTCTGTGTCTCGGAGTCTCTGTGGTGAGTCCTTTTCTTCCCGCCCTTCTCCTCGCCCTCCGTGGTGAAACTCCTACCGTCCTTCCCGCGCCCTGCACTCGTCGAGGAAGTCCACCGCCCGGCGCAGGTGCGGGATGACGATCGACCCGCCGACGATCAGCGCGACGTCGAACGTTTCCCACAGTTCCTGGTCCGTGCACCCGGCCTTCACGCACTGGTCGATGTGGTACGCGATGCAGTCGTCGCACCGCAGCACCATCGACGCGACCAGGCCGAGGAGTTCCTTGGTCTTCTTGGGCAGCCCACCCTCCCCGCCGTCGCGGTACGTCTGGTCGTCGAGGGCGAAGAACCGCTTGGTCACCAGCGTCCCGCCTGGGCGGCCGTCGGGCGTGCCGTCGCCGAGGATGCGCTGGTTGAGGCGGGCGCGGAACTCCTGGAACTGGTCGTAGCGGCTCATCGAGAGGAGGGTAGCGGCGCTGCCGCAGGATCGGCTGGGGGAGCCGACGTCTCACCGGTCAGCCGGTCAAAGCCCCACGCCGGCGGCAGGATGTGCAGCAGGGCGTTGTCGATCGCGAAGGCTGGCGAATGCTGATCGCTGACGGCGGCGCCGCCTCCGGCATACAGGACGACTGCCGCGGCGGGGTGCGACCCGGCGTTCGCCGTGATGTCGTGACGTCGCCCGTTCACGAGGGTGGCCGAACTCCCCTCGTCAAGCAGTACAGAAGCACAGGGTGCTTGCCTGCCGAGCGAGAGGAGCCAGTGCTTCGCCCGGTCGAACACGCCGCGGTCTCTCGCCCACATCGTCGGCACGACTTCAACTTCAGTCATCGTCCCGGGCGAGATGCGGTGCAGGTGCCCGGTGGCCATGCCGTAGTGCGCTGCGCGTCGCTGGCGGAGGTCGTACTCCGCACCGCTCGGCAGCACGGTCATGGCGACGCCGGTCACGACCGGCGGCCTGCCGGAAACACACTCAGCCGCCGAATCCGCTCGCCACAGAAGAACGGTCACCCAGCCGGTTCCCACAACCGTCCCCCGGCCCTGAGCATCGATCATCAGCGCCGTCTCATGATCGACCCCCACCCCCATCACCTCCTTCCCAAAGTCCGCCTTCGCCCGCGCCATCATCACCGGCAGCCGCCCGATCCTCCCCCGCTCCGTGAAGTGGGTATCGAAGAGCACGCCGGGGACGACGTTCAGGAACCCTTCGGTCAGCGTCAGGTTCTCGTGGCGGCCGTCCGCCAGCGCCTGTTCCGGGCGGAGCGAGCCGTTGCGGGCGTCGTACGCCACCTCGCCGAGGATCGCGCACCCCGCGCTCGTGCCGCCGACGACGCCGCCGGCCTCGAACACCCTGCGGATCGCCCGCTCGGTCGCCGTCCCCTTCCACCAGTTGACGTACCGCCACTGGTTCCCGCCGCGGATCCACACGATCCGGGCCGACTCGATCGCCGCCGCCGTCTCGGGCGCGTCCGCGTTCTCGCCCGTGACGACCAGGGCCTCGACCTCCGCCCCTTCGCGCCGGAACGCTTCCGCCGCGGCGTCAGGTTCTTCGGGATCGCGCGGCACCGCGCCCAGGATGACGGCCCGGACCTTCCCATCCCCCTCGTGCCCTGCCGCGGCCTGGTTGATCATCCACCGCACCATCTCCCGGTGCGACCCCAGGTCCCAGTCGGCCCCGCCCCCGTGCGCCACGACCGACCCCTGCCCCATCGCCGCGCCGGCGCGGAGGGCCAGGACGATCAACGCCACAACAACCGCACGCCGATTCGGGTTCATCGCGCCACGCTCCATGCCCTGCTTCCGCCCGGGCACGAGTATGCCACGGCGGGCCCGCGCGTGCGAGCCTGTTTCTATCCGTCCATGTCTTCGCCGCGCTCCCTCGCTTGCCCCGCTCTTACCGCGCTTCGCCTTTGGACCTGCGGACCTACGGGATCGATCCACCCCGGGCGCGCGCCCGTACTCCGTCAGCGTCACGACCACGGAGCGCGGCCCCCTACCCCTGTCGCCGCGCGATCAGCACCCCTTCGCGGATCGGCACCGCCACCGCTTCGAACTCCGCATCCGCGGCCAGGAGGCGGTTGAACTCGTCCGCCCCGTCCCGATCGGGGTTGGCGCCGGGCGACTCGTCGATCCACCAGTTCCCCGCCCCCAGCACGTTGTCCGCCACGATGAGTCCGCCGGGGGCGATCAGGTCGCGGGCCTCGCGGTAGTAGGCGGGGTACTCACGCTTGATCGCGTCGATGAAGAGGAAGTCCACCGACCCGGGGCCGAGTTCGCTCCGCAGTTGCGGCAGCACCTCCAGGGCCGTCCCCTCCCGGATCTCCACGCGGTCGCCAACCCCCGCCGCGGCGAACTCCCTCCGGGCAAAGTCCGCGTGCCTGGGTTCCGGCTCGACGGTGATCAGCCGGCTCCCCTCCCCCAACCCCCGGGCGATCCAGATGCCCGAGTACCCCGCGAGCGTCCCCAGTTCGACCCCGATCTTCGGCCGCGCCCCCCGCGCTCCCGCATTTCCGCCGGCCATGCTCGCCAGGATCATCAGCAGCCGCCCGACGTCCGCCGAGACGGCGATATCCGGCAGCCCCGCGGCCACCGCCCGCATCATCAGCGTTCGCAACTGCTCATCCTGGTCGCCGAAGACGCCGCGGAGGTAGGCATTGGTGTAGGACCATCGCTGGGGGGTCATCTCCATACCGATGGAGGATACACGGCCGGGGCCGTTCGCGCCGATCGGTCATAAGACGCCGGTGAACCACGCGATCGCGGCCCCGATCCCCGCCAGCAGCGCGAGCCCGATCACGATCGAGCCCGCTCCCCGGCGGTCGTCGTCGTTCCAGTCTGGAACCGGCCAGGGGAAGACCTCGACGGAGATGATCAGTTCCACAGCGCGGCCGACGTACCAGCTCCCCGGGAAGTAGAACACGCCGCGGCCTCCTTCTTTCCTCGCCTCCCCTCTCCCGCTCTCACCGCAGCGGAGCGAACACCAGGATCACCACCCCCACCAGGGCCAGCACCCCGGCGAGGAGCCAGATGATTCCCCAAACTCCCCAACGCTCCTGGATGGAGCGGAAGTTCAGGACGCAGATCGCCTCGGTGATCCAGTCGAAGAGCATTCGTCTCTCCCTGGGGCGGGTTCCGGGGGCTGCCCGGCCTCCGCTCGGCCGGGGCCAATACTATTTGGAATGCCATTCAGCCCGATTTCAGAGATCCTCGACGACCTCCGTGCCGGCAAGATGATCGTCCTGACGGACGATGAACGCCGCGAGAACGAGGGGGACCTGGTCCTCCCGGCCCAGTTCATCACCCCCGAGGCGGTCACGTTCATGCTCACGGTCGCGCGGGGGTACCTGTGCCTGAGCCTGACGGAAGCGGACTGCGACCGGCTGGACCTCCCGCCCCAGGCCGCGGTGAACACCGCCGCCCGGGGGACGGCCTTCACCATCTCGATCGACGGTCACCCCAAGCACGGCTTCACGACCGGCGTATCGGCGAGGGAGCGGGCGCAATGCATCAAGATGGTGATCGATCCCAACTCGCGCCCGGACGACTTCGTCCGCCCCGGGCACATCAACCCGCTGCGGTCGCGCGACGGCGGGGTGCTGGTGCGGACCGGGCAGACGGAGGGGTCGGTGGACCTGTGCCGGCTCGCCGGGCTGTACCCGGCCGCGGTGATCATCGAGATCATGCGCGACGACGGGGAGATGGCCCGCTTGCCGGACCTGGAGGTCCTGTGCGAGAAGTACGGGCTGAAGATGTGCTCGGTGGCGCAGATCATCGAGCACCGGCTTGCGCGGGAGAGCCTGATCCGGCGGATGCCGCCGGTCAGCGGCACGCCCGTGCGGACGCGCCACGGGACGTTCAACCTCATCGCCTACGAGTCGCTGGTGGACCCGCTGCCGCACGTGGCGCTCACGGTGGGTGGGGTGGGGGACCTGGAGCCGGGGCTGGAGAGCGGCGGGGCGGGGAGCCTGATCAAGCCCGTCGAGATCGCCGAGCCGGTGCTGGTGCGCATGCACCGGCGGAACATGCTCGGGGATATCTTCGGCGACCTGGACTCGTCGAAGGAAGGCCCGACGGGCGACCTGCTGCACGCGGCCATGGCGGCGATTCAGAAGGAGGGCCGCGGGGCGGTTGTTTACCTGCGGCCTGAGGGGATCGGCGCCGGCGGCGGCCCCGACACGTTGGCCAACCGGCTGCACACCGTGCGGCGGCACGGGCAGTGGGGAGGTGGGGGAGGGTGGGGGGGGGCGGCGCTTCCCGCTTTCGACCCGGGCTCCGACACCCCTGATCTGACCGCCGACCACACCGTCAGCGGCTACGCCGTCCCGCGGCACATGCGCGACTTCGGCGTCGGCGGCCAGATCCTGCGGAACCTGGGGATCTCGAAGATCCGCCTGATGACCAACCACCCGACGGACCTGCCGGGGCTGGAGGCGTTCGGGTTGGAGATCGTCGAGCATGTGCCGATCGGCTGATGGGGGCCGAGCCGAACCGCGACCGTGAGGGAGCGGCTCGCCCGCTTGCACGAGGGTTCTCCCCACCCGCACCCGAAGCGGGACGGTGGCCGAGCCCACGCGCAACTTCCCCCTTCGCGTCCTTCATCACATTCCGCACGTCCGGCGCGTGGCTTCCCAGAGATCCACACGCCTGTGGCCGCGCCGGCCCAGGTCGCCCGCGGGACCGGCGGCCTTCTCTTGACCCGGCCGCCGCGCGAGATACTCCCGGCTCGACCGCCCCCCTGGAGAGCCCGCATCATGCTGTTCCGTGTCCGGTGCGTTGACAGGGCCAGCGGCGCCCAGTCCGATCGCCTCGATCGCGCCGAGACGGCCGACCGCGCGGCGGAGATGGCGATGCGCGAGGGGTGCATCGTCGGCCACGTCTTCCCCGAGGCGGACGTGCCGCTGGCGCCGGCGCAGCCGGGGCGGCTGGCGAGCTATGCGAGGAAGGCGGACCGGCCCAGGGGCGTCCGGGCCTTCTTCAACTTCGAGGTCTTTCTTCTCCCGGTGCTGATCAGGATCTTCTTCGCGCTCTCGCTCGGCGTGACGCTGATCCTGACCATCGCCGCGCCGATCTACTGGCTCTTCTATGAAACGAACCGATCGCCCGAATCGGCGATGAGGGTTGTGCCGGCGTTGGCATGGAGCTGGCTGTGGGTGATCGGCCTGCGGCTGCTGTTTGAGGTCATGGTCGTGCTCTTCTCGGTGCACGACCGCCTGCGGGAGATCAGCAGGAACACCTCGCGGCAGGAGTGATGGCCGGGACCCTCTCTGGGGAGGCGTCCACCGATACCCGGTGACCCTGGCCCCATGACCGGTCACTCAGTCCCGGGGCGAGTCGGACGCGCGGCGTCCCGGAGGCCGGCCCGGAGTCGCGCCAGCAGCGGCTCCGCCGCGTATCCGCGCCAGACCTCGTAGCACACCCCAGCGGGTTACACCGCGGCAAAGGTCGCCGGCGTCGTGGCGGCGGCGGCGTCCAGATCGGCAGCGAAGTCAACGACGACGAACCGATGGATCTTGTCGACGTCGTCAGGCCAGCGGTATTGCCTCCATTCTCGTGGTGGGGAGTCGGCGAGTTCGTCCCATGATCGGGGCCACCGCGTGTAGCCGTTCGCCTCGAGATCGTCGCCGATCGCCTCGCAGACCAAGATCGTCAGCTGCAGGCGTTCTTCCGCCTCGAGCTGTAACTTGGCGACGCTTATGAAGGTGTACGTAAGCCACACCAGCCCGGCGACCGCCGCGACGCCGGCGGTCGCCAGAGCCCATGTCATGGTCCGCCGCTTCCGGGTCATCCGGCGGTCCTCCGTTGAGCCGCGATGAGCAGCGCGCCGGCGACGCCGCGCTGCGCTCACAGCCTCTTCAGCGCCGCCACCAGCCCGTCGATGTGCTCCTTCTCGTGCGCCGCCGAGATCTGCACCCGCAGCCGCGCGTGCCCCTCGGGCACCACCGGGTAGCCGAAGCCGATCACGAACACGCCGAGTTCCAGCAGGCGCTTGCTCATCGCGATCGCCTTCGCCGTGTCGTGCACGATGATCGGGCAGATGGCCGTCGGGCTCTCCAGCACGTCAAACCCCGCGGCCCGGATCTGCTGCCGGGCGTACTGCACGTTGTCGCGCAGCTTCTGCACCCGCTGCGGCTCGCGCAGCAGGATCTCGATCGCCTTGGCCGCGCTGCACGCCACCGTCACCGGCAGCGCGTTGGAGAAGAGCGTCGGCCGCCCCCGCTGGATCAGCAGGTCGATCGCCCGCCTCGGGCCCGCGACGAACCCGCCCGCCCCGCCGCCGAGTGCCTTGCCCAGCGTGCCGGTGAACAGGTCCACCTTGCCGTTCTTCGCCCCCTCCCCCGCCGGCGACCACATGTCGAAGTACTCGTGCGTGCCGCGGCCGTTCTTTCCCATCACCCCGTGCCCGTGGCTGTCGTCCACCACGAGCATCGCCCCGTACTCGTCGCACATCCGCCGCATCGCCGGCAGGTCCGCGATCGACCCTTCCATCGAGAAGACCCCGTCGGTGACGACCCAGATCACCCCGGTGACGTCCTTGTTCGCCCGGGCCTCCTCCAGCCGCTGCCGCAGCGAGTTCTCCCCCTCGAGGACGTTGTTCTTGTAGACCGACTTCTGGACCCCCTTCTTGATCACCGTCGTCAGCCGGATCGAGTCGATGATGCAGGCGTGGTTCAGTTCATCGGAGATGATGATGTCCCCCGGCTCGCAGAGCGTCGGGAAGAGGGCCTCCGCCGCGGTCCATGCCGAGACGAACGTGTACGCCGCCTCCGTTCCCATGAGGTCGGCGATCGCCCGCTCGATCGTCTCGTGCGGCGTGAACGTGCCGCAGATGAACCGCACGCTTGCCGTCCCCGCCCCGTAGTCGCGCAGCCCCTTGATCCCCGCCTCGACGACCTCCGGGTGGTTCGCCAGCCCGAGGTAGTTGTTCGAGCAGAAGCACAGGCAGTCCCCGTACCCCCGCAGCCGCACCACCGCGTCCATCGGCCCCTCGATGGTCTGGAGGTCTTTATAGAGCCTCTGCTCCCGCAGGCCCTGCAGCAGGGCGTCGGCGCGGCGGGCGAAGGGGTGGTCGGGGGAGGTCGTCGGGGTCGCGGGCATCGGCGGGGCTCCTGGCGTGAGCGGTCTGCCATCGGGATGGAATAAGCCCGCGATTCTAGAGGTTCAACCGCCGCGGCCACGTGGCCGCGTGCCCGTCGGCCCCGCGATACACTGCGGCCCGAGGGCCCCCGGCCGCCACCGTCGCCGGGGCGTTTCGGGGGGGAAACGGCCGGACGGCCCCGCCGCCCGCGCCGATCAGGGCCCGTCGCAGACACCAACCACAGGAGACGACCTCATGAAGAACCGCGTCCTGCTTGCCGGCACCCTCCTCGCCGCCGTGGCGTCCACGGCCGCTCTTCTCGCGCCCCGCGCCGTGGCCACCGCCCCGGCCGCCCGCGCATCCGCTCCCGCCAGCGCGACGGCCTTCACCGTGGACGGGGTCCACTCCTCCGTCGTCTTCCGCGTTCGGCACATGAACGTCGCCGACTTCTGGGGCGCGTTCCGCGACATCTCCGGCACCTTCGACCTCGTGGACGGCGGGTCGATCGAGATCAAGATCGACCCCGCCTCCATCGACACCCGCAACGACCGCCGCGACGGCCACCTCCGCAACCAGGACTTCTTCAGCGTCAAGGAGTTCCCCGAACTCGCCTTCAAGTCCACCAGCGTGAAGAAGGTCAGCGAGAACACCTTCGAGGCCGCGGGCGAGCTGACGATGCGCGGCGTCACCAAGCCGCTCACCGTCACCATCGAGCAGACCGGCGTCGCCGAGGGGCGCAACGGCGTCATCGCCGGCATGCGGGCCGAGTTCACCGTCAAGCGCTCCGACTTCAACATGAGCTACGGCCTGGCCAACAACGCCCTCGGCGACGAGGTTCACGTCATCGTCAGCCTCGAGGGCCGGCAGGGCTGAGCGGGCCGCGGACGTGGACGACGCCCAGATCAAGTTCCTCCTCTTCGGAGCAGCGATCCCCGCGGCGGTCGGCGCCGTCGCGGGGATCGCCGCCCGATTGGCCGCCGCCAGGGCTCGGCTTCGCCTCGGGGCGGCGCTCGCCGTGCTCGGGATCGGCCTCGCCTTCCTCGCGGCCTACCCGCTCATCAACGGTGCGCCGCCGCGCTGGCCGCCGGCCGATAGCGAGTCGCGGCTGTTCCTCCTTGCCGCGGGCCTCACGGTCCTCTGCGCCGCTGCCGCGGCCGTTCGTCGGCAGGCGGCGGTATGGCTGGTCGCGGCTCTCGCCAGCCTCGCCGCGCCCGTTGCGATCCTCTGGCCGGTCCTTTCCCGCGCGATCTCCCGCGGGACTTCGCCGAGCGCCGAGCAGGCGGCATGGGGTCTGGGCGGCGCGGCCGCCTGCGCCCTGATCGCTCTTCCCGTGCACCGCACGGCCGGCCGCGACACCCTTCCGCGCAGCGCAGCGATCATCCTCGCCGGAACCTGCGCCGCCGCGGGCGCCGCCCTTGCCGCCTCCCACAGCATGAAACTCGCCCAGTTCGCCCTCGCCGCCGCCGCGGCGACCGCGGCCTGCGGCCTCATCGCCCCGCATCGCGAACCGGCGCTCCCCGAAGCCACTTCGCGTTCGACCGTCGCCGTGCCCGCCCTCGTCGCCGCGATCCTCGCCGCCCTTCTGGTCGCCGGCGGCGCCTACGGCGAACTCCACCCCGGCGTCGCCGCGGCCATCACTCTTGCTCCGCTCGCCGGCCTCCTTGCCGCATACGCCCCGCTCAACTGGCCCGCCAAGCGCACCTGGGGCCGAGTCGCCGCCGCCGCCCTCGTCGCCACCGGGGCGATCATCGCCGCGGCCATCCTGAGCCAGTCCGACGCGGCCGACTATCTCTACGACTACTGACCCCCGGACTCTCCCACGCGGCGGCCCTCTCCGACCTGTCCACATCACCGTCCCCCGGCGTCCACGCCGCTGTCCCCCGTCCCGTCAACGGTTCCACAGCGTGCCGGAGGGGCAGGGCATGTGGCACATCGCGGGAGCGCGAGGGACAACAGGTGGGGGGGAGGATGGATCAGTGGCCGCCGACGGGTGAGAAGAGAGAAAACGCGCCTGGAGGGATTCGAACCCCCAACTTTCGGTTCCGAAGACCGACGCTCTATCCATTGAGCTACAGGCGCCCTGCCCGGCGACCACCGCCCCCGCGCCGATCTCCGCGGCCGCCGGTCACAACAGCGTACGCTCCGGGCCCGGCCGAAACCAGATACGCCCCCGCCGCCCTCGCTCTCGGGGGACGAGGGCTTGCCCGTCCCTGGACAAACCGGCCGACGCCTCGTTATGCCCGCGGCCGGGCCCGCGGTGAGCGCCGGAGTTCGGTCCGTTGCGGCACGTGCCCGACTGGCGAGGACCGCGCCTCCGGCGCCGGAGAGCGTGGCAGAGCCGGGTATTCCAACTGGTCTGATGCTGGACATGCACCTGTCGCAACGAGAGGCAGGGCTGATGGTCGGATCCGGACGTGCCCGCAGGTGTGGGCCCGACTACGAACGTTGCCGTGCGGAACACAGTATTGTGTTGATAGAGCCGGATCGACTGAGATGGCGAGTCGTTCTCGGTGATTGTGCGACATCCGGTGGGGAGGGGGCAGTCACCAAAGCGTGATCGTGCGGTGTCAGAGTTCTGGATGACGTCTCGTGCCTCGCACATCGGTGTGTCGCGCGAACCTGGGTCGCAACATGTGTTCTAACACATGGAGGCATCAGACCTTAGAAACAAGGATGAGCCTGTGTGGCAGTGTTGTAACCCCAAAATAGGGGAGCCGGATGAGACACATCGGTGTGTGATGTTAAGAAAGTTCTTGCATTGCCGGTTGGGATCCATTACCATCCCGCACACACGCCGCACTCAGGAGTCCCCCGATGACCATGCGACGCTCTCTCAGGCATGCTCTCGTTGCTCGTGTCCTGCTGGCTATTGCCGCCGCCTGCGGGCTCGTCCTCGCCGGCGCGGCCTCGCATGCCGCGAGCGATGATCCTGAGGAACTCGACGTGCAGCCGTGCAGCAGGTGGGTCCTCACGGTACCTGCCGAGGGGCTCCCGTTCCGCTATTCGGATCTATGCGCGGAGATCGAACTGCTCAATCCGGATCCGTGCGCTGTGACCTGGGGCGTTCACACGGCGCCGGACGGCACGCCCGAGTGGAAGACCCTTGCGAGCGCCCCGCAGGAACCGTACTCGGCGTGCTGGTTGTTGCTGAACTCGTTATACACCGCGTGCTCGGTCATTGATCCCACGGACCCGTCCTATCTCTTTGGGAACTTCCCGGGCTATCCGCTGAACATCAGCCTTCTCGCAAGCCCGAGCATCGGGGACTTCCTCCCTCCGTCGCCGACGCTCGGCGGCAGCTCCGTCGCTCTTCTTCCGCCCGGTGCTGCCAACGAGCCAACGGGGTGGCGCGGCCTCCAGCGGCCGGTGCACGAGGGAGCCGTCGACCTCATCACCGGGCTTCCCTTCGCTCAGTTCACCGACTTGGAGCTCCCCTTCGGCGGCTCAACGTTCCGGCTCATCCGGACTCGGTCGCAGACGCCGCACCTGGAGGTGTACTACTGCGCCAGTCAGTACATGATGGACTCGTGGTGGGACTGGGCCGGCAACGGATGGATGCTCAGCGAGGCCCCTCTGCTGCTGATCGACTCGGCCGTTCCGGACATCGTCGGCAACGGACCCCGTGTGACCTACCTGGTCCTCGATGCGCACCACTCGATCCCGTTCATCCGCTTCGAGGACAGCGGGCGCTACGAGGCCCCGGCGAGATTCCGGGCCACGCTGACGCACGACGGAGTCTGGGCGGGCGGCGATTGGGTCGTGCCTCCGAAGTCCTACACCGCGTCCCTCTACGACGGCGCGCTGACGTACACCTTCGTCGTCGTTCGGCAGGACGTTCCGTTCAACGACTGGGACGCCACCGAGTCCCCCGTGCCGTGCAGCGATCCGCTCGGCGAACCCCTCCTGCCGCTTGAGAGCAATGGCTGTCGCTCCTCGCTTCACGTCAGGCCGTTTCTCCCTCAGCTGCGCAGCGACAGGCCTGACTGGAATCCGACTCTGGTCAATTGGAATCCCGGTCAGGGCGTTCCGTACTACGGCCTGTGCACCCGTATCGAGGATCGGTACGGCCACGCCGTGGAGATCTCCTTCACCGGTCAGTCGCAGTACGCCCTCGACAACCCGCAGAGCCCGGGGCCCGACGCGACCACCCCGTGCGTCGAGTGCATGCAGGACTGCCCGGCAAAGGGCCAGATCCACTCCATCCGGCTGACGAAGCGGGACGGGGCGGGAGGGCGGTCCGTGGAATGGACCCTCCTGTACCGCTATCGCATCGTGCCCAGGTGGCCGTTCGCTATGCCCATGGACCCGTGCGATGAAGTTGGATCGCTGGTCTGGGCGCGGCAGATCCCCGCCACCTGGGACCATTACGGGGCACGCGTCCTTGATTCGATCTTCGTCTATCGCGGCAACGAGTCCCTCGCCGGCATCCCGAAGTCCGCCCTCTCGGTTCCTTCTGAGAGCGTTCTCTACGATGGCGACCATCTCCCGACGGCCGACGCTTTGGATACCGACGCGCCGCTGGACCATATCCCGGCCGGTTGGCTCCATCGCGTGCGGTACCACTATTCCTTCCGATTTGACGGCATCGCGAATGAGACGGCGGAACTCGAGGGAACCCTCAACGAGCAGCCTCGCCTTCTGAAAACGACCGTCATCACACGTACGCAGACGCCGAATGGACCGGCAGAGCCCTCTACGGTCCGGCATCGGGTCTTCGCGTACAAGAAAGTCATCGGTCATGTGGACGCGTGGCTCAGGGCCATCTTCGAGCCTGCCGCGGTGGAGCGGGCGATCGCACATGTCCGTAGCGGAGGGAACTCTGCTTTCGGCGTGAACGATCTCGCCATGGCCCTTGATCCGGCCACCCATGGGTACCACATCTTCGACTTCGATAGCTGGGAGATCGTCGAGGCGGTCGATTCCCTGGCGAGCGTGCGGTGGGAGCCCGGAGCCTACGCCGGAATCGCGAACATCGACAAACTCAGGGCGCCCCTGCCGGGCGCTGTGTCCGGCTACATCCGTACAGACCAGCCTGTCGCCGAAGCGAGGTACCAGACCGGTGCGCCCAGCATCCAGGTGCAAACACTGGTCACATCGAATGAACAGGGAGTCGCCAGATACTACCGGTTCCGCCGCTTCGCTGCAGGGCCGGAGGTCGCCAACATCTCGCCCCATTACCCGGTCCCGCACCGCTCGGTCTTCCACGTGCCGTATGCCTGGCGCGGCTATGGATCGCCGTCCGAAGCGCACATGATTGAGCCGCCGGCGGACTACACGCAGCCGCGCTGGATCACGATGATCGATGAGTTCGCGACCGAGGAGGCGATGCGCCTCGGCGGAGCGCTCGAGGCAACGGATTTCTGTCTGCCGAGCGACTACAACAGTCGTTCTCAGCTTCTCAGCCGCCGTGTCGTCCACGTCGGCGCGTCCGGCGTCATCCTGCGTGATCACCGTTGGCAGTTCCGCGATGGCGAACTGGTCAACTCCTCCGGGAACGGGCTCGGCGCCGAGTACGTCTACTGGCCCGTCGAGGACTTCATTGCCTCGGAGTACCCCGATCGGGCTCTCCCGCCGCCCCCGATGCCGAGCAGCAGCGAGCCGCCGAACGGCCTGCTGCCGATCCGCAGCGACCCGGTCGAGCACCTGCGAAAGGAGCTGCTGCTGATCGAGCACCGCAGCGTCGGCTGGTCGGTCGCGGAGAGCAGGCACGAGGGCGCCGATCGCGGCTTCGTCCGCTTCTTCGAGTACGAACTGCTCACGTACGACGGCGACCCGGCCAACCCCGGCGCCCATCTCGGCAACGGCTGGTATTCCGACACCGTCGCCAGGATCGAGTTGAAGGCGGAAGGGGTCAAGGAGGGTCAGGCGCACGAGCGCGACGCCGCCGGCATGCTCGTCCGCAGCACCAACGGCGGTCCGCGCCTCTACACGCGCGAGCTCTTCCGCGCCGAGAACCCCGCCGTCCTCGGCGGCCTCCCCGTCCACTGGCCCGCCGCGCCCGATGGCTCGGGACGCTGGGAGTACCTGTGCGAGGTCCGCTATCTCGTCCCCACCACCGCCCAGGACCGCCTCGCCGCGGCCCCGCCGCCCGGCAGCGGTCCCGAGATGACGCAAGGTCCTCGCCCTGAGCCGAGATACGCCGCGAGTTACTCCCTCACGCAGCGCCGCGAGCCCGACCCCGCCGAGCCGCTCCCCGCCTTCTCCCTCCCCATTCAGAGCACGCTCAACATCGGCCCGGCGCGCCAGCAGCGCCCGGGAGGGCCGTGGTACTTCCCGGTCGAGCGCCAGCAGTTCGACGTCGACGGCCGTCTCGTCCGCACGATGACGGGGCTGGTGCGCGACCCGCTCGTGCCGGGGAACAACACCACCGACCCGCTCCAGTCGCTCGCTCACACGGTGTGCATCTACGAGCCCGAGGGGCGTCTGCGCCACACGATCGCCGACGTCTACGTCGGCCCATCGGGGCAGCTCCCGTCGGAGGCGATGCTCGAGAACAGCGCGGTCCGGGATCGCCCGCCGGAGGCCAAGGTCACCGACGTGGAGCTCCAGTCCGTCCCCCCCGATTGCTGGCCCTCCGGCTGGCCCCGCATCGAGCAGGCTGATCCGCGCAACTACATCACCACGTACGTCTACAACAACCAGGGGAACGGTCTCTCCGATATCTACTTCCCCAACGGCCGCCGGTGGGCGAGCCGGGTCGTCGTGATCACCGCCAAGGAGGCCGCCGAGGGGGACTTCCAGCGGCGGAAACTGCTGTGGAACGACGACGACTTCTGGGAGGAGAACACGTACGACGACCTTTCCCCCCTGCCCGAGGAAGAGTGGTACGCCCGCGAGTACATCTTCAATGAGATCGAAGCCATCGGGGGCATCCTCTCCTCCCGCGTCGTCGGCGAGATCCGCGACTACGACAACCGGGAGGCCAGCGGCCGGCCCCGCATCGTCCGCCGCGTCGTCTTCGCCAGAGGCACCGAGCACACGGACATCCAGGACGCCGTCCCCCTCGATGCCTTCCTCGCCGACCCGCGGCCGGCGATCCAGCCCCGCTTCCTTGAGGAGCAGCGAGTCGAGTACGGCCTGGACTCCTCCGGCCGGCTCGCCATCGCCACCCTCCTGGAGACCGGCCCCAACGGCGACCTCGTGAACATCGGCGAGAGCCGCTTCTACGACCTCGTGGACGTGATCCGCGAGGTCGCCTTCGACGGCACCGTCACGCGGACCACGCGGAACCTCCTCGGCCAGCCGATGCGTCGCTACATCGGCACAGACGACAGCGCCTGGACCGAGCAGGGCGCCTCAACCGACGGCCTGGCGCTCGTCGAGCGCACCGAGTACGGCCTCGAGATCAACAACGCCTGGCTCCCGATCGTCACGCGTCGCTACACCCACAACCCGACCTGGGACACCGACCCGTACGGCGAGCCCCCGACCTCCGATCCCGACGGCTACGCCACCGTCACGCACTACGACTGGCGGATGCGTCCGGTCCGCGTGGACCAGCACGGCGAAACCGCCGCGGGCGACCGTGATCCCGCCGTCGCCCCGCGGATGAGCACCACCCTGACCTATCTTGACCACGCCGACCGTCCCATCGTGGTGGCGACCTTCGGCGCCGGAACGCTCACGCTCCCCGACGACCTCGACCCCGTCCGGCGGCGCGAGTGGGACGACGGCGTCCGGCCGGACATCAACGACCTGTACAGCCTGGCTCTCAAGCCCACCTCGGTCGTCGAGACCTTCTACGGCCCCGACGGCGAGACCGTCGAGCGCCGCACCTACCACTACGATCCCGCGACCCAGCAGGTCACGCGCCACGAGGAGCACACCTACGCCGGCCGCGGCGGGCAGACCGTCTACGAGCAGCGCCCCGGCCAGCCCGTCACCGTCTCCATCCTCGACGGCCTCGCCCGCACGATCTCCACCAGCCGCCTCGGCGTCTGGTCGAGCGGCTGCGGCGAGTGGGGCTACGAGCTCGCCCGCACCGATTTCGACGTTGACGCCGACGGCAACACCGTCGCGACCGCGCAGTTCGAGCGAGTCCTCCCCGACGGCGACTCCCTCACCACCGGCGGCGCGGCCAACGCCGTCCGGACCCGGTCGGTCGCGTGGTTCGATCCGCAGAAGCGTCTGATCGCCTCGGCCGAACTCGGCACCGAGAGCCGCGGGCCGCTCGGCGAGGGCGACAGCCTCATGATCGCCTGCCCGACGGCCTACACCCGCGTCGCCAACGATGGGAACGCGTCGTCGCCGTTCATCCAGGCCAGCCCCGTCCAGGTCAACCGCGCCGGCCTCCCCGACTGGGCTCTCCTGTCCGTCAACCGCTACTCTCTTCTCACCGGCCGGCTCATCTGGACCGCAGCCCCCGACGGCTCCATCACCGAGTTGGCCTACGACAAGGCCGGCCGGCTCGTCCGGCGAACCGAGAACGCCTTCGGCTCTGCCGGCTCCATCAGCCGCACGACCGAGTACGAGTACACCCTCGGCCGCCTCACCGGCATCGTCGTCTCGCGGACCCCCGGCAATCCCGAGCCCGGCGACCGTCAGGTCACGCGCGTCGTCTACGGCGCCCGACTCCTGGAGCAGACGCCGGGCCCTGTCGGTGGCGCGGTCCCGCCGCTCTACAAGGACTCCGGCGTCTACCACGCCTCCCTCGTCGGCCGCATGCACCTCCCCGTCGCCACGACGGGCGAACCGCCGGCCGCCGCCCCCGACGGACCCACGCTGCCGCACGAGGATCCCAACCTCGACACCGGCGAGATCGTCCTCCGCTACACCTTCGACGGCCAGATCGCCGAACGCACCGACGCCCGCGGCGTCACCTTCCGCTACTTCTACGACGCCCTCGGACGCCTCGCCTGGGTTGTCGTCGGGTCCTACGACGGCGGCCAGTTCTACACCAAACTCCCATCTTCGATGCTCGACGGACCCGTCCCCGTCGATCGCATCATGGCCATCCAGTACCTGTACAACGACGAGGGACGCCTCTCCGACGTCATCGCGCGGACCAACGCCGACGATCCCAACTCGGTCCTGACGCACACACGCTACGAGTACGACGCCCGCGGCAACCTCATCCGCGAGTGGCAGGGCCACGACGGCCACCTCGGCGCCACGCCCCCCGCCACCACCGCCAGGGTTGACTACGAGTGGGACTACGCGCCCACCGACACCCCCGCCGGCGCCCTCGGCCACGACCGCCTCGCGGCGATCATCTACCCCCGTCCCCCCAACGGCGCCGAGTCCGACCGCCGCCGCGTCAACCTTGTGTATGGCGCCGGTTCGAGCATCGACGACACCATCTCCCGCATCACCGAACTCACCTCCGGCTACAACGGAACCTTCTCCTCCGTCGCGCAGTTCGAGTACGCCGGCGTCTTCCGCCGCGTCGCGATGACGCTGGGCGCCGGCCCCAGCGCCATCATCGCCGACCTCCGCGCCCCTAGCGGCCCCAGCAACCCCGTCGGCCTCACCGGCCTCGACATGTTCGGCCGCCTCCGCGACCTGCACTTCCGCAACACCGCCTCCCCCGACCCGCAGACCCTCTTCCGCGCCGAGCACGCCTACGACGAGTCGGGCAACCGCCTGTACGACCGGATCACGCAGTGGCCGAGCCCGGCGCTGCACAACGGGTCGGCCTCCGTCCTCGACGCCCGCTCCCAGATCCACGGCTACGACGACCTCCACCGCCTCACCGCCTCGACCGTCGCACGGATCGACCTGACGACCCAGCCCGGCCAGGTCCTCCCCGCGGCCGGTTCCACGCTCCGCGAGGACATCTGGTGGCTCGACGTTCTGGGCAACTGGCAGCCCGGCCTGGCGCCGCCCGCCCCGACGGAGAACTCCGGCCGCGTCATCACCGGCGACCTCGACGGCTACGGCTCCCTCGCTGGCGGCACGAGCCTCTC
>Ga0207874_1000371_pt1 | contig 66524 bp, 62 predicted proteins | sample HigsolmetaAR201D_FD_184833 | JGI IMG/M metagenome (GOLD analysis project Ga0207874, IMG submission 184833) | Ionic liquid and high solid enriched microbial communities from the Joint BioEnergy Institute, USA - AR20-1-D (SPAdes) (version 2) ...
GCCACTGGCACGATCAGCTCAACACCCATCTCGATGTTGTCGCCAGGCATCACCATCTCCACGCCTTCCGGCAGCGAGATCGTGCCCGTCACGTCCGTCGTGCGGATGTAGAACTGCGGGCGGTAGCCCGGGAAGAACGGCGTGTGTCGACCGCCCTCTTCCTTCTTCAACACGTACACCTGCGCCTTGAACTTGCTCAGCGGCTTAATGCTGCCCGGTGCTGCTAGCACCTGGCCGCGGGCCACGTCCGTGCGCTCAATACCGCGCAACAGACAGCCCACGTTGTCGCCTGCCTGACCCTCGTCGAGCGTCTTCATAAACATCTCGACGCCGGTCACCACCGTCTTGCGCGGTGCCTCGCTGCTCATACCGATGATCTCGACGGTATCGCCAACCTTGACCTTGCCGCGGTCGATACGACCCGTCACCACCGTACCGCGCCCCTTGATACCGAACACGTCCTCGATCGGCATCAGGAACGGCTGATCCACCGCGCGCTGCGGCGTGGGGATGTAGCTGTCCACCGCGTCCATCAAGTCCAGAATGCTCTTGTACTCGGGAGCGTTGATGTCGTTCGAGGTCGACGACAGAGCCGCCAACGCGCTACCACGGATGATCGGAATCTCGTCGCCCGGGAAGTCGAAGCTGCTCAGCAGTTCGCGCAACTCCAGCTCGACCAACTCCAGCAGTTCCTCGTCCTCCATCATATCGACTTTGTTGAGGAACACCACCATCGCGGGCACCTGCACCTGGCGCGCAAGCAGAATGTGCTCGCGGGTCTGTGGCATCGGGCCATCCGGAGCCGAGACCACCAGGATCGCGCCGTCCATCTGCGCTGCGCCGGTGATCATGTTCTTGATGTAGTCGGCGTGGCCCGGGCAGTCCACGTGAGCGTAGTGGCGAACATCGGTCTGGTACTCGATGTGCCGAATCGCAATCGTGATACCGCGAGCGCGCTCTTCGGGAGCGTTGTCGATCGCATCGTACGCCGTAAAGTTGGCCTGACCCTTCAGACCCAACACCTTAGTAATGGCAGCCGTCAGGGTCGTCTTACCATGGTCGACGTGACCAATCGTACCAACATTGACGTGCGGCTTAGTTCGCTCGAATTTCTGCTTGGCCATGAGATTCCTCGCACCTCCATACAGAGAAATAGCAACTTATCGCTAAGTTGCAAAGAAAGAAGTGGAGCCCATGTCGGGACTTGAACCCGAGACCTCCTCTTTACCAAAGAGGTGCTCTGCCAACTGAGCTACATGGGCACTGTGCTCTATGAGCACGAAAATCCACGAAAACACGAGCGTACCCGCCAAGAGCCCGTTCATGCTTTCGTGGGCTTTATTCTATTATTTGTTAGTGGTGGGCCGGGCTGGATTCGAACCAGCGAAGTCGTTAAGACAGCAGATTTACAGTCTGCCCCGGTTGGCCACTTCGGTACCGACCCACTTGTTGTTAACTGCATTTCTCAACCGCAGCAAGCGCCATTATACGCATGTTGCCCCACTCTGTCAAATCGGCTTCCAGAGCATCGTTGGGGTCGCTCAGATGATACTTGGTTTTCTCTTAGGAAAGACATATATACTCTTGGCAAACTCTGTGCTATTATACTCTACAAAGAAGCATCTCGCTTCATAGAATCAGGCTTTCTGCTCCTAGATTTTGGCATCGGGTACAAGTGCAATTCCTAATAACAAACGCAAAATTCCAACACAACTTCGTTACGTTGTTGTAAGGAATTTTCAGGCTTTCTTCATTGACATGGCTCACAGCAGTGAAGTATAGTTATCGCTGTGTTTCAAGTCTCAAAGTAGTTGTTTCGTTATACAAGATGAAGTTGTTTCAATTCCTTATTGAAAGAAGCTTCGTTGCCTGACGTTCGTGGAGGTTTGAGTGTCTGCAGAAGATTTCACGAATATGGATCGGGCGCATCGTCGGATAACAGATCCTTATGCGACCCGGCCCCTCGCTGCACATGCGGTCATCGATCAATCGTTTGACCAGCCATTACCAAATACAGAGCCATCACCATCGGTCGCGCGCCGACGCCCACCCCGACGCCGTGGAAATCTGTTTCTCACAGCGTTCCTGAGTCTACTCGTTATCGTCGGTGCTAGCGCCTTGGGTGGCCTATACTATCTCGATCGTAGCTACGAGGGTAAAATCTACCCAAATGTCACTGTACAAGGTCTTCCCATTGGCGAGATGACACCCGCCGAGGCGGAGGCAGCCTTAAAAGCCCAATACACAAAGTTTCTGCAGAACCCAGCCACGCTCACCTTTAACGATAAAACGTGGCAGCCATCGCCAGAGCAATTGGGGATCTCGTTCGATTTTAAGGGCGCTATCGATCAAGCGTACCAAGCAGGTCGTGGCAACCGCATGTTCGAGAATCTCCAAAACATTGCTGCTATCTGGCAGGATGGCCTCGATCTCCCACTGCGTGTGACCTTCGATCAGACGGTTATGCAGGAGTACATCTCGGGCCTCCGCAACGAGCTCGATATCACACCCATCGATGCGCAACTCGAACTCGATGGGCTTGTCGTGAAGACGAAACCTGCACGCACAGGTCGCCAACTGCTGATCGATGAAACTGTCCAAGATCTAACCTCTGCCCTCAAGACCTTCCAACCCAGTACAATCGCGCTGCGCACCCGCGAGCTCGCTCCTCGCCTCAGCGATGCCGAGGTTGAGGCCGCCAAACAGCAGATCAACACGATCCTGCAGGGTGATTTGCAACTGAACGTCGAAGGGAAAAGCTATACTTGGACACCTGAAGAGATTGCACTGATGCTGCAAATCGCGCGGGTGCCGAAGGACGATAGCAGCGACCGCATCGCTGTTGAACTGAACTCCTACCAGATCAATAAGCGTATCGTTGCGATCGCCGATGAGACAGGGCGTGAGAGCGTGCTCCCTCGCGTAGCCTGGAATAATGGCGATCTCCGCATCATTAAGCCCGGCGTGCCCGGTGTTCGTCTCGATGAGGCCAAAGCGCACGATTTGATCGTGGCGGCGCTCAACTCGTCACAGCGCACACTCGACCTGCCAACCCGCGAGGTCGCGCCCCAGGTGACTGAGGAGAACCTGCACTTGATCGGCATCAAAGAATTGGTGTCGATCGGCAAGAGCGATTTCAGCGGTTCGGCCGCCTACCGCGTCCATAACGTGGTACGCGGTATGGAGATCCTCAACGGTATTCTCCTGGCTCCAGGTGCGGAGTTCTCGTTCAACGAGAACATCGGTGAGATCGATGCTGCCAATGGCTTTGTCGAGGGCTATGCGATCGTTCAGAACCGTACGCAGTTGGAGTTCGGCGGCGGTATCTGCCAAGATTCGACCACGATCTATCGCGCGGCGTTCTGGGCTGGCCTGCCGATCACCGAGCGCTGGGGCCACTCGTTCTACATCAACTGGTACGATAAGTACGGCCTGGGCGAGTATGGCGATGGTATGGGCATGGACGCCACGATCTTCACGGGCGGTCCAGACTTCAAGTTCGTCAACGATACCGGTCATTGGCTGCTGATCCAGGCTTGGGCAAACCCACAGACAGGTGTGGCGCAGGTCGAGTTGTACGGCACCAAGCCGAATCGCACAGTTGAATTGGTCCGCCGCATCTATGATCATGTGCCAGCTCCCACCGAGCCGGTCTATGTCGCCGATGCTTCGCAGCCCGTGGGCACCCGCAAGCAGACCGACACCGCACGCGGCGGTATGACGATCGATGTGCACCGCATCATCATCGAAAACGGTGTACGCCAAGAGCCTGAGCTGTTCCGCACACGCTTCAAGGCGTGGCCGAATATCTTCACCGTCAACCCTGCCGACCTTGGCCCCGACGGTAAGCCGATAACGCCACCGGAGCAGCCGCAGCCCGAGCAGCCTCAGCCTGAGCAGACCGAGCAGCCTGAGCAGCCGCAGTTCGAGCAGCCTCAGCCTGAGCAGCCCGAGCAGCCGCAGCCCGAGCAGCCCGAGGTCAACGGCTAAGTCGAACAGACACGCAAAAAGGGAGTGGCATTCGCCGCTCCCTTTTTTGTTTGCTCGATGCTTCGCACCGTCTGTGTCAGCGATGATCCAACTTCGAGCTTATCCAGAGATTGCTTACAGAATCAGCAGGTTTGCTGAACGACGTAGCGTTAAGCGATCAAAAGCCACGCTACAGCGAATGCGATCAGGCCGCCAAACAACGAGCTGAGACAATTCACGAGATCGTTGTTCATCCACGCGAAGCCCCGAATAAGCTCATTTGGCGCGCCAGCGCTGTAACGGCGCTCGGTCTCCTCTCCTGTTGGAGTGCGGTACATTGCTTGAGCGACTGCGCCCAGCCAACTATCGGCCAAACTGCCCATCAATCCGCCAAGGAGGGCTGCGGGGACCAACCAGCCCTGCCAAGCGCCACGCACCACACCCTCGATCACAAGCATCACAACGCCGATGAACAACGCGCCCGCCACGCTAGCAGCGAAGCCATAGCGCGAGATACCGCCCGATGTGCCCGGCGCAACACGCTGCCAGGTGGTCACTAAGCGGGGCGGGTTGGGGCTGAGCACGCCGAGCTCAGTCGCCCAGGTGTCGGCGGTGACGGTCGCCATCACGCCAGCGAATGCAGCGAGCAGCCACCAGGATTCGCCCATCAGGCCGTAGGCCAGCGCCAACACGCCACCAGCGCCGCCGTTCGCGAGCGCCTGCCACAGATCGCGTTGGCCGCCCTTCTCAAATTTCTCACCAGCGATGCGTTGCTTATGGGCTTGGCGAAAATGAGAGAGAGCGCTGGAGGTGACGAAAAACGCGATCAACGTGAGGCCCCACGACCACCCGCCGAAGCCGAAGGTCGAGGTGCCTGTCAGAATAGCACCGAGCCAGCCGCCACGTGTCAGCGAGCGCCGACGATAAGCGAAGCCACCGATCAGCGTGCTGAACAGCAAGCCCACTACGATTCGAGGTATATCAAGCACAATGAGCCTAACGTTTTATGATGCGATTCGGGTTACGCCGCCCGCCCAGGGAGGTGCAAAAACAGATTTTCCAGCGCAAGTTGAGGGTTCACGTTTTCGCGCAGTTGACGCACAGCATCATCCAAGCGACGCACAAATCGGTAGATATCGCTGATCGGGAAGGTATTGGCATCGCGTTGCAGCGCCGATTGTCGATCGATGTGCATAATCGCCTCGGAACAGCCCGCCGCCACCATCAGCACATCACGCCACCAACTTTGCCACAGTTCCAACAGAGCTATAACCTGAGCCTGTTCACCACCACGATACTCTTTGGCGCGCTCCTCGGCCCAACGGAACCCAGCGCTCCGTGGTTGCGTATGCAGCGCCACTAACGCCTCCAGTTGAGCCTGTCGCGTCTCCAATTCCTCGGGAGCGCCGATCATACGGATCGCCCAGCCTGGTCGGCCTCCGCTCCATGCCACAAGCAGTTTGGCGTCCTCGGGAGCGAGGTTGTAGCGTGTACGCAACGCTTCATCGAGGTCGGCGCGAGGCACAGGGCGCAACTTGATCGGCTGGCAGCGCGATACGATCGTGGGCATCAGATCACCGCTGGTGTTCGCCACTAGCACGATCGTCGCGTAGGGCGGCGGCTCCTCCAGCGTCTTGAGCATGGCGTTGGCAGCCGCCTCCGTCAGGCGCTCGGCATCGTGCAGGATAAAGACCCGTTGTTGGCCCTCGTAAGGGCGCAGGCTGATATCGCCCTGCCACGCACGCACCGTATCGATCTTGAGATCGCGCTGACGTGCGGCTTCGTCTGGCTTGAGACCTGCGGCTTGAGACGCCATCCCAGCGATCCGCACATCGGGATGATTGCCATGCTCGATCCGCTTGCAGCTGCGACATGTGCGGCAAGGGTCGCCGCGATGCTGTTCGCAGTTCAGCGCCTGAGCGAGACGCAGCGCCAAAAGCGCCTTGCCAACGCTCGCAGGCCCGCTGATCAAATACGCGTGAGAGCCACGATTCCCCTGCAACGAGCGCCGCAAGAAATCGACAGCCCATGAGTGGCCGATGATGCCCCAATTTTCGGTGTCTGATGATGTCATAAGCGCATTCATCGCCAAAAACAAAGGAAAAACCTGATGTATAATAGCTTGTGTGTAGTACGAGCGGGACTACTTTCGGTTCTCCCTACAACCAGCGCAACCAAACGACAGGTTCCCTCGTATGGTTTACCAACTACACACAAACGCTTCAACGTTCCACTATTGTCGTCAAAAGAGCCTACATCGGTGTTACAAAGACATTATAGGATGACGGGAGAGCTATGCAACGCCGAACAATCATGGTTGTGGACGATGTCGCGGATCATCGTTTGATCCTCCATCGCCTCCTGAGCGCTCAAGGTTATCGTGTCCTGGCTGTGGATCCTGGAGCAGATGTCGTTCGCCAGGCCTGCGCTGAACAACCCGACCTGATTGTACTGGCCCTGTCACTGCCGGGTCAGGCAAGTTGGGAGACTGCACGGCAGTTGCATAACCAACCCACCCTGAGCAGAACACCGATCCTCGGCACCACCGTGTATAACACGCTGCTCACCCCACGGCGAGTCCGCGCAATTGGGTGTGTCGATTATGTCGATAAGCCCTTTGATATCGATCAACTACTCGCTCGGATCGATCAGCTGCTCTCTCGTGATCCAGGGCCAGCACTCGCGGCTTAATCGGCCTTGGGTTTGCTGAAGACCAACACGCCGTTGATACCACCAAAACCAAACGAGTTCGACATCGTGATCCGTAGATCGGCGGGCCGTGCTTTGTTGGGCACGTAATCTAGGTCGCACTCAGGATCAGGATACTCGTAGTTGATGGTGGGCGGAATGATATTGTGCTTCATCGCCAAGATCGTGGCGGCAGCCTCCACAGCACCAGCAGCACTCGTCATATGACCGATCATCGACTTAGTGGCGCTGATCGGCACACTGCTCGCATATTCGCCAAACACATGCTTGATCGCCTTCGTCTCGGCCACATCGCCCACCGATGTGCTGGTAGCGTGAGCGTTGATGTAATCGACCTGCTGCGGGCTTGTGCGGGCGCGCGCGAGTGCTCGGATCATCGCACGGGCAGCGCCATCGCCATCGGGGTGCGGCGCAGTCACGTGGTAGCCGTCGCTGGTCGAGGCGTAGCCAACCAACTCCGCGTAGATGTGGGCACCGCGGCGACGCGCATGCGAGAGTTGTTCCAGCACAAGCACGCCAGCGCCTTCGGCCAGCACGAAGCCATCGCGGGTGCGATCGAACGGGCGCGAGGCGCGTTCTGGATCATCATTGCGGGTCGAGAGTGCGCGAATCGCCGTGAAGCTGGCCAACGTCAACTGGCAGATCGGCGCTTCGGTGCCGCCGGCGAGCATGATTGTCGCATCGCCACGGCGGATCACCTCGGCAGCCTCGCCGATCGCCTGTGAACTGGCGGCGCAGGCTGTCGCAATCGCTGTGTTGTAGCCCAACAAGCCCAACTGGATCGCCACTTGGCAGGAGGGCATGTTCGGCAGCGAACCGGTGATATAAAAGGGATTGACTTTGGTGAGGCCACGCCCGATCAGGGTGCGCATCGCCAATTCGGTATCGGGTGGCGATGAACTGCCGTTCGCGATCAGCGCGCCGATATCGTAGCGATTCCCATCATCGACGACCACGCCAGAATCGGCCAATGCCATGCGAGCGGCAGCCACGGCGAACTGGCTCGCCCGCGACATGCGACGGGCTTCCTTCGCATCAACGTAATCGAGAGGGTTGAAGTCGACCACTTCGGCGGCAATACGGCTGGGCGAATCGCCGGGATCGCACAGCGTGATCTGACGAATACCACTGCGACCTTCGACCAAACCGTTCCAGAACGCATCGATGCCAATGCCCAGCGGCGAAACCACACCAAGACCAGTGATCACAACTCGTTGATCCTCTGGCTGATTGTTCACCCAAACTGGATCGGGTTGAGGAGCAAAATCTTCATCCTCAAACGCTGTTTCCAATAGGTCGTCGATCTGGCGAGCAATCGAATCTAGGTCGGCAGTATTTTTCGTCGCAATCAGGTTATGTAAACGCTGTCGCAACTCTTCACGGCGTGCCCTTGCCACATTTGTGGGCTGCATGTTCACGATCTCCTCAAACCTGTCTAGCGCCCACACAAGACATTCTTCAGGGCTACCAGGCTTCTCGGGTGGTTGCTTGCTTCAGCACCCGCTGCCACTATTGGCGCAACTAGAGATCCCGAGGTTCTAACATTGACTGTCGGTATCGACTATTACAAGTGTACTTTTGCTGCACTATACTGCGCAACAAGTAGGTAATGTGGAGGATTATAGCATGGGGTCTAGGGCTGATGCAACGAAAAACCTCGCTAGCGCTTCCTAGCGAGGCCGTTCGTAATGGCATTCTTAGAAACGTGCGTCAAGATACGGCGAGCGTTTAACCTCGCACAAAATAGACCACAAAAATGAGGATCGTGACCAAGATGCGATAGACGGCAAACACGCCAAAGCCAGCCTTACGAATGTAACTGAGCAAGCCGCCGATCGCCAGCGCGCCGACCGCAGCCGAGATCAACACACCGATCAGGAACACATTGAACTGATCGCTGGGGATGGCCAAGATATCGGGGATCTTGAAGATCACTGCGGCGATCGTGATTGGTGCGCTCAGAAGGAAGGAGAAGCGCGCGGCGGCCATCCGATCGAACGAGAGGAAGCGGCCCATCGTGATGGTGGCACCCGATCGCGATACGCCCGGGATCAGCGCGCACGATTGCGCAATACCGATCAACAAGGCGTCGCGCCACGAGATAGAGGCGAGATCCTTCGCTTGAGGGAGTTTCGTATCGGCGACGTATAGCAATACGCCCAATACCGAAAGCGTCACAGCGATCAGCAAGGGGGAGCGGAAGGCTTCTTCGGCATACTTATCGAGCAAGAGGCCGAAGATGGCACCAGGAATAGTCGCAATGATGATCGAGCTCAGCAGATATTCTTTTCCGCGCAACTCCGCCTGCTGTTTACCCTGCACCCGCGCCAATAGCCAACGCATGAAGCCAGGCACCGCCATCAACAGATCTAACCAATCCTTCCAAAAATAGATGAGCAAGGCAAATAGGGTACCAACGTGCAAACCAACTGCAAATGTTAGCGAGTCGATCACTGGGTCGTTTTGCCAGCCGAACAACCAAGGTACCAAGATTAAATGTCCAGAGGAGGAGATCGGTAGGAACTCACCCAAACCCTGCACCACGCCCATCACCACCGGACGAACATAGCCTACCGCCACCAATATAAGACATCCAATCAGAGTAATAACACCAAAAACACCTAGTGTCATGCGCACCTTTGCAGCAGAGGTAGTTTCCGATGAAGTTGTGGTTTTTTGCATACGTTGGTTATTCTCTCGCTTTCTACTATATTTTACGCAAAATCCAAGCAATTATACCAGGGGTTCGTACCCGAAAAAAAACGGGCCAACCTCATTCTTAGCTTTGGAATGCAAGCATATGCTACGATTCCTATAGAAGCCTATGACCTGAGAGCTATTGCGCCGCCTGATATAATTATTACTAATAGGAAAAGTTCGACCCGAACTTACCGATTACGACGATCTCCGGGTCGATAGATATGTGAGTGATCACCAACTCACTACTCCATCCAAAACCGAGTGTGGTTCGTCGTAGTCGTAACTTCCGAAGAAAGGGGGTGAGACTATATGCGACGACAGAGGTCATTCCACACACAGCTTTTCGCATGGCTTCAACTACTCGTAGCAAAAGCTCGTGCAACATTAACCTCACAAAGTCCTGCACAAGGTCTTGTTGAATACGGCTTGATCTTAGTGCTGATTATGGTGGTGTGTGTTGGTATCCTCTCTATGGTCGGTGAGACGGTCAGTGAAGTATGGTATACGAAACTGATCAACGGCGTCCCTTGGTAATTGTCTGTTATTGTTCCCCTAATGCGGCGTCTTTAGACGCCGCATTATTATTTGCAAGGGAAGGGAGCCGTGGCGTTACACGGATGCTTCGTTCGGCGCGATAGGTGGCAAGGCCGGGCGGACCGTCGGCGACGCGCCGCACCTGCGAGCGCCGTGTAAGCTCCACATCGACCGCAGCCTCGGTGCGGCCACTGCTGTAATAGGCCGCTAGCTCAGCCGCCTCGCGTATGGTCTGTTCGGAGACCTCGCGACCCCCATTTTTGATCACCACATGAGCACCTGGAATGCCACGAGCATGCAGCCAAATGTCGTTTGGTGCGGCAATTTTGAAGGTGACTTGCTCGTTTTGGCCCGCGCTACGCCCCACGTAGATCGCGTATCCCTCGCGCGAGGTGAGCCGTAGCGGCGCCAACCGTCGCCCTTTGCGGAGTTTGCGCGCATCAGTTGGGGCTTTCAGGTAGCCCTGATCGGTCGCTTCGCGCGCGATCGCCTCGATCGCCTCAAAGCCCTCGGCAAGTTCCAGCAGAGCGAGCGTTTCATCGAGGCCTGCTAAACTAGCCTGCGTCGCGGCGAGCCGTTCGGGCACGCCCGCCAACGCGCCTTTGGCTTTGTCGTAGGCGTGAAAGCGATCTTGAGCGTTCTCGATGGGGGTGCGCGCCGGATTGAGGGTGATGGTGCGACCCTCTACCTCTAGGCTGGTCTGCCCACGCTTGATGCTGTGTAGGAAGCCGTAGATCATTTCGCCTTCCCAACGGAGTTGCTCAAGGTTCTGCGCGCGCTCAAGCTCTTCGCTCAACAGGCGACGCTGCCGATCCAGCCGTTCGCGAGTGTCGAGCAGTTGTGCACGTATGGTGCTTCGACGCTGCTCGTGACCGGAAAGTTGCTCGCGAGCGGTGTAGAATCGGTCGAGCACGGCGCTGATCGAGGTGCCCGCCGCGCTCGCACCCAGATGCGTGAGGAGGTAGGGCGCGAAGGTCGTGATCTCGCCATCGACCTCGACGACGCTGGGTTGCCAAGGCGCCTCCCACATCGCCCTCACTGCACTGGCGATGTCGTCCCACGGCAGGCCCTTGGAGAGCGCAATGTTCGCTTCGCCCGTGGCGCGGAAGGCGATCTCGCGGGCGGCCAAGGGCGAAAAACCCCGATAGGTGTTGACTATGGCACGCCAGAGCGGCTGGCCTTCGTGTTCCTCAAGCATCGAACGAATGCCTTCGGCGGTGGCGTAGTGCGGATCGCGTTTATCCTGCGCGGGCGGCAGTTCGTAGGCATCGTGCGGCAGAATGGGCCGTCGACTCATCGACGGGGGGATATGGCGCACACTCTCAAGGATAATATTATCGTCGCCAACGAGGACAATATTGGCACGACGCTCCATCGCTTCGATGATCAGTTCGCAAAGGAGGGTGTTATTGTCGTCAAGCGCGTCGTCATCGAACGGTTCCTCATCAAGCGCATCATTATCGGCGGAAAGTGCCGTGTTGCGCGCCATCGCACCTTTCGCTATACTAAAGAGCAACACTCGCTCGGTTGCTGGTTGCTCAATCGCTCTGATTCGCCCTCCAACGACGTATTTACGTAGCAGAAGGAGCAACGGCGTATCACGTTCGACACCCCGCGATGGCTTTGCGGCGGTAAGATGAACGCGCGTCCACTGTTGGTGAGCCGATAGCAGTAGATGATATCGTCGCCCTTGGGCATAGATCTCTAAAGCCACACTCTGTTGGCTTGGCAGGCGCACGCGTTGGATTCGCCCTCCGAGGATCGTTGAACGAAGTTCATCGGCAACGGCAGTGAGCGTTAAAGCATCAAAATACATACAGTTGACCTGACAGCGATTCAGGCGAAACGACTGGCAAATTATAGCACGCGAATAGGAAGCAGCATGACTGAAACAACTCTGAACCCCATCCTCGATGGCAAACCACCGCACCCGTTACTGGTTGTGCTGTCTGGCCCTTCTGGCGTCGGCAAAGATTCGATTCTCATGCGAATGCGCGAGGTTGGCTTTCCGTTTCACTTTGTTGTGACTGCTACAAGTCGCCCGATGCGTCCGAGCGAGCGCCAAGGCTATGACTATCACTTTGTGACCGAGCAACAGTTCCGCGACATGATCGCGAACGACGAGTTGTTGGAATGGGCCGAGGTGTACGGCCATTACAAAGGCATTCCAAAAAGCGAGGTTCGCGAGGCGATCAACAGCGGGCGCGACGTGATCTTGCGCATCGATGTGCAGGGCGCGGCGACGATCCGCAAGTTGGTGCCATCGGCGGTGTTTATTTTTATTGCGCCTGGGAATTTCGAGGAATTATCGAGCCGTCTGCGTTGGCGTCGCACGGAATCGCCCGATGAGATGCAGAAACGCTTGGATGTCGCTCGGCGGGAGATGGAGGCGATCTCGCAATTCGATTATGTTGTGTTGAACCGCGAAGATCGCTTGGACGATGCCGTTGGCCAGATTCGCGCCATCATCGTGGCCGAAAAACAACGGGTCTATCCGCGACGGATCAATCTATAGACGGCATATAACTTGCAAGAAATATGATAAGGATTGGTATATGAGCATTCAAGAGCAACTCCAAAACGATTTGAAGACAGCAATGCGCAGCGGCGAGCGCGAACGGGTTGGCGTCATTCGAATGGCGCTTGCCGCGATCAAAAATGCGCATATGTCGCTTGTGGAGGCCGAATACAACAAGGCGTTGGCGGCTGCGAAGGCGAACGATCCCACGGCGGAGCCGGAGATCACGATCGATCGCGATACACCTCTGAGCGATGCTGCGGTTTTGGATGTTCTCGCGAAAGAAGTGAAGAAGCGCTACGATGCCGCCGAGCTCTATCGCAAAGGGAATCGCGAGGATCTTGCGACAAAGGAAGAAGCCGAAGCGAAAGTGCTCGAAGCCTATCTACCGCGTCAACTCACCGCCGAGGAGTTGCGGCCTTTGCTCGAAGCAGCGATCCGAGAACAGGGTGCGACATCTATCGCTGCTATGGGTAAGGTGATGCCTGGGCTTATCCAACGCTTTAAGGGCCAAGCCGATGGCCGTTTGATCAGCCAACTTGTCCGCGAAATCTTGAGCCAGTAGTGTTTTAGAGAGGCCAAGCACAGTCACAACGTGGTATGGGCAACCATATCACGGTGCTTGGCGTATCTGATGTAGAAGCTTTACCCACTACCCGGTTTCATACTATTGAGGCGGAACGAGGCATGCGACGAAAATGGAGCATTCGCGCGATGCGCCGTGGGCGTGATACACGCCCCACACGCTCGCCAGCAGAACAAGAACGGCTTCAGCGCTATCAACTCATCGTGATGAGTGGGTTGCTTGCGCTGTTGGTTTGGGCTGCTATGGAGCTTCGACCGCCCACAACCCCCGGGCTTGAGGTGGGTAGCCCCAGCCCCCGAGATATCCGCGCTAACCGCACGCTTTCGTTCACCAGCACGGTGCAAACGCAGGAGCGGCGCTTCCGGGCCGAGAATGCGCCCGAGGTGATCGTCTATACGCGCGACCCAAACATCCCCATCCAGCAACGCGCCCAATTGCTCGATCTCCTGCAAACGATCGAGCAGATCCGCACAGACCCCTACCTCGATCAGGCGAGCGCGAGTGCCAAGCTCGCCTCGCTGCCCAACAGCACGATGGTGATCTCCGACGAGCTTGCCACCACGATTGTGCGATTGACGGACGAGCAGTGGCAGGAGGTGCGCCAGCAATCGCTGAATCTGTACGATATGGCGCAGAGCCGCTATAACTATACGTTGAACGCCGAGGCCATCAACGACTTACGCCAGCGCTCGCTCCCCTACTGGACTACAGAAGTATCCGGTGAGGATGCGCAGCGGTTGGTCTTCCTGTTCACCAGCTCGTTCCTCAAGCCGAACAGCGTGCTCGACGAGGAAAAAACGAATCACAACAAACAGGTGGCCCGCGATTCGGTGCAACCTGTGGTCGTGCAGATCCAGGAGGGCGAAAGTATCGTGCGCCAAGGTGAGATCGTCACGCCCGTGATCGAGGAGAAACTGCGCGCCTTGGGAGAGCTTGAACCGGTGAGAAGTTGGCAGAACTTCGCCAGCAAGGCCGGTATGGCGGCGGTGGCTGCGGCGCTGTTCGGCTACTATCTCTGGATCGCGCAGCGCGAGATCTGGATGTTCAGCCGCTCGCTCTGGGTTGTGATGGGTCTGTTCGCGCTGACGGTGCTGCTCGCGCGGGTGGTGCTGCCGCTGGGCGCAGAGTGGGCGTATGCCTTCCCGCTAGGGATGAGCGCAATGCTGTTGGCGGCGGTGTTCAACACACCGTTGGCGCTCGTGGCCACCATGCTGTTGAGCGTGTTGATCGCGTTTATGGGCGATAATCAACTCGGCTTGCAGATGGCGCTCCTGTTCGGCAGTATCTCCGGCGTGTTTGTGGTACGGCGGGGCGAGCGCACGCTGCATTTCCTCTCGGCGGGCGCGGTTATCGCGTTTGTGACGTGTGTCTGCCAGATCGTGTTTCGGGCGCCGCTGCTCGATGTCACATCGCTCGATCTGTACCAGCCGATCATTGTGAGCAGCATCCTGAACGGCATCTTATCGGCGATGCTAGCGTTGGGGCTGTACAATCTGGTCGGGCACTTGGCCGATGTGGTCACGCCGTTGCAGTTGATGGAGTTGGCGCACCCCGCCCAGCCCCTGCTGCGCAAATTGATCCGCGAGGCTCCTGGCACGTACTACCACAGCATCGCAGTGGGCAATCTGGCGGAGAGCGCCGCCGAGGCGATCGGCGCCGATGCGCTTTTGCTGCGTGTGGCGGCCTATTACCACGATATCGGCAAGACGATCCGGCCCTACTTCTACACCGATAATCAGAGCGATCGCGAGAATGTGCACAACGATTTGGACCCGCAAACCAGCGCCGAAATCATTTGCGAGCACGTGACCGAGGGCGAGAAGATGGCGAAGAACGCCCGTCTGCCCCGCCAGATCGTGGAGTTCATCCCCACCCATCACGGCACCAGCGTGATCAAGCACTTCTATCAACTGGCGTTGCAGCAGCAGGATAGCGTCAACATCGACAATTACCGCTACCCTGGGCCGAAGCCGCGCACTCGCGAGCAGGGCATCCTGATGCTGGCCGACTCGGTGGAGGCGACGGTGCGCTCGAAGGCGCAGAATGGCAAGATCATCTCGTCGCGCGATGAGCACGCCCATAGCAACGGGCATCGGCAGAATGGCATGCAGACGCTGGAGGAACTGGTAACGTCGATCATCGATGAGCGCCTCCACAGTGGCCAATTGGACGACTGCGACCTGAGAGTGAAGGATATCGCTCGCATCCGCCAGGCCTTTATTTCGACATTACAGGGGATCTACCATCCCCGCGTGGATTACACGCCGCAACTGGTCAAAACGTAGGTTTCGTTCATAGATGTGGTTCGTCCACAAAGTTAGGATATATGCTCGACGTAGATATTCAGATCGACGATCAGTTCGTCGATCAGGTTGATACATCGCTGATCGAACGGGCGATCGCTGCTGTGCTGGCAAACGAGGGTGTACAGGAGCCGGTCGAGGTGAGCGTGCTGATCACCACAAACGAAGCGCTGCACGCACTAAACCGCGATTATCGGGGCGTGGATGCGCCCACCGATGTGCTCTCGTTCGCCGATGAGGACGAGCCGCCTGTGCCTGGTGGCCCAAAGTTTGTGCGTCCGCCCGACGAGCCGCGCTACCTGGGAGATCTGGCGATCTCGTATGAGCGAGTGCTGAGCCAAGCCGCCGATTACGGCCACTCTCCCGCCCGCGAGTTGGCGTACCTGACTGCGCATGGCACGCTGCACCTGCTCGGCTACGATCACGAGCGTGGCCCCGCCGAGGCCGCCGATATGCGCGCCCGCGAGGAGGCCGCGATGGAGCAGTTGGGTCTACGTCGCTGATCAATAGGGATAGCATAGCATGACAGTGCCGCAGCTCGATACGCCCCCGAATGTTGAACAGCCCGATACCGAGCAGCCGAGCGCCGCGAAGCGCGCACCCACGCTTCTGCATGCCTTCAGCTACGCAGGCGAGGGCATTTGGTATCTGATCGGGACACAGCGCAACGCGAAAATTCACACAGCCATCGCGATCGGCGTCGTGCTGATGGGGGCATTGTTGCAGATCGATCGGCTCGAATGGGTGATGTTGGTACTGATCATCGCACTGGTGATCGCTGCCGAGGGCTTCAATACCGCGCTCGAAGCGCTGGTTGATCTCGCTTCGCCAACCTACCATCCGCTCGCAAAAGTCGCCAAGGATGTGGCTGCCGGGGCCGTGCTGCTCACAGCCATTGCAGCCGTGGTGATCGGCATGCTGATCTTCCTGCCGCGCTTGCTCACGTTGGCCCAACTCTGGTTGTGACCTTCTACGTTTCCGAGAGTACGTTTTCGTGAAAATCCTGATTTTAGCGCCTTATCCGCCGTTCCCACCTTACGGTGGCGGCGCAATGCGAATTTACCAGTTGGTACGAGGCCTCGCTGCCCGTCATACCGTCACCTGCCTTACGTTCGCACCCGATGACGCCGCCGAAGAGGCGCTTGAGCCGCTTCGAGCGTTCTGCCGCCTGTTGGTGGTGCGCGGCCCTGCACCTCGCCATATTTTGCAACGCGCTTGGACCACGGCGACCTCGCCGCTGCCCGATATGGCGTTGCGCAATCGCGACCTCAGCTACCGCACCATGCTGCGCCAAGTGCTGCGCGACCATCAATTCGATGTGGTGCAGGCCGAGAGCATCGAGATGGCGGGCTATTTGGATGTGGTGCGCGCCGAGTTTACCGGACGCCCCAAAGATCAACAGCCCAAGCGCATCCTCGATCAGTTCAACGCCGAGTTTTTGCTGCAACGGCGCGCCTTCCTCACTGACGTGCGGCGGCCCCGTCGCTGGCATGCGGCGGCCTATTCGCTGGCGCAATGGTGGAAGTTGGCCCGCTACGAGCGCGCAGTGATGCGACGCTGCGATGCGGTGGTGGCGGTTTCGCACGAGGATCAGAGTATCCTTGCACGCATGGCGCCCCAAACGCCGATCGCAGTGGTGCCAAACGGCGTCGATACCGCACACTTCAGCACGACCGCCATCACGCACGATCGGGCTGGCCCGTTTGCGCTGCACAGCCCCACGCTCGTGTTCAGCGGTACGCTCGACTTCCGCCCAAACATCGACGCCGTCTCGTGGTTCGCCCAGGCGGTGTTGCCGCTGATCCGCGCTCGTCGCCCCGAAACGCGCCTGTTGGTGGTGGGACGACGGCCTGCCCCCGCGTTGCAGGCTCTCGCGCAGGCGGGTGTGCTCTCGCTCACGGGCGAAGTGCCAGACGCGCGACCGTACCTGGCTGGCGCGACAGTGTACATCGTGCCGATGCGGATCGGCGGCGGCGTGCGCCTCAAGTTGCTAGAAGCGCTCTCGCTCGAAGCGCCCGTCGTCAGCACGCACATGGGGGCTGAGGGCGTGGTGGGGTTGCGCGACGGCGAACACTGTCTGCTCGCCGATGAGCCAAGCGCTATGGCCGATGCCGTGCTGCAACTGATCGACAATCCCGAACGGGCGCGCGCACTCGGCAGCGCAGGGCGCAAACTGGTGCGCGAGCAGTTCGATTGGAAAGTGATCATTCCTCGTCTGGAAGCGCTGTATCACCAACTTGGGTTGCAGTAGCCGTGAGGCTACAGAGCGATCGGGAAGGTGGTATACTGAATTTGTTTTGTGATGCATCGGTTGCGCGTGCAATAGCGAGTATCCAAAACCTAGCGCATCCCAAAGCCGTAACAATTAGTGACAATAAAGGAGACTGGCGTGGGAGAAAACGAGCGTCAGCAACGCCTGCTCGAGCGTATACAAGAAGATGAACGCCTGCGAGGCGACTTAGAGGATAATGCGGCGATTGCGCTGCTGAAGTGGGCGAGCCAATGTGTCGCAACTGCAGCCGCCGACCCCAACCGCCCCGATGAGGAGGTTGAGGCGGAGGTGCAGGCGATCCGTTCGGCAGCGCGCCAAGCCGCACGCAGCGGCGAAAGCGAACCGCAGCGCGTGGTGGCCCTAGCAGCCGAGGCATTGGCGAAGGCGACGGGTGGCGCGACCTCGGCAAGCAGCACAACGCCTGCGCCGACAGCACCTGCGCCCGCTCCAGCTCCCGCAGCGCCCGCAACTCCAGGCAAAATCACGCTTACATCGCCCGATCAGCCGGACACGCCGGCGCGCGTGATCACCCAAACGGTGATCAAGCCCGATACGAGCCCATCCCTGGTTGCCGCCGCTCCCGAGTCGGTTGCTGCGCCTGAGCCTGAGCCTGCTGCTCCTGAGCCTGTCACTACGTCCGAAGCTGTTGCTACTCCTTCCTCGCAACGGAAACCTGTTTCGTTCTGGCGGCGGTGGAGTCCGTTTAGCCGAATTACCAATCGTTTTCGAAGGGATCGTTCATGACGCGCCGATCAGCCAAGAACAAACGCGGGCAAATTTCGTTTGGCCGTGTTCTTTTTCTGCTTGCCCTGTTATTGCTGGTCTACCTCTACGACTCCGGCGTGATTCATCGTTGGCTCGGTGTCCAGCAGAGCACAACATCAGCGCCAGCGCCTACTGCATCGAGCGTGTCGTCGATGCCGACGGCTGCGCCGAGCCGCAACGATACCGGCAGTTACCAGGCGTTCTTCAACACCCCGGCACTGGTCTACCCCGATGTAGCGCGGCAGCGCGTGTTGCCGCCCATGGTGAAGGCGATCATCGACGATATCGACGCGGCGCAAACGAGCGTTGATGTTGCGACATTCGACTTCGATTTGGTCGACGTGGTGGATGCCCTGATCGGGGCGCATCAGCGCGGCGTGCAGGTGCGCGTGGTGCTCGATGACGAGAACCTGGAAACACCGGAAGTAGCGCGCCAAATGGGTCGGCTAGAGGAAGTGGGCATTCAAGTTCGCTTCGAGAGTCAAGACCCGTTTATGCACAGTAAGTTCATCGTCATCGACAATAAACTTACTTGGACTGGCTCGTGGAATATCACCATCAACGATACGTATCGCAACAACAACAATATGGTGCGCTTCAACAACGAGCAGATCGCAGCAAACTACAGCCGCGAGTTCCAGCAGTTGTTCTCGGGCAAATTCGGCGTCGCCAAAACCAGCGGCACACCTTATCCACGAGTGCAGATCGGCAATGTTCCCGTCGAGGTGTATTTCTCGCCCACCGATGGTGTTGCACAGAAAGTGCTCAAACGGCTCAACGAAGCGAAGAGCAGCATCCACTTTATGACATTTTCATTTACATCGGACCCGATCGCTGATGTGATGATCGAAAAGCACAAGCAGGGATTAGAGGTACGGGGGGTTTTTGATCGCCAAAGCTCGAATGGCACTGGTGCGGAGTATCAACGCTTAGTCGATAACGGTATTGACGTACTTATCGACGGAAATTGCTACATTCTCCACCATAAAGTCATTATTATCGATAAACGTATTGTTATCACCGGTTCTTATAACTTTACGAACAATGCCGAGCGCAACAACGATGAAAATATCGTCATTATTGAAGACCAGGCGCTTGCGCAGGCGTACCTCGAAGAATTTGACCGAGTATACGCACATGCACAAGCGCCCTCCCGCTGTCGCTAGCATCGGCTCAAAATGACGAGCTGACTGAATAAGCCTGCGAGAGGAAGATACCGGAACGCCTTGGTTTGCCGATACCTCTGGTTTACTTCATGTTTCGTTAATAAACCGTGAGAATACTAAAAATTACGAGGTCTTCTTGCGACTGCGGACCTTGCCTTTTTCCTTCGCTTCTGAGGAAGAAGCATCCGGGGCTTCGGCGCTGATGCGGAATCGCAGAATCGAGCCTTGGGTCCGCTTAAAGTCGATCACCAGGTTGCGGCGTCGTGCTGCAGCCTTTAATCGGTTTCGAACGGTCAAGCGCTTTTCGCCTTCGTTCAGTTCGGCTTCACCGTAATCGCCTACCGAATAATCGCTCAAGAACATATCATATTCTTCTTCGATCAGTTTTCGAAGTCCCTTACCGCGATTCTCGATGGAACGGACTTCTTCCGATGTCAGTTTACGAACTATTGGCATTGTTTTGCTCCCATGTGTTAATGCTTCGACCAAGCATACAATATATACTAACGTAACTTGCAACATTTTGCAAGAATTTCTTCGCGTATTTGATTACAGACGATCTCAGTTAGCTACAGGCACTCCTCAAAAACTCAGGCGTGCTCTACGCTCGATATAGTATCAAGCAGGACGCCGCTTAGTAGTACTTCTGGGTCCCCGAGTACTTTTATTTTCCCTATCGATAGTAAACAACAGATATCGACCTATTGACGGCTATCGTATCTCAGGCGATGCTTGTATAGCATCTAGCCTACATCGGATAGCTTAAATCATTCATTACCATTTTAGAGACAACAATAACTATAGCCCCAGAGCATTACTTCACTCTGGAGTAGTATTACGTCTTGGTAATCGTTTACTCAATCGCGGCTACAGAAAACACACCTGTTGAGTGCTTACTAGTGATCAGTCAGATCATTCTCGCCGCGAATGAAGTAGGTAATCGTTTACGTCTACAACATCCGCCGTTTTTCAATCTTGAAGTGTAAGGGTTCGAGTGAGAGGCGACGTGTTTGCGTATCTCTCGATTCGGCAGCCACGCGATCGCCCATCCTCTTGTCCTATTATACCTATAATAAACCAGTTATCAATCTTAAGCAATTATTCTACGCCGCTCGACCCATCATTTTCGTTTGACAATCGTATCTTCCAAACCGCACATTAAAGCGTTTTCATATTTCCTGCCGTCAATACAATTGTGGCTGAGTGTATCATTGACAATAGCAGATTTGACATGTACAATCGCCCAAACTGCCCGATCAACCCTTTCTTTGTCGGCCGTTTCTGTTACTAAAGGACTAAACATGTCTGAGATCATCGATCTTTTCTTGCACATCGACAAACATCTGGCTCCTCTCCTTGATACCTATGGCGCTTGGGTTTACCTCATCCTCTTTCTAATCATCTTCTGCGAAACAGGCTTGGTCGTCACCCCTTTTCTCCCTGGAGATTCACTGCTCTTCGCCGCTGGTGCGCTTGCCGCTACCACGGGCACCCTTAACCCAGTGATCCTCTTTGTTTTGCTGTCGATCGCGGCTATCCTCGGCGATACCGTAAACTATACGATCGGGCATTACTTCGGCATGAAACTCTTCGACTGGAAGCTCCCTTTCCTCAAGAAGGAGCATCTCGATCGTACCCACACTTTTTATGAAAAGTATGGTGGCAAAACCATTATTATGGCCCGCTTTGTGCCGATCGTTCGAACATTCGCGCCGTTTGTCGCAGGCATTGGCCGCATGACCTATTCCTACTTCCTCTCCTACAATGTGATCGGCGGTTTAATTTGGATTGCCCTATTCGTTTTTGGCGGGTATTATATTGGCAACATCCCGATTATCAAAGATAATTTCTCGATCGTGACAGTGCTGATTATTCTCATCTCGGTGCTGCCGATCGCATATGAGATGATTCGCAATCGCTTGGAAACCTCGAAAAGCCAAGCTTAAGCCAAATGTCGTTGGCAGGCATAGATTGGCTGGCGTTTTCCCCGCAGCAGAATTCATCAGCCAATCGTCGCCCCTTGTATAGGCCGAGAGGAAGCCAATGAACCTTCAACAAGTGATTACACAACTGCGCACTGATCCGCCGACAAAAGCCAAGGATATGCGTGAGCTCCTCGATGAGGCGATGACGCTCCCGTTGCTCGCACCGATCCGACTGTTTTGGGAGAATTTTCAATCGATGCGCCCTTGGTGGCCCGTGCTCATTCCTTTGCTGTTGTGGGTCAGTTGGCGAAGTTACCGCGCCGAACGCAAGCGAATCACAGGACGCTAATCCTGCTACGCAACCACATCATTCATTCACATTCCAGCAAGCAGCAGACACATGCAACATCTCTATAACCTCCGCTTTGTTACGCCACGTTCGCATACCGAGCTGGAGGCCGAAATCCAAACGCTCGCACCAGAGGCAACCCTCAGCACCCAAGCCCACAACCATGCGGCGCATCGTTTGGTGCGGGCCGAACGTATCCCTGCCGATATGGCGCTGCTCCTGCGGCACGAACTTCGAGCCTTGGGCGGTGATGCGCTGATTAACCCTGAACATCAAGTGCACCACCACGACCTCCCCACCGACATCCTGTTGATCGGCACACACTACCAATTGAGCGAACTGGTCCGTTGCCTACGGCAAATGTCGTTCTCCGCCCTCCAAAGCTTCGTCGATGAGCTAGCCGAACTGCTCCAGATCGATACAAGAACGGAACATGGCGTCTTGCAGATCGGCGATCACCAGTTTGCGTGGGGCACGCGCACCTACGTGATGGCGATCATCAACGTGACGCCCGATTCGTTCAGCGCCGATGGACTGCTGCAGCCGGACGTGGACATCGCAGCCGCCGCGCTTGCGCAGGCTCAACGCGCCGCCGACGAAGGCGCAGATATCATCGATGTAGGTGGCGAATCGACTCGCCCCGGCGCACAACCGCTCGATAGCGCATCCGAGCTTGCGCGCGTCATCCCGGCCATCTCCGCGATCCGCGGCGCGCTCGATCTGCCGATCTCGATTGACACCTATCATGCCGATGTCGCCGAAGCCGCGCTCGATGCGGGCGCTCAGATCATCAACGATATCTGGGGTTTGCGCACGCCGGACGGCGGGTGGAACGAGCCTCTGGCCAAGCTCGCCGCCGAGCGCGATGTGCCGATCATCCTGATGCACAACCGCAGCGGCGTCGCCATCAAAACCGAATTGGGCAGCCACTACGGGCCAGGCAACTACCGCGATCTGATCGGCGAGGTGATCGCCGAGCTGCGCCAATCGGTCGATTTTGCGCTCTCGCAGGGCATCCGCCGCGAGAACATCATCATCGATCCCGGCCTGGGATTCGGCAAAAGCCCCACCCAAAACCTGCTGCTGATGCGCCGCCTGAACGAACTATGCAGCCTCGGCCTGCCGATGCTGGTCGGCGCATCGCGCAAATCGTTCATCGGCATGACGCTGAACCTACCACCATCGCAGCGCGACGAGGGCACCGCCGCCGTCACAGCGCTCGCGATCCAAGCTGGAGCCGATATCGTGCGCGTGCACAACGTCCAAATGAACGTTCGAGCCGCCCGTATCAGCGATGCGATCATGCGCGGACCGTTTGCAAAAGTTGCCCCCACCTGATAAAATTGCTTGCTTGGAGCTAGCGGGCAATGCCCTTAGCACAATGGCGAAGGTATTTGCAGCTCAAAGGAGCAACTAACCCCATGTCTGACAACTATACACTCGATCTCGAGCAGCGCACCGTGATCGGCAAGAAGGTGTCGAGCCTGCGCCGCGCTGGTATTCTGCCAGCTACCGTCTACGGTAAGGGCGTCGCCCCGATCAGCGTGCAGCTGAACGCACGCGCCTTCAACGAGGTGCTGCGCAAGGCAGGCCGCACTTCGCTGATCTCGCTCAACATCGCTGGCCAGAAGCCGATCTCGGCGTTCATCCACGTGTTGCAGCGGCACCCGGTCACCCGCGACATCCTGCATGTCGACTTCCGCGCCGTCAACCTGACCGAGGAGTTGACCGTCGAAGTCCCCGTGCACGTCGTTGGCGAATCGCCGCTGGTCAAGCGTGGCGATGCGCTGGTGAATATTGTGCTGAACACGCTGCAGGTGCGGGCACTCCCCGCCAACCTGCCTCACAGCATCGAGGTCGATGTGAGCGGTTTAGATGAGTTCGACAAGAGCATCTACGTGCGCGACGTCGTTCCTTCCGGCTCGTGGACGATCGAGACCGACGGCGATGAACTGTTGATCAACCTCACCTCTGCCACCGTTGAGGAGGCTGCGGAGGAGGAGGCCGACACGAGCGCTGAGCCTGAGTTGGTACGCGAGAAGCGCGAGGAAGACGAAGAATAACGTCGATCTTCAGCTTGACAGCGCCCCCGTCTTCGACGGGGGCGTTTTTTGTGGGCAATTCCACGAAAACTCGGTATACTGTTGTAGCACACATTTGCGGAAATGGCAGGAGACGCTATGCGCAAGACGATCACTTTGTATCGGCCCACCGGCCCCGAGGAGCTAGCATTGGTGCGCCGGAGCGGATTCCGTCGCTGGCCGCCCCGCCTGCCCGAGCAACCGATCTTCTACCCCGTCATCAACGAGCAGTACGCGATTCAGTGCGTAGGAGCCGCCCATCACACCGAGTGGTCGGAGCCCGCCGAGGATCTTGAGGTGTTGAACGACCACATCGTGAAGCAGATTGAAGTCATCGGAGAATATCGCTAGCATCACATGGAAAGACGTGATGAAAACGTACTACCAGATTGATGGCCCACAAACCTCGCTGATCGTGACCGATCTCGACCCCGTCTATCAACAGGCCGTCCGCGACCTGGGGTACACCGAATTCCCCGCAGGTTTCGGACGCACCTACCCATCGGACACGCCGCACCTCGCGCAGATCTACGAACACTTCGCCCGTTCAGTCGAGCCGATGCTACAACAAACGGCGGGTCTGCGCGCCGTGCCCTGGGAACAGGCGTTGCACACTTTCCTGCAACGCATCGAAGGGCTGTCCCTCAACTGGTGGCTAGCGGGCAGCGCCGCGCTCGCCGTGCGAGGCATCGCCGTACAACCGCGCGACTTCGACCTAATTGTCGATCAGCACACCGCCCTCGTGCTCGGCGAACACTTGCGCGACATCCTCGTCGAGCCCGTGCACCCCGTCGAAGGCTGGTTCTGCGCCTGGTGGGGCCGCGCCTTCCAGCACGCGCGCTTCGAATGGGTCGGCGACGTGTACGCCTTCATCGACGAGCCAGAACCGAGCGACTTTGGACCGTACGCCGCACAACACCTCGAAACGCTCGAATGGCGCGGCTACCCGATCCGCGTACCGCCGCTGGAGCTCCAGCACCGTGTCAGCATCCGCCGTGGCCTCCACGAGCGCGCCGCACTCATTCAACAGCATATCGAACAACAGAAGCACAAAGGTACAGAATGAACCTCGAAACCTACCAAACCCTCGCTATGCGCACCAAACCGCACCCCGATCCCGATTGCGACTACCTCGAACTCGCCCAGATCGGCATGGTCGGAGAGCTTGGCGAACTCGCCGAACTGCTCAAAAAAGCGCGCTACCATCACAAACCGATCGCGCCCGACGATCTGCTCAAAGAATGCGGCGATCTGATGTGGTACCTGGCCGTCTACGCCGACACCCACGCGCTCTCGCTGGGCCAATTCGCCGACGCCGCCACACAACCCACCAACCTCACCCCGATCGCCAGCGCGCTCGCCATTGCCAACATCCTACCCCAACCCAACCAGCAAGGCATCGCCGACATCCTGCGACATCTCGCCACTATCCTTCACAGCCACGGATTCACCGTTGCGCAAGCCGCCGAACTCAACATCGCCAAACTCCGTCGCCGCTACCCGGCGGGCTTCGAACTCACAGCAGCACAGAGCCACGATGGCCAATAGAGAGGAGCGTATGGTTATCCTACAACCGATGCTTGAGCACGACTTCCAAACCTACTACGAAGACGCGATCGCCAGATATGCAGCCGAACACGTGCGTAGCGGCAACTGGTCGCCCGAGGAATCGCTGGAGCGCTCGCGCCAAGAATACGAGAAACTCCTTCCGCAAGGCACCGCCACGCCCAATCAATACCTGTACTCCGTCATTGATCCTGCCACAAACACCAATGTCGGCATGATCTGGTACGCCATCAGAGAAAAGAACGCACAGCGCATCGCCTTTATCTACGAGATCTCTATCAAACCCGAGTATCAACGCCGAGGCTACGGCCAACAAACTATGCAAACACTCGAAACGCTCGTGCGCAACCACGGCGTCACCACCATCCAACTCCACGTCTTCGGCCACAACCACGCCGCCCGCGCCCTCTACGAAAAACTCGGCTATCAACCCACCAACATCGCCATGAGCAAAACGCTCGACCCCTAGTGCAACAACGCGCCAAAGGTCGAGCCTCCACAACCAACAACCGCATATTGTTTGGAAAAAGAGAACTGGGGAGCGTGTACAGCCTGGCAGCCCCATGCCTCCGCTTACGAGCGCAGGCGTACGCCATATGGCAGGAAGGGGCGATGCTCAAGCGGTTGCGTATGGCAGCACAACGCCATGCGCAGCCACCACAGCGTCATCACAGCGCTAGCCCAACGCATCGAGCGCCCGCTGCGCCTCGGCCAACTCGCCCTGCATCCCCAAGCGCTCAAACAGATCGACAGCCAAACCCAACTCGCTGCGGGCCAACGCCACATCGCCCTGCAAGCGCGCCAACCGCGCCGTCAACACATGCAACTCGCCCAAACGCCGCCGATCCCGCAACTCCTCGGCCACCGGACGACACGCCGCCAACGTCTGCGCGGCCTGCTCCAGATTGCCCTGCTCCATCTCGATCGCGGCCAACTTCAAGCTATTGCCGATCACCGAGCGCTGATCGCCGCAGCGCACCGCGTCCTCCAACGACTCGCGGTACAACGCCTGCGCGCCCTCCAGATCGCCTCGCTGATACACACACGCCGCCAACCACCGCCGATTGATCACCGACTTCTGCCCGCCCAAGCGCTCCGAAAGCTCCAACAGATCGCGCCAGATCCGCTCAGCCGTCGGCCAATCCTTACGGGCGCGAGCGTAGAGCGCCAACGCGTGCTGAATCTCGAACACCGTATCATCGGGCAGATCGGGCGTCTCGGCCAACTCCAGCAACTGCTCGCGGTAATGCGCCGCCTCATCCAACGCGCCCTGCTTACTGCGGATCTCGATATGATGCGCCAGCGCCAACGCCTCGTTGCAGCGGTCGCCGATCTTGCGGGCGGCATCGGCTCGGATCAGATTGATCGACAAGCGATCATCCCACAGACCGCGCACATTGTAGTAATACCGCACGCCCTCGATCAGCCGGATCGTCTCGGTGTAGCGGCCCTGCTCGTAACACCACTCGATCGCCGCGTGCATCGTCTCGTGCTCGGGGTCGAGCAGCGCCAACTGCTTCAGATCATCCCAGCGGAAGCCGACCCGATCCGCCAGGTCGCCGTACCAGTGCAGCCAGCGCTCCCGCATCGCCAAGGCGCGCTCGCTCCGCTCGTCGAACTTGCTGCGCCCGAACGCCCGCACCAACGGGTGCAGCGCATACCGAGGGAAACTCTGCAAATTGACGTGCTGCACATCGACCAGCGCCAAATCGGCCAACAGATCCACGGCCTGCTCGAAATCCGCCTCCGGCGCGCCCACCGTCGCCGCCAACGCCTCGTGGCTAGCACTCGACAAGAACATCGTCAGCGCCATCAGCGTCTCCTGCGCTACCACATCCAGCATCGCCCACGACCGCTCGAACAGATCCGTGAACAACTCGCCCTGCGCCGTCTCAAGCTCGTGGATGATCTGCGCCAGCGGTCGGCGCTCGAACTTCAACATACCGATCGCCAACTCAATCGCCTTGGGATTACCGCCAGTCACCGCGATCAGCGGATCGAGCTGCGAAATATCCTCAACCAACCGCTCGATCTTCAGCGCCCGTAGACGCTCGGCGATCAACTGGCGCGCCTCCTCGGGGCGCATCCCAGCCAGATCGATCGGCCAACTGCTGCGCAACTCCCGCCGATACGTGCGCGTGGTGATGATCGCCTTGCTCGGCTCCGGCAAGCGCAACAGCCAATGCAACAGCGCATCGTCCGTGATCGTCTCGAAGTTGTCGATAACGACCAGCACCATCTGGCGCCGCAGCAACTGCTCCACTTCGTGCAACTTCTCGGCGAAGGACAACTGCGCCAAGCCAGGGAAGTCGAGCGTGCGCACAATCTCGTTCAGCACCACGCTCAAGTTCGTTGTGCCAGGCCGATCCTTATCGCTCAGCCACACCACCGCATCGACCTGCGGCAGATCGGGATCGCGCTTCAAGCAGCGCTCGGCCACCTCGCGGGCCAGGCTCGTCTTGCCCATGCCACCCAAGCTCGCCACCAGCACCACCGCCGAGCGCTGGCGCAACCCATCGAGCACGGCATCGAACACCTGCAGGCGCATCACGAACTGGTTGTAGGTGGGCGCAGGGAGATTGTGGTAGGCCCGCTCCGGACGGGCGCGGCCCTCAGGATTCGGGTACAACTCCTCGATCAACTGCTCGGCAGCGGGGAAATGCGCGCTCTGCAAGAAGCGCTGCAGCCACTCGCGGTTCATATGGCCGCGCCGCACGCACGCCTCGGCCAACAACTGCACGCTGCGCGTCTCCGGCGGCACATAGCCCGTCTTGTAGCGCTGAATCGTGTGCGCCGCCACGCCGATCTGCGACCCAAGCTCATCTTCGACGATCGGCGCAGTCTTGCCCTCGACATTCACAATGCTGCTGATGCCAGCCCGCAGCAAGCGACCAAAACGCTCATTTCGCGCCGCCATACCGAACCTCCCAAAACCAAGCCCACGAGCAAACGTAACCCGAAGAGAACCAGCGAACCAACCCGTTCCGAAATTTCAGCACGGCCCCTGCCGAAACTTCAGCACAATCCCGCGAAAACTTCCGAAACGCTTCGTGATGAACTAGAGGCAACAGGATCGGCTTGAAGCAAAGGGAACGGCCATGGGGGCACAACCGCACGCAACACGCAAATACGATCAGCTGAGCCTACACATCCAGCGCGCCCAAGCGCCCAATCAACCATACCAGGTGCGTTGCGTCTCGCGAGGCCAACCCACCGTCTACGGCCCGCTCGGCGACAGCACCATCACCATTGCCGATATTCAAGCCCTTCAGCGCCGCTACGAGCGCCAACAGCACCTCGCGCGCGAGCTTGCCAGTGCTGGCATGCCCACGCCCCCACCCGACGAGCAGCCGCTGCTCGCGATTGGCCGCCACGTCGCCGAACTGCTTCCCACCGATGTGCGCCAAACCCTGATTATCGCCCTTCAGCGCGCCCGACGCAAGCGCCACGGCCTGCGCGTCGTGCTGGAGATCGCCGCCGATGCACCAGCGCTGCTCGGCATCCCCTGGGAACTTCTGGCCCTGCCGCTGGACTGGGCCAACGAGGCCGAGAGCTTCGTCTTTCTCACCGCCGATACCACCTTGGTGCGGCAGATCCACGGCCTCGGACACTTTGCGCCGCTTGAGCTTGCTCGTCCGCTACAGCTGCAAGCCTTCGCAGCCACTCCACGCGATGCGCAACCGATCGACCTACAGGCCACGCAAGCCGCCATCCCCAGCAATCGCACAGCCGCGCAGTGGTACGCTGGCCCCAACACCCTCGAAGCGCTTCAGGAACGGCTGCGCAGCACCAATCCGCAGATCGTTCACCTGCTGTGTCACGGCGAACAGTGCGACACGGGCATGGGTCTGCCGCGCTACGACCTGCTGCTCACCCATGCCGACGGGAACACGCAGCGCGTCACCGCCATCGATCTGGCACGGGTGCTGAGCTTAGCGCCCGCGCTCCAAGTGGTGCTGCTGCAATCGTGCTACAGCGGCGCAGTCGCCGTGAGCGGTGCAGCGCAGCAACAAGCCGTGGCGAGCATCGCGCTCGCGCTGATCCGCGCTGGCGTGCCGCTGGTGATCGCGATGCAGGGCGAGGTGGCGCAGAGTAGTGCCGAAGCGTTTGTGCGGGCCTGCTATGCCACGCTCGCGCAGGGTGGATGCGTGGGTCAGGCGGTGGCGGCTGGACGCATTGCTATGCGCTCCGCTGGCGGTATCGCCGATTGGAGCCTGCCGGTGATCTACCAAGGCAACCAACCGCAGGAACAGATGGGTTGGTTGGCGCGCCTCAGCAGTAGCTTCGGCCAATGGTGGCAACCTGCACCGTTACAAACCGCAATGCGGGTATCGTCGCGATGAGAGGTAGGGGCGCTGGCGTTGAGGCCGTTCATAGCCCATCGACCGACAATGTTGCGCTGAAGACGCCATGCGCGGCACGCAGCGACGGGAGACGAGGCTGAGACGGCTTTCTTTTTCCCAAAAACCAGCTACATAACAAAATCGTCGTCGTCGCTCAGTTCGCGGCATTCGAGCGTCAATTCGCCCAAATTCGCCAATGGCAGGCCGCTGAACTGCGCGATGCCCTGCTCGTTGGTGGTAGCGGTCTGCTCGTAGCCCGGCGCCGTCAATCGCACGAGCCACTGCTGATTCCCTTCGGCCTCGCGGATCGCGACGTGCAGCTCGGCAAAATCACCCTGTGGGCGCAGCACCACCGACACCAATGGCTTGCCTGTCACCTCGGGCAGTTCGCTAACGAACAGCGATGTGCCGCTGAGCGTGGCGGTGGCCGTATTCAGCGTTGGCACGCGCAAAGCGAGTTGGAAGCGCCGCAGCACACCACCGAGCACATGCAACACCACGTTCTCGCTGCTGCGAGCGGGCGCGAAGAAGGTTGGCATCGCCGGACGCACGGCGGGGAGCGGCTCACTCGGATCGCTCAGCAGCGCGAAGTCGTCGGCCAAACCCGCGTAGAAGGTGGCGCACTCCACGCAGCCATCGAGATGTTGCAGCAATTCCGCGAATATCGGGTCATTATCGACATCCGCCCCACCCATCTCAGCTTCCACGAGCGCGGGCAGCCGATCGCGGGCTTCCTCACAGGAAAGCGCATCGCTGGGCTGTAACGCCTCACGAAGCCGCAGAACAGGCGCTTTATCAGAAGCTGAGTGGTTCATCGGTTGCTCCTTGTGCGTGCTGTGCCAACACCGTTGGCGGAGGCGTCTCACCCGATAACAGTTCTAACTGCTGCATAAAGTGTGTGCTGTTGCGTAGCCGTTGAAGAGCGCGGCTTTTGGCCAAGCGGGTGCGGTGCAGTGGCAGATCCAAGTCACGCGCCACATCGCGGGGCACATCTCCAAGCATCACAATCCGCACCAGCACCATTCGTTCGATCGGGTTGAGTTGCTGCTGGTCCAGCAACGTCACGATAGCTTCACCCAACACCTGCTGCTCAATATCGTCCGCCACATCCACGGGAGCGGCAGGCTCACTTGTATCGTCCTCGTCGAACTGGAGCGGTTCCTCACTGCGTTGGCGCTCTTTGTACGAGGTACGCACGGTTCGGAAGATTCGCAACATCCACGAGATAATGCTCTGCGGTGAGCGCAACGTGCCGAGCTTTTCGATCACGCGGGTGACCGTCTCTTGAGCGAGTACTTCGGCATCGGCCTCCTGCCACCCTTCGCGGAGCGCCATACGAAAGCATGCGAACCAAAGCTCTTGGGCGGCGAGGTCGTGCCGTTGCTGTAGCCCTTGGTAGAGCCGCACGCCGTAGGCACGTGTCAACGCGAGCCGGATTTGCGCTTCTGTGGGAACACTATCGGTCAGTTCGAGCAGTTCGGCGGCGGCTTGCGCAAGAAAATTGGCTTCATCGGTCACAAGCTTCCAATCATTGCGTTTGGAGAGTTGCCGCCATACGTTGTGCAGATCATCCGTCATTGGCTGTGTCACACCATTTTCCGTTCTCTCGCCCGCACCGCACAACATGACTCAACCGAATATGCGATTCGTCGAGATCATATCACAAAGCGCACTGGAACGCTACCCAGATCAGGTTTTTTTATTTTCTGCTAATCGCAATATGGTATACTCCAACATACAATTCTTCAATCTGAATGTCAATGAACACTGGACGTTCGCATCAAGCGATCGCACTTTGTCATTTTCTCTTGCTCGCTCAAACGCAGCATATGTGATGGAGAAGATCGAACGTGACGTTGTTTAACCGTAGCAAATCGGCACCCAGCAAAGCACAGGTGCGGCAGGGCATCGCGCTCTTCGTGGGCGATACGATCGCCTTTCTGGTGTTCGCCGCTATCGGGCGCGCGAGCCACAACGAGCCAGCAGGGCTGACCGCCTTCCTGCAAGTGGCCGAGACGGCTGCGCCGTTCGCGCTCGGCTGGTTTGCGGTGGCGAGGTTCGCCGGCACCTATCGCGCTGATGTGGCGCTCCGCCCACGCGTGATGCTCGAACGCACGGCGTTGGGGTGGCTGCTCGGCTGGCCGATCGGCCTGTTGCTCCGTGCGCTCATCCGACAAACGACCATTCCCTTCTCGTTCGCGGTGGTCACACTGGTGACAACTATGGCGATCCTGTTGGCGTGGCGCGGTTTATTTGCCTGGATTCAGCGGCGTCGTTAACTACACGATACTGTTTTGGCCTCACGAGACATGCCAAAACAGCGATGGATCAAGAAAGCAGGGTTATGCCCACACCTCACGATCAGCTCAGCGAATCGGCGGGTTACACTATCGCTGGCGAGGATATCTTCCGCGACCTCAGCGATGAGCAGCGCGCCCAGATCGAACGCCATATCACCTACACGACCTATCCAGCGGGGCATATTTTCTATGCGCCCGAGGATTACGGTGATCGTTTGTTGATCCTACGGCGGGGCCGTGTGCGCATCTACAAACTATCGCCCGAGGGCCGCACGCTCACGCTGCTGGTGCTGCATCCAAACGCCATCTTCGGCGAAATGATGTTGGTGGAGGAATGGGTGCAGGATAGTTTCGCCGAGGCGATGAGCGAATGTGAGGTTGGCGCGCTTGGTCGCACCGATCTGCGCCATGTGCTGGCGACTTATCCACCCGTAGCCTTGCGCTTTATGGAGGTGATGAGCCAGCGCTTGCGTGCGCTCGAACGCAAACTGGCCGATGTTGCCTTCAAGAGCGTGCCACAGCGATTGGCCACAGTGCTGCTGAACTTGGCCGCGCTGGAGCCAGATCGCCCAGCCCAGTCGCTTCCGCCCACAGTTGTCCGCTACACGCATCAGCAACTGGCCGAAATGATCGGCTCGTACCGCGAGACGGTCACCAAAGCGATCGGCGAATTTCGCGAGGCGGGGCTGATTCGCGTCGAGGAAGATGCGATTCATCTCACAGATTTGGAAAAGCTGCAGGATCTCGCAAGTCGCTAATCGGGAAAAAGAGACACAAACAGGCCGCGCTAGAAGTTCTAGCGCGGCCTGTTTGTGTAAGGCTACTGGTTAGCCAAACGAGCCTCGGTTAGCGGACAGTGCCACGGCGAACCAGGTTGACGATCGCTAGCAGAATAACGGCGCCAAGGAAGGAGACCAACAGCGACATCAGGTTGAAGTTGCTATCGTTGATGGTGCTACCGCCAAACAGGAATCCGCCAATCATCGCGCCGATAATGCCAACAACGATATTGAGGAATGCACCCTGCTGGCCGTCGGTGCGCATCACAATACTTGCCAACCAACCAACCAACGCGCCGAACAACAACCATAGAATAAGATTAATCATGTGAGTTCCCCTTTCAGTATCACGCCGCATCCTTCTGTGTGCGGCCTAGTGATCGATTACGATTTCTTATTAAAGCAATAGCCGTGCCACAGCCTCTTCTCTTTTCTAGAAATACACTTCAAAATCGTTTATGTTTTCAGCTGATGCCCTGATCAATGCAGATTGCAGCTCTTTTTTGGGAAGGCATGAGATGTGTATCAGGTGCAGTTCAGCCCAACATGCTATACTGAACAGCAGCATGAACGAGTGATAAAGGATATGTGTTATGAGCGATCCGCAGCGCCCGAAAGCTCCACGTTCCTACGAAGATACGCCAGAACCGTACACTGGCGAGACAATCGCATTACCCCGTCAAGATGCCAATCAGCGCAGGGCATCGCAATCGCCCGAGGAGCAGGCGTCGCAGCGCCCACCACAACGACCGCCCGTGCACCCACAGCAATTGCCCGTGCAGCAGCCACAACAACGGGCAGGGTCGGCACGGCCACAACAGCGCCCAACACCTGCGCGCCCTCAGCAGCGACCGGCTCGTCCCCAATATCAGCAAGGGACAACGCGCCCACAACCACGGTCATCGTCTGCTCGCCCCTCCGCACGGGCAGCGCGCCCCGCACCGCGCCGCATCTGGCCGATCGTGCGCAACGTGCTGTTGGGCATTGTGGTGCTCTTCCTGATTGGGCTTGGGGTGGCCTATTGGCAGGTGCGTGGGGTTGCGCAGAAGATTGTGGTCAGCGATGCGCGTTTGGCTCCGCCGTTCTCCGCGCCACTGATCGGCTTCAACGTGCTGCTTGTGGGTGTCGATGCGCGACCCGATCACCCGGAGGAAGGCGTGCGTGGCGATTCGCTGATGCTCATTCATCTCGACCCGATGGGGCGCTGGGTCAGCACACTGTCCATCCCCCGCGACACGCAGGTTGAGTTGCGCGACGTTGGCACCACCAAGATCAATGTGGCGTATGGACAGGGCTACGCGCGGGCCGAGGAGTTGTACGGCGCGGGCACAACGCCGGAGCAGGGTGGCATGGCGATGGCCGCCGAGACGGTCGAGCAGTTCTTGGAGTTGCCCAACCATGGCCAGCGGATCGACTACGTGGCGACGATCAACTTCGATGGCTTTGCGGCGATCATCGATGCGCTGGGTGGCGTCACCATCGACGTGCCCAAGCATATCGTCGATGATGCGTACCCCACCCCCGATTTCGGCACGATGCGGGTGGAGTTTTTGCCCGGCCCCGAGCATATGAACGGCGAACGGGCGCTAATCTACGCTCGCACGCGCCACGCCGACGATGATTTTGGCCGTGCGGCCCGTCAGCAGCAGGTCATTCGAGCGATCTTAGACGAGATCCGCAACCGTAATCTGATCGGCAAACTTGCGGTGCTCCCGAAACTGCGCGACAGTTTGGACGGCTCGGTAGCGACCACCATGCCGATCGCACGGCTCGACACGATGTCTGCGCTGCTGGTGCTGGCGAGCGGCCTGGACACCAACGCGATCCAGCAGACGCGCCTCAGCCCCGAGACGGCGCCGAATGTGATGGAGATCGGCTCGAACTTGGTGTGGGACCGCAACGATGTGCGGGCAGTGGTCGATAGCTTCTTGCAGCGTCCAAGCGAAGCGGCGGAGCAGGCGACCGTGCAAGTGCTCAACGCCACCGATATCGGTGGTTTAGCAGGAAGTGTGAGCGTCGATCTGGAGCGCGCTGGCTTTACGCTCCTGGTGGCGGGCAACGCACCGCAGACCAATCCAGACAAGACGATCGTCTACAATCTGAGGAATAAACCGCGCACCAGCCAGCGCCTGGCCGATATGCTCGGCGCGACGGTGCAGAGCGGGCCGCTACCCGAGGGTGCGGAGAGCGATGCGGATATCGTGGTGATCCTTGGACGCGACGCGGGACGTTAGCGTAGCACGATACAGCTCTTGTGGTTGCGATGTGGGGCGCTGTTCATCAGCGCCCCTCTCATTCATTCCACCACTTAACAACAAAGTTGAGTGATTTTATAAGCACAAATAAGCCACCGCCTATCATTGCAATGAGCCATAAATACACGGCAAACTCTCCTATTGCAAAGGTAAGTGCAACCGCAATAAAACAGGAACCAATAAAAACCGCGCCCATGGCAAAAACAAAGGCGAACGTCGCCCCAATACATAACACAAACCCATAGGCGATATGTGGGCGGAATATCAAGGCGAGCAGCCACACAACGCCATTAGCGAGCCAAGGGAAAGCCTGCACCCATACACTCCACTCAGGACCCACGAGGCGCATCAGATCAAGTCGATACAAGTAATCTAACAGCCATACACAAACATTCATCAGCAAACACAAGATGATGCCACGACGTTGATCCGCCTTACGCTCCTTATCATTCGCGTATACTTTTTTCAACTTCATGCGGCGCTCCCACGTACAAGCGGCTTTGTATTGCGGAACAACACATATCCGCCCAACACAACGAGGCTCGCCAGGCATAGCCATTGTGCGCCAGTGAGCCCAAGCGCCACCACCGGATATACACGAATATACTCCAACCAAAATCGGAAGAAGGCGTACGCGCCGAAGTAACAGAACAAAAGCTCGTCGGCGCGGGTGATGCGGTTGCGCAGCCGCCACAGCACCGCGATCATAGCCAGGTTGAACAGCCCGTCGTAGATCATCGTTGGGTGGCGATACGCATCATCTTCGTAGATCGCCCAGGGCAGGTTGGTGGGTTTGCCATAACAGCAGCCCGCCAGGGTGCAGCCGACACGCCAAATCGCGTGCCCACAGGCCAAGGCGAGCGCATAGTAGTTGCCGATCGAGGGGAGGCGCAGCGAACGCTGCATCATCAGGCCGCCCAAATAGCCGCCGATCATCAGGCCCACCACGTTCCCAGGGATCGCAGGCCGCAGCAGGCCGTAGAAATCGAGGTAGCGCTCGGCTTGATCTGGCTCCAGGAACGCCTGCGAAAGCCGCGCCACCACGAACGCGCCAACAAATGATCCAATCATAATCGGCATAATCTGTTCGCGGGTGTGGCCGTTGCCCCTAGCCAGCACATACACGATCGCAAACAAGACGATCGTACCGAGCAAAATAAAGACGCCATAGCTGTAGATCGGCACATCACCAACAGAAAATAAAATTGGATACATTTTCCACCTCCCATCAACGGCCATCTACCCAATAGAATGCAAATACGCGCACTAAAGATACGTATTCAACACTAACGCCTTTGTAAACGATAGAAATGCGTCTAAAAATTCTCACAAAAAAAAGAGCGGGGCCGCAACCCCGCTCACGACACCGCAATACGATTAATTCAGGCCAAGCTCATTGATCGGCGGTAGTTCCCGCTGGTACAGCCACGCATCGAAAAACGCCGCCAAGTCCTGTTGGCCGACTTGCTCGGCGAGCGCGATGAACTCGGCGGTGCTGGCGTTGCTGTTGCGGTACTGCTCGGCGTACGTGCGCAGCAGTGTGAAGAACAGCTCATCGCCCAAACGTACCCGCAGCGCATGCAGCGTGAGTCCACCGCGCCCGTACACGCCCTGGTTGAACAGATCGTCTGGCGGCGGCGTGCCGGGAGGCGGAGTCCCCTCAACGAACTCATAGATCAGGGCAACCTGCTGATCGCGCGCCTCAGGACCGTAACGATGCTCGTACCATAGCCACTCGGCATAGGTCGCGAAACCCTCGTTCAGCCAAATATCCTGCCAATTGGCCGGGCTAACGCTGTTACCAAACCACTGATGCGCAAGCTCGTGAGCCACCGTGCCCTCCGCATAGCTCGGCGGTGCACTCGCAAGGTCGCTGCCAAACACCGACATGGTCTGCGTCTCTAGCGCGAAGCCCAGCGGCAGATCAGCCACAGCCACACCGTACGCCTCGAACGGATACGGCCCGAACAACCCCTCGAACAACTCCAACATCTCGACAGTTGGCGCGAACACCTCCTGCGCCTTCGCCGCCAAATGCTCGGGGAAGTAATTGCGGATCGGCAGGCCGTTCGGCCCCTCCTCAGTTTGCTCGACAAACGTGTTGATATTCACCGTGGCGAGATAACTTGCCATCGGGTCGCGGCTCTCCCACACGAACGTGCGCGTATCGCCGTTATCGATCGTCTCGGCGAGCAGACCGTTGGCCGCCACCACATACGGCTTGGCGACCGTGATGCGGAACGTATAGGTCGCCTTGTCGCGAGGATGATCGTTGACAGGATACCAGGTCGCGGCGCCCCACGGCTCGCTCACTACATACACCAAATCGCCCGTATAGATCCAGCCGATCGCGATCGGCACCGATTCGGGCATCACCGACTGCGGCACACCCGAATAATGCACCGTGGCCGTAAACGGCATCACATGGCGGATCGGCTCTGCAGGCACGATCGTCAATTCGCGGCCATCGCGCTGATACGTCGCAGCCTGCCCATCGACCTCAATGCTCGCGATGTCTAGCGCCTCGAAATCGAGGTTAAAAGCGCTGAGATCATCGATGGCCCGCATCGCTAGCGTGGTGCTGCCGCTGATCTCGCCGCTTTCCATGTCCACCGCCAAATCGATGGTGTAGTGCAACACATCGTAGCCGCCGTTGCCCAATTGCGGATAGTACGGGTCACCCATCCCATCGCTCACAGCGGGCGTAGGTATCTCGGTAGCCGCTGGCGCGCTGGTTGGCTCCGGCGTGGGCATCTCGGTAGGAATTGGCGCGCTCGTCGGCTCGGACAGAGGCATCTCGGAGGGTGTCGGCGCGGGGGAAGGGGTAGGTGCAAGCGTTGTTGGAGGATTCGCCTGACAACTTACCAGCACACACACCAGCAATAAAAGGGCGATTCGGCGCATAGTATCTCCTTGCTCTAATGAAAGCAGAAAGTCGTGCACTCATTGTACTCACTTCAGATCGATTGTGTCGAGCAAGGGCATACAAAAACGGGGACATTCCTCAATGGAATGCCCCCGTCCGTCCTTCGTATCGAGCAACTGCGTTTAGCGCTGGAGCATTGGCAAATAGACGCGCTGCGGATCGTTCGGGCTCAGTTTCGTGATGAAAATGCCCAACGTCGCGCCATTCGAGCCGATCATCGTCGTATTCGGGAATTTATACAGGTCAGCAGGCCCAGTCATACCAGTGACATACACGTGGCTCGTGCTATCGACCGCAACGCCATAGCCGTAATCGCGGTCGGTGCCGCCAAGGTACGTGCTATAGAGTAACGAGTTCGCGCCTGTTTTGCTGGGATCAATGCGCGCCACAAACACATCGGTCACATCGGCGCGGGCCACCTGCCAGGCATTTTTGGTTGGGAAGCGGTTCGAATCGGTGTTGCCCACAATAAACATCGTCCCATTCTTATCGATCTCCAACCCATAGCCGACATCGTACGCTTCGCCGCCCAAATACGTGCTGTAGAGTAGCGTCTTGCCATCGGCACTCAGCTTAGCCACAATCGCATCACGAGGGATCGCCGAACCAGCGCTCCCATTCTGTGTCTGGAACGCATTCTGCACAGGGAAATTGAGCGATTGCGTGAAGCCAGCAATGTACATATTACCCTGCGCATCGATTCGAATACCCATGCCCGCATCGGAACTGCTCCCGCCGAAATACGTGCTGTACACCAGCGACGATGAGCCGCTCTTAGTCGTATCGAACTGGCTGATCACAATGTCGATATCGCCAGCCGATTTCGATTGGAATGCGTTCTTGGTGGGATAATTGCTCGCCAAGGTGCGCCCAACAATGTAAGCCATACCGTTGTCCGAGACAGCCACATCGCCGCTATAATCGGCGCCACCGCCGCCAATGTAGGTGCTGTACAGCAATGCCGAGCCATCGGCCTGCACTTTAGTGAGAAAGATGTCAGTCAGACCATTGTGGCTGTTGTACGCCGCATTTTTGGTGGGAAAATTGGTCGACTCGGTCATCCCAGTCACGTACACATTACGGTTGGCATCGAGCGCAATACCGAGCGCCGCAGAACGTGTGCCTGTATCGAGCAAGCTCGTGTTCTCGTTGCGGCTCCCGCCCAGATAGGAGCTGAACACAAACGCATTGCCCGCCGCATTCAGCTTGGTGACGAATGCATCGCTGCACGGCTGGCTCGAACACTGATTACCGCCAGGCGCGGGCTGAAACGCATTCTTGGTGGGGAAATTGGTCGACTCGGTCATACCCGTCACATACGCATTGCCATCGCTATCAACGGTGATCGCATCGCCCACATCCTGCCCACTACCGCCCAGATACGTGATGTAGATCAGCGCCGTACCCGCCGCATTCAGTTTCATCACATACGCATCGCCGAAATTGCTTGCGCCGTTCGGGCCAGCGTAGCTCGCCTGAGGAGCCTTGGCATTGGGCAAATTGTTCGAGCGCGTACTGCCCGTCACATAAATATTGCCCTGAGCATCCACAGCGATATCGCGGCCCTCGTCGATATCGGAACCACCCACGAACGTGCTGTACACCAGATACGGGTCGATCGTCAGCGCATGATTCGCATCATACTGGCCCACCACAAAGCCAACCTGGCCGTCGCTCGCCAGATCATAGCGCACCGCCACCGGCACGCGCCGACCATCAATATCCTGCCAAGCGATCGGAGCCTGCTCGGTCAATGTCAGAATGCCGCTGCCCGCGGGCAGATCGATCTTCAGATCGCCGCTCCGCTGATCGATCCGTACGCCTTGCACGCCGCTGTACGACCAGCGGATACGGCTCGGATCTGCGCCAGGCGCCACAAAATACGTGCCCTTCAGCGAACCCTCAACCCCCTCATACTGCAGATCGATGCCGTCGTACAACTGCCGATACTCCAAATGAGCGAACATCGGCAGATCCGACTGCCATTCGCTCGGCTCCCCAACCAAATAGTGAACACGGCCCGATTGCTGCTCGGCCCCCACCAGCGCAGGGTTCGCATTCACACCCTCGAATCGCACACTGATTGGCTGCTGAACATCCGGCAGTGCGAGCGTCACCGCATCGGGAGAGAACAACAGCGTCCCGCCCATCGCGCCACTTTGGAAGCGAACCTCATCAGCCTGTTGGCCAATATTCGGCACAAATTGCAACGGCACTGTGATGCGCGGGGCAATGCTCGGATTCGCGGCAAATTGCGGCAAATACACCATCGTCATCGCCAGCGTCAATACCAGCAAAAAAACAGCGGAAAGTGTACGTGCATATCCAGGAATTAATGGTCGTGCGTGTGTCACAAACATATGTGCTACCTCTATTTTTGAGCAAGATCAACTAGGATCTGGCAAAACCAGATCAAAACGGATAACATCATCTACCAAAGCAGATGAATATGAATGATCCAGAATGTAACAGGGAGTTATTCTCGCAAATGCCAATCGGTGTACTGTGGAGAAGGAATCACAACAGGAGGAATGTCTATATCGATGTATTAACGTATAAATACCCGATCAGCATTTCAACATCGATGATTGTTGAGTTAATCAATCGATAAAATATCAAAATACTTTATTTTATCATATCCACTCCATTATTCATACTAAAATCTACGAAAGAAGAAATATTTATCATCACAACGAATAATTGACTTATCATCTTATTATTACAATCTCGTTAGGCAAGACGAGTCAAAATCGCAAAATGGTGCAAGATTTTGTAGCAATTTTTGTAATACTTGGAGTGAAACCAGGAAAATACACCAAAAGAATGAGGAACCTCCGAAGAAAGGAGGAAGATGGGAATTACAAAAAAGCGCCAGCGATCAAAACGATCGCCAGCGCCACAAGAGGCCGTATATCGAGGGTTTATGCGTCCAGACGCTCGAAGATACCAGCGGCACCCATCCCACCGCCGATACACATCGTCACCATGCCGAAGCGTTTGTTGCGCCGCTCCAGTTCGCTGAGCAACTGCACCGTCAGCTTCGCGCCCGTGCAGCCCAGCGGGTGGCCCAGCGCGATCGCGCCGCCGTTGACGTTCACCTTCTCCTCGTCCAACTCCAGCGCGCGGATCACCGCCAGCGCCTGCGCCGCGAACGCCTCATTCAACTCGATCAGGTCGATATCCTCGATCGAGAGGCCCGCCAAGCGCAACGCCTTGGGCACAGCCGCCACCGGCCCGATGCCCATAATCTCAGGTGGCACGCCGCCCACCGCGAACGACACGAAGCGCGCCAATGGCCGCAGGCCAAGCTCATCGGCCTTCTCGCGGCTCATCACCAGCACTGCCGCCGCGCCATCGCTGGTCTGCGACGAGTTGCCCGCCGTCACGCTGCCTTTCGCCGCGAACACCGGGCGCAACTTCGCCAGCGCCGCCGCCGAGGTATCGCGCCGTGGCCCTTCGTCGGTGTCGAATGTGAAGGTGGTGCGGTGGCGCTTGCCACCCTCGAACCACACCTTCTCCACCTCAAGCGGCACGATCTGATCGCGGAACACACCGGCATCAAGCGCGGCAATCGCCCGTTGGTGCGAGCGCAGCGCGAACGCATCCTGATCCTCGCGGCTCACGCCGTATTTATTCGCCACATTCTCGGCAGTCAAACCCATACCCAAATACAGATCGGGGTTCACCTCGGCGATCTCAGGGTTCGGCGCGAAATGATGCCCGCTCATCGGCACCATACTCATACTCTCGGCGCCACCCGCCACGATCACCTCACCCATACCGCTGATAATCTGCTGAGCCGCGATCGCAATCGTCTGCAAGCCAGAAGAACAAAAACGGTTCACTGTTTGACCAGGAACCTCAACAGGCAAGCCAGCACGCAGCAAAGCAGCGCGCGCCATATTCAAGCCCTGCTCGGCCTCGGGCATGGCGCACCCAATAATGACATCATCGATCGATTTTGGGTCCAAGCCAGGCGCCCGCTCAACCACCGCTTTGATCACGGCGGCAGCCATATCGTCGGGGCGCGTGCCGTTCAGCGAGCCGCGTGGCGCTTTGCCAACAGCAGTTCGAGCGGCAGATACAATCACAGCTTCGGGCATGGCAAGCTCCTTTGGTTGGCGTGAATTGGTATACGCACTCATTATTATAGCGGATCGCATCAAACTATGCTGTACAAGCCGATGTCGCCGCGCACCACAGGGCAAGTTAACCGCTCCTCAGCAGCCCGCGCCCGATTAACCATCAAAGCACAAAAACAGCCCTTGCTAAAGAGCAAGGGCTGTCACCAAGGAAACGGGCATTACCTAAGCAGACTAGATAGTCATGCTCCCGGCAATGCCCTTACACTTACTACTCATGGGCATCACCTCCTTTACGCCTGAACGGCCTTACAGGATGTTCACAGGGGTAACTATACCCGATGCAACAGTGCTTGTCAAGAGGGAAATAGAACTCCCTTTCCAAATACTGAAATCACAGATGAAGCGGAAAGGTATGAATAAGTGGTATCGAGGTGCTACTACGCGCAGCACCTCGATACCACTTGTTCGCGTGAAGCCGATATCAATCGAACGCCGAAGGAATGTCGTACAGCAAGCGGACCGCTTGGAATCGAGTCAACATACTGCAAACTACGGCGAAACCAACGTTGGAGTTGGCGTCTCCGTTGGCGTCTCGGTGCCCGTCGTCGTCGGCGTGAGCGGCTTATCGGGCAGCAGATTACTGTTGATCAGCGATGGGATCAGCAACGTTTGGCCAACTTGTATCGCATCAGCATCGATCAAGCCGTTGGCTGCCATCAACTCCTCGACCGTGGTGCCGAACTCCGCCGCGAGGCTACTGAGCGTATCGCCGTTCTGCACGACATACAGGCCTGCAGGTGTGGGCGTCGGCACGAGTTGCAGAGCGTAGTGGGTCGCGGTCGCATCGAGATTGATCGTTGGTGCTGGAGTTATCTCTAATATCGTGGCCGCAGTTGGGCGCGGAGTATCAGGTTGCGGCGGTGCGCACATCGCCAGCAGAGGAACTATGAGCAAAGTAAGGCCGAGCCGAGACATCTGACTTCGTGGAAACTTCATCATATCTTACCATCTGTATATCCGGACTGTAGCTAACGGGCCATCCATTGCTCGTTTAGCACACAATGAGGCGGCATGGCCACCTGCCATCACCGCCCCAGTGAACGGAGCCGATCCAGAAACTACTTATCCTTTGTCTTCTTAGCGGCCTTCTGCTTCATTTGTTTCTGGGTGTTCTTAGGACTTTTATCGCCCATATCGCACTCCTTTCACAGGCACATCCACAGTCCAAGCGGTTTCCGATGGCCTGTTAGGGCAAATTATATCATAGCGATCAAGTGTATGGGGGAGCGATTTCAAGCATTCTAGTGCTCTAAAGAATATTTTAAGATATTCTACGGCATCAAGGAGAGCGCAACGGCTCCAAAACGAGGCGTCCAGCAGCAGCACCGTTGATAGCCTCCTGATCGTAGCGCATCGGCAAATATTCGCCCCGCTGCCATAATTTTATGAAATCGCTATAGTGCGAATCGAGCAGTTGGCCGGATTGTCCGGTGGTGTGAATGTAGCGCGATGCGGTGAGATCGCGCAGATCGATGATGTGGCGATACGAGACGACATTATAGTGATTGAAAGGGTCGCTGCGGCGCGGAGAAGCCACATTGACGGTGAAGCCATCGCCTCCGTTCGGGATGCTGCGGCTGAAGATCGGTTGAAGCGCATCGACTTCGTCGAAGGGGTTGTGCGGGAACTTGGCGTGATGCACGCGATCCCAACGCCAAGCGCTCGGCGAATCGTTGCCCTGAAGCTCGGCCATGTGCGCAAGCCCACGCGGGAGCGCAGCCGCGAAGGCATCGGCGCACGTCTCGACGGGCGGCGTGTTGATGTTGTCGCACCATTCGGTATGCTCGCCTGCGATCAGCCGCGCGATCACCATCGCCAAGTTGTCCTTGTTATCGGCAAAATTGTCCCACAACTCCTCGCCAAGCTCATCGGCGAAGATCTGCTCGGGCACGAAGTAGTACCAGGCGTGATACACGGCGGCGGCAGCACTATCGGCGTGCATGCTGCCGTCCCAGGTGCGCAGTAATTCGAGCGCGGCGCGGCTCCGCTCGTCGGTCGGCGCGACCTGCAGCAGGTGCGGCAACAACTCGCGGGCCTGCAGCGAGAGCACATCGTACTGCATCGCGGCCACGTCGTCGAGCGAGAGTTTGTCCTTCGCCTCGATCATCTCGACGATGCGCAGAGCGCGGTAGGGTGCGGCGAAGTTCGTACTGATCAAATAGGGGTAACTGTCTGGCGCGACGCGGTTATTGGCCGAGACGATCCAGCCCCGCTCGGGGTTGCGGCTGTGCGGCATTTGCTCGAACGGCACGTAGCCCAGCCAATCGTACTCGCCCGTCCAGCCCGGTACGGGCCGAGTGCCATCGCCCTTGGCGCGGATGGGGAGCGAGCCAGGCGCATAGTAGCCGATGTTGTTGTCGGTGTCGGCGTACACGAAGTTCTGGATGGGCGAGGTGTAGCGGGCCAGCGCATTGGTGAACTGCTCCCAGTTGCGGGCGCGTGCGATCCCGTTGAACGCTTCGAGGATGTGATCCTCCTCGTCCAGCGCGGTCCAGCGGAAGGCCAGCGGCTCAGTGGCTTCCTCCAGCACATCGGAGATCAGCGGGCCGTGGCGGGTGATGCGCACCTGGATGACCTGATCGGGCTGATCCTTGACCTTGATCGTCTCGGTGATGATGCGCATCGGCTCCCACACGCCCTGATACTCAACCTCATTCTTGTCGTTAATGCGTTCGATGTAGAGATCTTGCACATCGGGTGTTGTGTTCGTCACACCCCAGGCGATCGATTGGTTGTGGCCGATGATGATGCCCGGCACGCCCGGCAAGGTCGCGCCGATCGCATCCAGCCTGCCGCCGCTGAGATGCGCCAGATACCAGATCGAGGGGATCTGCGCGCCCAAGTGCGGGTCGTTGGCCAGGATCGGCTTGCCGGTAGTGGTGCGTGCCCCGCCGATCACCCAGTTGTTGCTGCCGATCAGGCGTCCACCCAAGCCCAATTCGTCCTTGAGCACGCGATTGATCGCCAGCAAGCCCTGGTACTGCCCCATGCCGACGGGCGACTGGCTGTGCGTGCTCGGCGTGCTGGTGGCAGTCAGGTCGCGCATCGCGTCGTCGGGCAGGATGATCGGGTCGTTGGGCGCGTAGGCGGGCATCAGTTGCGCCGCCCGTTCGGGACCGAGACGCTCGATCAGTTGGGCGTAGATCAGCTCGTCCTCCCAGTTGCCGCCGAGATCCCAGGCCATCATTTTGCCCCACACCAGCACATCCTCGGGCGTCCACGGCTCCGGCTCGAAGCCTAACAGCGTGAACTCGATCGGCAGTTGGCGGCCATGGTGGTTGGCGATGAAGGCGTTGATGCCCGCGATGTAGTAGGTGAGCACCTTCTGCTCGGTGGGAGTGGCGTTGGCCCAAGCGCTCGCTGCGGCCCGCCCGGTCCCGATGGTACGCAGGAACATGTCCACTTCCAGCGTCGCGTCGCCGAGCACTTCGGAGAGGCGGCCATGCCCCACCCGACGCTGAAACTCCATCTGCCAGAGGCGGTCTTGGGCGTGTACGTAACCGAGGCCGAACAGCGCATCTGATTCCGTTCGGGCGTAGATATGCGGAATACCATCGCGGTCGCGCAGGATCTCGACTGAATCGTCGATGCCTGTCACGTACAGCGTGCCCGCAGTTTGGGGCAGCGAGCCGCGTAGCCAGAAGTAGCCGCCACCGCCGAGCACTATCACCAGAACCAAGACGCTCAACAAGACCCAGCGCCCGATCCTCAGAAACATTCGCATATTGGCCTCAAACAATGGGTGCATCGGCGGCGAACAGGCGCAGTAACGCTGTATCGCCGCCAGTGCGGGTGTTCCAAAACGATGGTGCGGTTGAGCCGGATATGATAGAGGCGTCCGTTTAGCTACCGCCAGCGCTGTTCTGCTCGCGACCTAGCACCTCGCGCAACGTCGGGTAAAGCGGGCTCTGGCGCAACTCGGCATCGGTGGCGACGCCTGCATAGACGCGATTCGCCAGGGTTTGGCCGATGCTAGCGATGTTCGTGCGGCCCTGCATGGCATCACGCGCGGCGGCGTGCTTGAGCAGCAGAGCGGCCTCGTTGGCGGGATTGAGTTTGCCCGCATACAGCCGATGCGGCGCACGCACAGGCAGGTTCAGGGCATCGCAGCGCTCGACCAATTCGTGGTCGCGCTCGGAGCGATAGGTGATGTGCGGCAACGGCGACATACTGTTCAATTTTGAGGCGTTCGCATCGGGGATGCGGTACAGATCGCGATAATAATTCGGTGGGTAACTGCCAATACGCTGCAGCATATTGCCGATTCGCGCTCTGTGACGCTCGCTAGGGATGTGCAGGTAGTCCCAAATCACAAAATCGGCCCCTGCCTCCGAGATAGCGCGCAACGTCGAGTTGAGCAGCAGATCGGTGTCGTTCACATAGGGGATGATCGGCAGCAGCGCCACGCCCACCGGGATGCCAGCCCGTTTCAGCTCGCGGATGGCATCGAGCCGCAGCGAGGGTACGGGAGCTTTATCCTCAATCCGCGCCGAGATGTACGGATCGACGGTGAGCAGCGTGAACATGACCACCGCCAAGCTCTTGGCGTTGATCTGCTCAAGGAGCACCAGATCTTCGAGAACGGTGTGGCTCTTGGTCAGGATCAAACACGGTTGACCTACCTCCGCAAACCGCCTGAGCAATTGGCGCGTCATACGGTAGGAAGCCTCAACGGGCTGGTACGGATCGGTGAGTGCGGTAATGCCGATCAGATCACCTCGGCTGATGTGCGGCAGTTCGGCATCGACTAGGTCCAGCAGGTTCACACCGATGCGCACCGTCTCGTTGAACGGGCGCACGCGGTAGGCCCAGCCGTCGCAGTAGGCGCAGCCGAACTCGCAGCCGTCGTAGACGCTCATCGTGTACGACGAGAGAAAGAAATCATTGATCGTGGGTCGCCGCGCGCCGAGCGCCGGGCCTGTCAGTTGATCTTCTAAATAGTACGCCATATGCCTTATGGCGGGATCGTTCGTACAACCCCGTCCATCCTCGATTAGTTGAGCGCCTCGATGAGTTCCTCGTGAATCCGCCCGTTGGAGGCGACCATGCGGTCGATCCAGGGATTCCAAGGGCCACCCTGCCAATCGGTGATACGCCCACCAGCCTCCGTCACCAGCAGCGCGCCAGCGGCGGTGTCCCAGGGCTTGAGTTGCAGTTCCCAGTGCGCTTCGAGGCGTCCCATCGCCACATTCGCCAGGTCGAGCGCTGCCGAGCCTGCCCGCCGAATGCCCTGCACACGGGCCGAGAGGCGCGTAAACTGCTCGATGTTGTTATCCTGCGTGAGGGCGTAGAAGTTGTAAGGAAAGCCCGTCGAGAGCAGCGAAGTGGCCAGCGTCTCGTTGTTGGAGACGCTGAGGCGCCGACCGTTGCAGCGCGCGCCCTCGCCCCGCTTCGCGCTGAACAGCTCGTCGCGAGTGGGGTCGTAGATCACGCCGATGTACGGTTCGCCTTCGTAGAGAATGCCCAGCGAGACGCAAAAGACCGGGAAACCGTGCGCGTAGTTGTTGGTGCCATCCAACGGGTCGATCACCCACGTGTAGCCCGTGCTGCGTGGCGCACCACCGCTCTCCTCAGCTACGATCGCGTGGTCGGGGTACTCTTTGCGAATAGCCGAGATGATCAACTCCTCACTCGCATGATCGGCGTCGGTCACGAGTTCAAATTGGCTTTTGAGTTCGATGTTGCGCTGATTCTCGAATTTCGAGAGCAGCAGAATGCCCGCTCGGCGCGCAAGATCAATTGTAAAATCGAGCATCATGTGTCACCTTGCCATCATAGCTATACGTGGAATTGAATCGAACGATGTTGCGTTAGACGCGCCATCTGCGACCTGGGAACAGATCGCCACACACGAGCGTCTAGTACGTAGGTTCCGTGATACACCGTTTCATTGCTGAATTTCACGGCCTATTGTACCAGGGAGTAGATTATGCGTAAAATGATCATAGGATTCACGATGGCGACGGCTCTTCTGCTCGCGAGCTGCGGCCAGGCCGATCCGCCACTGACAGGTGCGTCTTTATCACCTTCTGCAACACCGACTGCGATTGCGACGCCTACACCAACGCCAGCGCAACCAGCAACACCTACACAGATGCCTACGGCTGAGCCATCGCCTGTTGGCGCAAACGTGCCCGCCGAGTTGATTCAGAATGCCCAGCAACGCTTAGCAGCCCACCTAGGCCTTAGCGATAGCAAGTTGCTCACCCTTCGGCGCGCCGAGGCGCGTGAGTGGTCCGATGCTTCGTTGGGCTGCCCAGCCCCCGATCAGCTCTACCCACAGGTGATCACGCCGGGCTTCTTGCTGGAGTTCGCCTATAACAATCAGACGTTCGAGGTCCACACGGGCATGCAGGGCCAGTTGATGGTGCTGTGCGATGCTAACCAGATGCCCACCGAGCTCGGCAACAGCGATGCGCCCACCGAACAGGCGCCAGTGCCCAGCCCGAGCAGCGCGAATCCGGCCCAGCCACCCGTGGTCGAGTTGGCCCGTCAGCATTTGGCCGATAAGCTCAAGGTGAATGTGGAGAGCATCACCGTGGTGGAGGTCAAGGAGACGGAATGGAGTGATAGCAGCTTAGGTTGCCCACAGCCCGATATGAATTACTTGCAGGTGATCACACCGGGCTACCAAGTTATTCTAGAGGCGCAGGGTCAGCGCTACGAGTATCACACCAACGAGTCAACACAGGTCGTGCATTGCGAGCCGCAGGGCCGCTAACGTTTCGGTTTCTTCTTCTTCTTCGCTTTGGGCGGCGCCACCTTCGGCGGTGGGGGAGGTTCGGGCAGATCAGGCTCGCCATCGGGCGGCAGGCCGAAGATCTGCATCCACTCCGCCACCTCCGCCTCGCTCAAGCGTCGCTCCGGCTTCTCGCTTGTGGGTGCGCCACTCCGTCGCGGCGGTGGCGCGCTCAGTCGCTCCGCAAACTCGTGCGAACTGATCACCTTCACCCGTCGTTCGAGCGCGACATCCACCACCATTCGATCCGAACTCACCAGCGTCCACTCGTGCGGGCGTTCCAGCGTGCGTAAGCGACGTATCAACTGTGTGTCGGCATCCTGCGGCGATTTGGCGAAATAGCAGGTGACGCCATAGCCGTTCAATTGGTGCGGATGCCCGTACACTCCGTGATCGAATACCACAAGTATATGTTGGCCACGTTTGCTGGCCGCAAAACTACGCAACCGTTGAACCAGTTGCGCTTCATCATCAGCATCCGATAAGTCAATGCCTGGCATCTGAGCGATCAGGTTATGTCCATCTATCAAAAAATGCATGAGCTCTTGTCTGTTGCGTGTGCCATCTTCAGCACACTCTTCTTCACTATGCGAGGCTTTCTAACGCATCACAGACAGTATAGCACTTCTTGAGCAACGATTCGGCGCAACATTGTTCAGAATCTGATCGTCTAGCCAAACAACGATGGAACGAGATAGCATGACCTCGATATCACTTCACATACCACCCAATGCGAGGCAACTACAGGAAGGGGAAGATTGAATGCAAACACAGCATGTACAGGAGCCTCAGCAGGGATACGAGCTGCCCAACTCGCCCACGCTACCTGATGAACCATATTACCAGCAAGCCGAAAATAACAGCCGCAGACGCATGGGGCTTGCGCTCTTGGTGATCGGGTTCCTCTGGCTGCTGATTGAATTCAACGGCATGGGGATTATCCTCAGCGGTAATCGCCCAACCGACACACGGCTTCATCTTCCAACAGCACCATCACAGATCGAATTGAACCTAGGGTCCGGCGATGTCGATGTTGTCGTGAACCAGAGCGATGAGTTCGAGATCGTTGCGAATTACCGTGGCCCGTGGCAGGGCGAGCCTTTGGCTCACTCACAGAGTGGCGACCGCCTGACGGTGAATAACAACGCACACCGCGGTCCATTCGGTTTCGGCTTCTGCTTCGGCAAGTGCGACCTGAACTACCACGTCTCGATCCCCGCCGATTCGCAGCTGATCTTACAAACCAGCAGCGGAGATATTGTGCTGAAGGGCAGCTTGGATCGCCCTCAGATCAGCTCAAGCAGTGGCGATATTCGGCTTGAGAACGCCGAACTCGGTGCCACTATCACGAGCTCCAGCGGCAATATCCGCCTCAACCACGTCGCTGGCCAGGTCGATCTCAAGACCACCAGTGGCGATATTAAGCTGAACAATGGGCGCATCACCGACTCGCGCGCGGAGAGCACCAGCGGCGATATCGAGTTGAACGGTGTGGTTGGTGAGCTTCACGCAAGCACCACCAGTGGCGACATCAACATCAAAGACATCAAGCAGGGACAGGTGGATCTGCGGAGTATGAGCGGGGAGTTGTGCGCGGAGGGTGAACTGGTGGGGACGAGCACCCTTGAGACGACCAGCGGCGATGTTGAACTTCGCCTGGTTCCCAACAGCAATATTACGATCAATGCCACGACAATCAGCGGCGATATCAATGCGTCGAAGTTGGTCAATCAACAGGGTAACAAACGCGAACTGCACGGCCAACTCGGCGATGGAAGCGCCACCATCAATATCAACACCACCAGCGGCGATATCAGAATCAAGTAGCAGATCACACAAACACGAACAGCCTCCGATGCACCAGTGGCGCGTCGGAGGCTGTTGACGTTATCGAGCGAACTACGACTTATTGTCCTGGAAGAGTGCGAGATACTCGCCGTACCCCTCGGCCTCTAGCTGATCGACGGGGATGAAGCGCAGCGCCGCCGAGTTGATGCAGTAGCGCAGACCCGTCGGGGCTGGGCCATCCTCGAACACATGCCCCAAATGCGAATCGGCGGTGGCCGAGCGCACTTCGACGCGCGGCACAAAGAGCTTGTAATCGGCGCGCATTGTCAATACATCGTCGCTCAGCGGCTTCGTGAAGCTCGGCCAACCGCAGCCCGAGTCGTACTTGTCGAGCGAGCTGAACAGCGGCTCGCCCGAGACGATATCGACGTACAGGCCGTGCTCTTTGTTATCCCAAAACTCATTCTCGAAGGGACGCTCGGTCGCTTCGTGCTGAGTCACTTCGTATTGCAGGCGCGTCAACCGCTGGCGCAGCTCCTGATCCGAGGGCTTCTGATACGCGCTCATTCAGTTTCTCCTTGTGTCTGATTCCTCACGTGTTGCTGCGTACCATGCTACCAGGGCGACGCAGGTTTGCAAATTGGGCTAAGGCGAATACGGCACCTGCACCTCAACATCGTGGTGCTCGGGCCAGGGCTGCTCATGGCCGACCCAGTCGCGTGCGCGTATGCGGAAGGCGTACACACCCGGCTCGGGCGCGATGAAGGCGGCCTCGTTCACCACCGCACCGATCTGCCAATCGACCCACTCCGACGAGGAGGCGTTGCGCACCTGCACATCGTAAGAGGCGATGCCGCTCACATCATCGGAGCCTTCCCAGCGCACCAGGACGCCGTTATCGCCGAATGGACCAGTCTCGATCACTCTGACAGTGGGTGGAGCTGTGTCGAATCGGGGCACCCATTTGACAGCATCGAAGCGCACAGCTTGGCTATCATCGTGCGTGATGTCGCTCAACTCCACCAGCGCCGTTTGATTGTTGATGTGGTACGTCCCCAGCGATGCCCACTGCCCAGCATGCGCCCGTTGGTCCACCACAACGTCCGTCGAGCTGCCGTCGTAGGCGATGCGATAGTGCGCCGATTGCGTGGCGGGACGGCCACAGGCGGGCACATACGCGAACACCTCGTAGAAGCCTGCGCCGGGCAGGTCGGTGGCCCAGGTGGCCCGATTCGCGCTCTCGGCGGGGTTGCGCGTGCCGTATGTCCAGGTATGATGCCCGTTCAGACCACAGCCATTGTGATACCAATTGTCGTCGGAGAAGGCGCGGTAGCCGGGACCACCATTATCGACCACCCGCGCGTTTGGCTCCACAACGGGCTGTTCCGCAGGCAGATCATTCGCCATCGGATCGGCGCCGAGCCATAAGAACGTCACCTCGACCCAATCCGACTGAGTCATACCCAAATCGTCCCAAAACGCGCCATCGGCGATATCGATCCCATTGGGAAGCCCAACACGGCGACCAAATTCATCGCGGCCACCGTTGTAGCCATCCTGATAGGCAGCCTGCGCCATCGGCTTGCCAACCGGCAGATCGCCGTAGCGGCGCTGGGGCGACCAATAATCGTCTTTCGTATTCCACGGGCCGACATCCCACACCGGCAACACTACGCTGCGGTCGCGGTATGTCACACGCACTTGAAATTCATTGCCACCACGGCTCGATAAAACAGAGAACGAAGGCAAAGCAACAAAACGATCGCGGGGACGGATGCGGTGGCCGTTGGCTGTGCGATGACCCACTAACCCTTCGCGGGTGGCGAATACCGTATACGTTGGAGCAACCGGAACCTCATTGGATGCACGTAACGGCGCTTCGGGAAGGACAGCGAGCAAAAGCAGCAACACACTTGCTGCCACCAACAGTCGTCTAACAAGCTCCATACAGCTTTCCTCTCACAGCACGAGTACAAGGGACGAGGCTGCCATCGGTCGCAACTTGCGATCGAGCAGCGTGGCGATGATGAGATACACCAATGCGGGAGTAGGCGAGAGCACCGGAGACTCGGTAAGCTTCGGGCAGAGGGGGGTGTAAGTTGAATGTGCAAACCGGTGCCAAGCAAAGCCTTGCCATCGACCAACACGAATCGTGGTGAGGATCGCAAGGGCAAGACACCGTCAGGTTCTTGGTATCCATATTAGGCGCGCAATTGTAACAAAATTTCATTATCTGTCAAATAAACACACTTTCGATCGATCATATATTTTTACAGGCACCAGAGATGACTCTTTACTCATCAAAATCATGTAAAAACATGATGGTTTTTCCGAGAAAATCATCACAACCTCGATTTCAACACACCAATTGTAGTATTTATGATCGTATGAACAGACCACAGGAAATTCCTCTTGATACCAGGCACGTTTTGCTCGCTGGCGTGAGGAATCGAGCGGCCAAGCGTCATACAGATAACAACCGCACGGCACAACTGTTGCCCAAAGGTAACGACGAAAGGAGCACACCATGCACCTTGGCAAACGCATCGGCGTTGCGCTCGCGCTCGTAGCAGCGCTGGCCCTCACGGTTCCCGTGCTGGCGGGCGGCTGGGCTGAAGTCAAATTGGATGCGCCGCTGAACGACATCCATGCGGGCGAAACCTACCAGATCGGCTTTACCGCGCTCCAACACGGTAAAACCGCCAATCCAAGCATCAAACCAGTGTTACGCGCTGAGCTGCTCGGCAGCGACGAACGCCTTGAGATCGCGGCTCAGCCACAAGGAGCAGCGGGGCACTTCGTTGTTGAAGTCGTCTTCCCCCGCGAAGGCACTTGGAACTGGCAGATCCACCCAGAGCCGTTCGGTCCGACCGAGTTTGAGCCGCTCAACGTGCAGGCTCCTATACGCGCTAACACCTCGACGAGCGTCTTCCAAAGCCAAACTTGGACTACGCCTGTGGCGTTGGGTGGCGCAGCGCTGCTGATCCTGCTCGGGGCGGCGCTGATACTGGGGCGGCGCCAACAGCCCGCCGCGCCCAAGCAAGGCTAACAAACTAGTCGGCAGGTGACGGGGACAAGCATGAGTGTATCGTGTTGAAGTCGGAAAACAGCGCAGCCTATAGCAGCGCCGATGCGCACTTAGTGGCGCGCATCCGGGCGGGCGATGCTGACGCCTTCGAAATCGTGGTTGGCCAATATCAGGCCCCGCTCTACCGTTACCTGTACAGTTTGGTGGGCGATGCCGAGCAGGCGCGCGATCTCGTGCAGGAAACCTTTCTACGAGCCTACCGCTCGATCAACAGCCTCAACGATGCGGGGTTACTGCGCAGTTGGCTGTACCGGATCGCTCACAACCAAGCCTACTCTGCATTACGCCGCCAACGTTTGATCCAGTGGTTGCCGTTGCTCAGCAGCCATCGCAGCAATCATACGCCCGAGCAGCACAGCATCGAGCAAACCCAAGTCGAGGCGGCGCTCATCCAACTCCCGTTCGAACAGCGCGCACCGCTCCTGCTTCATCTGGTGGCGGGCTTCTCCTACACCGAGATCGCCGAGCTATTGCAGATCAGCGAGGGAGCGGTGCGCATGCGGATCAGCCGAGGGCGCGCTGGTTTTCGGGCGGCCTATGGCGATCAAGAAGTTAACGACGATGCATCCTGATACCACACAGCTAGCGGCCTACCTCGATGCGGCCCTGGACGAAGCCGAGCAGAAGGCCACGCGGGCGCATGTGCTCACCTGCGCGCACTGCACCGCACGCCTCACGCGCCTACGGGCCGATGCACAGCGGATCAGCGCGCTCAACAGCCTGCCCACGCCCGATCTGCGCAGCGCGATACGCCAACAACTGGGGCAACCCCGCCCAATCAGTTGGCTCCTGCGGGGCGCGGGTTTGACGGGAGCGGTGGTCGCACTGTTCCTGTTCGCGTTGCTGATCAGCATCAGCAGCGGCACGCTCGCCCGCATGCCGAACCGCTTGCTGCTGCTTGAGCAACATCAGCGCCAACTGATCGAGCTAGACGCCGATAATGGCACGATTTTCCGCCGCGTCGCGCTCGACGGGCCGCCGATTGCGTTGACCTACCACCAGCAGCGCAACTGGCTGTACATTCTGTTGGCGCAGCGCATCGTCGTCCTCAACGCCACCACGCTCACCGAGCAGGCCCGTTGGGATGCGCCGCGAGAGCTCGGCCAGCCAGTGAGCATGGTTCTCGACGAGTCCCGCGATCGGCTGTATGTGGCGTGGCCCCAAGCCGAGCAGATCGGCGTGTTCGAGGCGAGCACCCTGCAGCCCGCTCGTCTCGGCGGGCAACAGGCCATTACCGTCGGCCCATCTCCCGACGCGCTGCTGCTGAGCGCCGATGGCCGCACGCTATTCACCGCAGATCGGCAGGATGGGCAACTGTGGAGCGTCGATCTCGACAGCGGACAGGTAACGCACCGCTCGATCGCGCTCACCACCGACAACTTCCGCCGCTACATAGCGCTCTCCGCCGATGGTCGGGTACTGTTCGTGTTGGAGGCCAGTACGCCGCCGAGCCTCCGCCGCATTGAGCTGAGCGATTGGCAGATCAGCGCGCCGATCCTGCTAGATGATGGACCGTTGCCGTGGGACCTTGTGCTGGTGGATGCGCAACAGCTTGCGATCGCCCGTGGCGACAGCCGCGTGGGTGGCGTGACGCTGTTCGATACCGAGGCGCTCACCGTCAGCGCCGTGCTCGACTACGAGACGGATCAGCACCATCTGGTGGCCGGGCCAGCGGGGAGTTTCTTCGGGCTGAACTGGTTACATGGCTCGGTGACGCACTATAGCAGCACACCGGCGCCGGGGATCGGTTGGCGCAGCATCCCACAAGCGAACGGACGGCTGTGGGAAGGGGTGTTTATCGAGGGCGGGTGGCGTTGGCAATAGAAAAGGGGCGGTGCTACACCGCCCCACATGGTTCGAACGGGATGTCACTCCTCCGCAGGAGCCGGGTTGTAGTAGGAGTAGATCAACCGCGCGATATGGCCGACCATACGCTCGGCGGCGGCATCCGAGAAGTATTCCTTATCCTGATACAGAAACACTGAGAGGATGAAATCGCCGCCGGGCGAACGCACAATACCCGCGTCGGCCTGGATCTCTGGCGGAATCCAACCGCTCTTATGGGCGACCTTCGCATCCGGCGGCAAACCCGACATCATACGGGTATGATCGCCGTTCTTCTCCAGCCAGTCGATCATCTCCTGGCAGCGCTCCGCGCTCAGGTTCTTGCCATATTTCTCAAGCAGTACGCCCTCGCCGCGGCTGCACTCTTCGAGGTACACGTAGATCTGCGCCATCTCAAACGGTGTGGTGCGCAACGTCGTGGATGCAGGCGTGAAGGGAGCCTTGCCGCCTCGCGCCGGGCCAACTCGGTACTTGATGTTGTAGAGCTTAATAAAATCGTTCGACTCAAAGGCGACGTACAGGAACGTGTTCGGCAGGCCCAAGTCGGCCAGCATATCGCTCATCTGCTCGGCGCCCTCGAAGGCGGCCTCAGTCGTGGTGCCACCCACCGCAGCCGCCATCAGATCGTTGGCCTTGAGATTATCGCTCTCGACGATCATCAATTCCAGCGCCTCGAGCTGATCATCATCAAGCTCCGGCACATTGATGAACGCGTTCAGCATGATCGCCACCTTGATGGTGCTGGCGGCGGTGAAGGCGGTATCCTTGTTGAGCGAGACTAACTCCTCGCCGCTCTCAAGATCGTGGACATATACGCCCACAATGCCCTTCCATTCCTCGGCCAACAGCTCCAACTGCTCCTGCAGTTCCTTCGGCGAGGGGCGCTCGATGCCATCTGCCGTCGGGCGCGTATCCAGCGTCACGCGGCGCGAGCCACCCACCTGGCGCAGGCGTTTATCGATCTGCTCAAGCGCAGCGTCAACATTCAGTTCGGCGCCACCGACCAACGCGAAACTGCGCGAGATCGTTTCGGTGTCGGTGATGATCTTCAACGTCGGCAGCTGCACAATATCAGCGGCGATCGTCTCAAGCCGTTCGCGCAATTTGTCGGCATCGTAGGAGATATCCAGAGGCACGCGGGTATTGGCTGCGGCCTGCTGGGCAGCATCGAGCATCGCATCGAATGCAGGTTCGAAGTCGATCTCATCGAGTTGAAAGGTTAACTGGGTATCGCCGATTCGCAGATCGAGCGGACGCGACAATGCAGCAAGCGATTCGCTCAATTTTTTATAAGCCGCATCGCGATCTAACCCACCCACATCAATACCAGCAATACGAATCCCTTGCGCTAACGGCGGCACAGGAGTAGGCTCAGGAGTTGGCACGGCGGTGGGAGGTATCGCTGTGGGAGTAACGGTAGCAGTAGGCTGCACCACTTGCGTCGTGGTCTCTGCACAAGCAGAAATGAACAGCAGCAGCGCGACGAACAGAGTCGCGATACGCAGCTTATATACCATAGATACGCCTAATCCTTTGGACTGGTGAATGACAAGCAATAACACCTTGCGATGTTATTGCTTGTTAGTGCAAGACTACTCCGAGGTATTTTCGAGGCCCTGTTCATTGGTGTAACGCTTCAACGTCACCACCAAACGGCCTAACACGTTGACATTTTCACGGATCTGGCCGATCAACTCCATCAGCTCATCATCTTCAAATGAACCGCTAGCGAGTCGATCAACTTCACTGCCCAATGCGCTTACTGGCGTGTAGATCTCGTTCAACAACTTATCGAGCACCTGGCGAGGCGTCAACTCGATCCAGGGATGCGGCTCGTGAGAGAGGTTTGATTCAGACGACATAGCAACTCCTGGCGCAGTATGGCCTGCTAAACGCAGCATACAAGAGATCGTTTCCTACCGTGTAGAAAAGAGAGCTTGGTTTTGCTTGCGATGATATGTGATCGCCCTTGCCGTGCTTGTTACGAAGGCATGCAATAACGATCAAACCATTCAAAGGTGCGCTTCATATGATCAACACGGTGGCGTGGCTCACCACTGCGGGTCAGTTCGTGGCCCTCTCGAGGATAACGCACAAACTCGACGACCTGTTTGCGCCGACGTAGAATTGCAAATAACTGTTCGGCCTCGCTGATCGGCACGCGATAATCGAGTTCGCTATGCAGAATGCGCAATGGCGTATTGATACGATGGGCATGGGCCAGAGGCGAATGCTGCCAAAGCTTCTCGTGCAAATTCCATGGGAAATCGTCGAACTCAAATTCGATGAGCTCGTGAGCATCGCTCGTGCTATGCTCCGTGAGCAAGTTGTAGACGCCGCGAACGGCCACGGCGCAGGCGAATCGATCGCTGTGCGCGATCAGCCAGGCAGTCATATAGCCACCGTAGGAGCCGCCTGTAACCGCGATCCGCTTAGGGTCGATCCCACCCTGAGCCAACACCGCATCGATCCCAGCGTGAATATCGGGCGAATCGGCCACGCCCCAATTGGCGTGGATCGCATCGCGCCAAGCCTCGCCGTACCCCTCGGAGCCGCGCGGGTTGCAGAAAAAGACCACATAACCGCGCGCCGCGTTCGCCTGCCACTCGTGCCACATGCTGCGGTAGCCAGGCCCCCACATCACATGCGGCCCGCCGTGGATGTGCACGGCCAACGGCAGCGGTCCCTCGGGCGCCACACCCGCAGGAGGCCGCACCACCCAACCCTGCACCTCGCGGCCATCGGGCGCTTGGAACAGCAACTCCTCGATGGGCGCGATCAGGCGTTGCGACAGCAGCCGCTCGTTGATCGCTGTGAGGCGCACTTCGGTGCCGTCGGGACGGCGAAGGTACAGATCGACGGGGTTATCGGGCGCTTCGCCCACGAACGCCACGCTCCCGTCCGGGCCGACGTCGAACTCACTGCAAATGCGACGCTGAGCGGGGAACACTTGCTCGTGCTTCGAATCGCCAGAGATGCCGACACTGTAGATCGGCTGCTCGCCGCGCCAGCCAGCACTGAACAGGATCGACTGCCCGCTGGGATGCCAGCGATGCTGTTCGACATGCAGATCGGCGTCAGCAGTCAGTTCACGCAACTCACCGCCGTTGGCTGGCAGGATCACCACACTCGCGCCGACCGCCAGTGGGCGCTCCTCCGACAAGCGGTGCATCGCGATCCACGCGCCATCGGGCGAGGGCAACGGCTCGTAGTACGAATAGCCCGGCTCGGTGAGGCGCTGAGGCTCACCTCGGCCCGTCTCGGGCACGGGGATGCGCAACAGATCGTAGTAGGCGAACAGCGAATCGGCCTCCGGATCGCGGGTCGCCGTGGTGAGCAACGCGCTGTTATCCGGCATCCACACCGGAGCGCCGTAATGCAGGTCGCCATCGGTGAGGCGGCGAGGGGGAGGAATCTCATCCTCCAAATCCTCGGGCAGATCGATCAGGTAGATGTGGTTACGCCGATCGTCGAAGAACGAGGTGCCGCTGCGGTAGGGCAGGCGAGTGTGCACACGCGGGTCGAAGCGTTGCTGCTCCTCGTATTCGCGGCGCGCCTTGACCTGTTGGGCCTCCCAGGCGTTGTCAGGAGCAGGCTCGGTTATGCCCGCATCCTCACGGGCACGCTCGTCCTCGTTCACCATCGACAAAAACGCGATCCGGCGACCATCAGGACTCCAGGCCGGATCGCTTGCACCTTGCGGAAGACTGGTCAACTGACGGGCTTCGCCTCCATCGACAGCGATCACGTACAGTTGTGCAGCACCACCATCGCGGTTGGAGACAAACACGATGTGGCGACTATCGGGGCTCCAGCGCGGCGACGAATCGCTTTTAGTGCCAGCCGTCAAGCGGCGCGGCTTGCTACCATCGGTAGGCGCAAGCCAGATCGCCCGACGGTAGGTGTTGCCAACCCGATCCGGGGTGACATGGACATACGCGATCGCACGGCCATCGGGACTGAAGCGCGGGCTTTCGATCCAGCCAAGCGTGTAGAGATCCTCAATCGTGATGGGAGTTCGCTCGTTCGACACACTCACTCACTTTCCATCGCCATAGGGTGCTAGGCAGGCTGAAACGACAAGCCACCGACGATAGCACTCGGCACCCGCTCATCAATCAACGTTCGGCGTAAGCAAGGGGTAGATTAGGCGCTGGTTTGCAGCAGTGTGCCTTCGCGACGGAGCCGACGGAACTCGTCATCGCTCAGGGCACTCTCGCCTCGGTAGTGCAGCACCTTGGCGGCCTCATCGAACATAAAGCGTTGGCGCGTCCAGCGGCCATTGGCGCCTTGGCGCACCACATCAACCAGCCAACCCGGTAGGTGTGGATCGTAGCGCTGGCCCACTTGCCAAGCGCGCTCCTTAGGACGAAGAACGCGAACAATAGCTTTTTGAGCTTCGACGAGCCCTTGCTCGGGCGTCGGCAACTCGTGTCCTTGAATGTCTGTATTCGGCGTCTGCCACAAGCTATCTTGGGTCATTGGATTCCTCACTCGCTTCGGTGTCGTGCCGATATTATAGCATTACTCTTACAGGGCCGCGACAGTGCTGTGGCAGCCGTTTCAGGGGTGGCGCCGAATTGACAGATTGCGAGTGGTAGTGGTATAATCTGCGCAATACCGCGTGCTGCCGGTGTAGCTCAGTTGGTAGAGCAGCTGTTTTGTAAACAGCTGGTCGGGGGTTCGAGTCCCTTCACCGGCTCCATTGAACAGGGAGATGCAAACGCATCTCTCTGTTTTTTTGTGCGATTGAATTGAGAGGTTGAGCGTGGATAGCTCCACAGATTCTACCAGCATCGCGCACTCGTTCAGCAAACGATGCCAACACTTGCCAAACTTGCTACAGCAACCGAAATGCGCCAATCGTTCGTTCCCAAACGCTTTTGCTGGAACTCTACCTGCAAGGTGTTACTTCTGAACAGCTCAATCGATCGAGAGCGAAAGGAACTAAGATGGCTCTTATACGTATGGACAATGTTGGTATCGTGGTGGAATCGCTCGATAGTGCGATCGCTTTCTTCAGCGAGTTCGGTATGACGCTCGAAGGGCGGGCCACGATCGAAGGGGAATGGGCCGGGCGCGTCACCGGACTGGGCAACCAACGCGTCGAGGTCGCGATGATGGTCACTCCCGACGGCCACAGTCGGCTAGAGCTGTCGCGCTTCCTCGCCCCACCCGTCATCGCCGATCACCGGAACGCGCCTGTGAACGCGCTCGGCTACCTTCGCGTTATGTTCACTGTAGACGACATCGACGAGCTGCTCGACAGGCTCTACCAGCACGGCGCGCAGCTCGTCGGCGAGGTGGTCCAGTACGAGGAGGCGTATCGGCTCTGCTACATCCGTGGTCCCGAAGGGCATCTGATCGGGCTTGCCGAGCCGCTGGGGTAGGTGGCATCGACGTTCTGCTCCGCCAAAGGCCGATGCCACCTAGCGCTATCAAAACGCTTGTGCCCTCTGCTGAGAGCACACTAGTGCCCTACACCACCACCAACTCGACATCGATATTGCCATGCACGGCCCGCGAGTAGGGGCAGAGCGCGTGGGCTGCTTCAGCCAACTCCTGCGCTTTGGCGCGGTCAACACCCGGTATCTCGATGGCGATCTTCGCGGTGAGGCCGTAGCCGCCGTCGGGATCAGCGCCCTGGCCCACTTCCACACGCAGCACGGAGCCAGACACGTCGTCGCCGCTACGGCGAGCCACTGCGATCAGCGCGCTCTGTAGGCACGCGCCCCAAGCCGCCGCAAACAGTTGCTCGGGGTTGGTGCCCTCGCTCACACCGTTCAGTTTGGGGCGGCGCAACTGCACATCCAGCACACCATCATCGCTCACCGCACGACCCTCGCGCCCGCCCGTCACCGTCACGGTCGTGGAATAACTCGGCGTGATCTTGCCCATAACACCTCTCCTGTTGCAGAAAACGTCCTCAGCATTATAACGAATGCCCTTGCTGTGTGCCGCGTTTGTGCCTTCAGCCAGTGCGCGTTTGGGCGGTACAGAGGTACATCCTTAGCACCGCCTGCATTGACAGCCACGCATCACTCTGCTAGAATCGCGCCGTTCACCCGAATCCACCTCATATCGAAGAGTACACGCTGGCTTACAGCGTGGCGATCGGCACACCAAACGCGATTCCTTCAACAGAAAGCAAGGGGAACCATGAGTAAAGGTCTTCTCGAACGCCTAGCCGAAGGGGTTGTTCTTGGCGATGGCGGTTATCTGCTGGAACTCGAAAAGCGCGGTTATGTCCAGGCTGGTCCCTTTACCCCTGAAGTAAGCCTCACACACCCCGAAGCGCTGGCGCAGCTTCACCGTGAGTTTCTGATGGCGGGTGCCGAAGTGCTGCAAGCCCTCACCTTCTACGCCAGCGAGGATAAGTTGGCTACGGTGGGTTTGGCGGGCAAGGTCGATGAAATCAATCGCGCTGCGGTGAGCATTGCGCGGAGTGTGGCTGCCGAGGGGGATGCGCTCGTGGCGGGCAATCTCAGTCTGACGTGGGCCTACGATGCCAATGATCCCGCTTCGGCGGATCGGGTGCGCGCCCTGTTCGACCGCCAGCTCGAAGTGCAGATGGAAGTTGGCATTGATTTGGTGATCGGGGAGACGTTCTCGTGGCTGGGTGAGGCACTGTTGGCGACCGAGCGCGCCCGCAAAACTGGCCTGCCCGTCATGATCACGATGTCGTTTGATCAGAACCCGCTGTCGTACGATGGCTACACACCCGCCGAGTGTGCGCGCCGTCTGGCCGATGCCGGGGCCGATGTGGTCGGCATCAACTGTTTGCGCAATCCCGAGTACACACTGCCGTTGATGGCCGAGATGCGCGCCGCCGTCAGTTGCTACGTGGGCTGCCAGCCAGCCGCCTACCATACCCCTCCCGACCACCTCGACTTCACGTCGATGCCCGAGTTCCCATTAGCGCTCGACCCGCTGCAGCTCACACGCGCCGCAATGGCCGATTACGCCGTCAAAGCTCGCGATATGGGCATCAACTACATCGGCTCGTGCTGTGGATCGGTGGCTGCGCACGTGCGCGCAATGGCAAAGGCGCTCGGCAAACTGCCCAGCGAGGAGCGCGAATGGCGCAGCAAGACGGGCAAGCCGATGTCGGCCTACGAATTTTACGATCACGACGCCGCCTAATCCTACGTGTGTCGTGCGATAAACGGTTCGCGCCAGCCTTGTGATCGTTTTCGCCGATGAGCGCGAGAACGATCACAAAGGATCGTGCATCCTTAGCTGTCACAGGCAAATCACGAAGTGAAGATACACGCGCCGCTGCTCGGTCCGTTGCGACAGTGAGCAGCAGCCCGGCCTGTGACTCTGCGCCTATTGAACGCTGGACTCCATCATGAAAAAACAGAACTACGAGTACATCGTGCTGGGCTTGGGTGGTATCGGCAGCGCTGCTGCCTATTGGCTCTCACGGCGCGCTGGCGGCGATGTGCTCGGCCTCGAACAGTTCGAGATCGGCCACGAGCGTGGCGCATCGCAGGACCACTCGCGGATTATTCGGCTCTCGTACCACTCCCCCACGTATGTCGAACTCGCCAAACACGCCTACAGCGCTTGGGAAACGCTTGAATCGGAGAGCAACGAATCGCTGATCATTCGCTGCGGTGGGCTCGACTTCGGGCCGCGCGTCAGCACGCAGCCGCTCAGCGATTACTCCGAGAGTATGCGGGCCTGCGGCGTGCCGTTCGAGGAGCTCGATGCCGACGAGATTATGTACCGTTGGCCGCAATTCCGCGTCACCGACGATATTCATGGCATTTACCAGGCTGCGGGTGGGATCGCGCCCGCCATTCGCTGCAACGCCACGCACATCCGCATGGCGCGCGCCAACGGCGCCGAACTGCGCGAGCATACACCGGTGGTGGGTCTACGCGATGTCGGTGGCGAGATCGAGGTGACCACGGCGGATATGACCTATCGCTGCCGCAAACTGGTGATCGCCGCCGACGCCTGGACAAACAACGTGCTGCAGCACCTCGGCATGCGCCTGCCGCTCACCGTCACGCAAGAGCAGGTGAGCTACTTCCAGCCCGCGCAGCCCGAACTGTTTATGCCCGACCGCTTCCCCGTGTGGATCTGGATGAACGACCCGTCGTTCTACGGCTTGCCGACCTATGGCGAGGCTGGCCCGAAGATCGGCCAGGATATCGGGGGCCGCGTGGTGACCGCCGAAACGCGCACGTTCGAGCCGAATCCCGTCGTACACGAGCGCCTCGAAGGGTTCCTGCGCCAGTACATCCCGGGCGCGCTGGGGCCCGTCTTGCGCACCAAGACCTGCCTCTACACGTTCACCCCCGATCGCGACTTCGTGATCGATAGCCTACCCAACCATCCAAACGTGCTGTTGGCGCTCGGCGCGGCGCACGCCTTCAAGTTCGCCTCGCTGTTCGGCAAAATCTTGAGCGAGCTGGCCATCCACGGCGAAACACCCTGCGATATCAGCAGCTTCGCGGTGGATCGGCCCATCTTGCTAGAGGAGGAGCCAACCCGCCAATTCATCCTGTACACCTAGCAGAAGCCGTTATCGGCATCATCCATCTTCTTGTTTCGACCTTCTGTGGAACGCAGAAGGTCGAAGCATGTCCCCAATCATCAACATTAAGCCAAACGTGGTAGGATGTGAACGCGTTTGATCGAAGGCACCACAGAGTTGAAGGAGAATGCCATGCCTGTTCAGCTCGTTGAGCCGAGCCTTGCTTGGAAAGATGCGTTTCTCGACATGGCCCACGAATGCCTCAGTAATGGCGATTTACGCTACCTCGCACCGATCAGTAACTTCGATGGCTACCTGGAACATCTCTACGAATTTGCTCATGGCATCAATCTGCCGCCCAATATCGTGCAAGAGACCAGTTATTGGGCGCACGACGATGGCGTGATCGTAGGGGTGATTCGGCTTCGCCATCGCCTCAACCCGGCATTGGAGCAGATCGGCGGGCATATTGGCTACGAAGTGCGACCCTCGCGGCGGCGCATGGGCTACGGCACCGAGATGTTGCGGCTGGTGCTGGAACCAGCCCGCCAACTTGGCCTCAAGCGCGTGTTGCTCACCTGCGATGCCACGAATATCGGCTCGGCGCGGATCATGGAGAAGAACGGCGGCGTGCTCACAAATCGGATCGAGATGCCGGAGAAGGGCAAGACCGTGCTGCACTACTGGATCAACCTGGAGTGAGGAAGCAGCACTAGCCAATCTCGCTTGGCTAGTGCTATGGCTTCGGCATGCGCTACGGCTCGACCAGCAAGCAGGCGACATCGTGTCCCTGCTTGCGCGCCAACACAGGATCGTGCTGGCGGCAGGTCTCCTGCGCGAGCGGGCAGCGCGGATGGAAGCGACAACCGGACGGAATATCGGCGGGATTCGGCGTCTCACCGCGCAGAATAATACGTTGCCGCCGATGTCGCGGGTCGGGGCTGGGGATAACCGAGAGCAGCGCCTTGGTATAGGGATGCTGCGGCTGTTGCAGCAACTCGCTTGTCGGGCCGAGCTCGACGATGCGCCCCAAGTACATCACCGCGATCCGATCTGCGAATAGCGCGGCAGTCGCGAGATCGTGGGTGATAAAGAGGATACTGATGCCATGCGTGCGACGCAACTCGTTGAGCAGCATGAGGATCTCGGCGCGGATCGAGACATCGAGCATGCTGACGGGTTCGTCGGCCACCAACAAGCGCGGGTTTGTGACCAGCGCGCCAGCGATCACCACCCGTTGGCGCTGCCCGCCCGAAAGCTCGTGCGGGAGGCGATTAGCGAACTCCGCCGCCGGGCGCAAGCCCACCTCCTCCAACGCCGCATACACCTTTTGCCGACGCTCCTCGGCGGTGCGGTAGAGTTTGTGGACCTCAAGCGGCTCGCCAACGAGTTGAGCGATAGTCATGCGGGGGTTGAGCGACTCGTAGGGGTCTTGAAAGACCATCTGAATGGCTTGGCGCAACGAGCGGTCGCGGTGGAGAGTCTCGAACAGCGGGCGACCCTCGAACAGGATAGTGCCCGCGCTCGGCTCCTCCAAGCCCAAAACGCTCATCGCCGTAGTAGTTTTCCCACACCCCGATTCGCCCACCAGTGCCAGCACCTCACCGCGCTGTAGTTCGAATGAGACGCCATCGACAGCACGAACATCGGGTTGCGGTTTGCGAAAGGCTCCTAATAGGGTGCGTCGCGCCGAAAAATACTTGCGTAACTCGACGACCTCGAGGATTGGTCCAGTAGCAGACGCTGCTTCAGACGACACGGTTCACATCCTGACCATTGCAGGGAAGAGAAGCCGAGGCGAGATGTTTCTCTCCCCTGCATACACTAATCTTGATACGTTATGGCCGTTTGCGGATACTATCTTCCTTGCGCATACGGTCGCGCAAACTATCTGGCCGCAGATCGGTCCATACTTCCTTAATGTAGTCCAAACACTCCTTTTTTGTGCCAGTTTTCCCAACTGCCTTCCAGCCAAGTGCTAACTCTTTATCCGCGGGCCAGATCGAATACTGTTCTTCATGATTGACAACAACTGTGTATATTGTTGTATCCGACTGTTCTGAATCGCTCATATTGTCCCCCTTGTTTAAATAAAGATGTGATTACATCCACAGTATAGCACCCATTTTTATTTCAATCACGCAATATCATATTACTGTTGTTTCCCTCTAAACAACAGCATGTATCATCTCATCATATTTCGATTTGCAAATAATTTTAGCCAATCACGTTCCTATGGTACCTTCTTGGCATCTAGTAACTAATGTTGCTACTAGCTAAATGGTAAATGCGGCAAGTGAGCGTTTCTGCTCAGTGAGCCGCAACAGACAGTTGATAAGGGCAGCCAGATACCACAAACGCGCTTCCAGATGACTTGTGACCCGA
>Ga0207874_1000373_pt1 | contig 66404 bp, 62 predicted proteins | sample HigsolmetaAR201D_FD_184833 | JGI IMG/M metagenome (GOLD analysis project Ga0207874, IMG submission 184833) | Ionic liquid and high solid enriched microbial communities from the Joint BioEnergy Institute, USA - AR20-1-D (SPAdes) (version 2) ...
CACCGGCATCGGGGTACTCGGCGTCGGAATCCGCCGCCTCCGCGGCTGGGTCGTAATCCGCCGCCTCCGCGGCTGGGTCGTAATCCGCCGCCTCCGCGGCTTCGTCGTAGTCCGCCGCCTCCGCGGCTGGGTCGTCCTCGGCCTCCCCAGTACCGGACTCATCGGGGGCCGGCTCCCCTGCCGCCCCGCGGCGGCCACGCTCGCGGACCGCGTCGACGATGAGCAGCAGCACCCCGATCGCGCTGGCGCCGATGCAGACCCAGGCGATCAACTCGTTCCCGGTGACGACCGCCGTCACCAGCGCGGCCAGGCCGATGACCGCCAGGACGAGCGCGATGATCAGCACCGCGTCACCTCCCCGGCCGCCTCAGCCCGCCGCGCGTCCGCCCCGCCGGTCAGTTGCTGCCCCGACCGAACTGGCCGAATCCGCTGTCGTTGTTGGCGCTGGAGTCCACCGGCGCCGCGGATCCGCGCTGACCGAGCTCCTCGAGCTGCGACTCGAGGTAGGTCTTGAGCCGGGTGCGGTACTCGCGCTCGAAGGTGCGCAGCTGCTCGAGCCGGCCTTCCAGCACCGTGCGCTGCTGGTTGATCGTGCCCATGATCTCGGAGTGCTTGCGCTCGGCGTCGGCCTGCAGCGCGTCGGCCTTCTCCTGGGCCTGCCGCAGCTGGGCCTCGGACCGGGCCTGCGCGTCGGACAGCATCGCGTCGGCGCGCTGGCGGGCATCGGCGATGGTGGTCTCGGCCTGCTTGCGTGCCTCGCTGATCATCGCGTCGGCCTGCGCCCGGGCATCGGCCAGCAGCTTCTCCGACTCCGCCTTGGCGGTGCTGGTCAGACGGTCGGCGGTCTCCTGCGCCAGGCTGAGCACCTTGGCGGCACGGATGTGCTGCTCCTCGGGGGTCGCCTGCGGGGCCGGCGCCGGGGCGGCCTCGGGCTCGGGCTCCGGCTGGTACAGCGGGATGGAGGTGGTCTGCTGACCACCGGCGGCGGCACGCGCGGCGGCCAGTTCCTGGTCCAGTTCGGAGACGCGCTGCCGCAGATCGGCGTTCTCCTCGATCAGCCGGCTGAGCTCAGCCTCCACCAGGTCGAGGAAGGCATCGACCTCGTCCTCGTTGTACCCGCGCTTACCGATGGGCGGCTTGCTGAACGCGACGTTGTGGACGTCGGCAGGAGTGAGCGGCATTGTCTGCCCCCTTGGAGTCTGGACCGTCAACCGAACTCAAAGTGTAGAGCGTCGGCTTCTCGTAACTGGCGTCCATCCTGTCACACCAGAACCGGCCGTCGCCGCACAGGTCGGGAACTAAGAGCGATTCTCAATCTCTTATCGACCGTTAGACCCGTCCCGGCAGACCGGCGGGGCCTCAGACCGCCGCGCCGAAGGCCAGCTGCATGCCGATGAACGCCAGCAGCAGCAGCACCATGATGGACAGGTCGAAACGGACCGCACCCACGGTGAGCTGCGGAATGATCCGGCGCAGCAGCTTCACCGGCGGATCGGTGAGGGTCATGATGATCTCGAGGACGACGACCGTGGCGCCGCGCGGATGCCAGTCCCGGCTGAACGAGCGGATGAACTCGACCACGACCCGGGCGATGAGCAGCAGCCAGAACACGAACAGCGCCAGCCCGAGGATGTTGAAGAACAGCGACAACGCAGCCGACCTCACTAGCAGCCAGAGAAAACCTGTGCACAGACACGAACACCGCGCAGGTCAGGGTCGGCCGTACCGGCCCTCACCTGCGCGATGTCGCCAGCCTACCCGGGCGCCCGGTCGGCACGCCGGGCCCGGTCACCGGGCTCAGTTGTAGAAGCCGGCCTCGGCGATCCGGCGGCGCTCCTCGGCGGTCACGGTGACGTCGGCCGGGGACAGCAGGAACACCTTGGTCGCCACCTTGTCGAAGGAGCCGCGCAGCGCGAACGCGAGCCCGGCGGCGAAGTCCACCAGCCGCTTGGCGTCGGCGTTGTCCATCGCGACGAGGTCCATGATCACCGGGTAGCCGTCGCGGAACCGCTCGCCGATGGTGCGGGCCTCGCTGTAGTCCTTCGGGCGCAGCGTGGTGATCTTGGCCAGCGGGCTGCCGGCATCGAAGATCTCGGCCACCCGGCGCGGATCCATCGCCAGCGAGCCGCGGGTCGCCGCGCCGCGCAGCGGGGCGAGCCGGGGCCGGCCGCCCAGGTCGTGCGGGCGGTCGTAGTCGCGCAGGCCGCCGCGCATCCGCGGCTCGTAGGCCGGCTCGTCGTAGCCACCCCGGTACCCGGCCGGCGGCTCGTCGTAGTCGCGCTCGTCGTAGCCACGGCCGTAGTCGTCCTCCTCGAAGCGCTCCGGACGACCCCGACGGGCGTAGCCGGCCCGCGCCGGACGCTCGTCGTCCTCGTAGTACTCGTCCTCGTAGTCATCCATTGGCGCCATGCCGAAGTAGGCCTTGACTTTGTGCAGTGTGCTCATCGCGCGACCCTTCTGGTGCTCAGGTGACTGGGGGTGTCTGTGATGAAGATGTGACATCTGTGACGACTGGTGGTGACGTTAGCGGTCGTTGCCCCAAGAGCGCGGTACCGACACGCACACAGGTCGATCCGTGTCGCACCGCGGCCTCCAGATCGCCGGACATCCCGGCCGACAGTTCCAGCCGCCGGTCGTGATCGCGCTGCACCCGCGCCAACTCGGCGGCCAGCCGCTCGAAGGCGGCGTCGGCGTCCCACTCCAGCGGCGGGATCCCCATCAGCCCGACGAACTCCAGCGCCTCGGCGGCCGCGACCCGGGCGCACAGCGCGTCGACCTCGTCGGGCCGGGCCACGTCCACCCCGCCGCGTTCCGGGTCGCCGTCGAGGCTGAGCTGGACGAACACCCGCAGCGGGGCACGCCGCCGGCCCTCGGCCAGCGCCCGGGCCGCCCCGCGGTCGAGCGCGTCGACGAGCCGGGCGTTGTCCACCGAGTGCGCGGCATAGGCCCAGCCGGCCACCGCCCGGGCCTTGTTGCGCTGGATCCGGCCGATCATGTGCCAGCGGATGGCGTCCGGGTCCGGCACCGCGGCGGCGACCTCGGCGATCTTGCGCGCGGCCTCCTGCTCCCGCGACTCGCCGAAGTCCGACAGCCCCAGCTCGTGCAGCAGGATCACGTCGGAGGCCGGGAAGAACTTGGTCACCGGCAGCAGCTTGATCTCGTCGACGGGCCGGCCGGCCGCCTCGGCGGCCCGGGCCAGCCGCTCGCGCAGCGCGGCGAGCGCGGTGGCGAGTTGCCGTTTACGTGCGTCGCTCATTCCATCCACACCAGGGAGGCCATCCGACCGGTGTGCCTGTCGCGGCGGTGGCTGAACAGCGTCCGGTCGGCCACGGTACAGCGGGGGTCGATATCGATGGCGGTGACCCCGAGCTCGGTGAGCTGGCGGGCGATGCCGGCCCGCAGGTCCAGGCCCGGGGTGCCCTTGGCGGTGTTGGTGCGGCTGCCGGGCAGCGCCCGCTCCACCTCGGCGGCCATCTGCTCGGGCACCTCGTAGTTCGCCCCGCTCACCGCGGGGCCGAGCAGCGCCGAGATGTCCTCGGGGTGCGCGCCCACCCGGCACATCGCCTCGACCGTGCGGGCCACGATGCCGAGCTGCGCGCCCACCCGCCCGGCGTGCACCGCCGCCACCACCTTGGCCCGGGCGTCGGCCAGCAGCACCGGCACGCAGTCGGCGGTGACCACGACCACCGCCAGCCGGGGCACGGTGGTGACCAGCGCGTCGGTGTCGGGCAGCGCGGCCCGCTGCGGACCGTCGACGACGGCGACCCGGTCGCCGTGCACCTGGTTCATCCACACCAGCCGGTCCGGGCCCAGGCCGACGGTGTCGGCCAGCCGACGCCGGTTGGCGGCGACGGCCCTCGGGTCGTCGCCGACGTGGTCACCGAGGTTGAAGGTGTCGAAGGGCGGCGCCGAGACGCCGCCGGCGCGCGTGGTCGTCACGCGCCGTATGCGAACGGTCACGGTGCCAGTATCCGGCCGACTCAGCGCCGCATGAACGGCGGCACGTCGACGTCGTCGTCGTCATCGCCGCCGATGCTGACCGTCGCCCCGTTCGGGTGCACCGGCACGCTGGTGGCGTCGGCGGGCTCGAACAGCGACGAGCCGACGCTGCCGGCCCGGCCGGGCGCGATCGGGCCGGTCGCGGCCGAGGCCGGCGGGATGGTCGGCTTGGCCTTCGGGCCGGCCGGGTCGAAGCCGGCCGCGATGACGGTCACCCGCACCTCGTCGCCGAGCGAGTCGTCGATGACGGTGCCGAAGATGATGTTGGCGTCCGGGTGCGCGGACTCCTGCACCAGCGAGGCGGCCTCGTTGATCTCGAACAGGCCCAGGTCGCTGCCGCCGGCGATGGACAGCAGCACGCCCTGGGCGCCGTCCATCGAGGCCTCCAGCAGCGGCGAGTTGATGGCCGCCTCGGCGGCCTTGACCGCGCGGCCCTCGCCGCGGGCCGCGCCGATGCCCATCAGGGCGGTGCCGGCGTTGCTCATCACGCCCTTGACGTCGGCGAAGTCGACGTTGATCAGGCCCGGGGTGGTGATCAGGTCGGTGATGCCCTGCACGCCGTTGAGCAGCACCTCGTCGGCGCTGCGGAAGGCGTCCATCAGGGTGACGTGGGCGTCGCCCATCTGCAGCAGCCGGTCGTTGGGGATGACGATCAGGGTGTCGCAGCACTCGCGCAGCGCGGCGATGCCCGCCTCGGCCTGGTTGCTGCGCCGCTTGCCCTCGAAGGAGAACGGACGGGTCACCACGCCGACGGTCAGCGCGCCGAGCTTGCGGGCGATCGAGGCCACCACCGGCGCGCCGCCGGTGCCGGTGCCGCCGCCCTCACCGGCGGTGACGAACACCATGTCGGCGCCGCGCAGCAGCTCCTCGATCTCGTCCTTGGCGTCCTCGGCCGCCTTGCGGCCCACCTCCGGGTCGGCGCCGGCGCCGAGACCGCGGGTGGACTCCCGGCCCACGTCGAGCTTGACGTCGGCATCACTCATCAACAGCGCCTGCGCGTCGGTGTTGATCGCGATGAACTCGACGCCCTTGAGGCCCTGTTCGATCATCCGGTTGACGGCATTGACGCCGCCGCCGCCAATGCCGACCACCTTGATGACGGCGAGGTAGTTGTGCGGGGGGGTCATGGATCGTCTTCCCTCCTGAGTGCCCTTCGTGGCGCCGGTCTTCGGTCTCTCGCTCTCGCAAACCCTCAACCTCAACAAGAGGCTTAGAGTTATGTCAAGTTGATGCGCGTAAACCAAACGGTAGGGCCAACCCGGCGGCAAACCCCGCAGGCGCGCCGACGCCACGCCGTGGAATTTGTCGCCGATCCCGTGGGAAAGGTCACTTCACCGTCGGCAGATCCGGGCTCGACACGTCGTAGGTGTGCCCGGGCTGGGTGAGCAGCGCGGCGAGCTTGGCCGCCTTCTCCTCGGTGCGGTCGGTGGTCCCCCACACCACGACCCGACCGTCGTTGAGCGTCAACGTGATCGAGGCCACCGACGGCGCGGCGATGCGACTCACCTGGGCGGCCACCTCGGGCCGCAGCGCCAGCATCACCGCCAGCGCGGCCCGGGTGGGCGGGTCGCTGGGGCCGGGGGTGTCGGTGTCGAGGTAGGGCAGCCCGGGCGGCGGCGGAGCGGTCGCGAAGTCCACGCCGTCCCGGTCGAACAGGTGCGGACCGTCGGGATAGTCCTTGACCACCACCGGGATTCGCTCCACCAGCGTGATGCGCAGCGACGACGGGTACTCGCGCTGCACCCGCACGCTGGCCACCCGCGGAATGGAGGCCACCCGCTCGGCCACCACGTCGGTGTCGACCTGCAGCAGCGGGGTGCCCTCGGCGACCCCGGCGGTGGCGACCACCTCCTCCTCGGTCAGCTCGTGCGCGCCGACGACCAGCACGTGGCGCACCGACATGATCGGGGTGAAGTACAGCACCAGGCCGAGCGCCACCGCGCCGACCGCGGCGAGCGCGGCCCACATCAGCGCCCGGATCGCGGTGACCGCGCGCCGGTCCAGCTCGGTCGCCGGCGCGGGCGGGGCCAGCGCGCGGCGGCGGGCCTGCAGGCGGGCCTGCTCGATCGCCCGGGCGCGCTCGCGGGCGGCCCGGCGCGCCTCCCGCTCCCGGCGGGCCTGCCGGCGCGGGCCGTCGTCGGGCGGCGCGGCGGCCCCGCTGTCGGGCGGCGTGGGCTCGGTCATCGGCGGGGCGGCCCCCAGCTGCCGGGTGCGGTGCGGTTCGCCCTGGCGCGCAACGCATCCAGGATCTCCGGGCCGAGCATGGTGACGTCGCCGGCGCCCATGGTGACCACCACGTCCCCGGGCCGGACGGCCTCGGCCACCCGGGCCGGCACCGCCGACAGGTCGGGCAGGTAGGTCACCGGGACGGTGACGTGCTCGGCGATGCTCGCCCCGCTCACCCCGGCGATCGGCTGCTCGCGGGCGGCGTAGACGTCGAGCACGAACACCTCGTCGGCGGCCGACAGCGCCGCGCCGAACTCGCGGGCGAAGGTCTGCGTGCGCGAGTACAGGTGCGGTTGGAACACCACCACCGCCCGGCCGCGGCCGGCCTGGTCGACGACGTTGCGCAGCGCGGCCAGGGTGGCCCGCACCTCGGTGGGATGGTGCGCGTAGTCGTCGAAGACCTGCACGTCGGCGGCGGTACCGACGAGCTCGAACCGCCGCCGCACCCCCTCGAACCCGGCCAGCCCGTCCAGCACCGACTCCACCGGGGCGCCCGCCCGGACGGCGGCCAGCAGCGCCCCGAGGGCGTTGAGCGCCATGTGCCGGCCGGGCACCGACAACCGCATCACCCGCGGGTGCCGCTCCCCGGCGAGCTGGACGTGGGCGACCGCGCCGGTGCCCTGCTGCTCCCAGCTCAGCAGCCGGGCGGCCAGGTCGTCGCGGTCGGCCGACCCGTACCGCAGCACGGTGATGCCCAGCGCAGCGGTGCGTTCGGCGAGCGCGGCCGCGCCCGGGTCGTCGACGCAGGCCACCAGCGCCCCGCCCGGGGCGAGCCGTTCGACGAAGGCGTCGAACACCTCGGCGTAGGCCTGCTCGCTGCCGAAGAAGTCCAGGTGGTCGGCCTCGATGTTGGTCACCACCGCCACGTCCGGGGTGTACTCCAGCAGCGAGCCGTCGCTCTCGTCGGCCTCGGCGACGAAGCAGTCGCCGCTGCCGTGGTGGGCGTTGGTGCCGGCCCCCCCCAGCTCGCCGCCGACGGCGAAGCTCGGGTCGAACCCGCTCTGCTGCAGGCCCACGATGAGCATCGAGGTGGTGGTGGTCTTGCCGTGCGTGCCGGTGACCATCAGCGTGCGGTAGCCGCTCATCAGCCGCGCCAGCACCACCGGCCGCAGCAGCACCGGGATGCCCGCGCGGCGGGCCGCCACCAGCTCCGGGTTGGTCTTGGGGATGGCGGCGTGGGTGGTGACCACCGCGGTCGGGCCGCCGGGCAGCAGTTCGAGGGCGGACTCGTCGTGACCGATGCGGATCACCGCGCCGCGGGCCCGCAGCGCCCGCACCGCGCGCGACTCCTTGGCGTCCGAGCCGGACACCGCCGCGCCGCGGTCGAGCAGGATGCGCGCCACCCCGGACATGCCGGCGCCGCCGATGCCGACCATGTGCACCCGCTGCAGTTCCGGCGGCAGCGCCGCCCGGCCCGCCGGGCTCACCGCCGGGCCTCCCGGTGCGCCCGGGCCAGGTCGAGGGCGACGGCGGCGACCTTGTCGGCGGCGTCGCGGTGGCCGGCCAGCGCGGCCGCGGCGGTCATCGCCGCCAGCCGGTCCGGGTCGGTCAACAGGCCGATCACGGTGTCGGCGACGGTCCGCGGGTTCAGGTCGGCGTCGTCGACGAGCAGTCCCCCGCCGGCGGCGACCACCGGCAGCGCGTTGAGCCGCTGCTCGCCGTTGCCGATCGGCAGCGGCACGTAGACGGCCGGCAGCCCGACGGCGGTGACCTCGGCGACCGTCATCGCCCCGGACCGGCAGACGGCCAGGTCGGCGGCGGCGTAGGCGAGGTCCATCCGGTCCAGGTACGGCACCGCGACATAGGGCGGGTCGCCGGGCGCCGGGTCGGGCAGGTCCAGGGTGTTCTTCGGGCCGTGCGCGTGCAGCACCGCGATCCCGGCGGCGGCGAGCTGCCGCGCCGCGCCGGCAACGGCCTGGTTGATCGAGCGCGCGCCCTGGGAGCCGCCGAACACCAGCAGCACCCGGACGTCGTCGGCGAAGCCGAAGTGGGCGCGGGCGGCCGCGCGCAGCGCCGCCCGGTCCAGGGCGGTGATGGCCGGCCGCAGCGGCACCCCGACCACCTCCACCGGCCCCAGGCCGGGGTCGGGCACCGCGGACAGCACCCGGTCGGCGAGCCGGGCGCCGAGCCGGTTGGCCCAGCCGGCGCTGGCGTTGGCCTCGTGCACCACCACCGGCACCCGTCGACCCGGGCGGCCGCCGCGGGCGGCCAGGTAGGCCGGGGCGGCGACGTAGCCGCCGAAGCCGACCACCACGTCGGCGTCGACGGCGTCGAGCACCGCCCGGGCCTGGCGCACCGCGCGACGCACCCGCAGCGGCAGTTTGAGCAGATCGGCGCTGGGCCTGCGCGGCACCGGCACCGGTGTGATCAGCCGCAGGTCGTAGCCGCGCCGCGGCACCAGCCTGGTCTCCAGGCCGCGCTCGGTGCCCAGCGCGGTGATGCGGACCGCCGGGTCGGCCGCCCGCAGCGCGTCGGCGACGGCCATCGCGGGCTCGATGTGTCCCGCGGTGCCGCCGCCGGCCAGGACGACCGACGGCGCGCGGTCACGTCCTCCCGACTCCATCACCCGTAACGTTGACCTTCCAGTGTGCGGGGCCCGTCCGGTGTGCGGGCCCGCCGGACCGGTTCGCGCCGGCCGGAGCCGGCGCGGGTGCGCCGGCCGTCTCCATGATGCCCTGCCCGCCGGGCCCGCCCGGCCGCCGGTTCCCGGGCCGGGCGGCGCGGCCGCCGGGGTGCGGCGGGCCGTTCCGGCCGGGACCGCAGCCGGTCGCGCACCGCCTCGAGCCGGGTGGGCTGGTAGGGCTGCGGCGGGGGCAGCCGCAGCCAGCGGTCGACCCGGTCGTCGCGGCCGGCGCGCAGCGCGGCCACCGCCTCGGGTTCGTGCCGGGCGGCGTTGGCGATCACGCCGAACATGAACAGCGTGGTGGCCGTCGACGTGCCGCCGGCGGAGATGAGCGGCAGCTGCAGGCCGGTGACCGGCAGCAGGCCCACCACGTAGCCGACGTTGATGAAGACCTGCCCCATGATCCACAGCGTGGTGGTGGCGGTGAGCAGGCGCAGGAACGGGTCGACCGAGCGGCGGGCGATGCGCATGCCGGTGTAGGCGAACAGCCCGAACAGCCCGAGCAGGCCGGCCGCGCCGACGAAGCCGAGCTCCTCGCCGACGATGGCGAAGATGAAGTCGTTGTGGGCGTTGGGCAGGTAGTTCCACTTGGCCGCGCCCTGGCCCAGCCCGTCGCCGAACATGCCGCCGTTGGCCAGCGCGAAGCGGGCCTGGCGGGCCTGGTAGCCCGCGCCCTGGGCGTCGGCGTCGGGGTCCAGCCAGGACTGCACCCGGGCCGACCGGTAGCCCTCGGCCAGCGCCAGCACCACGGCCGAGGCGAAGATGGCGACCAGCGAGGACAGAAACACCCGCAGCGGCAGGCCGGCGTACCAGAGCAGGCCGAGCAGGATGATGCCCATCGAGACGGTCTGCCCCAGGTCGGGCTGGGCGACGATGAGCGCCAGCGCCACCACGCAGGCCGGCACCAGCGGCACCAGCATCTCGCGCAGGGTGGCGCGCTCCATGCGGCGGGCGGCCAGCAGGTGCGCGCCCCAGATGGCGAAGGCGATCTTGGCCAGCTCCGAGGGCTGCATGGACAGCCCGCCGATGACGAACCAGCCGCGCGAGCCGTTGGCCACCTTGCCGATGCCGGGGATGAGCACCAGCACGAGCAGCACGATGGTCAGCGCGTAGCCGGGGAAGGCCAGCCGGCGCATCAGGCTGACCGGGGTGCGCAGCGCGATGTAGAAGCCGACCAGGCCGACCATGGTCCACATCACCTGGCGGCCGAACACCACCCAGGGCGAGCCCTCCAGGTTCGACGAGTACACCCCGGACGCCGACAGCACCATGATCAACCCGAGCGTGGTGAGCAGTGCGGTGACGGCGATGATCAGGTGGAACGAGGTCAGCGGCCGGCCCAGCCAGGTGGCGAACCTGGTGTCGCGCAGCCGGGCGGCCACCGCGGTGCGCGGGGCCGCACCGCCGGCGGGGATCGGTTCGGTGGGCGGGTCGGCCGGGTCGGCGGCGGCACCGTCGGCCGCCGCGGGGGCGGACGCGTCGGCACGCCGGCGGCGCAGCCGGGCCAGGATGGCGCTCATCGCGACCGTTATCCGAGGGCGGCGCGCACCGCGGCCGCGAACGCCTCGCCACGGGCCGCGTAACCGGCGAACTGGTCGAAGGACGCCCCCGCGGGAGCCAGCAGCACGGTGTCACCCGGGCGTGCCAGCTCGCGCGCGGCGGCCACCGCGGCCGCCATCACGTCCCCCCGCCCGTCGATCACACGAGTCACAGATGTCACATCTGACTCATTTGTCGCTCGCACCCCAGCATCGTCCCCCGCCGTCACCTCGACGACGGGAACTTCCGGGGCGTGTCGTGATAACGCCTTGGCAATGATTCGGCGATCCCGGCCGATGAGCACCACCCCGCCCAGCCGGTCGGCCACAGCGCGCACCAGCTCGTCGACCGAGGCACCCTTGAGCAGGCCGCCGGCGATCCAGATCACCCGGTCGTGGCCGGCGATGGAGGCGGCCGCGGCGTGCGGGTTGGTGGCCTTGGAGTCGTCGACGTAGGTGACACCGTCGGCGACGGCGACCCGCTCGGCGCGGTGCCGGCCCACCCGGAACCGGGCCAGCGCGGTGGTGATCGCATCGGCGGACACCCCCACCGAGCGGGCCAGCGCGGCGGCGGCCAGCGCGTCGAGCACCCCGACCGGCCCGGCCACCCCGATGACCGCGGTCGGCGCCAGCGCCAGCCCGTCGGCGAACGCGCGGTCGGTGAGCATGCCGTCGTGCACGCCGAGCTCGCCGGGGCCCGGCTCGCCGAGCCGGAACCCGACCCGCACCCCGGCGGCGGCACCGGCCAGCAGCGAGGCCGCGATCGGGTCGTCCAGCCCGGCGACGGCGACCTCGCCGTCGAGCACCCGGGCCTTGTCGGCGGCGTAGGCCTGCAGCGAGCCGTGCCAGTCCAGGTGGTCCTCGGCGACGTTGAGCACCGCCCCGCCGTGCGGGCGCAGCGACGGCGCCCAGTGCAGCTGGAAGCTCGACAGCTCCACGGCGAAGTAGTCGGCCGGCTCGGCCAGCACCTCCAGCACCGGGTTGCCGATGTTGCCGCACAGCACGCTGCGCAGCCCGGCCGCGGTGAGCATGGCGTGCAGCATCGAGGTGGTGGTGGTCTTGCCGTTGGTGCCGGTCACCGCCAGCCAGCGCCGCGGCGGGCCGAACCGGCCCGCGGCGTCCAGCCGCCAGGCCAGCTCCACATCGCCCCACACCGGCACGCCGGCCGCGGCGGCGGCCCGCGGCACCGGCGCCGCGGGCGCCAGGCCCGGGCTGGTCACCACCAGGTCGAAGGCGCGGATCCGGTCGGCGGCGTCGGTCATCGTGGTGGTCGCGATCCCGTCGTCGGCGAACGGCACCAGCGCGGCCGGGTTGTCGTCGGCGACGGTGACCCGCGCGTCCAGGCCGGCCAGCGTGGCCACGGCGGCCCGGCCGGTGACTCCGGCCCCGGCCACCAGCACCGCCGCGCCGGTCAGCCCGGTGACGTCATCCACCAACGCTGGCCAGCCACTCGCCGTAGAACAGCGCCACCCCGAGCCCGCAGGCGATCGCGGTGAGCAGCCAGAACCGGATGATCACGGTCGTCTCGGCCCAGCCCACCAGCTCGAAGTGGTGGTGGAACGGGGCCATCCGGAACACCCGCCGGCCGGTGCTGCGGAACGCGATGATCTGGATCACCACCGAGGTGACCTCCGCGACGAACAGCGCGCCGAGCACCACCGCGAGGATCTCGGTGCGGCTGGTCACCGACAGGCCGGCGATCACCCCGCCGAGCGCCAGCGAGCCGGTGTCACCCATGAAGATCTTGGCCGGGGCGGCGTTCCACCACAGGAAGCCGATGCAGGCCCCGGCGGTGGCCGCGGCGACGATCGCGAGGTCCAGCGGGTCGCGCACGTTGTAGCAGCCGACGTCGGGGCTGACCGCGCACTGGTTGCGGAACTGCCAGAAGGTGATCAGCACGTAGGCCGCGCACACCATCGCCATCGCGCCGGCGGCCAGCCCGTCGAGGCCGTCGGTGAAGTTCACCGCGTTGGACCAGGCGCTGATCAGCACGATGCAGAACAGCACGAACAGCACCGGCGGCAGGGTGAGCGTGGCGATCTCGCGCACGTAACTCAGTTCCCGGGCGGCCGGGGTGACCCCGTCGCTGTTGGGGAACTGCAGCACCAGCACCCCGAACAGCACCGCGGCGACCAGGATGCCGATGGTCTTGGCGGTCTTGTTCAGCCCGAGGTTGCGGGACCGCCGGATCTTGATCAGGTCGTCGGTGAAGCCGACCACGCCCAGGGTGGTGGCCAGCATCAGCACCAGCAGCCCGGAGGCCGACGGCCCCTTGCCGTCGATGACCACCCCGACCAGGTGGGTGCCCAGGTAGCTGGCCCAGATCCCGGCCAGGATGGCCACCCCGCCCATCGACGGGGTGCCGCGCTTCTTGGCGTGCGTGGGCGGGCCGTCCTCGCGGATCTCGTGGCCGAAGCCCTGCCGGGTGAACAGCCGGATCAGCACCGGGGTGAGCAGGATCGAGACCGCCAGCGCGATGCCGACGGCGATGAGGATCTGTCTCATCCGCGCGGATCCCCGGGCTCGGCGAGCAGCGCCTCGGCCAGGGTGCCCAGGCCCGCCGCGTTCGATGCCTTCACCAACACCACGTCCCCGGGCGCCAGCTCGGCGCGCAGCAGGGCCAGGGCGGCCTCGGGGTCGGGCACCATGGTGGACTCAGAGCCCCATGATCCCTCCATGACGGCGCCGTGGTGCATGGCGCTCATAGTCCTCCCGGTTCCGACGACGACGAGTCGAGACACATCTAAGCGCACCGCGAGCCGGCCGATGCGGTCATGTTCGGCAATTGCCTCGTCGCCGAGTTCGGCCATCTCCCCCAGCACCGCCCAGCTGCGCCGCCGCTGCCCGGCCGAACGGGCCATCCAGGCCAGCGCCTTGAGCCCGGCGGCCATCGAGTCCGGGTTGGCGTTGTAGGCGTCGTTGATGACGGTCACCCCGTCGGCGCGGGTGACGACCTGCATGCGGCGCGGCGAGACCGGCCCGGCGGCGGCCAGCGCGGCGGCGATCTGCGGCAGGCTCGCCCCGCACTCGCGGGCCACCGCCGCCGCGCACAGCGCGTTGGACACCTGGTGCTCGCCGTGCACCGCCAGCGCCACCTCGACCTGCTCGTGGCCGGCGTGCAGGGTGAACCGGGCCCGGGCCAGCTCGTCGAGGGTGACCTCGCCGGCCCACAGGTCCGCCCCGGGCGATCGGGACACCCGCACCACCCGGGCGGCGGTGCGCTGCGCCATCGGCGCCACCGCGGTGTCGTCGACGTTGAGCACCGCCACCCCGTCGGCCGGGATCGCCGCGGCCAGTTCGGCCTTGGTGTCGGCGATGGCCTCGCGCGAGCCGAACTCGCCGAGGTGGGCGGTGCCGACGTTGAGCACCACCCCGATGCGCGGGCGGGCGATCTCGGCCAGCGCGGCGATGTTGCCCGGGTGGCGGGCCGACATCTCCAGCACCAGGAAGTCGGTGTCGCGGTCGGCGCGCAGCACGGTCCAGGGCAGGCCGAGCTCGTTGTTGAACGAACCGGGCGGGGCGACGACGGTACCCAGCGGGGCCAGCACCGCCGCCAGCAGGTCCTTGGTGGAGGTCTTGCCCGACGAGCCGGTCACGCCGATGACGCGCAGCCCCCCGGCGGTCAGTTCGGCGGCCACCGCGCGGGCCAGCCGGGCCAGCCCGGCCAGCACCGCCGCGCCGGAGCCGTCGGTGTCGTGCTCGAGCACGCCGGCGCGGGCGTCGCCGGCGGCCGGCGGCACCACGACGGCGGGCACCCCGACCGGCCGCGCGGCCAGCACCGCCACCGCCCCGGCGGCGACGGCGTCGGCGGCGTGGTCGTGCCCGTCGGTGCGGGCGCCGGGCAGCGCGACGAACAGGCCGCCGGGTGTCACCCGGCGCGAGTCGAATTCGACCGTGCCGGTGACCCGGGTGGCCGCCGCCTGCTCCGGGCTGACGTCGGCGAGTTCACCGCCGACGATCTCGGCGATCTCGGTGAGGGACAGTTCGATCAACGGCGGGCCTCCAGTGCCGCGGCGAGTTCGTCGCGGTCGTCGAACGGGCGGGTCTGTCCGGCGATGGTCTGGCCGGTCTCGTGGCCTTTGCCGGCGACGAGCACGATGTCGCCGGGGCGGGCCCAGGCGACCGCGTGGGCGATGGCGGCGCGCCGGTCGCCGATCTCGACGATCCGCGCGGCGGTGCCGGCCGCGGCGGCCCCGGCCACGATCGCGGCCCGGATGGCCGCGGGATCCTCGCTGCGCGGGTTGTCGTCGGTGACCACGACCAGGTCGGCCAGTTCGGCGGCGACGCGGCCCATCGGGGCGCGCTTGCCGGTGTCGCGGTCGCCACCGGCGCCGAACACCACGGCCAGCCGGCCGGATCCGGCGAGCTGTTCGCGCAGCGCCTCCAGCACCGCGCGCAGCGCGCCGGGTTTGTGGGCGTAGTCGACCACGGCGAGGAAGTCCTGGCCGCGGTCGATGCGCTGCAGCCGGCCCGGCACGCCGGCGCTGCGCAGCCCGGCGGCGGCCTGCTGCGGGGTGACGCCGACGGCGTCGAGCAGCGCGACCGCCAGCAGCGCGTTGGCCACGTTGAACCGGCCGGGCAGCGCGATCCGGATGCGGTGCCGGCCGCCGGCCGGGTCGACCGCGGTGAAGGTCTGCCCCGCCCCGGTGGTGTCGATCGCCTCCGCGCGCCAGTCCGCGTCCTGCCCGAATGCGCTGACGGTGACCAGGGTTTCGGCCGCCGCACGGTGGCGCATCCGCCGGCCGGCCGCGTCGTCGACACAGATCACCGCGCGTTCGGCGTGCGTCGGCGACGCCGGGTCGAACAGCCGGGCCTTGGCCTCGAAGTAGTCCTCCATGGTGGGGTGGAAGTCGAGGTGGTCGCGGGACAGGTTGGTGAATCCGCCCACGGCGAACCGCATTCCGTCGACGCGGCCCAGGCTCAGCGCGTGGCTGGACACCTCCATCACCGCGGTGTCCACGCCCTGTTCGAGCATGGCGGCCAGCAGCGCCTGCAGGTCCGGGGCCTCCGGAGTGGTCAGCGCGCTGGGCAGGTCGCGGCCGGCGACGCGCACCCCGACGGTGCCGATCAGCCCGGCGGTCCGGCCGGCCGCACGCAGCCCGGCCTCCACCAGGTAGGCGGTGGTGGTCTTGCCGGAGGTTCCGGTCACCCCGATCACCCGCAGCCGCTGCGCGGGATGGCCGTAGACCGTCGCGGCGAGCTCGCCGAGCACCGCGCGCGGCTCCGGGTGCACCAGCACCGGCAGCCCGGCGCCGGCGGCCTCGGCCCGCCCGGCGGGGTCGGTGAGCACCGCGACCGCGCCCCGCGCGGCGGCGTCGGCGGTGTAGCGGGCGCCGTGGGCACGGGCGCCGGGCAGCGCGGCGAACAGGTCCCCGGGCCGGGCGTCCTGGCCGCGCAGCGTCACACCGGTGACCTGCACCGCCGGGATCTCCCCCGGGACCGCGGGCACCGCCCGGACCTGCTCGGCAAGCGACCGCAGGGCTCGGCCGGCGGGGTGGCTGGGACGCAATGTCATGGCCATGACACAGTACCGGCCGACGGCTGGCCGCCCGGTCAGTCGGCCTGCAGCACCAGCCGCTCCGCCGGGGGCGACAGCGGCACGTTCTCGCGCTGCAGCAGCCAGGCCATGATGTTGTGGAACAGCGGCGCGGCCGAGGTGCCGGGCGAGCCGTCGGCGGCGCGCTTGGGCGCGTCCATCATGATGGCCACCACGTAGCGCGGGTCGTCGACCGGGGCCATGCCGGCGAAGGTGATCCAGTAGACGTCGCTGTAGTAGCAGCCGCAGGCCGGGTTGATCTGCTGGGCGGTGCCGGTCTTGCCGGCGATCTGGTAGCCCTCGACGGCGGCCTGCGGGCCGGTGCCCTGCTGCACCCCGGTGGGGTCGCGCTGCACCACCGCCCGGAACATGTCGCGCACCACCCGGGCGGTCTGCGGGCTGATCACCCGGATGCCCTCCGGGCGGGGTTCCTCGGTGCGGGTGCCGTCCGGGGCGATGGTGGCCTTGATGATGCGCGGCGGGATGCGCAGCCCGTCGTTGGCGATGGTCTGGTACATCGCCGCCATCTGCAGCAGGGTCATCGAAAGGCCCTGGCCGATGGGCAGGTTCGAGAAGGTGCTGCCGGACCACTGGTCGATGGGCGGCAGCAGGCCCGCGCTCTCGCCGGGCAGTCCGACGCCGGTGCGCTGCCCCAGGCCGAACTTGCGCAGCATCTCGTAGAACCGCTCCGGCCCGACCCGCTGCGCCAGCATCAGGGTGCCGACGTTGGAGGACTTCCCGAACACCCCGGTGGTGGTGTAGGGCACCACGCCGTGGCTCCAGGCGTCGCCGACGGTCACCCCGCCCATGTGGATGGAGCCGGGCACCTGCAGCACCTCGTCGGGGGTGGACAGGCCGAATTCGATGACGCTGGCCGCGGTGACGATCTTGTTCACCGACCCGGGCTCGAACGGCGAGGTGACCGGCAGGTTGCCGAGCTGGCGGTCCTCCTGGCGGGACAGGTCCTGGGACGGGTCGAAGGTGTTGTCGTTGGCCATCGCCAGCACCTCGGCGGTCTTGGCGTCGAGCACCACCGCCGAGACGTTCTTGGCGCCGGAGGCGTCCTTGGCCAGCTGGACCTGCTGCTGGACGTGGAACTGGATGTCGTCGTCGATGGTCAGCTGCACGTCCGAGCCGTTGACCGCCTCGTGCCGGTTGCGGTAGCTGCCGGGAATGACCACGCCGTCGGAGCCGCGGTCGTAGGTGATGGAGCCGTCGGTGCCGGCCAGCACCGCGTCCATGGCGTCCTCCAGGCCCATCAGGCCGTGGCCGTCCCAGTCGATGGCGCCGACGACGTTGGCCGCCAGCGACCCGCCCGGGTACTGCCGCAGGTCCTGCCGCTCGGCACCGACCTCGGGGTACTCCTCGGTGATGGCGCGGGCCACCGCCGGGTCGACCGCGCGGGCCAGGTAGACGAACGTCTCGTTGCTCATCAGCTTCTTGAGCACGGTCTGCCGGTCGGGCTTGCCGCCGAGCTTCTCGGAAACCCCGGCGGCGATCTCGGCGAGCCGGTCGGCGGGCTCCGGCGCGTCGGGGTCCTTCTCCTTGGCCTCGGCGAGCTGCTGGCGGATGCGCTGCGGCTGGAAGGTCAGCGCCCGGGCCTCGATGGTGAACGCCAGCTTGTCGAAGTTGCGGTCGACGATGCTGCCGCGCAACGCCTTCTGCACGTCGGTGACCTTGAGCTGGCTGGCCGCCTCGGCCCGCAGCGTGGCCGCCCGCGGCCCCTGCAGGTTGAACAGCTGCGCGGCCACCACGGCGAGCACCAGAAAGATCGCCGCGTTGCCGACCCGGTGCCGGAACACGAACGACGAGCTGGTGATCCCGGTGTCGGTGGCGGCCTTGCGGATACGCCGGCTGCGCGCCGACCGGCCCTGTCCCGCCGGGTCCCGGCGCGGGACGGGCGGCGCGGCGCCGCGCTTGCCCCGGTGCGGTCTCATCGGCCTGCGACGGGTTCGGGACCGGGTGCGGTGCCGGGTTCGGCCGGTCCGGGCGGGGACGGCAGGCCCGGGTCGGCCGCGTGCGGGGCGGGTTCGGCGAGCGCCTCGAGCAGCGCCGGGTCGACCGGCAGTAGCTGCTCGGCCGGCGGCTGCACCGGGGTCAGCACCGGGGCCGGGCCGGGCATCGTCACCGGGCCGGACACCCCGTGCGGCACTTCGAGGTTCGCCGCCGGTGGAGTCGCCCCCGGCAGGTCCGGGACGGTCCGGGTCTGGGCGGTGCCGGGCCGCTGCGGGGTGACCCGCACCGGAACCTCCAGCGGCGCGGCGCCGGGTGCGGCCGGCGGCACCCCGGCCGCCCCGGGCGCCGGCGGGACCGGCGGTGGCGGCGCGGGCGTGGTCTCCGGGATCGGGGTGTTCAACGGCGGCGGCGGCGCTCCCTCGGCGGGTTTGGGGGTGCCGACCACCACCCAGTTGCCGGCCGGATCCTGCACCAGGTGCGCGGTGTCGCGGGACGGGATCATGCCGAGCTCACGCGCCGCCTCGGCCAGGGCCGGCGCGGCCTGCGCCTCGAGCACCTCGCGCTCGAGCGCCTCCTTCTGCTGCGCCAGTTCGATGTTGGTGCGGCGGGCGGCCTCCAGCCGGTAGGACCGGTCGGCGGCGTCGGTGGACAGCCACAGCGTCACCCCCAGGCCCATGGCGAGCGCGCCGATGACCAGCACCACGAACGGCACCCGGGCCACCAGCCGGCGCGGGTTGAGGTCGACGGTGGCCAGCCGGGCCGCCAGCCTTTCCCGCAGCGGCGGTCGGACAACCTTGGGCGCCTTGGCCTTCCGCGCCTTGGCCCGGGCCTTGGCGGCACTGGCCGACTTGGGCCGGCCGCGGCCGTCGGCGGGTGCGGCGACGGGTGGCCGTGGGAAGGCACCGGTCTCCGGCGCGGGCCGCTGCCGGGCCTGCTCGCGGGGGCTGCCCGGCCGGCGAGCCGGCCGGTGGTCGGCACCGCGGCGGGCCGCGCGATCGACCCCGCGGCGGGCCGCGCGATCGACCCCGCGGCGGGCCGCGCGATCATTCCCGCGGGCACGTTCGTCCGGGTGCGGCGCGCGGCGGCGGGGATCGTCGGTCTCGCGCAGCGCGCCGGTTCGGTTGGCCCTCATGCGTGTTCCCTCCTGCCGACCTTCTCGAGGGCGCGCAGCCGCACCGGGGCGCTACGCGGGTTGCGTTGCACCTCCACCTCGGAGGCGCGTTCGGCGCCGCGGGTGAGCGCGACGAATTCCGGTTCGTGACCGGGCAGTTCGACGGGCAGTCCGGGCGGCGTGCGGGACGCGGTCGCCTCGGCGAACACCCGTTTGACGATGCGGTCCTCGAGCGACTGGTAGGCCATCACCACGATGCGGCCGCCCGGGGCGAGCGCGTCGAGCGCGGCCGGCAGCGCCGCCCGCAGCGCGTCGAGCTCGGCGTTGACCTCGATGCGCAGCGCCTGGAAGGTGCGCTTGGCCGGGTGCCCGCCGGTGCGCCGGGCCGGTGCCGGGATCGTCTCGTAGAGCAGTTCGACGAGCTCGCCGGTGGTGCGCAACGGCCGGCGGGCGCGGCGGCGCACGATCTGCGCGGCGATCCGGGCGGCGAACCGCTCCTCGCCGTAGTCGCGCAGCACCCGGGCCAGCGCCCGCTCGTCGTAGGTGTTGACGACGTCGGCGGCGGTCAGCGGGGCGTCCGGGTCCATCCGCATGTCCAGCGGGGCGTCGGCGGCGTAGGAGAAGCCGCGCTCGACGCGGTCGAGCTGCATCGACGACACCCCGAGGTCGAACAGCACCCCGGCCAACGAGCCCGGCGCGCAACCGGTTCGGGCCAGCGCGTCGGCGATGCCGTCGTAGCGGGTGCGCACCGTGGTGACGCGGTCGCCGAACCGGGCCAGCCGGGCGGTGGCGATGCGCAGCGCCTCCGGGTCGCGGTCCAGCCCGATCAGCCGCAGCCCGGGCAGCTCGGTCAGGAACCGTTCGGCGTGACCGCCGGCACCCAGGGTGGCGTCGAGCAGCACGGCGTCGTCGCGGGCCAGGGCCGGGCGCAGCAGTTCCACACAGCGCTCCAGCAGCACGGGGACGTGCCCGTACTCGTCGGCCATGACCGTTCCTCTCCGCTGCGGTACCGGGTGACGACCCGATGCCCCTGCATCGAGGTCCCTGTCCGACACGGACCTGGCGTTGGGGAAGGACGCCAGGGCCGGTTCGGGCAGAGACCACGACGCACGGGCCCCGATGACCGGGTCAGATGATGTCGCGCAAGGTCTCATCGGTGGCCGCGGAGAAGTTCTCTTCGTGTGCCTGCTGGTACTCCTGCCACGCCTGTGCGTCCCAGATCTCGAGGTAGTCGACCGCGCCGATGACCACACAGTCCTTGGTGAGGTTGGCGTACCGGCGGTGGTCGGCCGACAGCGTGATCCGCCCCTGGGCGTCGGGACGCTGCTCGTCGGTCGCGGCGGCGAGGTTGCGCAGGTAGGCCCGGGCCTGCGGGTTGCTGCGGGACGCCTGCGCGACCCGCCGCGCGAGCTTTTCGAATTCCTCCCGCGGGTACACGGCGAGGCTGTGGTCTTGGCTCTTGGTGACCATCAACCCTCCTGCCAGTGCGTCGCGGAACTTGGCCGGCAGTGTGAGCCGCCCCTTGTCGTCGAGCTTGGGCGTGTAGGTGCCGAGAAACATCCGGGCCACCTCCGACCAAGCTCAGGAGCTCCCTCCCACTCCGTTGTCCGCCACTTTACCCCACAATCCCCCACTTCGCTCCATTCCGGCACACCGAGTGTGGCGGATCTCCCCACCATCCACCACTTCACCGGGCCGGCGCCCCACCACCGGGCACATGGCACCGCCCGACGACCAGGAAAAACCGCACGTCGGCGGCGGTGGGGCGAAGTGGGGAACGATTGGGGCGCAACCGCCGCGATCGACCGGCGCCGGTGGGGCGCGCACCCTCCCTGGAGGGACACGCCGGGCCCGGAAGACCAAGGGCGGGGGACGACAAAAAGCCGGGGCGGCCCCGATGGGCCGCCCCGGCTTGCGTCTGTCGCCGCAGCGCTGCTGCGGTCAGTCCTCGAACCGCCGGCGGAACCGCTCCTCCATCCGACTGGTGAACGAGCCGCCGGCACCCTTCTGGCGCTTCGGCCGCTCCGGCTCGGCGAAGCCGTCGAACCCGCCGACCCGCGGGCCGGTGATCGCGAACACCACGCCACCGAACATCAGCACGAAGCCGACCACCGACAGGATGGGGAAGCCACCGATCATCGTCGCCTTGATGGCCACCCCGGCGACCAGGAGCGCCAGCCCGACCACGAACAACCCCGCGCCCTGCAGGCGGCGCCGGGCCGACGGAGCCCGGAACGTGCCGCCGCGAACGGTCGACGCGAACTTGGGGTCCTCGGCATAGAGCGCGCTCTCGATCTGATCGAGCATGCGCTGCTCATGATCGGAGAGTGGCATGTGTCCCTCCCTTTGACCGCCGCGGCCGGTTTGTCCACCACGTGTCCCGCTCGTGTTTGCGGGTCTTCACCTGTCATGATACGAGGTCGCACAGACCGGTACCACCAAGTTGTCCGGCCGATTCTATGACGCCGACCGCACTTCGAAGCCCCGCCGTACCGACCGGATAATGGCGGTGTCCCGACGGGTCCCGACCGGGTCCCGACCACACGGAGCGCGGGAAGGAACACGGTGACGTGGCGGCACATCTGATCGATCTGTCGCCCGGTGACATGCAGCGCCGACTGCACGAGGCGCTCACCGTCTACGTCGACGCGATGCGGTATCCGCGCGGCACCGAGAACCAGCGCGCGTCGATGTGGCTGGAGCACACCCGCCGGCGCGGGTGGAAGGCCGTCGCCGCGGTGGAGGTGCCCGACGACCGGACCGACCTGTCCCCCGCCGCGCTGGCCGACGCCCCGATCATCGGCATCGGCTACGGCTACTGCGGTGCGCCCGACCAGTGGTGGCAGCAGCAGGTGCTGGCCGGCCTGCGCCGCACCGGGGCCGACCGGGCCCGCATCGACGAGCTGCTGTCGAGCTACTTCGAACTCACCGAGCTGCACATCCACCCCCGCGCCCAGGGCCGCGGCCTGGGCGAGGCGCTGCTGCGCCGGCTGCTGGCCGGCCGGCCGGAGCACTACGTGCTGCTGAGCACCCCGGAGATCAACGGCGAGGCCAACCGGGCCTGGCGGCTCTACCGGCGGCTGGGGTTCACCGACATCATCCGCGACTACCACTTCGCCGGGGATCCGCGGGCGTTCGCGGTGCTGGGCCGGCAGCTGCCCCTCTGACCCCCGCACCCGCTGTGGCATCTGGCACGATGACGGTCGTGCGAGCGCAGTCCCGCCCCACCCGCCTGCTGGCCCTGTTGCTGGCGCTGCTGCTGATCCCGGTGGTCAGCGGGTGTGTGCGCGTGCGCGCCTCGCTGACCGTCTCCCCCGACGACCGGGTGAGCGGCCAGGTCGTCGTGGCGGCCAAGGCCAAGGGGCCCGACGACAAGGGCCCGCAGCTGGTCAACAACCTGCCGTTCGCCAGCAAGGTCGCCGTCACCGACTACGAGCGCGACGGGTTCGTCGGCTCGCAGGCGGTGTTCTCCGACCTGACTTTCGCCGAGGTGCCGCAGCTGGCCAACCTGAACCGGGAGGCCGCGGCCACCGACATCACCCTGCGCCGGGCCGGCGACCTGGTCATCCTGGAGGGCCGGGTGGACCTCACCCTGCTCGACGATCCGGACGCCGAGGTGTCGCTGACGGTGTCCTTCCCCGGCGAGGTGACCTCCACCAACGGCGACCGGATCGCCGCCGGCATCGTGGAGTGGACGCTCAAGCCGGGCGTGGTGACCACGATGAACGCCCAGGCCCGCTACACCGACCCGAGCGCCCGCTCGTTCACCGTCGCGGCGATCTGGCTGGCCGTGGCCTCGCTGCTGGTGTCCGGGGTGATCGGCGTGCTGGCCTGGGTGAGCCGGGACCGTTCGCCGAAACCCGGCGACCCCGAGGTCGTCGAGTCGTGACCCGGCGCGATCGAGTTCGTGCGATCCGGCCGCAGGTTCTACGCTGGACACCCGGATCCGGCACAGAAAGGGGCGCCCGCTGAGCGTGCATGCTGCGGCACCGTCGACCGCGGAATTGGTTCGCGCCGTCACCGAGCAGTTACGGCGGTATCTCGGCGAGCGCCGCGAGGCGTGTGCCTACATCGGCCCGGAGTACGGCGCACTGACCGCCGCCGTCGAGGAGTTCGTGCTCCGCGGCGGCAAACGGGTGCGCCCGCTGTTCGCCTACTGGGGCTGGCGCGCGGTGGTCCCGGAGGACCCCGGTGACGTCATCGACCCGGCGGTGATGCGGCTGTTCTCCGCACTGGAGCTGCTGCACGCCTGCGCCCTGGTGCACGACGACGTCATCGACGACTCGGCCACCCGCCGCGGGCTGCCCACCGTGCACCGGCACTTCGCCGAGACCCACCGCAGCCGGCAGTGGCTGGGCTCGCCCGAGCAGTTCGGCCTGTCCGCGGCCATCCTGGCCGGCGACCTGGCCCTGGTGTGGGCCGACGACATCGTCGCCACCGCCGAGCTGCCGGCCGACGCGCACCGGCGGGTGCAGCGGGTGTGGTCCGACATCCGCACCGAGGTGCTCGGCGGGCAGTTCCTCGACATCGTGCACGAGTCCTCCGGTGCCGACACCGTCGCCGCGGCGATGACGGTCAACACCTACAAGACCGCCTCCTACACGATCACCCGACCGCTGCAGCTGGGCGCGGCCGCCGCCGCGGACCGGCCCGACGTGCTGGAGATCTTCCACCGGGTCGGCAACGACCTGGGGGTGGCGTTCCAGCTGCGCGACGACGTGCTCGGCGTGTTCGGCGACCCGGCGGTGACCGGCAAGCCCTCCGGCGACGACCTGCGCTCCGGCAAGCGCACCGTGCTGCTGGCCGAGGCCGTCGAACTGGCCGAGCGGACCGACCCGGTCGCGGCCAAGCTGCTGCGCACCTCGATCGGCACCGACCTGACCGACGCGCAGGTGCGCGAGCTGTGCGAGGTGATCGAGTCGGTGGGCGCGCTGGCCGCGGTCGAGCAGCGCATCGAGTCGCTGCTGCAGGGCGCGCTCGACGAGCTCGCCGCCGCGCCCATCAACGACGCCGCCAGGATCGGCCTCACCGAGTTGGCGCGGGCGGCCGCCAACCGGACGGCCTGAGGGGCATGACCGCCGCGACTCCCATGCACTCCCCGAGAACCGAGCTGGCGCAGCAGTATTCGCGACTCTCCCGGTTCGCCGCGTCGCCGGCCGCCAAACCGGCGCTGCTGGGGTGTCTGGGGGCGGCGCTGATCACCGCCGGCGGGGTGGGCGCGGGCAGCACCCGGGTGCACGACCCGCTGCTGGAGTCGGCACACCTGTCCTGGCTGCGCTACGGCCACGGCCTGGTGGCGTCCTCGCTGCTGCTGTGGACCGGCGTCGGGCTGATGCTCATCGCCTGGCTGTGGCTGGGCCGGCGGGTGATCGAGCGCGCCGTCAGCGAGTACACGATGATCGCCACCACCGGGTTCTGGCTGGCTCCGCTGCTGCTGAGCGTGCCGGTGTTCAGCCGCGACACCTACTCCTACCTGGCGCAGGGCGCGCTGCTGCGGGACGGCTTCGACCCGTACGAGGTCGGCCCGGTGGAGAACCCGAATCCGTTGCTCGACGACGTCAGTCCGATCTGGACCACCACCACCGCGCCGTACGGGCCGGTGTTCATCCTGGTGGCCAAGTTCGTCACGATGGTGGTCGGCGAGAACGTGGTGGCCGGCACCATGCTGCTGCGGCTGTGCATGCTGCCCGGGCTGCTGCTGCTCATCTGGGCGACCGTGCGCATCGCGCGGCACCTGGGCAGCGACGGGGCGGCGGCGCTGTGGATCTGCGTGCTCAACCCGCTGGTGATCATTCATCTGATGGGCGGGGTGCACAACGAGATGCTGATGGTCGGCCTGATGGCCGCCGCGATCGCGCTCGGCTTCGCCGGCCGGGACGCCTGGGCGGTGGTGGTGGCGGCCGTCGCGGTGGCGGTGAAGGCCACCGCAGGCATCGCGCTGCCGTTCCTGGTCTGGGTGTGGATGCGGCATCTGCAGCAGCGCCGGAACCTGCCCGCGCCCAAGGCCTTCGCGCTGGCCACGGTGGCCTCGATCGGGTTGTTCGCGGCGGTGTTCGCGATCGCCACCTGGGTGGCCGGGGTCGGGCTGGGCTGGCTGACCGCGCTGGCCGGCTCGGTGAAGATCATCAACTGGCTGACCGTCCCGACCGCGGTGTCCAACCTGATCAACTCGGTCGGCGGCATCTTCTTCCCGGTGAACTTCTACGCGGTGCTGGAGGTGGCCCGGATCATCGGCATCGCGATCATCGCGGTGTCGCTGCCGGTGGTGTGGTGGCGCTGCCGCCGCACCGACCGCGACGCGCTGGCCGGGATCGCGGTGGCGATGGTGATCGTGGTGCTGTTCGTGCCCGCCGCGCTGCCCTGGTACTACACCTGGCCGCTGGCCGCCGCGGCGGCGGTGTTCCAGAGCCGGGCGGCCATCGCGGTCATCGCCGCGGTGTCGACCTGGGTGATGGTGATCTTCAAACCCGATGGCGCCCACGGCATGTACTCGTTGACCCACGTGCTGCTGGCCACCGCGTGCGCGGCGGTGGCGTGGTGGTCGCTGGCGCGGGCACCGGAGCCGGCGCGGGGCGAGTAGGCCCCGTCAGTAGGCCATCGCCTGGGCGCGGCGCACCACCTCGCGGGCCTGGTGCGAGTGCAGCGCGTCGACCGGCCGCACGTTGGACCGCCGCTCTCGGCTGCCGTCGCGGGTGATGGTCAGCGACTCGTCCGGGGTGAACAGCCAGCGCAGGATCTCGGTCTCGCGGTAGCCGCCGTCGCGCAGCAGCGTCAGCAGCCCGGGCAGGCTCTTGACCACGTTGCCGTCGGCGTCGAAGAAGATCTGCGGCACCACCGGAATCCCGTTGCGGCGCACCGCGATGAGCTGGCCGTCGCGCAGCTGCTGGTGCACCTTGGTGATCGGGATGCCGAGCAGCTCGGCGACCGTCGGCAGATCGTAGACCGCCTCGTCGGGACCGAGGACGTCTTCGGCGGCGGGAATGGTGCTCACGCGTCGAGTCTAGGGCCACCGACGCCTCCGTAACATGTTCCGGGTGCACGCCTACCCGCCCCCCGATCCGCTCGTCGGCCGGGTGCTCGACGGCCGCTACCGGATCGACACGCTGATCGCGACCGGCGGGATGTCGGCCGTCTACCGCGGCCTCGATCTGCGCCTGGACCGGCCGGTGGCGTGCAAGGTGATGGATTCCCGCTACGCGCACGACCGGCAGTTCCTCACCCGGTTCCAGCGCGAGGCCCGCGCGGTGGCCCGGCTCAAGAATCCCGGCCTGGTCGCCGTCTACGACCAGGGCATCGACGGCCGGCACCCGTTCCTGGTGATGGAGCTCGTCGAGGGCGGCACGCTGCGCGAGCTGCTGCGCGAACGCGGCCCGATGCCGCCGCACGCCGCCGCGGCGGTGCTCGCCCCGGTGCTGGGCGGGCTGGCCGCCGCGCACGCCGAGGGCCTGGTGCACCGCGACATCAAACCGGAGAACGTGCTGATCTCCGACGAGGGCGAGGTCAAGATCGCCGACTTCGGGTTGGTGCGGGCGGTGGCCGAGGCCAAGATCACCTCCACCAGCGTGATCCTGGGCACCGCCGCCTACCTGTCCCCGGAGCAGGTCGCCACCGGCGACGCCACCCCGCGCAGCGACGTGTACTCGGTCGGGGTGCTGACCTTCGAACTGCTCACCGGCACCACACCGTTCACCGGCGACAACGCGCTGGCGGTGGCCTACCGGCGGCTCGACCAGGACGTGCCCCCGCCGAGCACCGTGATCGACGGGGTGCCGGCGCAGTTCGACGAGCTGGTGGCACACGCCACCGCGCGCGACCCGCGGGACCGCTACGCCGACGCCGCCGAGATGGCCGCACACCTCGACGAGATCGTCGACGAGCTCGGGCTGCCGCCGTTCCGGGTCCCTGCGCCGCGCAACTCCGCCGCCCACCAGGCCGCCGAGCGGCACCGGACCACCGCACCGGTCGACGGGCCGACCTCGGTCATCGCCGCCCCGCCCGTCGACGGGCACACCCGCGCGCTGGTGCGCCCCGACTGGGCCGATCCCGGGGACGGGTTGCCGCCCGAGGAGGACCTGCACGACGAGCCGGTGGTGCGGCAGTTCGCCGGCATCGGCCTCGACGAGTTCGTCTGGGCCCGGCAGCGGGCCCGGCGCACCTTCTGGTTCTGGCTGCTGACGGTGCTCACGCTCACCGCCGCGGTGGCCGCCGGCGCGTGGTGGCTGGGCACCAACCTCTACCACCTGCTGCCGGCGCTGCAGCACTGACCGCGGAGCAGCTCCGCGGGAGTCGATCGCGGAGCATCTCCGCGGTGTTCAAAGCGCGGAGCATCTCCGCGGTGTCTAATCGCGGAGCATCTCCGCGGTGTCTAATCGCGGAGCATCTCCGCGGTGTCTAATCGCGGAGCATCTCCGCGACGAGGAACGCCAGCTCGAGGCTCTGCTGGGTGTTCAGCCGCGGATCGCAGGCCGTCTCGTAGCGGCCGGCCAGATCGGAGTCGGAGATGTCCTGCGCACCGCCGAGGCACTCGGTGACGTTCTCGCCGGTGATCTCGACATGGATACCGCCGGGGTGGCTGCCCAGGGCCCGGTGCACCTCGAAGAAGCCCTGCACCTCGTCGACGATGCGGTCGAAGTGGCGGGTCTTGTACCCGGTCGAGGACTCGTGGGTGTTGCCGTGCATCGGGTCGCACTGCCAGATGACCTGGTGGCCGGTGGCCCGCACCTTCTCGATGATCGGCGGCAGCAGGTCGCGCACCTTGTGGTTGCCCATCCGGCTGACCAGGGTGAGCCGGCCCGGCTCGTTGTTCGGGTCGAGCCGCTCGACGTACTCGGCGGCCACCTCCGGGGTGGTGGTGGGGCCGATCTTCACGCCGATCGGGTTGGCGATCACCTCGGCGAACGCGATGTGCGCGCCGTCGAGCTGGCGGGTGCGCTCCCCGATCCACAGGAAGTGGGCGGACAGGTCGTAGAGCTTCGGGGTGCCGCCGTGCTCGTCGGACAGCCGCAGCATGGCGCGCTCGTAGTCGAGCACCAGCGCCTCGTGGCTGGCGTAGATCTCGGCGGTCTCCAGGTTGCGGTCGTTGACCCCGCAGGCGCTCATGAAGCTCAGGCCGCGGTCGATCTCGGCGGCCAGCGCCTCGTAGCGGGCACCGGCCGGCGAGGTGCGCACGAACTCGCGGTTCCACTCGTGCACCTGGTGCAGCGAGGCCAGCCCGGACCCGGTCAGCGCCCGCACCAGGTTCATCGCCGCGCTGGCGTTGGCGTAGGCCCGGACCAGCCGGGACGGGTCGTGCACCCGGGCGGCGGGATCGGGCGCGAAGCCGTTGACCATGTCGCCGCGGTAGCTCGGCAGCCCCAGCGCGTCGGTGTCCGACGACCGCGGTTTGGCGTACTGCCCGGCGATGCGGGCCACCTTGACCACCGGCATGCTCGCGCCGTAGGTGAGCACCACCGCCATCTGCAGCAGGGTGCGGATGTTGGCGCGGATGTGCGGTTCGGTGTTGTCGACGAACGTCTCGGCGCAGTCACCGCCCTGCAGCAGGAACGCCTTGCCGCGCGCCACGTCGGCGAGCAGCCCCTTGAGCCGCTCCACCTCGGCGGGCACGGTCACCGGCGGGACGCTCTCCAGCACGGTGCGCATCGCCCTGGCCTGGTCGGCGTCCCAGCTCGGCTGCTGCACCGCGGGTTTGGCCAGCGCCTCGTCCAGCCGCCGGCGCAGGTCCGCCGGCAGCGGCGGCAGCTGCGGCAGCTGGTCGATGGGTACGTCGACGGTCCAGTTCACCCGTTCATGGTAACCGGGCGGGATCCGGCCCCGACCAGGTCGGTTCAGCCCGCACCGCGCCGGGATCCGGCCCCGGTGATCAGCCGGAACCGGTGCAGATTGTGCCGGGCGTCGACCAGGGCGTCGTGGGCGTCGTCCGGGCGCGGGGGCATCTGCGGCGAGCCGTAGTCCTCCCACAGCTGGCGCAGCTCCCGGGTGAACCGCGGGATGGCCGGCGGCAGCTCGGTCATCGGCCCCCACAGCTGGCAGAGCACCACGTGGTCGTAGGCGCCCAGCCAGGCCCACAGTTCGATGGGCTCGTCCCCGTCGACGCCGAAGAACTCCTCCAGCTCGGTGCGGATCTGCCGGCGTGACCGCCACAGCGGCGACGCCGGCGACGGCAGCTTGGGCAGCACGTTGCGGCGCACCCAGCTGCCCGCCCGCTCCGGGTCGAACTCCGTCGAGACCGCGTAGTACTCGCGACCGTCCTCGGCCGCCACCCCGATCGAGATGAGCTCGATGGTGCGTCCGTCGTCGATGAACTCGGTGTCGTAGAAATACCGCACGCCGCCTCCTACGCCGCGGACCGTCTGCTCGGGGCGGGCGCCGCGCGGATCTCCCGGTCCAGTTGCGCGTCGACCGCGGCGTCGTCCGGGAATCGCGGGAACCCGGCGATGGCGTCCTGCACCCAGATCTTGGCCTGTACCACCGGCCGGCGCAGCCGGCGCTCCCGCACCAGCGCCCGGTGCATCTTGCCGGGCCGGTCGGTGTAGCGCCAACGGGCCCAGGGCGCATGCGGCCGGGACAGTCGGATGGCGCCGACGAACAGCAGCGGCGTGATGAACATCCCGATCAGTCCCGTCCAGACCTTTCCCTTGAGCAGCACGACCACCGCCAGTGCCAACGTCAACAGTGCCATCACCACGACGCTGATGCGCACCGCCGGCGAGTCGTCGTTCTTCCAGGCTCCCACGTCGAAGAACGACAGCGGATTGAACCCCAGGATGAGCAGCCCGGCCACCGCCACCGCGGCGAACACCGCGTCCACCGAGGTCCGGCCGTCCTCGGCCCAGTACACGTCCTGCAGGTGCAGGATCAGCGCGAACTCGTCGAGCACCAGCGCCGCGCCGACCCCGAACACGGTCGAGGCGGCGGTCACGGCGGCGACCCCGCCGGACGGCGCCAGGGTGACCAGCGCCACCCCGGAGGCCAGTACCAGCACCACCCCGAACACCACGTGATGGATGTGCAGATCGCCGGTGGCGATGTTGCGCGGCTGCCACCACCGCCGCGGCCGGTCGCTGTCGGCGTGCCGGCGGATGTAGCGCACCACCATCCGGGTCACGAAGAAGGTCAGGATGAAGGCGACCAGGCAGAACAGCAGCGGCAGCCGGTCGTGGGTGATGAAGTCCAACCGGTCGCTGTCGGGCACGCAGAAAACTTACGCCGGGACCGGACGCGCCGGGCGCGGGATACCGTCCGACGTGCGGCGCGGCCCGGATAGGCTGGTCGGCGACATGAGTATTCGGCGGTCGCCCGGCCGGGCGGGGGTGGGCGCACGGGCTGCCGGGCGGTGGCCGGTCCTGGCCTGGCGGACGATGCAGCTGGCGACGGTGGCCGGGCTGGCCGGCGTCGTCTGGTGGGTGCTGATCCGGGCGCCCTACCGGATCGACATCGACGTGTACCGGATGGGCGGGCGGGCCTGGCTCGACGGCGCGCCGCTCTACGCCGACGGGGTGCTGTTCGCCACCCGCGCCGGGCTGGATCTGCCGTTCACCTATCCCCCGCTGGCGGCGGTGGCGTTCGCGCCGTTCGCGCTGCTGTCGCTGGAGGCGGCCGGCGCCGCGATCACCGCGACCACCCTGGTGCTTTTGTTCGTCTCGGTGCTGATCGTGCTCACCCGGCTGGAGGTGTGGCCGCACACCACGGTCAGCGCTGAACCGGCCTGGCTGCGCCGCTGCTGGCTGGCCGCCGCGATCGTGGCCGCCGCGCTGTTGCTCGAACCGATCCGGTCGAACTTCAACTTCGGCCAGATCAACGTGGTGCTGATGACGCTGGTGATCGCCGACTGCGTGCCCCGGCGCACCCCGTGGCCGCGCGGGCTGCTGCTCGGGCTGGCGATCGCGCTCAAGCTCACCCCGGCGGTGTTCTGCCTGTATCTGCTGCTGCGCCGGGACGTCCGGGCGCTGGCGGTGTCGCTCGCCGCGGCGGTCGCGGCCACCCTGGCCGGGTTCGCGCTGGCCTGGCGCGACTCCTGGCAGTACTGGACCGAGACCGTGCACAACACCGACCGGATCGGCACCGCCACGCTGAACACCAACCAGAACATCGCCGGTGCGCTGGCCCGGCTCGGGCTCGGCGAGGACACCCGCTTCGTGCTGTGGGTGCTGGCGTCGTTCGCGGTGCTGGCACTGACGGTGTGGGCCGCGCACCGGGCGCTGCGCGGTCCGGCCGCCGAACCGCTGGCGGCGCTGCTGTGCGTGGCGCTGTTCGGGCTGGTCGTCTCGCCGGTGTCGTGGTCGCACCACTGGGTGTGGGTGCTGCCGACGCTGGTGGTGACCGGCGTGCTGGCCTGGCGGCGGCGGGAGCCGCTGCTGGCGGCGGTGATGCTGGCCGGCCTGCTGCTCACGCTGTGCCCGACCATCCGGCTGATGCCCGAGCACCGGGAGGCGGCCGCGGCGCTGTGGCGCCAGCTCGTCGGGGGCGGCTACCTGTGGTGGGCGCTGGCGACGATCACGGTGCTCGGCGTGGTGTGCGGCCGCGGCCGCCCGCGGCCGGACGAGCAGACCCCCGGCGCGGGCCGCGACCGGGGGAACGCGCGGCTGGCGGCCTAGCCCGCGCGGCGCTCCGGGATGCGCGCCGCCGGTTTGTGTCCGGCGGGCTGCCCGGACGCGCCGGCCTCGAGCTCCTTCTTGACGTCGGCGGCGTAGATGTCGACGTACTCCTGGCCGGACAGCCGCATCAGCTCGTACATCACCTCGTCGATGACGGTCCGCTCGACGAACCGGTTGCCGGCCAGACCCTCGAACCGGCTGAAGTCCATCGGCTTGCCGATGCGCACCTCCACCCGGCCGAAGTGCCACATCTTCGACCCGGGCGGGTTGACCACGTCGGTGCCCACCATCGCGACCGGGATCACCGGCACACCGGTCTGCAGCGCCAGCCGCGCCAGCCCGGTCTTGCCCTTGTAGAGCCGGCCGTCCGGGGAGCGGGTGCCCTCCGGGTAGATGCCCAGCAGCTTGCCCTCGCGCAGGATGCGCGCCGCGGTGTCCAGCGCGGCCTGGGCGGCGTCGGCGTCGGAGCGGTCGATCGGGACCTGTCCGGCCACGGTGTAGAACCACCGGATGAACGCACCCTTGATGCCGGTGCCGGTGAAGTACTCCCGCTTGGCCAGGAAGGTGATCCGCCGGCTCACCACCAGCGGCAAGTAGAAGCTGTCCGCGACGGCCAGGTGGTTACTCGCCAGGATCGCCGCACCTTGACGCGGAATGTTTTCCAGCCCTTGGACTTTCGGCCTGCCCAGCAAAGCCAGCAGGGGTCCCATGAAGATGTACTTGAACAGCCAATACCACATGGACCCTCCACCTGACCGGCGCCGGACGGCGCCTTGCGACAACTCTACCCACGCACCCTGTGACCGACCACACGGGCGGGCGGCTACTCCTCGACGGTGATCGGGATGTGCTGATAGCGGCCCGTCCCCGCCGGGGGTCGCCCGTCCGGGGGTGGCGGTTCGGGCCCGGCCGCGTTCGGCGGGGGCTCCTCCGGACCGCCGGGGCTGTCGAGGTTGTCCAACAGCGCCCGGATCACCGTCAGCAGCGCCACGCTGTGTTCGGCGATCACCGACAATAGCGGGTGCTGTTCGCCGGTGACCAACGCCGCCAGCGCACACACCGGACACCACACCTGCTGGCAGCGGCCCGGCCCGTCGCCGCCGTCGGCCCGGGCCGCCGCCGCGCGCACGGCCGGGTCGAGCCGGTCGAGGATGGCCTGGGCCAGCGCCAGCAGTTCGGGCGGCAGCTCGGAATGCCCACTCACCTCGGCCACACCTCCGGGTCGGGTCGGAATCGCACCGTCAGCTCACTGCCCCGCAGATGCGCATCCACGACGATGCAACGCCGCAGCACCGACGCCAGCCGCACCCGGCGTCGTAGCCCTCCGGTGCCGATGATCAGGTCGTCGTCGACCCGGCCCAGCGTCAGCGCACCCGGGTCGACCTGCGGCAATGCTAACCGCAACCGGTAGATCGCATCGAGTCCCTCGCCGGACTCGCGGTCCACCACCGGCCGCAGCGGCCCCGGTGGCGGGCCGCCGTCGCGCAGCCGGGCGGCGGCCACCAGCTCGGCCAGCGCGTCCGGCCCGATCGGTTCGGCCGGCAGGTGCGGCACCAGCACCAGCCGCACGTCACCGGTGGCCGCCGCCAGCTCGTCGAGCACCGCCCGCTGCTCGGCGATGCGCGCGGTGTACCAGTCGAACGCCGGATGCGGCGGCAGGTCGGTGTAGGCGAACGAATCGTCGTGCACCAGAACCTGATTCACGATGAGTTCGGCGACCCGCACCCCCATCAGGGCCAGCGCGCCCAGGGTGCGCACCGCCTCGGCGGCCACCACCCGCTCCGGGGTGAGCACCAGATGCGCGCTCACCCGCCCGTCATCGGTGAGCAGCCCGGACAGCCGTTCGCAGGCCAGCGCCGTGCGCTCCAGCACCGCCACCAGCGCGGTGTCGCGGGCGTCGTCGCCGGCCGGCGCGAGGCGGCGGTGCCGCGGCCAGGCCCGCTCCAGGTAGAGGTTGAACGTCGCGGGCAGGGTGAGCATGCGCAGCGCGTCGGCGGTGGAGGCGCAGTCGACGACCACCAGGTCCCAGTCGCCGTGTTCGGCCAGTTCGGCGACCTCGTGCAGGCCGAGCACCTCCTGCACCCCGGGCAGCGCCGAAAGTTCTTCGGCGGCAAGGTTGTCCAGATCGGACTCGGGGAACCGGGCGGCCAGGTCGGGGGCGATCTCGCGCCAGCGGGCCTCCAGGACGGCCAGGGTGTCCAGGGCGAGCGCGTCCAGCGTCCCGCCGCCGGGGTCGTCGAGCACCCGGGTCGGTTCGCGCCGGCCGGTCGGCTCCACGGCGCTGCCGAGCACGTCGCCGGTGGAGTGGGCCTGGTCGGTCGACACCACGAGCACCCGCCGGCCCGCCCGCGCCTCGCGCACGGCGGTGGCGGTGGCGATGGTCGACTTGCCTACCCCGCCCTTGCCGACGAACAGGCGCAGCTCGGCGCCGGCGGGGACGGTTGCCTCACTCAGCCTCGACTCGCTTCTTGAGGTCCTTCAGGGCGGTGTCGGTGAGCCTGCGCTCGGCCTTGCGCTTGAGCAGGCCGATCATCGGCACCTTCAGGTCCACCGCCAGCTCGTAGGTCACCTCGGTGCCGGATCCCTTGGGCACCAGCCGGTACGTCCCGTCCAGGGACTTCAGCAGCGAGCTCTCCACCAGCGTCCAGGACACCGAGCGGCCGTCGGGCGCCCAGACATAGGACAGCACCATGGTGTCGCGCAGCACGGCGGCGTCGAGCACCAGCCGGGCCACCCGCGGGTTGCCGCGCTCGTCGGTCTCGAGCACCTGGGTCTCCTTGTACTCGGCGACCCACTCCGGATAGGAACCGATGTCGGCGATGACGTTCATCACCGTGGACGGATCGGCGTCGATGTAGATCGTCTGCGCCGTCTTGTCTGCCACCTGCACGTCCTCCTGCCCGGCCTCGCCACAGAAATCTACCCCGCCGGCCCCGGCCGGGGCCGGGTCACGCCAGCCGCGACACCCCGATCGGCCGCCCCGCCTCCAGCCGGCGTTTGACCTCGAACGCCATCCGTTTGCCGGCCACCCGGCGCTGGTGGGTGAGTTTGGCCAGGTCCATCCGGGCCAGCTGCCAGGCCGCCGCACCGGACGGCTCGGCGTGCAGGAAGTAGTGCAGCAGCACGCCGTCGAGCATCGGCTCCAGCCAGATCTCCATCGTCCCGGTCAGCGCCCCGGTGACGGTCCAGCGCTGGCCGAGCTCGCCGCGGTCCTCGACCACGGTCAGCCGCAGGTCCGGCCACCAGCGCCGCCACGCGTCCCGGTCGGCCACGGCGCGGCCGACCGCGGCGGGGTCGGCGGCCACGAATGTCTCGTCGGCGATCTGAATGCTGTACACCGTTCCCTAGCTTCACACACGCCCGTCAATGTGACGAGACCGGCCGACTACGCTGGTGCGCGAAACCACGCCGAGACCAGCGGTACCAGCAAGCGAGAGGCCAGACCGTGCGCGAGTACAGCGAACCCGCATCGTTCACCGTCGGTGAGCACGACACCGTCGTCAGCGCGGTGTTCACCCACGAGCGCGAGGATCCCGGGCACGTCATCTTCCAGCGCCTGGTCGACGGCACCTGGGTGGACGTCACCTGCGCCGAGGCCGCCGAGCAGATCCGTTCGGCGGCAAGGGGTCTGATCGCCGCCGGGGTGCAGCCCGGGGACCGGGTGGCGCTGTTCTCGGCGACCCGCTACGAGTGGGTGATCCTCGACTACGCGATCCTGTCGATCGGTGCGCTGACGGTGCCGATCTACGAGACGAGCTCGCTGGAGCAGGTGCGCTGGGTGCTCGAGGACTCCGGCGCGGTGGTGGCGCTGGCCGAGACCGACACCCACGCCCGCATGGTCAAGCAGCTGTTCGACGAGCTGCCCGCGCTGCGCCACGTCTACCAGATCGCGCCCGGCACCGGCCCGTCGGCGCTGGAGCAGCTCGCCGAGGCCGGCCGGGACGTGGACCCGGCCGAGGTGCAGCGGCGCACCGCGGCGATCCGTTCGGCCGACCCGGCCACGCTGATCTACACCTCGGGCACCACCGGCCGGCCCAAGGGCTGCCGGCTCACCCACGCCAACCTGGTCTACGAGGTGCGCGGCTGCAAGGACAGCTTCCCGTCGGTGCTGACCAAGGGCCAGCGGATGCTCACCTTCCTGCCGCTGGCGCACGTGCTGGCCCGCGCCATTTCGATGACCGCGTTCACCAACAAGGTCACCCAGGGCTACACCAGCGACATCAAGAACCTGGTGGAGATGTTCGGCCAGTTCCGGCCGACGGCCGTGGTGTCGGTGCCGCGGGTGTTCGAAAAGGTCTACAACACCGCCGAACTCAATGCCCAGACGTCCGGGAAGGGCCGGATCTTCGCCGCCGCCGCGCGCACCGCGATCGAGTGGAGTCAGGCGCTCGACGCCGCCGGCCCCGGCCCGCTGCTGCGCCTCAAGTACGCGGTGTTCGACAAGCTGGTCTACACCAAGCTGCGCGCCGCGCTGGGCGGCAACTGCCGGGTGGCCATCTCCGGCGGCGCCCCGCTGGGCCGGCGGCTGGGCCACTTCTACCGCGGTGTCGGGGTGACCGTCTACGAGGGCTACGGATTGACCGAGACGTCGGCGGCCATCACCGTCAACCGCATCGACGACCTGCGCATCGGCACCGTGGGCCGGCTGCTGCCGGGCAACAGCATGCGGATCGCCGAGGACGGCGAGCTGCTGGTGCGCGGCGGGGTGGTGTTCGACGGCTACTGGCACAACGAGCAGGCCACCGCCGAGGCGATCGTCGACGGCTGGTTCCACACCGGCGACCTGGGCAGCATCGACGAGGACGGGTTCCTGACCATCGTCGGCCGCAAGAAGGAGATCATCGTCACCGCCGGCGGCAAGAACGTCGCCCCGGCCGTGCTCGAGGACCAGCTGCGGGCGCACCCGCTGATCAGCCAGGTGATGGTGGTCGGCGACCAGAAGCCGTTCATCGCCGCCCTGGTGACCATCGACCCGGAGGCCATCGAGGGCTGGAAGGAACGCACCGGCAAGGACCCGCAGGCCGGCGTCGCCGATCTGGTCGACGACCCGGATCTGCGCGCCGAGGTCCAGGCCGCCATCGACGAGGCCAACAAGGCGGTGTCCAAGGCCGAGGCGATCCGCAAGTTCCGCATCCTGCCGGTCGACTTCACCGAGGACACCGGCGAGCTCACCCCGACCCTGAAGCTCAAGCGCAAGGTGGTGGCCGAGAAGTTCGCCGCCGACATCGAGGCGCTCTACGCCTGACGACGGCGGCTCGTCCGGTCAGGGGTGCAGCAGCTGCCCCATCCGCTGGGCCCGGCCGTGCCACTGCCAGCAGTCGGTGACCCACTGCCGGCCGGCGGCCCCCATGGCGGCCGCCCGCACCGGGTCGGCGAGCAGCCCGCCGATCGCCGCCGCGACGGCGTCGACGTCGCGGCCGTCGACGACCAGGCCGGTGTGCCCGTCGCGCACCGTCTCCGGGGCCCCGCCGGAGTTGCCGGCCACCACCGGCACGCCGGTGGCCGAGGCCTCCAGGTAGACGATGCCCAGGCCCTCGACGTCCAGGCCGGCGCCGCGGGTACGGCAGGGCATGGCGAACACGTCGGCCAGCGCGTAGTGGGCGGGCAGTTCGTCGGCGGGCACCCCGGCGGTGAACACGACGTGCTCGGCCGTCCCGGTGTCGTGCGCGAGCCGGCGCAGCCGGTCGCGGTAGGGCCCGCCGCCCACGATGACCAGCGCCGCGCCCGGCACCCGGCGCCGGATCGCCGGCAGCGCCCGGATCAGCATGTCCTGGCCCTTGCGCGGCACCAGCCGGGACACGCAGACGACGACCGGCCGCTCCCCCAGCCGGTAGCGGGCGCGCAGCTCGGCGCGGGCGCCGGCGTCCGGGGCGAACCGCTGCACGTCCACCCCCGGCGGCAGGTACTCCAGCGCGGCCCGCGGCCCGAACGCCGCGGCGAACCGGCGCCGGGTGTAGCGGCTGACGAAGGTCACCACGTCGGTGGTGTCGCCGATGCGGCGCAGCGCGCCCCGGGCCACCGGCAGCATCGACCAGCCCACCTCGTGGCCGTGGGTGCAGGCGAGCACCCGCTGCGCCCCGGCGCGCCGGGCCTGCTGCGCCAGCAGCGCCAACGGGGCGGCCGCCCCGAACCACACGGTGTCGATGTCGTGCGACCGGATCAGCCGGCGCATCCGGCGGGCCACCGTCGGCTCCGGCAGCATCAGCGTGCCGGGATGGCGCACCACCTCGAACGGGGCACGACGGTCGTAGTCGGCCGCGCCACGCCAGTCCGGCGCGTAGACGGTCAGGGTGTGCCCGCCGGCCGCGGCCAACCGCACGGCCAGCTCCTCCAGGTAGTTCTGGATGCCGCCGGGGCGGGGCGGAAAGTCGTTGGTGACAAGCAGGACCCGGCTCACCCGTGACACGCTAGCCGCTCGCGTGCCGCCGCCACGCGGCGAGCACCCCGTTCAGGTCGGTGCCGAGGGTCTCGGCGACGGCGGTGGCGAAGTCGGTCCGGTCCGGCCCGCAGGCCCGCAGGTACAGCGCGCGCAGCGCGGCCGGGCCGTGGGTGTCGGCGACGAAGGCGGCGAACGCCCAGGCCCGGTCGTAGGCGTCCGAGCGCACCGGGCCCGGGGTGTCCAGCTCGGCATCGGTCGGCAGCACCGGCGCGATACCGGCCGGTGACTCCCCGGGGCGGGCCACGTAGTCGGCCACCCCCTCGGCCAGCCAGCGGGGTGCGTCGGCGGCAGTGCGGGCGCGGGCCGCGAGGTGGAACAGCTCGTGGCGCAGCACGGTGCGCAGGGCCGCGTCGGTCATGCCGGCGGCCCCGGGGGCGAACACGATGCGCCCGCCGACGGTGGCCGCGGCGATGTCCGGCCCACCGCCGGCGAGCACCCGGAACTGTTCGTCGGTGCCGGCGGCGGCGATGACGATCTCGCGGGGCCAGTCCGCGCCCCAGAACGCGGTCACCGCCGCGGCGGCGTCGTCGAGCCCGGCGGCGATGCGGGCCAGCAGCTCCGGCCCGGTCGGACCACCCAGGTCGAGCAGGTGCGCGGTGCGGCCGTCGGCGAGCACCGGCGGTGCGGGCGCGGTGGTGGCCACCGGGGTGGGCGGGACCGGGGCGGGCCCGGCCGCGCCGAGCAGCACGCCGGCCGCGACGACCAACTGGGCCAGGCAGACCAGCCCAGTCAGCCGTCGGATCGGCTCAGTACCGGCGGATGTTGTGGATCGGCGCATTGTTCACCGGAGCGACGCGCACCGGGGCGCCGAAGGTCGGCGCGTGCACCATCATGCCGTCCCCGATGTAGATGCCCACGTGGGAGGCGTCCGAGTAGTAGGTGATCAGGTCGCCGGGCTGCATCTGATCCATCGACACCGGCTGGCCGCCGCGGGCCAGGGCCTGGCTGGAGTGCGGCAGGTTGATCCCGGCACCCTCACGGAACGCCCACATCACCAGCCCCGAGCAGTCGAAGGCGTTGGGCCCGGCCGCGCCCCAGGAGTACATCGAGCCGAGCCGGCTCAGCGCGGCCTGCACCACCCCGATCCGGTCACCGGCCGGCGGGGCCAGGTCGCCCGGCGGGACCTGCGGCCCGCCGGGGGCCGCCACGATCGCCGGATCGGGCGCGGGCGGCGCCTCCGGGGCCGCCTCCGGGGCGGGTGCCGGTGCCGGCGGCAACACCGAGGGCGGGGGCGGCGGCGCCTCGGCGAGGATCTCGCGCTGCTGCGGGGTCAGCGCCTCGTACTGGGCCTGCACGACGGCGATCTGTTCCTGCAGCCGGCTTTGCTTGGCCTGCAGCTCGGCGCGCACGGCGGCGGCCTGCTCGGCGGCGGTGCGGGCCTCGGCGGCCGATCTCGCCGACGCCTCGGCGGCCAGCCGGGCCTGTTCGGCCACCGCGCGGTAGGCCTGCATCTGGTTGGCCATCTCGATGCGCATCACCCGCTGCACCGACAGCCGGTCGATGAGCTGCTGCGGCGAGTCGGCGGTCAGGATGGCGATCTCGCCGTCCACCCGGCCGCCCATGTACTGCGCGACGGCGAACTTGTCGATGGCCGCCTGGAAGTTCGCCAGCTTCTGCCGCGCGGCCTCGGCCGCGGCGGCGTCGGCCGCCGCCTGCTGTTCGGCAGCCTGTTGTGCCGCAAGCTTTTCGTTGAGATCGAGCTGCGCCGAGTGCATGGCCTCGGTGGTCTGCTCGGCCTGCCGGGACAGCTCGTGCAGCTTTGCCAGCGCGTCGTCGGCGGGGTCCGCGTGCACCGCCGGGCCGAGGAGCGCCAGCAGCATCGCGAACACCGCCGTCGCACCGATCGCGCAGCGCCTGAACAGACGGCTTCTCCGGTGCGTGCGGTCGAGTCTCAAGATGAGTGCGTCCTTACAGCTACGGTGTCGGGCCGCCTCGAACTGGCGCCAGGTCTCAGATAGGTTACGAAACGGCATCAACGATGTCCACCGGGAGACCCGCGGGCGGGACGGCCCTCCCACACCGTACCGTCCGTTTGCGCGGCGGCGCCGTCGCCGTGCTCAGGCGGCGCCGGAACGGCGCAGCGGAACCAGCCGCAGCCGCGGCGCCAGGCCCGCGTCGGCGAGCACTTCCAGTGCCCGACGCTCGTCGGCCAGCAAATGGTCCGGAGCGCCGAGCAGCACGCTGACCACGCAGTCCCCGCAGCCCGCGCCGCGCACCGCGCACTCGTCGCAGTCGATTTTCAGGGTGCCGGCCCCCGCGGTGTCCTCCGACTCGTCGAATCGCATCGGCTCGTCCTCTCCCACTCGGTGTGATCGCCTGCGCACGCTAGCGACGACCCCCGACAACCCCGCGCCGGCGGCCCGGGGCTGTCGGTGCCGGGCCGTACGGTCTGCACCATGCACCACCGCGCCGACCCGTCCGGGGGCCAGCTGGCCTTCGATCTCGACGCCGTCGCCCTGCGCGACACCACGTTCGTCGTGGTGGACCTGGAGACCACCGGCGGCCGGGCGGTCGGCGAGGACGCCGACGCCATCACCGAGATCGGAGCGGTCAAGGTGCGCGGCGGCGAGGTGCTCGGCGAGCTGGCCACCCTGGTCGACCCGGGCCGGGCCATCCCGCCGCAGATCGTGGCGCTGACCGGCATCACCACCGCGATGGTCTGCGACGCGCCCCGGATCGAGACGGTGCTGCCGACCTTCCTGGAGTTCGCCCGCGGAGCGGTGCTGGTCGCCCACAACGCCGGGTTCGACATCGGGTTCCTGCGCGCGGCGGCCGAGCGGTGCGACATCGCCTGGCCGCGCCCGCCGGTGCTGTGCACGGTGCGGCTGGCCCGGCGGGTGCTCACCCGGGACGAGGCGCCCAGCCTGAAGCTCTCGGCGCTGGCCCGGCTGTTCGGTGCCCGCACCCCCACCCACCGGGCGCTCGACGACGCCCGCGCCACCGTCGATGTGCTGCACGGCCTGATCGAGCGGGTCGGCAACCGTGGCGTGCACACCCTGGCCGACCTGCGCGCCTACCTGCCCGACGTCACCCCGGAGCAGCGCCGCAAGCGGCACCTGGCCGATGCGCTGCCGAACCGGCCCGGTGTCTACCTGTTCCGCGGCCCGTCCGACGAGGTGCTCTACGTGGGCACCGCGGTCGACCTGCGCCGCCGGGTGCGCCAGTACTTCACCGGCTCCGACACCCGGGCCCGGATCAAGGAGATGGTGTCGCTGGCGACCCGGGTGGACCACGTCGAGTGCGCCCACGACCTGGAGGCCGGGGTGCGCGAGCTGCGACTGCTGGCCGCGCACGCGCCGCCGTACAACCGCCGGTCGAAGTTCCCGCACAAGTGGTGGTGGGTGACGCTCACCGACGAGCCGTTCCCGCGCCTGTCGGTGGTGCGCCGGCCGCGCGGCGGCCGGGTGGCCGGCCCGTTCCGGGCCCGCGCCGACGCCGCCGACACCGCCGATCTGCTGGCCCACTACACCGGGGTGCGCACCTGCACCACCCGACTGGGCCGCACCGGGGTGCACGGTCCGGCCTGCCCGGAGCGCGAACTGGCACCGTGTCCGGCCCCGCGCGGCGTCGACGCGGCCGGCTACGCCGACCGGCCGGCCGCCGCGGCCGCCCTCCTCGACGGCACCGACGCCGCCGCGCTGGCCCGGATCCTGGCCGACATCGAGGACCTCGCCGCCCGGCACCGGTACGAGACCGCGGCCCGGCTGCGCGACCGGGCGGTCACCGCGATCGAGGGGCTCTGGCGCGGGCAGCGACTGCGGGCGCTGGCCGCCGTGCCCGAACTCGTCGCGGCCCGCCCGGACGGCGCCGGCGGCTGGCAGCTCGCGGTGATCCGGCACGGCCGGCTCGCCGCCGCCGGGTGCGCCCCGCGCGGGGTGCCACCCATGCCGGTCGTCGAGGCGATCTCGGCGGCCGCGCAGACGATCCTGGCCGAGCCCGCCCCGCTGGGCGGGGCGCTGGTCGAGGAGGTGGCGCTCATCGCGCGCTGGCTGGCCGCCCCCGGGGTGCGCATCGTGCGCTGCGAGGCCGGCTGGGCCAGCCCGGTCGGCGCGGCCGGCCGCTGGGCGGCGTGGGCCGCCACCGCGCGCTCGGCACGGATCGCCGCCGAGCAGGCCGTCGACGCGCTCGGCGACCGGGAGTTCTCAGAGCTGTTGGGTGAACTCCACCCAGCGCGCGAGCAGCCGTTCGGCCGCGCCGGAGTCGATCGCCTTGGCGGCCCGCTCCAGCCCGGACTCCCAGGCCGGCACCCACAGCGCGTCGCTGGCTAGCCCGGCGTGGGCCACCATCGCGCCGGCCGCGTTGAGGATGACCGCGTCGCGCACCGGCCCCTGGGCCCCGCCCAGCACCGCGCGCACCTCGGCGGCGTTGGTCTGCGCGTCGCCGCCGACGAGCTCCTCGATCCGGGCGCGCTGGAAGCCGAACGCGGCCGGGTCGAAGGTGAGTTTGTCGATGGTCCCGGCCTGCACCCGCCAGATCGTGCTGGTCGTGGTGGTGGTCAGCTCGTCGAGCCCGTCGTCGCCGTGCACCACCAGCACGCTGGACCGCCGGGCCGCGAACACCCCGGCCATCACCTCGGCCAGATCCGCCCACGCGCAGCCGATCAGGCCGGCGCGCGGGGTGGCCGGGTTGGTCAGCGGCCCGAGCAGGTTGAACACGGTGGGCACGCCGATCTCCTTGCGCGGCGGCCCGGCGTGCCGGAACGACGGGTGGCACTGCGGGGCGAACGCGAAGCCGATGCCGACCTCGGCCACGCAGCGCGCCACCTGCTCGGGGGTGAGGTCGATGCGCACCCCGAGCGCCTCCAGCGTGTCGGCGCCGCCGGCCAGCGACGAGGCGGCCCGGTTGCCGTGCTTGACCACCGGCACCCCGGCCGCGGCCACCACGATCGCCGCCATCGTCGACAGGTTCACCGTGTTGGCTCCGTCCCCGCCGGTGCCGACGATGTCGACGGTGTCAGTGCCGATCACGTCGGTGGGCACCCGCCGGGCGTGCTGCAGCATCACGTCGGCGAGCTCGGTGACCTCCTGGGCGGTCGGGCGCTTCATCCGCATCGCGACCGCGAACGCCGCGATCTGCGCGGGTGTCGCCGCGCCCGACATGATCTGGTCCATCGCCCAGGCCGCCTGCCCGACCGGAAGTGATCGGCCGGTGGTCAGCAGGCCCAGAACCTGCGGCCACGTCGGCGTGTCGGGGGAACTCGAAGCCGGAGCTGAAGCGGATGCCATTGCCCGATTATCGCCAATTGAGCGACCCGGGTGGAGTTCGACAACTACAAAGCGTCATACTTCTTCGTGTGACGAGCGCTGTAGGGACCTCCGGAACCGCAATCACGTCGCGCGTGCATTCGCTGAACAGGCCGAACATGGTCAGCGTCGGCACCATCGTGTGGCTTTCCAGCGAGCTCATGTTCTTCGCTGGTCTGTTCGCGATGTACTTCGTCACGCGCGCCCAAGCCGGCGGCGATTGGCCTCCGCCACCGACGCATCTGAACCTGTACCAGGCCGTACCGGTGACGCTGGTGCTCATCGCATCGTCGTTCACCTGCCAGATGGGCGTGTTCGCCGCCGAGAAGGGCGACGTCTTCGGGCTGCGCCGCTGGTATGTGGTCACGTTCCTGATGGGGCTGTTCTTCGTCCTCGGCCAGGGCTACGAGTACATCCAGCTGGTCAAAGAGGGCACCACCATCTCCAGCAGCGCCTACGGCTCGGTGTTCTACATGGCCACCGGTTTCCACGGCCTGCACGTGATCGGCGGCCTCGTCGCGTTCATCTACCTCCTGGCCCGCACCCGGATGAGCAAGTTCACCCCGGCGCAGGCCACCGCGGCGATCGTCGTCTCGTACTACTGGCACTTCGTCGACATCGTGTGGATCGCGCTGTTCGCCACGATCTACTTCATCCGATGATCGCCTCGCCCATCCGGAAGCATCAACAGCCGAACAGAAGGGGTTCGATGAGCGACAAGTCCCGCCGTCGGCTGCGCCGACGCCTGTCAGCGGCGCTGCTGCTGCTGGTCGGACTGGCAGCCGCCGGTGGCCTCGCGGCCACTTTGACGCCCACGCCGCAAGTCGCGGTCGCCGACGAGTCGAAGTCGGCGCTGCTGCGCACGGGCAAGGAGCTTTACGACACGTCGTGCGTCAGCTGCCACGGCGTGAATCTGCAGGGTGTGCCCGACCGCGGGCCGAGCCTCATCGGCGTCGGCGATGCGGCGGTGTACTTCCAGGTGTCGACCGGTCGTATGCCGGCCCGCGCGGGCTCGTCGCAGGCACCGACCAAGCCGGCCGACTTCGACGAGGCGCAGATCGACGCGCTCGGCGCCTACATCCAGGCCAACGGCGGCGGCCCCCGCGTCCCCCGGGACGAGAACGGGCACGTCGCCCAGGCGTCGTTGATCGGTGACGACGTGGCGCGCGGCGGCGACCTGTTCCGCCTGAACTGCGCCTCCTGCCACAACTTCACCGGCAAGGGCGGCGCGCTGTCGTCCGGCAAGTACGCGCCGGACCTCGGCAAGGTCAACCCGGCGCAGATCTACACCGCCATGCTGACCGGCCCGGAGAACATGCCGAAGTTCTCCGACCGCCAGCTGTCGCCGGAGGAGAAGCGCGACATCATCGCCTACGTCCGTGAGTCGGCCCAGACCCCGTCCTACGGCGGCTACGGCCTGGGCGGCTTCGGTCCGGCCTCCGAGGGCATGGCGATCTGGATCATCGGTGTGGTTGCCCTCATCGGCGCTGCGATGTGGATCGGGGCGCGCGCATGAGCAGCAACGAAAGCGGAACCAACATGGACAAGGATCAGGACAACCTGGGTGCCGGCGCCCCCGGTGTGCCCAGCGACGCCGAACTGGCGTCGATGAGTCGCGAGGAGCTCGTCAAGCTCGGTGGCCGTCTCGACGGGGTCGAGACGATCTACAAGGAGTCGCGCTGGCCGGTCGAGGGCACCAGGGCCGAGAAGCGCGCCGCCCGCACGGTGGCCTACTGGCTCATCCTGGGTGGTCTCTCCGGGCTCGCGCTGCTGCTGGTGTTCCTGTTCTGGCCGTGGGAGTACCGGCCGTTCGGCGCCGAGGGCGAGTGGGTCTACGCCCTGGCCACGCCGCTGTACGGCCTGACCTTCGGCCTGTCGATCCTGTCGATCGGCATCGGCGCGGTGCTGTACCAGAAGAAGTTCATCCCGAACGAGATCTCGGTCCAGCAGCGCCACGACGGCCGCTCGCAGGAGGTGCACCGCAAGACGATCGCCGCGAACCTGACCGACGCCCTGGAGGGCTCGACCATCAAGCGGCGCAAGCTGATCGTCTCGTCGCTGGGCATCGGCCTCGGCGCGTTCGGGCTGTCCACCCTGGTGGCCTTCATCGGCGGCTTCGTCAAGAACCCGTGGAAGCCCGTGGTGCAGACCGCCGAGGGCAAGAAGGCCGTGCTGTGGACCTCCGGGTGGACGCCGCGCTACCCGGGCGAGACCATCTACCTCGCCCGCGACACCGGCAACGGCACCTTCGCCAAGGTGCGCCCGGAGGACATCGACGCCGGCGGCATGGAGACGGTGTTCCCGTGGCGTGAGAGCGACGGCGACGGCACCACGGTCGAGTCGGCCCATAAGCTGGCCGAGATCTCGATGGGTGTGCGCAACCCGGTCATGCTCATCCGGATCCGTCCGGAGGACATGCCGCGCGTCGTGAAGCGCAAGGGCCAGGAGAGCTTCAACTACGGCGAGTTCTTCGCCTACACCAAGGTGTGCTCGCACCTGGGCTGCCCGTCCTCGCTGTACGAGCAGCAGACCTACCGCATCCTGTGCCCGTGCCACCAGTCGCAGTTCGACGCGTTGCACTACGCCAAACCCGTCTTCGGCCCCGCTGCGCGCGCGTTGGCGCAGCTGCCGATCACCATCAACGAAGAGGGCTTCCTCGTCGCCAATGGTGACTTCATCGAACCCGTCGGCCCCGCGTTCTGGGAACGGAAGACATCATGAGTTCGAAACTTGCTGATCGCCTGGCGAAACAAGGCGATGAGATCGATTCGCGGTATCACCCGTCGGCGGCGGTGCGGCGGCAGCTGAACAAGGTGTTCCCCACCCACTGGTCCTTCCTGCTGGGTGAGATCGCGCTGTACAGCTTCATCGTCCTGCTCATCACCGGCGTCTGGTTGACCCTGTTCTTCGACCCGTCGATGGCCGAGGTCACCTACGAGGGCGTCTACCAGCCGCTGCGCGGCATCCAGATGTCGAAGGCCTACGCCTCGGCGCTCGACATCAGCTTCGAGGTGCGCGGTGGCCTGTTCGTGCGGCAGGTCCACCACTGGGCGGCGCTGCTGTTCGCGGCGGCGATCATGGTGCACCTGGCGCGCATCTTCTTCACCGGCGCGTTCCGCCGGCCGCGCGAGGCCAACTGGGTGATCGGCTCGCTGCTGCTCATCCTGGCGATGTTCGAGGGGTACTTCGGCTACTCGCTGCCGGACGACCTGCTGTCGGGCATCGGTCTGCGGGCCGCCATGAGCTCGATCACGCTGGGTATGCCGGTCATCGGCACCTGGCTGCACTGGGCGCTGTTCGGCGGCGACTTCCCGTGCGGCGGCGTCGGTTACCAGTGCAACCTGGACGGCTACTGGATCCCGCGGATGTACGCGCTGCACATCCTGCTGATCCCGGGCATCATGCTGGCGCTGATCGGTATCCACCTGGCGCTGGTGTGGTTCCAGAAGCACACCCAGTTCCCCGGCCCGGGCCGCACCGAGACCAACGTCGTCGGTGTCCGCGTCATGCCGGTGTTCGCGGTGAAGTCGGGTGCCTTCTTCGCCATGACCGTCGGCGTGCTCGGCCTGCTGGGCGGCCTGCTGCAGATCAACCCGATCTGGAACCTCGGGCCGTACAAGCCGTCGCAGGTGTCGGCGGGTAGCCAGCCGGACTTCTACATGATGTGGACCGAGGGCATGGCCCGCATCATGCCGCCGTGGGAGCTCTACATCGGCAACTACACCGTGCCGGCGTCCACCTGGGTGGCGCTGTTCATGGCGGCGGTGTTCATCCTGCTGATCGCCTACCCGTGGATCGAGAAGCGGCTGACCGGTGACGACGCCCACCACAACCTGCTGCAGCGGCCGCGCGACGTGCCGGTGCGCACCGCGGTTGGTTCGGCGGCGATCGCGCTGTACATGCTGCTGACGCTGTGCGCGATGAACGACATCATCGCGCTGAAGTTCGACATCTCGCTGAACGCGACCACCTGGATCGGGCGTATCGGCATGGTGGTGCTGCCGGCGATCGTCTACTTCGCGGCCTACCGCTGGGCGATCGCGCTGCAGCGCAGCGACCGCGCGGTGCTCGAGCACGGCATCGAGACCGGCATCATCAAGCGGCTGCCGCAGGGTGCCTACATCGAGGTGCACCAGCCGCTCGGCCCGGTCGACGAGCACGGCCATCCGATCCCGCTGGAGTACCAGGGTGCTCCGGTGCCCAAGAAGATGAACAAGCTGGGCTCCGGTGGCCAGCCGGGTACCGGCAGCTTCCTGACCCCGGACCCGATCGAGGAGCACGAGGCCCTCACCGCGGCGGCCCATGCCGCCGAGCACAAGGCCCTCGCTGCCCTGCGGGAACAGCAGGAGCGCAACGCGATCGGCAACGGCGACGGCCGGCACTGACCGTCCGGTCCGAGACGAGGAACGCCCCGGTGCACCGCGCCGGGGCGTTCTTCGTTGGGCGGCACCGGAACCGGCCGGCCCCTCCCCTACCCCACCGGGGGCGTCCCCCGCTGCACGGAACACCATGGCGGCCAACGGCCGCCGCGCTACGCACCGTGGGTGCGGCGCCCGGCCGCACCACGCGCGTAACGCCACGGCGGGAAACACGCCCCAGCACCGCCACAGCGTTACGCACAGCGGCCACCGGGCCGGTGCCCCCTAGAGACCCGAATCACCCGACCCCACCACGCGTCACGCCACGGCGGAAAATACGCAGCAGGACCGCCACAGCGTCACGCACAGCGGCCACCGGGGCTCCACCCAGACTCCACCCACACCCCCCAGCCCGCTTGTCCCCGACCCGAATACGACTCCGGCCCGCCACGGTGGGCGGGCCGGAACGGAAAAACCGAGCGTCAGGCGAGGAGTTCGTGCAGCCGGCGCAGCCCCGCGATCGGGATGGCGGGCATCGCAACGGTGATCACCCCGGCCACGCCCAGCGAGATCCAGGCGCCCAGATCGGATTCCACCGCCAACAGGTAGGCGGCCACCGCGACCGCGATGGTCGCCGCGCCCATCGCGGAGCCGATGGCCAGAGCGCAGCGCAGGTTCAACCGCTCGATCGCGGCCACCGGCAGCGCCTGCCGCCGACCCGCCCCGGCCGCCCGGCGGATGACCTCCTCGGGCCGGCCCACCCAGCGGATCCGGCCGGTGGGCGTCTCGATCCCGCCCGGCGGGCTGGGCATCCGCGGGGCACCGTTCGGCTCGGCCGCCGCGGCGGCGGTCCGACGGGCCCGCAACAGCAACGGCACCGAGCCGATGATCACCAGGGCGGACACCACGATGATCGCGTAGAGCACCCACGGCGTGCCGGTCTCCCCGGCCGGTGCGGGATGCCCACGGCCCATGTCGACCAGCGCCACCGTCGCTGCCACCGCGGCGCCGAGGGCGCCGAGCCACAGCGCGGCGCAGGCGCCGAGCAGGATGCGGTCGATGTTCTCGAACTCGCCGGAATCGGTCTGGTACGGCCGGGCCGTGGAAATGTCGTATGTCATCAGCAGCTGGTCTGCGCGGAGTTGGAGGTATTGGAGGACAACACGATGCCGTCGCTGGTGGTGATCGAGCAGTTCAGCTTGCTGACCAGGAACAGGCTCGAGGCGTGCAGCGAGCCCACTTCCGACTGCGAGATCGGGGTCACCGTCAGCGACCAGGGGATGTAGACGTTGCGCAGGGTGCGACTGCGCCCGGCGGCGTCGGTGTAGGTGATGGTGATGATGTCACCGGGCGCCTTGGTCCCGGTGACCGAGTAGGTGACCTGCCGCGGCCCGGACCGGGTGGTGGTCGTCGTCGGCGGCACGGTGGTGGTGGTCGTCTCCGGGGCCGGCGGCGGCGCCTCCTCGGTCGGTTCGGGCGCCGGCGGCGGAGGCGGCGGTGCCTCGGTCACCGTCACCGTCTCCGGGGGCGGCGGGGGCGGCGGAGGTTCCGTCGTCTCCGGCGGCGGAGGCGGCGGCGCCTCCGTGGTGATCTCGTCCTGCACCGGGGGCGGCGGCGGGGCGGTCGTGGTGCTCGTCGCCGGGGTGGCCAGCGTCTCGGTGTCGGTGGTGGTCACCAGCAGCGACACCGAGACCACCAGCGCGATGGCGGCGATGATGGCCGCCACCCCGACCACCCACGGCCAGCGGGGCGGGGCGGGCTGCGCCTCGTCACCGTTGTCGTAGGCGTCGTAGTCGTACAGCGAGGGGTCGAGCGGCAGGTACGGACCGACCGTGATCTGCTCGGACTCGGGGGCCGAGTAGGCCTGCGGGTACACCTCGGTGCCGCTCTCGTCGGCAGTCCCCGCGTCCTCGTCCCCCGCAACGGGACCGCCCTCGTCGACGCCGTCGGTCCCGTCCGGCTCGGTCGGCTGCGCGGCCGGGTCCTGTTCGGGATGTTCCGACCCGATGTCGTCCGGCCCTGGGGTGTTCGGCCCGCTCATGTACGCCTGTCCTTCTCGACTCCCTCACCGGCGCCCACCCTGGCCAGCGGCCACCGAGCCGCTGACCGCGCCTTGGCCACAGTACCCAAACGCGGCCCGCCGGCGATGAACGCAGCGCGGGCCGCGGGGCAAGTTATGCCTTGATTGTGACCTTAGCGAGAGGTCAGTGCTTCTCGGGGCCGACGTAGTACTCGAACACCAGGCCGGCCACCGAGGCGAGCACGAAGCACACCCCGGCCACGATGAGCCACGGCAGCCACAGCGCCAGCCCGACGGCCGCGACCGAGGCCGACCCGGCCACCAGCACCGGCCACCAGCTGTGCGGGCTGAAGAAGCCGAGCTCGCCGGCGCCGTCGCTGATCTCGGCGTCCTCGTAGTCCTCGGGGCGGGTGTCGAGGCGGCGGGCGATGAACCGGAAGAAGGTGCCGACGATCAGCGCCAGCCCGGCGGTCATGACCAGCGCGGTCAGGCCCGCCCACTCGATGCCGCCCGGCTCGAACACGGCGGTCAGGACGCCGTAGACGACCGCGCAGAGGACGAAGAACGCCGTCAGGATTTCAAACAGCCTGGCTTCGATATGCATGGGTGGTTGTTCCTACTTGCTCGCCTGGGAAACCTGCTCGCCGCGTCGGGTGTCGAACGGCTTGGTGCTCACCGCCACCGGCGACTGGTTGATCGCCAGCAGCGCCTCGGCGTTGGTCTTACCGGCCATCCGCTGCTCGAGGTAGGCCTTGAAGTCGTTCGGCTCCACCACCCGGATCTCGAAGTTCATCATCGAGTGGTAGGTGCCGCACATCTCGGCGCAGCGCCCGACGAACGCGCCGGTCTGCTCGATCTGGCTGACCTGGAAGACGTTGTCGGAGTAGTTCGACTTCGGGTCCGGCATCACGTCGCGCTTGAACAGGAACTCCGGCACCCAGAACGCGTGGATGACATCGGCCGAGGCCAGCTGGAACTCGATGCGCTTGCCCTTGGGCAGCACCAGCACCGGGATCTCCTCGGAGGTGCCGAGGGTCTCGATCTTGTCGAAGTTCAGGTAGCCGCGGTCCTGCGGGTTGCGGCCGTGGATGGCGCCGCGCACCTCATGGCCGTGCTCGTTGACCCCCTCGGTGCGGGACGAGACGGCGGCCTGGCGCTCCGGATCGGCACCGTCGTAGCTGAAGGTGCCGTCGGCGAACTCGACCTTCTGGTAGCCGAACTTCCAGTTCCACTGGAAGGCGGTGACGTCGATGACGACCTCGGGGTCGTCGGTCTTCGCGGTCATCTGCTCCTGGACCACGACGGTGAAGTAGAAGAGCACCGAGATGATCAGGAACGGGATCACCGTCAGCACCAGCTCCAGCGGCATGTTGTAGCCGAACTGGCGCGGGAAGTCGGTGTCGGTCTTCTTCTTGCGGTGGAACGCGCAGGTCCAGAAGGTCAGACCCCACACGATCGCGCCGACGACCAGCGACGCGATGACCGATCCGATCCACAGGTCGTAGTTCGCGTGCGCCTCGGGGGTGATGCCCTTGGGCCAGCCCAGGCCGATCACATCCGACCAGCTGCAGCCGCTGAGCAATAGAGCCATCCCACCCAGGACGACCGTCACTGCCATCCCCCGAGCCACCGCCTTGTGCCGGCGAGGTGTCACGTTGGCGCCTCCTACTAGAAGTCGTAGAGCTCGACCGCGGTGCGGCCGGTCGGCTTAGATGCGAATACTACGCAGCGTAGACCATGCCCGGGCGAAGACTCGAGCCCCCCGCCCATTAGGCATACTGGCGCGGTGTGCGGACTGCTCGCCTTCCTTCGCAACCCGTCCGCTGAGCTGCCGTCCGACCTGGTCGAGCGGGTCTCGCAGGCGGCTCACCTGATGCGCCACCGCGGCCCGGACGAACCCGGGACGTGGGCCGACGACGACGTGGTTTTCGGGTTCAACCGGCTGTCGATCATCGACATCGCCCACAGTCACCAGCCGCTGCGCTGGGGCCCGCCCGGGGAGCCGGACCGCTACGTGCTCGTCTTCAACGGGGAGATCTACAACTACCTCGAGCTGCGCGACCAGCTGGCGGCCGAGCACGACGTGATTTTCGCCACTGACGGCGACGGCGAGGCGATCATCGCCGGCTACCACCACTGGGGCACCGAGGTGCTGCACCGGTTGCGCGGCATGTTCGCCTTCGCGCTGTGGGACACCGTGGAACGCGAGCTGTTCTGCGCGCGCGACCCGTTCGGCATCAAGCCGCTGTTCCTGGCCGTCGGCCCGGGCGGTGCCGCGGTGGGCAGCGAGAAGAAGTGCCTGCTGGAGCTGGCGCCGCAGCTCGGCGCGGACCTCGAGCTCGACGAGCGTGCCCTGCAGCACTACACGGTGCTGCAGTACGTGCCCGAGCCGGAGACGCTGCACCGCGGGGTGCGCCGGCTGGAGTCGGGCAGCTACGCGCGGCTGCGGCCGGGGGCCGCCCCGGTGGTGACGCGCTACTTCACGCCCCGGTTCAACGCGCAGAAGTTCGGCTCCGACGCGCAGGCCCGCTACGACGAGATCACCCGGGCGCTCGAGGACTCGGTCGCCAAGCACATGCGCGCCGACGTGACGGTGGGCGCCTTCCTGTCCGGCGGCATCGACTCGACGGCCATCGCCGCGCTGGCGATCCGGCACAACCCGCGGCTGATCACCTTCACCACCGGCTTCGAGCGGGAGGGCTTCTCCGAGATCGACGTCGCGGTGGCATCCGCCGAGGCGATCGGCGCCCGGCACGTGACCAAGGTGGTCAGCCAGTCGGAGTTCGTCGAGGCGCTGCCACAGATCGTCTGGTACCTCGACGAGCCGGTCGCCGACCCGGCGCTGGTGCCGCTGTTCTTCATCGCCCGCGAGGCCCGCAAGCACGTCAAGGTGGTGCTGTCCGGCGAGGGCTCCGACGAGCTGTTCGGCGGCTACACGATCTACCGGGAACCGCTGTCGCTGCGGCCGTTCGACTACCTGCCCCGGCCGCTGCGGCGCTCGCTGGGCCGGGCGTCGCGGCCGCTGCCCGAGGGGATGCGCGGCAAGAGCCTGCTGCACCGCGGTTCGCTCACGCTCGAGGAGCGCTACTACGGCAACGCGCGCAGCTTCTCCGACGAGCAGCTGCGGGCGGTGCTGCGCCGGTTCCGCCCGGAGTGGACGCACACCGACGTCACCGCCCCGATCTACGCCGAGTCGGTGGGCTGGGACCCGGTGGCGCGCATGCAGCACATCGACCTGTTCACCTGGCTGCGCGGCGACATCCTGGTCAAGGCCGACAAGATGACCATGGCCAACTCGCTGGAGCTCCGGGTGCCGTTCCTGGACCCGGAGGTGTTCAAGGTCGCCGCGCGGCTGCCGGTGGACCAGAAGATCACCCGCTCGACGACCAAGTACGCGCTGCGCCGGGCGCTGGAGCCGATCGTGCCCCCGCACGTGCTCAACCGGCCCAAGCTCGGCTTCCCGGTGCCGATCCGGCACTGGCTGCGCGCCGGCGAGCTGCAGGACTGGGCCTACGAGATGATCGCCGCCTCCCAGGCCGACCACCTGATCGACCTGCCCGCGGTGCGCGCCATGCTCGACGAGCACCGCGAGGGCGGCAGCGACCACAGCCGCCGGCTGTGGACGGTGCTGATCTTCCTGCTCTGGCACGCGATCTTCGTGGAGCGGTCGATCACCCCGCAGATCCCGGAGCCGCACTACCCGGTGCAGCTCTAGCTACTTCAGGGCGGCCCCGATCTCGGCGGCCGCCTCGGCGCCGTAGGCGTCCCCGATCCGGGTCAGCGCCTCGTCGCGGTCCCAGGTCCACTCCTGCGGCCCCGGGGCCTCGAGCACCAGGGTGGCCACCATCGAGGCGAGCTCGGCCGAGCGCTGCAGGCTCAGCCCGGCGGCCCGGCCGGTGAGGAACCCGGCGCGGAACGCGTCGCCGATACCGGTGGGGTCGGTGCGCTGCTTCTCCGGCACCACGTCGACGTGCACGAGGGTGCCGTCGGAGCCGACGATGTCCACACCGCGCTCCCCCAGCGTGGTCACCCGCAGCCCGATCTGGCGCATCACCTGCACCTCGCTCAGGCCGGACTTCTGCAGCAGCAGGTCCCACTCGTAGTCGTTGGTGAACAGGTAGGTCGCCCCGCCGATGAGCCGGCGGATCTCCTCGCCGTTCAGCCGGGCCAGCTGCTGGGACGGGTCGGCGGCGAAGGCCAGGCCGAGCTCGCGGCACTCCTCGGTGTGCCGGAACATCGCCTCCGGGTCGTTGGCCCCGACGATCACCAGCTCCGGGGTGCCGATGCGGGCCACCACGTCGGCCAGCCGGATGTTGCGGGCCTCGCTCATCGCGCCCGGGTAGAACGACGCGATCTGGGCCATGTCGTCGTCGGTGGTGCACACGAACCGCGCGGTGTAGGCGGTCTCGGAGATGAGCACGCTGTCGCAGTCCACACCGACGCCCTCCAGCCAGCGCCGGTACTCGCCGAAGTCCCGGCCGGCCGCGCCGACCAGGGCGACGTCACCGCCGAGCCGGCCGATGGCGAAGGCCATGTTGCCGGCGACCCCGCCGCGGTGCACCACCAGATCGTCGACCAGGAAGCTCAGCGACACCTTCTGCAGGTGTTCGGGCAGCAGCTGCTCGGAGAACTTCCCGGGGAAGCGCATGAGATGGTCGGTGGCAATCGAGCCGGTCACCGCGATGGTCACGAAGGGTCTTCCTTTGGTTCGTGGGGTTTTGTGCGAACGTCCAAGCGGAGAGCTTACGCAGCCGCAGCTCCGGGCTGCGCGCCGTCCGTGCGCTAACCTGCGTTACAAGTGCCCGCCCGGTCACCGTCGACAGCCCCGTCTCCGTCACACCACGCTCGGGGGAGCAAACCTTTGGCTGGTCCGTACCCGTACCCCGACCCGTTCCCGCCCCAGCCGCCGGCCACGGCGTACCCGGATCCGGGGCTGCCCGGCTACCCGGGGCCGCTACCGCCGCCGGTGACCTACCCGCGCCGGCGCCGCCGCACGGTGATCGCCGCGGTGCTCGGTGTGCTGGCGGTGCTCGTCGGTGCGGGCGTGGCGGCCGTGCTGGCGACCCGGGGCGACTCCGGCCCGGCCGCACCGGCGACGACGGGCGGGCTGACCGAGGCGGCGGCCCGCGCCGCGATCCAGGAGTACCTCGACGCGCTCGCCGACGGCGACCGGGAGACGGTGGCCCGGCACACGCTGTGCGGGCTCGCCGACGCGGTCCGGGACCACAGCTCGGACCTGGAGGTGGCCGAGCTGAACAGCGACGCGTTCCGCAAGCAGTTCCGGCGGGCCGAGGTGACCTCGATCGACAAGATCGTGCGGTGGTCGCAGTACCAGGCGCAGGCGCTGTTCACCATGCGCACACAGCCGTCGGCCGGGACGCGCAACCGCGCCCCGGCCGACGACGAGATCCAGGGGGTGGCGCAGCTGCAACTCGCCGACAACCAGGTGCTGGTGTGCAACTACGTGCTACGCACCGACGGGGAGTTCTGAGCCGCGCCGGTCAGGCGGGCCTCAGTTGAACGAGTCCCCGCACGCGCACGAGCCGGTGGCGTTCGGGTTGTCGATGGTGAAGCCCTGCTTCTCGATGGTGTCGACGAAGTCGATGGTCGCGCCCTCCAGGTACGGCGCGCTCATCCGGTCGACGGTGAGGGTGACGCCGTTGAACTCGCGGGTGAGATCCCCGTCGAGGGTGCGGTCGTCGAAGAACAGGTTGTAGCGCAGGCCGGCGCAGCCACCCGGCTGCACCGCGATGCGCAGCGCCAGGTCGTCCCGGCCCTCCTGCTCCAGCAGCGCCTTGGCCTTCGCGGCGGCGGCGTCGGTCAGGATCACGCCGTGCGTCCCGGTGCTGGTCGCCTGATCCGAAACAGTCATTGCTCTCCCCTAGTGATGTGCGTGTGTGGGCACCGGCCGGCCGCTCTCCGGCTCACCTGTCCAACGGTACATCGTCGCCGGACTATTCCGTCATCGCACGAGGCTGTGCGACAGACCCGCCGCGGTGCGTTCGGCCAGCCCGGCCAGCTGGTGGGCGGCGTCGTCGATGGCGCGCCGCACCGACCCGGCGTACTCGGCCACCGAGTGGGCGGCCGCGATCCCGGCCGCCCGCAGCGCGGCCGGGTCCAGCGTCACCTGCCCGGCCAGCACGATCACCCGGGCGCCGCGGTCGGCGGCCGCCCGGGCCAACGCGCTGACCACCTTGCCGTGCAGCGACTGGTCGTCGAAGCGGCCCTCCCCGGTGATGACGAGGTCGGCGGCGGCGACGGTGGCGGCCAGCCGGGTGTGCTCGGCGACGACCGCCGCCCCGGAGGCCCGACGCGCCCCGAGTGCGAGCAGCCCGGCGCCGAGCCCGCCCGCCGCCCCGGCGCCGGGCTCGGCGGTGATGTCGCGGCCGGCGAGGGCGTTGAGCTGTTCGGCCCACTCGGCCAGCCGCGCCTCGAGCACGGCGACGGTGGCCGGGTCGGCCCCCTTCTGCGGGCCGAACACCCGGGCCGCGCCGTGCTCGCCGAGCAGCGGGTGCTCGACGTCGGTGGCGGCGATCACTTCGACCCCGGCGAGCTTCGCCCGGGCGGCCGCCGGCCCGCCGAGGGCCTCGATCATGCCGCGGCCGCCGTCGGTACAGCAGCTGCCGCCCAGCCCGACCACGATGCGCCGGGCCCCGGCGGCCAGCGCGGCGTCGATGAGCTGGCCCACCCCCCGGGTGTGCGCGTTCAGCGCGGTCCGCACCGTGGGCGGGCCGTCCAGCAGTGCCAGCCCGCAGGCCTGGGCGCACTCCAGGTAGGCGGTGGGCGGGTCGGCGGCCGGGTCGAACACCCACTCGGCGCGCACCTCGTCGGCCAGCGGGCCGCTGACGGTGCTGCCGCGCAGCTCGCCGAGCCGGGTGGCGAGCACGTCGACGAAGCCCGGGCCGCCGTCGGACTGCGGCGCCAGGGTGACCTCGTCGTCGGGCCGGGCCCGCTGCCAGCCCACGGCGATGGCCTGGGCCGCCTCCACCGCGGTGAGCGTGTCTCCGAAACAGTCGGGGGCGACGAGCACCCGCAGCCGCGCGTCCGCCATCCCTGCAGACTAGGACCGCCCCGCACGGCCCGCATGCCGGGCCCGCCCGGGTTCCGCGCCGGCCCGGCGGCGGCAGTACCCTGGCTGCGTGAACCTGCTGGGCCGCAAGAAGGACAACGCGCAGACCGAGGCCGCCGCCGGCGAGACCGCGGAGGCCACCACCGCATCCGCCGACGCCGCGCCCGCCGAGGGGCGCAAGCGCCGCGGCACCGCGCCGAAGGGCCGGCCCACCCCCAAGCGCAGCGAGGCCGAGCGGCGTCGGCGCGGCCCGGTCGCCCCGGCGCCGATGACCGCGGCCGAGGCGCGCCGGCGCCGCAAGGAGCTGCGCAAGACGATGACCAAGGAGGAGCGCAAGGCCGAGAAGCTGCGCCGCCGGGCGGAGCTGGCCGAGCAGCGGGAGCGGATGATGGCCGGCGAGGAGGCCTATCTGCTGCCCCGGGACAAGGGCCCGGTGCGCCGCTACGTCCGCGACATCGTCGACGCCCGGCGTAACGTGCTGGGGCTGTTCATGCCGGCCGCGCTGGCCCTGATCTTCATCATGCTGTCGGTGCCCTCGGTGGCGGTCCAGCAGGCGGTGTCGCCGGCCATGCTCGCGCTGATGCTGGTCATGCTGATCGACGCGTTCGTGCTGGGCCGCAAGGTGAACCGGATGGTGGCCCGCAAGTTCCCGAACACCGACGAAACCGGTTGGCGGCTGGGCCTGTACGCCGCCAGCCGGGCCTCGCAGCTGCGCCGGATGCGGGCCCCGCGGCCGCAGGTCGAGCGCGGCGCCAAGATCGACTGACCGGCGCGGCCATGCGCATGCTGGTGCTCGGCGGGATCCGGTCGGGCAAGTCGGGCTGGGCCGAGGCCGCGCTGGCCCGCGCCGCCGGGGACGCGCCGGTGCGCTACCTGGCGACCGGCCCGGTGCCCGACGGGGACGACGACTGGGCCCGCCGGGTGGCCGCCCACCGCGACCGCCGGCCCGCGCACTGGCGGACCCGCGAGACCGCCGACGTCGTCGCCGAACTGTGCCGCGACCGGCACACCGCCACGCTGGTCGACGACCTCGGCGGTTGGCTGACCGCCGCACTGGACCGTCGGGACGGCTGGTCGGGCGGGTCGGTGCGGGACGAGGTGGACGCGCTGGCCGAGGCGGTGGCCGGGTTCGCCGGGCCGCTGGCGCTGGTGAGCCCGGAGGTGGGGCTGACGGTGGTGCCGGCCACCGTGGCCGGCCGACGGTTCGCCGACGAACTGGGATCGCTGAATCAACGGCTGGCCGCGCTGTGCGACCGGGTGGTGCTGGTGGTGGCCGGGCAGCCGATCGAGGTCAAGGGGTGACGGTGCAGGAGTTCACACCGATCCGACCGCCCGACGCGGCGGCGGCGGCCGCGGCGCGGGCCCGGCAGGACCGGCTGACCAAGCCGCGCGGGTCGCTGGGCCGGCTCGAGGACCTGTCGGTGTGGGTGGCGGCCTGCCAGGGCGTCTGCCCGCCGCGGCAGTTCGCCCGGCCGCGGGTGGTGGTGTTCGCCGGCGACCACGGGGTGGCGCGCGCCGGGGTGTCGGCGTATCCGGCCGAGGTGACCGCGCAGATGGTGGCGAACATCGCCGCCGGCGGCGCGGCGATCAACGTGCTGGCCGAGGCCGCGGGTGCGGGGGTCCGGGTGGTCGATGTCGCCGTCGACGTCGACGAGCCGCACAGCGCCGAGATCGGCGCCCACAAGGTGCGCCGCGGCAGCGGCAACATCGCCGAGCAGGACGCGATGACCCGGGCCGAGGCCCGGACCGCGATCGACGTCGGCCGGCGGATCGCCGACGAGGAGGTCGACGCCGGGGCGGACCTGCTCATCGCCGGCGACATGGGCATCGGAAACACCACGGCGGCAACAACACTGGTGGCCGCACTGACGAGCCGGGAGCCGGTGGAGGTGGTCGGCCGGGGCACCGGCATCGACGATGCGGGCTGGTGCCGCAAAACCGCCGCGGTGCGCGACGCGCTGTACCGGGCCCGCGCGGTGACCGCCGACCCGGTCGGGTTGCTGGCGGTGTGCGGTGGGCCGGATCTGGCCGCGATGGCCGGGTTCCTGGCGCAGGCCGCGGTGCGCCGCACCCCCGCTCTGCTGGACGGCATGGTGGTGACCGCCGCCGCGCTGGTGGCCGAGCGGCTGGCGCCGGGGGCGCGGCAGTGGTGGCAGGCCGGGCACCGCTCCACCGAACCCGCGCACGGCTTCGCGCTGCAGCGGCTGGAGCTCGAACCGATCGTGGAGTTGCGGATGCGGTTGGGCGAGGGCACCGGGGCGGCGGTGGCGCTGCCGGTGCTGCGTGCCGCGGTGGCCGCCCTGGCCGAGATGGCCACCTTCGACGAGGCCCACATCAGCGAGCCGTGATCCGTTCACTCGCAGGCGCTTTCGCGTTCGGCACGGTGCTCCCGGTGCGGACCGGGGCGGTGCTGGGGCGCGGCACGGTGACCGCGCTGCCGCTGGTGGGTGCCGCGCTGGGCGCGACGGCCGCGGCGGCGGCGCTGGCGGCCGGCTGGGCGTTCGGGCCCGGAAGCGCGCTATCCGGGCTGGCCGCGGTGGCGGTGCTGCTGCTGGGCACCCGCGGGCTGCACATCGACGGGTTCGCCGACACCGTCGACGCACTGGGCTGTTACGGCCCGCCGGAGCGCGCGCTGGCGGTGATGCGCGACGGCCGGGCCGGGCCGTTCGCGGTGGCCGCGGTGGTGGTGACGCTGGCCGCGCAGGCGCTGACGTTCGCGCAACTGTCGTTCGCCGCGGTGGTGGTGGCGGTGACGGCCGGCCGGGTCGGGGTGGTGCTGGCCTGCCGCCGCGGGGTGCCCGCGGCGGCCGGCAGCAGCCTGGGTTCGGCGGTGGCCGGCACCCAGCCGGTCCCGGTCGCGGCGGCCTGGGTGCTCGCGCTGGCCGCCGCGGCGGTGTTCGCCGGGTCGCGCCCGTGGCAGGGCCCGCTGGTGGTGCTGGTGGCGCTGGGCGCGACCGCGCTGGCGCTGGCGCACTGCGTGCGCCGCTTCGGCGGCGTCACCGGGGACGTGCTGGGCGCGGCGGTGGAGTTCACCACCACGCTGACCGCGCTCGGGTTCGCCGTGCGCTAGTTCAGCCGGGTCATCCAGCCGTGGGTGTCGGCGAAGGTGCCGCGCTGGATGCCGGTCAGGGTGTCGCGCAGCGCCATGGTGATCTCACCGGGGGTGCCGTCGCCGATGGTGAACTCGCCGTCGGCGTACTTGACCCGGCCGACCGGGGTGATGACCGCGGCGGTGCCGCAGGCGAACACCTCGGTGATCTCGCCGGCGGCCACCTTCTTCTGCCACTCGTCGATGTCGATCTTGCGTTCCTCGACGGCGAACCCGGCGTCGGCGGCCAGTTGCAGCAGCGAGTCCCGGGTGACCCCGGGCAGGATCGAGCCGGACAGCTCCGGGGTGACCAGCCGCGCCGACGCGCCGCTGCCGAACACGAAGAACAGGTTCATGCCGCCCATCTCCTCGACGTAGCGGCGTTCGGCGGCGTCCAGCCACACCACCTGGTCGCAGCCCTGCTCGGCGGCCTGCGCCTGGGCCAGCAGCGAGGCGGCGTAGTTGCCGCCGAACTTGGCCGCGCCGGTGCCGCCCGGGCAGGCCCGGACGTACTCGGTGGACAGCCACACGCTGACCGGCTTGATGCCGCCCTTGAAGTAGGCGCCGGCCGGCGAGGCGATCACCAGGTAGCGGTACTCGTTTGCGGGCCGCACGCCCAGGCCGGGCTCGGTGGCGAAGATGAACGGCCGCAGGTACAGCGACTCCTCGCCGCCGGCCGGCGGCACCCACGCCTCGTCGACGGCGATGAGCCGGCGCAGCGACTCCAGGAACAACTCCTCGGGCAGTTCCGGGATGGCCAGCCGCCGGCAGGAGGCCTGCATGCGGCGGGCGTTGGACTCCGGCCGGAACGACACGATCGAACCGTCGGCCCAGCGGTAGGCCTTCAGCCCCTCGAACACCTCCTGGGCGTAGTGCAGCACGATGGCCGAGGGGTCGAGCTGGATCGGGCCGTAGGGCATCACGCGCGCGTTGTGCCAGCCCTCGTCGACGGAGTAGTCGACCGAGATCATGTGGTCGGTGTAGTACTTGCCGAAGCCGGGTTCGGCCAGGATCCCGGCGCGTACCTCCTCGGTCGCGGGATTCGCGTTGCGCTCAACCGTGAATTCGAGGAGGTCATCTGTCATGAAGCGATTGTATAACCGCCTGCCAGCGATTTTTCCGCCGCGCCCGTCCCTCTCCCAAACGCACCTTTGGGCGGATTTGTGCGAGCAGAATCCGCCAATTCGTCGATCTCGGCGGGGAACGTCAGCGGACCCGGGACGGCACGAACGGCGGCCGGACCACCTCGCAGACCAGCCGCCGGCCGCGCACGTCGACCGCCACCCGCGCCCCGTCGGCGATGTCGTGCGCAGTGTCGATCAGCGCCAGCGCGATCCCGGCCTTGAGCGTCGGCGAGAACGTACCCGACGTGGTCACACCGACCCGGACGTCACCGACGTAGACGTCCTGCCCGGCGCGCAGCACGCCGCGGTCGATCGCGCGCAGCCCGCGCAGCAGCCGCCGCGGCCCGACGGCCCGCTCGGCCAGCAGCGCCTCACGCCCCCAGAACGCGTCCTTCGTCCAGCCGACCGCCCAGCCGCAGCCGGCCTGCAGCGGGGAGATCTCCGGGGACAGCTCGTGACCGTGCAGCGGGTAGCCCATCTCGGTGCGCAGCGTGTCGCGCGCCCCCAGCCCGGCGAGCGCTCCCCCGGCGTCGCGCACCGCGTCGACCAGCGCGTCGAACAGCGGCCCGGCGGTGTCCCACGCCGGCAGCAGCTCGTAGCCGTGCTCGCCGGTGTAGCCGGTGCGGCACACCCGCACCGGGGTGCCGTTCCAGTCGGCGTCGACCCAGCTCATGTAGTCCAGGCCGGACGGCAGGCCGAGCGCCTCGAGCACCCGCGCCGACGACGGGCCCTGCACGGCCAGCACCGCGTAGTCGCGGTGCAGGTTCGTGACGGTGATGCCGGCCGGGGCGCGCTCGGCCAGGGCCGCGACGACGGCGGCGGTGTTGGCCGCGTTGGGCACCAGGAACAGTTCGTCGTCGGCGACCCGGTAGACGATGAGATCGTCGATGACACCGCCGGTTTCGTCGCAGCACAGGGTGTACTGCGCCCGCCCGGACCCGATGCGGCGCAGGTCGTTGGTGAACGCGGCGTTGACGAACTCCACCGCCCCGGCCCCGCGCACCAGCGCCTTGCCGAGGTGGCTGACGTCGAACAGGCCCACCGTGCCGCGGGTGGCGTGGTGTTCGGCGACCGTGCCCGCGTAGGACACCGGCATCAGCCAGCCGCCGAATTCGGCGAAGCTCGCGCCGAGCTCGCGGTGCCGCGCTTCCAGGGGGCCGTGCAGGGGCTCGCTCACGCCGAACACTCTAGGGTGGACAACCGTGAGCACGAGCAACACCGGATACCAGGCCCCCACCGTCACGGTCGCCTCGGCTTTGCCGACCGGTGGCCTCGAAGAGGCGGTGCTGATCGTTCCCGTCGGCACGCGTGACGACGCCGCGTCGGTCCTCGCGGGTGCCCCGTTCCTCGACGATGCCGCGGTCGCCGACATCGAGGCCGCGCTGCGCGCGGTGGGCGGCACCGGCGCCGAGGGCCAGGTGCACCGGCTGGCGGTCGGGTCGCTGCCGGTGGGCAGCGTGCTGACCGTCGGGCTGGGCGGGGTGCGCGACGAGTGGCCGGCCGAGACGGTGCGCCGCGCCGCCGGCAACGCCGCCCGCGCCCTGGACAAGGTGTCGACGGCGCTGACCACGCTGTCGGCGCTGGACCTCACCGCGGCGGTGGAGGGGCTGGTGCTGGGCTCGTACCGGTTCACCGACTTCCGCAGCGCCAAGACCGCCCCCAAGCACGACGGGCTGCGGTCGGTCACCGTGCTGGTCGCCGACGCCGGCGCCGAGGCCACCGCCGCCGCCGAGCGGGCGAGCGCGGTCGCGGCCGCAGTGGCCACCGCACGCGACTTCGTCAACACCCCGCCGAGCCACCTGTACCCGGACGAGTTCGCAAGGCGCGCAAAGGCTTTGGGCGAGGCCGCGGGTCTGCAGGTGGAGGTGCTCGACGAACAGGCGCTGGCGGCGGCCGGGTTCGGCGGCATCATCGGCGTCGGCCAGGGCTCGAGCCGTCCGCCCCGGCTGGTACGGCTGATCCACAAGGGGCAGCCGGGCGCCAAGCGGGTGGCGCTGGTGGGCAAGGGCATCACCTTCGACACCGGCGGCATCTCGATCAAGCCGGCCGCCAACATGCATCACATGACCTCCGACATGGGTGGTGCGGCGGCGGTGATCGCCACCGTGGTGCTCGCGGCCCGGCTGCAACTGCCGGTCGAGGTGATCGCCACCGTGCCGATGGCCGAGAACATGCCGTCGGCGACGGCGCAGCGCCCGGGCGATGTGCTGACCCAGTACGGCGGCACCACCGTGGAGGTGCTCAACACCGACGCCGAGGGGCGGCTCATCCTGGCCGACGCGATCGTGCGGGCCTGCGAGGACGAACCGGACTACCTGATCGAGACCTCGACGCTGACCGGCGCGCAGATGGTGGCGCTGGGCACCCGCACCCCCGGTGTGATGGGCAGCGACGCGTTCCGCGACCGGGTGGCCGCGCTGTCGCAGGCGGTTGGTGAGAACGGCTGGCCGATGCCGCTGCCCGAGGAGCTCAAGGACGAGCTGAAGTCCACGGTCGCCGACCTGGCCAACGTCAGCGGCTCGCGCTGGGGCGGCATGCTGGTGGCCGGCACCTATCTGCGCGAGTTCGTCGCCGACGGGGTGCAGTGGGCGCACATCGACATCGCCGGGCCGGCGTTCAACTCCGGCGGGCCGTGGGGCTACACGCCCAAGGGCGGCACCGGGGTGCCCACCCGCACGCTGTTCGCGGTGCTGGAGGACATCGCGGCGAACGGCTGAGCCCGCTTCCCGCCGAGCAGACGCCGACACCCCCGATTTCGGGGGTGTTCGCGTCTGTTCGCGGGGAAGGTCAGATCACGCGCCCGCGGGCGGTGCTGCGCAGCACCGGCGGCGCCAGCCGCGACACCGCGTAGACGAGGTAGGCCTCCGGCATCACCGGCCGGATGGGCTTGTTCGCCCGCACCGCCGACACGATGGCCCGCGCCGCCTTGTCCGGGCCGTAGCGGCGCAGCCGGAACAGCCGCTCGAGCCGGGCGCGCCGTCCGGCGACCCGTTCGTCGGCGCCGGCCGGGGCGGCGAACCGGGTGGTGCGCACGATGTTCGTGTCGACGGTGCTCGGGCAGATCGTGGTCAGTCCGATACCGGCGGCGTCGAGTTCGGCGCGCAGGCAGTCGGAGAACATGTACACCGCCGCCTTGGAGGTGCAGTAGGCGTTGAGCGACTGCAGCGGCGCATACGACGCCATCGAGGCGACGTTGACGATGTGCCCGCCGGTGCCGCGCTCGACCATCCGGCGCGCGAACGCCCGGCAGCCGTTGACGACTCCGCCCAGGTTGACCGCGAGCACCCGGTCCCAGTCCTCCCGCGGGGTGTGCAGGAACGGCCCGGCCTGCCCGATGCCGGCGTTGTTGACGACGATGTCGGGCACCCCGTGGGTGGCGCACACCTGCTCGGCGAACCGCTCCACCGCGTCGGCGTCGGCGACGTCGAGCCGGTAGGCGTGGGCGACGCCGCCGCGCGCGGCGATCCGCGCGGCGGTGTCCTGCGCGGCGGCCTCGTCGATGTCGCTGACGACGACCTCCGCGCCCCGGGCGGCGAATTCCAGCGCGGTGGCCCGGCCGATGCCGCTGCCGGCGCCGGTGACCGAGACGAGCATGTCGCCGAACGGGCCGCGGTCGCGGCCGACCCGGGCACGCAGCAGCTGTCGCGACGCGGGCCGGCCGTCGAGGAAGTCGGCGAGTTCGGTGACGGCGGTGGCCAGCACCTGCGGGTGCGACAGCGGCGACCAGTGCCCGGCCGGGATGTCCCGTCGCCACAGCCGGCGCACCCACCTCGGGGTCTCGTCGAACACGTAGGGGCGCACGTAGGGGTCGCGGGTGTTGACGATCAGCTGCACCGGTACCGGGACACGCGGGTCGCGCCGGGCCGAGCGGCGCAGGACGTTGGCCGGGTAGACCCGGATGCTGCGGGCGGCGTCGTCGCGCAGGGTGCGGGAATGGTGCAGCTGGTCGGGCCGCAGGCGGTCACGGACCAGCAGCGACCGGCGCAGCAGCGGGGCGCCGGCCAGCCGCACCAGCAGCGGGGCCAGCACCGGGATGGAGAAGAACCCCATGTAGGACATGCGCAGCAACTGGGCCAGCGAGCGGGCGAACCGCCGCGGCCGCCACGGGGTGCCCAGCCCGCCCCTGATGTAGCGGTTGACGTGGTCGGCGCTCGGGCCGGACACCGAGGTGAACGAGGCCACCCGGGCGGCGGCGCCGGGCCGGGTCAGGAACTCCCACACCGCCACCGAGCCCCAGTCGTGGGCGAGCACGTGCACCCGCTGCCCGGGCGCCAGCGCGTCGGTCACCGCGGCGAAGTCGTCGGCGAACCGGGCCATGGTGTAGGCCGACACCGCCCTGGGCGCCGAGGAGCCGCCGACGCCGCGGTTGTCGTAGCGGATGACGCGGAACCGGTCGGCCAGCAGCGGCACCACGCCGTCCCACAACACGTGCGAGTCGGGCCAGCCGTGTACGAGCACCACGGTCGGCCCGGCCGGATCGCCCTCCTCGTAGGCGGCGATGCGCACGCCGCCGGTGCTGTCGACGAGGTGTTCGGTCGCCATCGGTCCTCCTCGAATCACCCGCCGGAGTCCTTCCCGCAAGCGTTCCCGCCCGGCTTACCGCATCGTGCCAGAGCGAGGTGGGCCGGTCCGTCACGAAGGTTCGCCGCGGACGTGGAAGGATGGGACCGAACACACTTCAGACCCGCGACGACCGACGTTTACGAGGGAGTCTTCACCTATGGCCATCTCCGTACAGATGCCCGCGCTCGGCGAGAGCGTGACCGAGGGCACCGTCACCCGCTGGCTCAAACAGGAGGGTGACACCGTCGAACAGGATGAGCCATTGCTGGAGGTGTCGACCGACAAGGTCGACACGGAGATCCCGTCGCCGGCCGCGGGCGTGCTGCAGAAGATCATCGCCAAAGAGGACGACGTCGTCGAGGTCGGCGGCGAGCTCGCCGTCATCGCCGAGCCGGGCGAGGCAGTCGGCGGCGCCGAGCCGGGCGAGGCAGTCGGCGGCGCCGAGCCGGGCGAGGCAGTCGGCGGCGCCGAGCCGGGCGAGGCAGTCGGCGGCGCCGAGCCGGCCCCCGCCGCACCCGCGGCCCCGGCGCCGCAGCCGTCCTCGGAGTTCGTCGAGCCCGCCCCGACCGCCCCGGCGCCCGCCGCGGCTCCGCCCGCCGCACCGGCGGCCTCCGGCGCCACCACCCCGGTGCTGATGCCGGAACTGGGCGAGTCGGTCACCGAGGGCACCATCACCCGTTGGCTCAAGCAGGTCGGCGACCGGGTCGAGGTCGACGAGCCGCTGCTGGAGGTGTCCACCGACAAGGTCGACACCGAGATCCCCTCGCCGGTGGCCGGCGTGCTGGTGTCGATCACCGCCCAGGAGGACGACACCGTCGCCGTGGGCGCGGAGCTGGCCCGCATCGGTGACGCCGCCGCCGCGGCCGCCCCGGCCCCCGCCCCGGCCCCCGCACCAGCGCCAGCGCCCGCGCCGGAGCC
>Ga0207874_1000378_pt1 | contig 66053 bp, 69 predicted proteins | sample HigsolmetaAR201D_FD_184833 | JGI IMG/M metagenome (GOLD analysis project Ga0207874, IMG submission 184833) | Ionic liquid and high solid enriched microbial communities from the Joint BioEnergy Institute, USA - AR20-1-D (SPAdes) (version 2) ...
GCTGTGGCCGTCACCACCCGCCGGTCTCAAGCCACTTCTCGATCTGCCACAGCCGGTCGGAACCCCAGAACGGTTCGCCGTCGACGACGATGTAGGGCGAGCCGAACACGCCGTTCCGGATCGCGCGATCGACCTCGGCCTTCAGCCGGTCCTTCGCGGCCTGATCCTCAAGCGCGGCCTTGAGCGCGTCGCGCTCGACGCCCAGCGTCGCGGCGATGTCGAGCACGGTGTCGACCGGTGTCACGTCGAGGCCGTCGCCGAACGCGGCGTGGTACACGGCCTTGGCGAACCGCTTCGCGGTCGCAAGGTCGCGGTCGCTCAACCAGTAATACGCGCGGCTCGCCGCGACCGCGCCGAAGGGAAAATTCGCCGGCAGCTTGAACGGCACGCCGAACAGGCGCGCCGACCGGTCGAAATCCCGCCGGATGTAGTCGCTCTTCAACGGCACGTCGACGAGCGGCTTCAGTCCCGAGATCTTGAACACGGGCCCCAGCAGGAACGGCCGCCACATCACGTCGCGGCCGTATTTCGCGGCGATCTCGTCGATCTTGGTGGACGCGAGATAGCCGTACGGGCTGGAGAAATCGAAGTAGAAGTCGATCGCTGCCGCCATGTTTCACCTCAAGCTCCGGCCGCGATGGCGCGGCTGATGACCAGACGCTGGATGTCGTTCGTGCCCTCGTAGATCTGACAGACCCGCACGTCGCGATAGATCCGCTCGACCGGAAAGTCGTTGAGATAGCCGTAGCCGCCGTGGATCTGGATGGCGTCGGAGCAGACGCGCTCGGCCATCTCCGAGGCGAACAGCTTCGCCATCGCGGCCTGGGTCAGACACGGCTTGCCGGCGTCGCGCAGTGCCGCGGCATTGAACACTAGCAACCGTGCGGCCTCGATCTGCGTCGCCATGTCGGCAAGGCGGAAGGCGATCGCCTGATGCTCGATCAGCTTCTTGCCGAAGCTCTCCCGTTCCCTGGCGTAGGCGACGGCCGCCTCATAGGCGGCCCGCGCCATGCCGACCGACTGTGCCGCGATACCGATCCGCCCGCCCTCGAGGTTCGAGAGTGCGATCTTGTAGCCCTCGCCCTCCTCGCCCAGCATCAGGTCCGGCGTGAGGCGCAGATCCTGGAGCACGATCTGGCAGGTGTCGGAGGCACGCTGCCCCATCTTGTGCTCGGTCCGTGCGACGACCCAGCCCGGGTTGTCGGTCGGCACGATGAAGGCGGTGATCCCCTTCTTGCCCTTTTCCGGGTTCGTCACCGCGAAGACGATGGCGAGCTGCGCGGTCGAGCCGGAGCTGATGAACTGCTTCGTGCCGTTGAGAACCCAATGATTGCCGTCACGGCGCGCGCGCGTCTTGATCGCGCTGGCGTCGGAGCCGGCCTGCGGCTCGGTCAGGCAGAAGGCGCCGAGAATCTCGCCCCGCGCGAGCGGCCTCAGGAACCGTTCCTTCTGCTCGCGCGTGCCGAACTTCAGGATCGGCATGCAAACGACCGAGTTGTGCACGCTCATGATCGTCGAGCAGGAGCCGTCGCCGGCGGCGATCTCCTCAAGTGCGGCGGCATAGGCGACATGATCGGCGCCGGCCCCGCCCCACTCCTCGGGCACCAGCATGCCCATGAAACCGAGCCGTCCCATCTCCGCGATCGCCTCCTTCGGGAACCTGGCAGTGCGGTCCCACTCGGCGGAGAACGGCGCGAGCCTCTCGCGCGCGAACTGACGCGCCGTGTCGCGGATCAGAGCTTGCACTTCCGTCAGCTCCATCTGCGGTCTCCTCGCCGGCCTTCATCCCGCGGTATCGCGACATGTCCTACCATGGGATCTCCCGGCCGTCGTAGTTGAGGTATTTCCCGCTGTGCTTCGGCCGGATCTTGTCGAACAACGCCCGCAGATGACGAACCGAGTCCTGGGGGGTGAGCGGCGCGTTGGGGCCGCCCATGTCGGTGCGGACCCAGCCAGGCACGACAGCGACCACCGTGATGCCGCGCCCCGCAAGGTCGATGGCAAGGTTCCGCACGACGTTGTTCAGCGCCGCCTTGCTCGACCGGTAAATGTAGGCGCCACCGCCTGCCTGGGCCGTCGAGCCCATCTGACTCGACATCATGACCATCAGCTTGCGCTCGCTGGCCGCGACATGGTCGACGAACGACTCGGCGAGCCCCAGCGGCGCCATCACGTTCGTCTGCATGACCCGGGTCCAGGTTATCCAGTCGACCTGGCCGAATTCCTGATCCGCACCTTTTGGCCCGTATATCGCCGCGTTGCAGAGCAGGATGTCGATCGGCTGCCCTTTGAGGCTGCGTGCCAGACGCTCGATCCGGCCGCGGTCGGTGACGTCCAGCAGTTGAATCTCGACTTGGCGGCCGAGCGCCTTCAGTTCCTCATGCTGCTCGGGATTGCGGATGGTGGCGATGACACGCCAGCCGTCGGACGCGAACTGACGGGCCATTTCGAAGCCGATGCCGCGCCCTGCGCCGGTGACGAGCAGCGTCGGCATGAATCAGGCCCCGGATACCGGGCGCCGGGCGGTGACCTCGATTTCGACCCGCATGCGCGGATCGATGAGATCGCAGACCAGCGCCGTCGCCGCCGGTCGGATGTCGCTGAAATATTCGCCCAGGAAGGGCGCGATGACCGCCCAATCATCCGCCCTCGGCAGGTAGTAGCGCACGCGCACGACGTCGGCGAGTCGGGCGCCGGCTTCGTGAAGCGCGGCTTCGATATTGCGGAAGGCCTGCCGCGTTTGGGCCACCGGATCGTCGTCGAGCGTCATGCGCGCGTACTCGAAGCCGGTCGTGCCAGAGACGAAGATCCAGTCGCGATCGACGACGGCACGCGAATAGCCCCACGCCCTCTCGAACTCGGAACCGGAGGAAACGAGCCGCCGCATCAGATGTCGACACCCTGTCGCCGCGCCGCCGCGATCTTGCGGTCGGTGTTCCACTGCGACAGCGCGTAGACCGCCCACAGCGCCGCGGGAATCCAGCCGATCAGCGTGATCTGCAGGACAAGGCAGATGATACCGGCGATCGGACGGCCGATGGTGAAGAACAAGGCGAACGGCAGGAAGATCGCGAGGAGTAGACGCATCAGGCAGTTTCCGCAAACAGTTCGCGACCGATCAACCAGCGCCGGATCTCCGAGGTACCGGCGCCGATCTCGTAGAGCTTCGCATCCCGCAGCAGGCGGCCGGTCGGATAGTCGTTGATGTAGCCGTTGCCGCCGAGAATCTGGATGGCATCGAGCGCCATCTGCGTCGCCTTCTCGGCTGCAAAGAGGATGGCGCCGGCGGCATCCTTGCGCGTGGTCTGCCCACGGTCGCACGCCTTCGCCACGGCATAGACGTATGCCTTGCAGGCGTTCATCGTCGTGTACATGTCGGCGAGCTTGCCCTGGATCAGCTGGAAGGTGCCGATCGGCTGTCCGAACTGCTGGCGCTCGTGCACGTAGGGAATGACGACGTCCATGCAGGCCTGCATGATGCCGCACGGGCCGGCGGCGAGCACCGCGCGCTCGTAGTCGAGCCCGCTCATCAGCACGTGAACACCCTTGTTGGGCTCGCCGAGGACGTTTTCCTCGGGCACTTCGCAGTCCTGGAACACGAGCTCGCAGGTGTTCGAGCCCCGCATGCCGAGCTTGTCGAGCTTCTGCGCCGTCGAGAATCCCTTGAACCCCTTCTCGACCAGAAAGGCGGTGATGCCGCGCGGACCGGCGCTCGGATCGGTCTTCGCATAGACGACGATCACGTCGGCGTCGGGCCCGTTCGTGATCCACATCTTGTTGCCGTTGAGGATGTAACGGTCGCCCTTCTTTTCCGCACGCGTCTTCATGCCGACCACGTCGGAGCCGGCGCCGGGCTCGGACATCGCCAAGGCACCGATATGCTCGCCCGAGATCAGCTTGGGCAGATATTTCCGCTTTTGCGCTTCGGTGCCGTTGCGGCGGATCTGATTGACGCAGAGATTGGAGTGAGCGCCGTAGGACAGACCGACGGAGGCCGAGGCGCGGCTGATCTCCTCCATCGCGACGCAGTGCTCGAGATAGCCCATGCCGGCGCCGCCGTACTCCTCCTCGACGGTGATGCCGAGGATGCCGAGCGCACCCATCTTCCGCCACAGATCCATGGGGAATTCGTTGGTCCGGTCGATTTCCGCCGCGCGCGGCGCGATCTCGTCGTCGGCGAACCTGCGCACCGACTCGCGCAGCATGTCGGCCTGTTCACCCAGACCGAAGTCGAATGCCGGCAGTTGGTTGGTTGGCATGTTTTACGTCGGCTCCTTCCCGGAGGACCAATCTAAAGCGAATACGGCCGGATGCGAAGTCCGGCGGCCACGGGGCCTGCCTACCCTTTCGGTGCGTCGGCGCGCCCGGCTCATCGTCATGAGCGTCTGCAGCATCGTGGCACAGAGATGCTCGCGACCGTCGCGCTCCACGACCGCATCGACGCGGCAGACGGTCAGCGTACGCCCCGGCTTGATGCCCCGCCCGCGCGATCAGTCGGCTGCCGTCGGCGGGCGCAACCAGGTTCATCTTGTACTCGACCGTCAGGACCGTGGCGTCGGCCGGCATGAGCGAAAACGCGGCATAGCCGCCGGCGGAGTCTGCGACCATGCCGACGACGACGCCGTGGAAGAAATGGTGCTGCTGGGCGAGATCGGGCCGGTACGAAACGGCAATATCGCATTCCCCGGGCGTCAAGCGGACGATCTCGGCACCGATCAGCGCCATCGCCCCCTGCCGGGAAAAACTGTCGCGGACACGGGCCTCGAAATCGGGGTCCTTCGGAACGTAGTGGCTCATTCCTCCCTCCCGTGCGCCGTGTGACGTTCACGTGCCCGACGTGATCGCCCGGCCACAGGTTACGGTGCCGCCAGGTCACGGACCGTTGCCGGCCTCTCGCCCTCCGCGCGGGCGCGGACGATAAATTACGTTTACGTAAACGTCAACTTGTTGTCAGCGGGCCGATCGGCCGCGCGTGAGGGCCCGGAGCCGCTCGACGCAGCGCCGCTCCACCTCGGCGAGTTCGTCGAGCGTCTCGGCGATGTCGGCGCGCTGGCGCTCCAGCACCGCCCGCCGTTCGGCGATCTTGGTCAGAAAGAAGCGAAGCTGCCCGATCTCCCCGGGCTCCGCATCGTAGAGATCGATGATCTCCCGGATCTCGCTCAGCGAGAAGCCGAGTCGCTTGCCGCGCAGGATGAGCTTGAGGCGGGTGCGATCGCGCGGACTGAACAGCCGCGTCTGCCCGCGACGCTGGGGTGCAATCAGCCCCTCGTCCTCGTAGAACCGGATCGTCCGTGTCGTGATGTCGAACTCGCGCGCGAGATCGGTGATCGTGAACAGCCCGTCCGCCGGACGCCGTGCCTTCCCGCGATGATTCCGGTCCCGCCCTCGCGCCATACGCCCCATTCGTATTCTCCGCCGGACATCGTGCCGGCCGCCATCAATTCGTGGCGAGCAGCGCCTCGATGTCCGCCCGCCCCGTGTCGTCGCCGTAAAGCAGGTAACCTGCCGACTCGTCCTTGATCAAGGTCGCGACACCGCCCCTGCCCGGGCGCCTTGCCCAGCGCCCTGGCGTTTGCCCCAGTGGCGCGCCCGCCCGTACGTAGGTCGAGATCCGAACTAAAGCAGCAGGAGCGTCGCGAGGCCGAGGAACGAGAGGAACCCGACCACATCCGTGATCGCGGTGAGAACGACGGTCGAACTGATGGCAGGGTCGATGCGGAAGCGATGGGAGACGACCGGGATGAGGATGCCCGCAAGCCCGGCGACGAGCAGGTTCACGATCATGGCGCCGCCGATGCACAGGCCGATCATCCAGTCCTTGAACCACAGCCATGCGATCGTGCCGGTGATGATGGCGAACAGGAATCCGTTGATGCCGCCGACGAGAGCTTCCTTGACGAGGATGCGGAGCGCATTGGTCGGCGTCAGCTCACGCGTGGCAAGTGCCCGGACAGCGACCGCCACCGCCTGGTTTCCGGCATTGCCGCCCAGCGAAGCAGCGATCGGCATCAGGATGGCAAGTGCCACGACCGCCTCGAGCGTGTCCTCGAATATGCCGATCACGAAAGCAGAGAGGAACGCCGTCCCGAGATTGATAAGCAGCCAGACGAAGCGGGACCGGGCCGTGTAGAGCAGCGACGCATGCACCGCCGTCTCGCCGACGCCGTGCATTCGCAGCAGGTCCTCCTCCGCCTCCGCCTCGATCACGTCGACGACGTCGTCGACCGTGATGGTCCCGATCAACCGTCCAGCCTTGTCGACGACGGGTGCGGACGTCAGGTCGTGCTGCTTGAACAGGAACGCGACCTTTTCCTGGTCCATGTCGACCGGAATCGGTTCGAGATCCGTCTCCATGATGTCACGGATCTTGACCGGTCGCTTGGAGCGGATCAGCTTGTTGAGCGGAACCCAGCCGATGGGCCGATGGCGCGGATCAACGACGAAGATGTCGTAGAAGTCATCCGGCAGCTCGTCGCTCTCGCGCATGTAGTCGATGCACTGCCCGACCGTCCAGAACTCGGGAATGCCGACGACCTCGCGTTGCATGAGGCGGCCGGCGCTGTCCTCGGGAAAGGCCAATCCCTCCTCAAGCTCGCGGCGGAGTGCCACCGGAATGTTGAGGAGAACCTGGCGGCGCTTTCCTTCCTCCAGACCCTCGATCAGGTAGAGGGCATCGTCACTATCGAGATTGACGATCGCCGTCGCGAGGTCCTGGGTGCCGAGCTGTGCCGCGACCTCGTCCCGGACGTCCTCGTTGAGCTCCGGAATGACCTCGATCGGAAACTTGTGGCGCAGGACCTCGACCATCTGCCGCCTGTGTTCGGGCGACAGAGTCTCGATCAGGTCCGCCAGATCGGCATAGTGGAGATTCGCGATCGCCGCACGGACAGCCTCATCGTCGCTCCGATCGAGCGCGTCTATGACGCGTTCGATGAGCGCCGGATCGAGGCCGAACTCGGTCGTCGCACTCTCGGCTTCCGGCAGAGGTGCGTTGTCTGGCTCGGACTGTGCCATGGAACGTCATCCATTGCCGGAGACCATGTGTTCCTGCGCGTCGACGACCGCCAGCGCGGTCATATTGACGATGCCGCGCACCGTGACCGATGGAGTCAGGATGTGGGCAGGCTGCGCCGTGCCCAGCAGCATCGGACCGACCGAAAGGCCGTCGCCGAGCGACTTCAACAGATTGAAGGAGATGTTGGCCGCATCAAGGGTCGGCATGACCAGCAGGTTGGCCGAGCCCTTGAGCCGGGAATTCGGGAAGATGCGGTTGCGGATCTCCTCCACCACCGCTGCATCGCCGTGCATCTCGCCCTCGATCTCGAGATCGGGCGCGAGCCGCTGAATTATCCCGAGCGCCTCGCGCATCTTGCGGGCCGACGCGGAGTCGATGCTGCCGAAATTCGAATGGGAAAGCAGCGCGATCTTGGGTTCGATGCCGAAGCGCCGCACCTCGCGTGCGGCGAGTATGGTCATTTCGGCGATCGCCTCGGCCGACGGATCGTGCGCGACATGCGTGTCGACAATGAAATATGTGCCCTTGGGCAGGATCAGGAGATTGAGCGCGGCGAGCTCGCGCACCTCCGGCGCACGGCCGATGACGTCGTTGATGTGCCGCAGGTGACGCTGGAACTGCCCGATCGTGCCGCAGAGCATGGCGTCGGCCTCGCCCCGTCGGACCATGAGCGCGGCGATGACCGTCGTCCGCGTCCGCACGATGTAACGCGCGAAATCCGGAGAGACGCCACGCCGCTCCATCAGGCTGTGATAGAGCTTCCAATACTCGGGGTAACGCGGGTCGGACTGCGGGTTGACGAGCTCGAAGTCGCGGCCCGGCCGCATGCGCAGACCAAGCCTCTTGAGCCGCATATCGACGACCTCGCTGCGGCCGACCAGGATCGGGCGCGCGAGACCTTCGTCGATCACGGCCTGCGCGGCGCGGAGCACCCGCTCCTCCTCGCCCTCGGCATAGACGACACGCTTCGGGTCCGTCTTTGCCCGGGCAAAGACCGGCGTCATCACCAGGCCGGAACGGAATACGAACTGATTGAGGCGCTGGCGATAGGCCTCGAGATCGGCGATGGGCCGCGTGGCGACGCCCGTCTCCATCGCCGCGCGCGCGACCGCCGGCGCGATCTGCAGGATGAGGCGCGGGTCGAATGGTTTCGGAATCAGGTTATCGGGGCCGAAGGTCGGCGGCTCGCCGCCATAGGCCGCGACGACGATGTCGGAGGGTTCCTGCATCGCCAGGTCCGCCAGTGCCTTGACCGCCGCGATCTTCATGGCCTCGTTGATTTCCGTGGCGCCGACATCGAGCGCGCCCCGGAAGATGAACGGAAAGCACAGGACGTTGTTCACCTGATTCGGATAATCGGAGCGTCCCGTGGCGATGATCGCATCGGGGCGAACCGCCTTGGCCTCCTCCGGCATGATCTCGGGAACCGGATTGGCCAATGCCAGAATGATCGGTTTTTCCGCCATCCGGCTGACCATTTCCGGCTTCAGCACGCCCGGCGCCGAGAGGCCCAGGAACACGTCCGCGCCGTCGATAACCTCGGCCAAGGTGCGGGCCTCGGTCTCGCGGGCAAACCGCTCCTTGCGAGGGTCCATCAGCTCCTTGCGGCCCTTGTAGACGACGCCGGCGATATCCGTGACCCAGATGTTCTCGAGCCTGAGACCGAGATCGACGAGAAGATCGAGGCACGCGATTGCCGCAGCACCCGCGCCCGACGTGACCAGCTTCACCTGCTCAATGGTCTTCCCCACCACGCGCAAGGCGTTAAGAATCGCGGCGGCGACGATGATCGCGGTTCCGTGCTGATCATCGTGGAAGACCGGAATCTTGAGGCGTTGGCGCAGCTTGCGCTCGATCTCGAAGCACTCGGGCGCCTTGATGTCCTCGAGATTGATGCCGCCGAACGTCGGCTCCAGCGACGCGATGATGTCGACGAGCTTGTCGGGATCGTTCTCGGCGATCTCGATGTCGAAAACGTCGATGCCGGCGAACTTCTTGAAGAGGACGGCCTTGCCTTCCATCACCGGCTTGGCGGCCAGCGGGCCGATGGCGCCCAGGCCTAGGACGGCCGTCCCGTTGGTGATGACGGCGACGAGGTTGCCGCGCGCGGTCACCGTCGACGCTTCGTCGGGATTGGCCGTAATGGCCTCGCACGCGGCCGCGACGCCCGGCGAATAGGCAAGCGCCAAATCGCGCTGGTTCGCCAGTGGCTTGGTCGGCGCGATGGCAAGTTTGCCGGGGCTCGGGTGGCGGTGGTACTCAAGCGCGATGTCGCGCAAATTGTCCTGCGGCATCAGCGCCGATCCTGAAATCTAGACTTTTCCGTTGTCGGTATTGGTGCGGTCGAGAAGAGTCGAACTTCCACGGGGTTTCCCCCACTAGCACCTCAAGCTAGCGCGTCTACCATTCCGCCACGACCGCACGAACCGACGACAGCTTGGGGATGAAGCCGCTGCTGCGGCTTGCCTTTCGGGCTCGCCGGGAATACCAAATCGGACCAGCCGGCGCAAGCGCGGCCCGCGCCCCCGCATGCAAGATCTGGTGTACGTATGACGTCGTTCAACGCCCCCTGTGGCGGCATCGCGTGGCGCATCTCCGACACCCCCGTCGGGTACCCCGAAGCCGTGGCGTTCATGGAGGCGCGCGTGGCCGAGATCCGCGCCGGAAACGCCCCGGAGACCGTCTGGCTGCTGGAGCACCCGCCCCTCTATACGGCCGGGACGTCGGCCGATCCGGCCGACCTGCTCGACCCCGGCGGCCTACCCGTTTACCAGACCGGCCGTGGCGGCAAATACACTTGGCATGGTCCGGGCCAGCGGGTTGCCTATGTGATGCTCGACCTGAAGCGCCGGGGCCAGGACGTCCGCGCCTATGTCTGCCGGCTGGAGGACTGGATCATCGCCGCACTTCGCCGCTTCAACGTGCGCGGGGAGCGCCGGCCCGGCCGGGTCGGGATCTGGGTCGATCGCGGCGGCGGCCGCGAGGACAAGATCGCGGCCATCGGCGTCCGCGTCCGCCACTGGGTCACGTTCCACGGGATCGCGCTAAACGTCGACTGCGACCTGAGCCACTTTCGCGGGATCGTGCCGTGCGGCATCGCCGAGCAGCGCTACGGCGTGACCTCGCTTCTCGATCTTGGAATCATCGCCACCATGCCGGAGGTCGACCTAGTGCTGCAGGACGCCTTTGCGGAGACCTTCGGCGGGACTGCCGCATGTACGGCCGGCGCCACGGCGGGATAGTCTGAACCACCGCTGACGCCCACCTCGCGAGCGCCCGTGGGCGGCTGTCGGCCGCGGCCATCCGCCGCATCCCGCCAACCGGAGCGCGCGACGGCCCAGGCTCCCGTGCCGCCGGCCTCGTTGTTATCGTCAGTGGCGCGTGGCCTCTTCGCCCTGATCCGGGTGCGGGACGGGCATGAGCCGACCCGCCGCACGATCCTGTTCCAAGGCAATGGCAATCAGGTTCCGAACCGCCGCGCCGGGGGTGACCGGAAAGAAGGCTTGATAGCGCGCCGTCGCCACGGACATGGCCACCTCGGGCGTGACGCCGGACCGACAAGAGCGATGATACGCGTTCAACGCTTCACTCAGTGCCGTGATCCGTTTCATCTCCTGATCTCCGGTTACAGCCATGGACATGAGCTTAGCAATTGGGCTGTGGCTATGACGTGGCTTCGCCGTGACCGGCCGTGACCAAGTTTGGACACGGGCGCTGGTATCGGAAATCAGAGAGGCGGCGCGGATTCAGACCGTGGGGAGCTGGCGAAAGCCGACCGACCCGTCATCCTCGGCGGCGAAGCGTTCCACCTGCTCGACACGGGCAAGCGGCGGCCCCTCGTGACAGGCGGCAATCATCGATTCCACCGCCGATTTGGAGCCGATGAACAGCGCCTCGACACTGCCATCGCGACGATTGCGCACCCACCCGCGCAGCCCCCACGCCGTGGCCGTATCGACGGTCCAGCCGCGGAACCATACGCCCTGCACGCGTCCGGAGATCCGGACCCGGACCGCGACATTCGCCTCTGTCGCTGTACCCGTCATCGCCATGCCCCCGCGAAGAGCGTCTTGAACACGACACGAACGGCGCCTTGCGCCGCAGCCTCGAGCTCAACTTCGTCAGGCGCCTCGCCGTCCACCGGATCGTCTGCAATGTGGACGAGCGCATTGCGCCGCTCGCGCAACCAGTCGACGTCCGGCTCCGGCCGCGGTTCCTCGCCGCGTTCGGCGAGTGCGCGCGCAGCAACACGTTGCTCGGCCTCGACGAGCGCCCAAGCGAGGATCACGACCGCAGCCCACGCCCCGGCGCAAAAGGCGGTCTCGAGCTCCGCAAGCAGCAAGCTCGCCCGCGGCCCGAGATCGAGCGCCCGGGGACCGGCATTGATGTCGTGGGCGCGCCAGAACCACGCGGCACGCGAGCGCCAGAGGTCAGGATCGGGCGGCGAAAGCGTACGCATGGCCACTCATGTCAGCGAACTGCCCCGCCACGCGGGAGAGACGGCAAGCGAAGCCGGCATGGCGCTTTCCATGCACGGTCTCCCTTACTTTCCCGTTCGCCGGCGTGCGGGAGAAACGAGGAGATTCAGCGGCAAGACGGCCAGGAGCGGCAACAGTCATTCGTCGCGCGAAGCATTTGCAACACGGGTGAAACGCCCTACGCGAATTCGAGGATCTTTTGATCGACCGCGAGGCTGTCGCCGGGAGCAGCGTGGAGCTTGGCGACGATGCCGTCGCGCTCGGCACGCAGGATGTTCTCCATCTTCATCGCCTCGACCACGCACAGCTCCTCGCCGCACTTGACCTCCTGCCCCACCTTGACGGCAATGGACTTGAGCAGGCCCGGCATCGGCGACAACAGGAACTTCGAGGTGTCGGGCGGCCGCTTGACCGGCATCAGCGCCGCAAGCGCCGCGACGGCGGGCGTCAGAACCTGTACCGTGGCCTGTACCCCGGCGTGAAAGACCCGCCACCCCGCGCCGGCTCTGTCGACCTGGGCCACCACCGCGCGGCCGTCCACCGTACCCTCGAACAGCGGACGTCCCGGCAGCCAATCGCTCTCGACGGCGAGTGTCCATTCCGCTGCCGTGAGGGCATAGCCGCCCCCCTTGGATTCCACATCGACCGCGGTCTCGGTGCCGTTGAACCGCACGACGAACCGGCACGGCACCTTCCTTTCGTTGCCGGGCAACTGGCCGGAAATCGCGGCCTCGCGCTCGGCCTGGCGGCGCTGCACGACGGCGGCCACGGCGACGATCGTGCGCTGCGTTTCCGCGTCCGGATCGCGCCCGTGAAAGCCCTGCGGGAACGCCTCGGCGATGAAGGACGTCGACAGACGCCCCTCGCGAAAGCGCGGATGGTGCATGATCGCCGCCAGGAAGGCGATGTTGTGGTTCACGCCGCGCACGTAATAGGCATCGAGCGCTGCCGCGCAGCGGTCGATCGCTTCCGCCCGCGAGACGCCATAGCCGATCAGCTTGGCGATCATCGGGTCGTAGTACATCGAGATCTCGCCGCCCTCCTCGACGCCGGCGTCGACGCGTACCCCCTCCCCTTCCGCCGGCGGGATGTAGCGGACGAGCCGTCCGATCGAGGGCAGGAAATTGCGGGCCGGGTCCTCGGCGTAGATCCGCGCCTCGATCGCCCAGCCCTTGAGCGTCACGTCCTCCTGGCTCAGCGTCAGGCGCTCGCCGGCAGCGATCCGAATCATCCATTCGACCAGATCGATTCCGGTCACGCACTCGGTCACCGGATGCTCGACCTGGAGACGCGTGTTCATCTCGAGGAAGTAGAAGTTGCGGTCCTTGTCGACGATGAACTCGACCGTGCCCGCCGAGCGATAGCCGACGGCCTTGGCGAGCGCCACCGCCTGCGCCCCCATGGCGGCGCGGGTCGCGGCGTCGAGGAACGGGCTCGGCGCCTCCTCGATCACCTTCTGGTGGCGGCGCTGGATCGAGCACTCGCGCTCGCCCAGATGGATCACATGGCCATACGCGTCGCCCAGAACCTGGATCTCGATGTGCCGCGGCTCCTCGATGAATTTCTCGATGAAGACGCGGTCGTCGCCGAAGGCGGACTTTGCCTCGTTGGTCGCGGAGCGGAAACCCTCGCGCGTTTCCGCATCGTTCCGCGCGATCCGCATGCCCTTGCCGCCGCCGCCGGCCGAGGCCTTGATCATCACCGGATAACCGATCGCCCGCGCGATCCTGACCGCCTCCTCGGCATCCGCGATGGGCGCCAGATGGCCGGGCACCATGTTGACCCCGGCCGCCTGCGCGAGCTTCTTCGACTCGATCTTGTCGCCCATCGCCGCGACCGCGCTCATGGTCGGGCCGATGAAGACGATACCGGCCTTCTCCAGCGCCGCGGCGAAGGCCGGGTTCTCCGACAGGAAGCCGTAGCCGGGATGCACCGCCTCCGCCCCCGTCGCCCGGCACGCCTCGACGATCGCGTCGATCTGCAGATAGCTCTCTGCCGTCGGCGGCGGGCCGATCCGCACCGCCTCATCCGCCACGCGCACATGCAGCGCCTCGGCGTCCGCGTCCGAATAAACGGCGACGGTCTTGATGCCGAGCCGCCGGCAGGTGCGGATCACGCGGCACGCGATCTCGCCGCGGTTGGCGACGAGAATCTTCCTGAAGGGCGGCTGGCACGGCGTTGCGGTCGTCACGGGGTCCGTCCGTTTCTTCATTGTCGTGGTTTCGTTCATTACAGCCCGTCAAAGAGGCCCATCGCATAGGCGGCGTGGATCGCAAGCGGCGCCATCCAGCCGACCAGCGGCCATACGAACCAGGGATCCGCCGGATCGGCGATGAAGTTGACGACAACCAGCACCACCATCACGGCGAAATAGCCGAGGGCATGACGGATGAAGCCGCGCAAGCGGCGCCGGTTGCGGTCGTGTTCAGCGCGCCGATCGGACATGCCTGCTCGCGCGGTCCTCTTTCGTCACAGCGGAATGTTGGCGTGCTTCTTCCACGGGTTCGCGAGCTTCTTGTCGCGCAGCATGGCGAGCGCGCGGGCAAGACGCCGGCGGGTCGAGCGCGGCATGATCACGTCGTCGAGGAAGCCGCGCGCGGCGGCGACGAACGGATTGGCGAACTGCTGGCGATACTCCTCTGTCCGGGCGGCGATCTTCTCGGGATCGCCGATGTCGGCACGGAAGATGATCTCCACCGCGCCCTTCGGCCCCATCACCGCGATCTCCGCAGTCGGCCAGGCATAGTTGACGTCGCCGCGCAGGTGCTTCGAGGCCATGACGTCGTAGGCGCCGCCATAGGCCTTGCGCGTGATCACCGTCACCTTGGGCACGGTCGCCTCGGCATAAGCGAACAGCAGCTTGGCGCCGTGCTTGATGATGCCGCCATATTCCTGCGCCGTCCCAGGCAGGAAGCCGGGCACGTCGACGAAGGTCACGAGCGGGATGTTGAAACAGTCGCAGAAGCGCACGAAGCGTGCCGCCTTCCTTGACGAGTCGATGTCGAGGCAGCCGGCCAGCACCATCGGCTGGTTGGCGACGAAGCCGACGGTCGCGCCCGCGATCCGCCCCAGACCGACGATGATGTTCTTGGCAAAGTCGGGCTGGATCTCGAAGAAGTCGCCGTCGTCGACGACTTTCAAGATCAGCTCCTTCATGTCGTAGGGCTTGTTCGGGTTGGGCGGCACCAGTGTGTCGAGCGACGGCTCGACCCGGTCGGGGCTGTCGGCGGTCGGCCGCACGGGCGGCTTTTCCCGGTTCGATGCCGGCAGGAAGTCGACGAAGCGGCGGGTCTGCAGCAACGCCTCGACGTCGTTCTCGAAGGCGAGATCGGCGACGCCCGAGCGCGTCGTGTGCGTGACCGCCCCGCCCAGTTCCTCGGCGGTGACGACCTCGTGCGTCACCGTCTTCACCACGTCCGGCCCGGTCACGAACATGTAGGACGAGTCCTTGACCATGAAGATGAAGTCCGTCATCGCCGGCGAATAGACCGCGCCGCCGGCGCACGGCCCCATGATCACGGAGATCTGCGGGATCACGCCCGAGGCCAGCACGTTGCGCTGGAAGACGTCGGCGTAGCCGGCGAGCGAGGCGACGCCCTCCTGGATGCGGGCCCCGCCCGAATCGTTGAGGCCGATCACCGGCGCGCCGACCTTCATCGCCTGGTCCATGATCTTGCAGATCTTCTCGGCGTGCGCCTCGGACAGCGAGCCGCCGAACACGGTGAAGTCCTGGCTGAAGACGAAGACGAGCCGCCCGTTGATGGTGCCCCAGCCGGTGACCACGCCGTCGCCGGGAATCTTCTGCTCGGCCATGCCGAACGCGGTCGCCCGGTGCTCGACGAACATGTCCCATTCCTCGAACGAGCCCTCGTCGAGCAGCACTTCGAGCCGCTCGCGTGCCGTCAGCTTGCCCTTGGCATGCTGCGCTTCGATCCGCTTCTCGCCGCCCCCCAGCCGCGCCGCCGCCCGCTTTGCCTCCAGCCGCCGAAGTATTTCCTGCATCACACCCTCTGATTTGTCCGCCCGGGCGTCCGACGCCTGCTGATAGCACCGGCTCAGGCCTTCTTACCAGCATCCGGCCGAACCTGGACCAATGGACGTGTGCGGGCTCACAAGCCGACAGTCAAGATGTTCCTGCCCCGACAATTTCGCCGCCCCGACGGCCGGCGGCCAAAGCGCAACCAGGACGGATCGGCGGCACACGGCAGAAGGCGCCGCCCCATGTTCCATGATCGTGCGGCGGCGAAGCACCGTCATCCCCGGAACTCCCGACGCGGTATCCGGTTGAAATCACCGCTCAGGCGGCGATGCCGACGAAACCCGCCGCCGAACGGGGTGAATGACCGGGAGTGAGCGAATGGCCAAGGTCCTCGTACTGTACTACAGCACCTACGGCCACACGGAGCGGATGGCCCAGGCCGCCGCCGAAGGAGCCCGCACGGTTGCCAACACGGAAGTGACGATCAAGCGGGTTCCCGAACTGATGCCGCGCGAGATCGCCGAAAAGGCGGGGGCGAAACTCGATCAGGCGGCGCCGATCGCCGATCCGCTCGAACTCGCGAACTACGATGCCATCATGATCGGCACGCCGACGCGCTATGGCCGCATGAGCGGACAGATGGCGAACTTCCTCGACCAGACCGGCAGCCTATGGGCGCAGGGAAAGCTCGACGGCAAGGTCGGCAGCGCGTTTACCTCGACGGCGACGCAGCATGGCGGGCAGGAGACGACACTCTTCAGCATCATCACCACCATGCTGCATCTGGGCATGATCGTCGTCGGGTTGCCCTACAGCGCGGCCGGGCAGATGCGCCTCGATGAGATCACCGGCGGCTCGCCCTACGGCGCGACGACGATCGCAGGCGGCAAGGGCGAGCGTCTGCCGAGCGCCAACGAACTGGAGCTCATGCGCTTTCAGGGGCGCCACGTCGCCGAAATCGCGGCGCGCCTTGCGCGCTGAACCCGCCGCGGCGCCACGGGTCAGGACGATCCCTGTGCGCCCTCCTCGCTGCCCAGAAGCGCCAGGAACCGTGCGGCGACCTCGAGATCGGCACGAACGCCCGCACGCCGGCGCGTGGCGAGCTCGTCCTCGCCCCACTGCTCGATCTGGAAGCTTGCGTCGAGCTCGGCCGCATCGAAGGCGTCGCCCGCATCAAGACGGCCCTCGGCAAGCGCAAGCCCGATCACCAGCGAACCCGCCGCCGCGACCGCGATGGACAGTGCCGCGAGGCGAAAATCGTCGAGCGCCCCGACCGCCCGGGCAAGTGCCTCGAGGCTGCGCTTCGACTGTGCACACGGCAGCACGCCGGTGGTGACCGTCAGCGCCGCGTCGAAACGCCATGTGAGCCAGTCGAGCAGCGGCTGCCAGATCTCGGTCTGTCGCTTGACCAACGCCGGCGGTTCGCTTGCCCGATGGCAGACCAGCTCCGTTTCGGCATAGGCCGCGAGTTCCGCGACGACATCGGCGCGTCGTGCCGGTATGCAGTCGATCGCCGTGGCCGCGACCCGCGTCAGCGGCAGCCGTTCCATGTTGGGCCTGGCCCCCTGCGCCCGCCATTCGGCGGCAATCGCCTCGGCGAGCGCTCGTGTCGGCACGACCATCGGGTTTCCGGCCGGCGTCTTGAGCGGTCGCGCATCGAGCCGCACGCCGAACCCGCCGGCGTGCGGGATCACGTCGACCTCGCGGTACCCGCGCCGGGGCACGTTGCCGAGCTTGGTCATCGGCCGAACAGCCCCCGGATGCCGCGCTCGATGCCCTCGATCGGGTTGGCCGGGGCTGGCCGCGCTGGCGCCTGCTGCTGCGGCGCCGTCGTACCCGGCGCCGGCGTCCCCGTCGCGTGGGCACGCAGCCCCGCCTGTGCCAAGGCGTTGGCGCAGGTGGCATCGCCACCCTGGCCGCTGCTCATGAAGGGTACCAGTACGCCGGCGGGCCCGAGCAGCAATGCCCCTGCCACAGCACCGGCAGCACCCTTGAGCGCCGCCCCTGCATCCGGCGAGAAGCTCGGATTCGCGAGCGTACCGCCGATGCGAATCGGCACGGCGAGACTCATGAGCGAGGCATCCTTGGGCCGCGGCGTAACGACGAGGTCGATCCGCTCCGTCCCGAGATTCACCGTGCCCGCCCCCCCGATCACCATCTTGCCGGTCTCTGCGAACAACACTTTCGGCGTGGCGACGCCATCCTTGATCTCGATACGACCGACCACGCAGTTGAGCGAGGTCTGCGGTCCGCTGTCCTGAAGGGGACTCAGCACGCGAACGACGTCGGCACCGAGCAGATCGATATATCTGCTCTGCAACGCCCCCTCGCCCACGTGCAGCGTCGATGTGCCGCTCAGTGCGGCCATGAGGGCGCGCATCGTGCGGCCCGCGCCTTGAACTTCGAGCGCGAAATCGGTCTTGCCGCGGCGCAGCAGGTCGCTGGTCCCGGTCTGCTCCAACAGCGTGCCGAGTTCGATACCCTTGGCGTCGACTTTGCCGGTGATCGACTGCGTTCGGGCATTGATGCCGAGTTCCATCGTGAGCTTGCCGCCGCTGATGTCGGCGCTGAACGGGCGCAGGTTAAAGACCCCGTTGCGCCATACGGCGGTGAACGAGAGCCCTCCGATCGGCGCATTGCCGCCCACGATTTTTTCGGCGCGATAGCGCACCTCGCCATCAGTGTCGTCGATAATGTCGAACGGCAGCGGATCGTCCGTGAACACGCGGCCGTCAGCCGGGGCCGGCTGCTGCGGCGGCGGCGCAGCGCCGCCCGCGCCCTGGCGCGGCGCAGCGAATGCCGCAAGGTCGATCTGCTTCGACGCGAGGTTCGCCGTAATGGCCGGCCGTGCGCCGCGGACGAAGGTTGCCTCGCCCGCGAGGTCGCTGTTGCCGGCGAAGAGCTGAAACCCGCTCAGCGCGTAGCGTCCGGACCCGGCATCGGCGATCCGGCCGGCGAGCTGCAATGGCCCGGCAACCGGCGCCTCGATCCCGGCACGTTCGGCGAGGGCACGCAGCTCCGGCGCCTCGACAGCGATGTCGAGCTGGACGCCCGACAAGGCGCGCGCATCGGCGATCGAGCCGTTGACGGATGCCGTCAGCAACTGCTGCGTGCCCAGCGTGAGTTTCAGTTCCGGCACGGACAGCCGATTCCCTTCGCCACTGGCGGCGTGGATATCGGCGCGGAACGGCCCGAGCGCCGGGATTGGCGGCAGCGGCGCGGCGAGGCCCGGAATGCCGAATCCGGAGAACGCACCGATCTCGTTCCCCTCGGCCGTCGCCCGGATATCGATCCCCTTCAATTCCTGCGGATCACGCAAGGCCCCCTCAGCGCGGACGCGCACGAGTTCCGCCTTGCCGAGATCCACCTTGAGGGCCGGAATGGAGAGACGGCCGCCGCCTGCATCGGCGACCGTCGCCTCGATCTGGAACGGCCCGGCCGGCGTAAGCTGTACGCCGGCGATGCGCGCGACCTGCGCGATCTCCGGTCCTTCGACTCGAAGGCTGAGTTCGTAGCCGCCATCCGGTATCGGCGCACGGACGGTACCATCGACCCGGAAGGTTGCCGCGTCGCCGATGCGCCCGTTGATGCTGATCGGAAACGGCGCGCGCGACTGCGACATCGCCTGCACCGAGCCCGCATGACCGCCGACATGAAACGCGATGTCGTTGTAGGTGCCATCCAGCTCGATCCGCAGCGGGTCCGTCGGGCTGTCGGCGCCGAGGCGCGCCTGCTGAATGGCGAGTGTCGTCGTCTGGTTGGTGCGGCCATTGCGGTACACGAGCCGCGCGTTCCGGATATCGACCTCGTTGATCGCCGGCAGGCGCGCCAGCGCGGGTTCGTCCGAAGCGGGTGCCTGCGGCTCCTCGGCGGCCGGTTGGGTCGCGAACTCCCAGTTGCCGCGCCCCTGCGCATCGGTCTCCAGCAGGATATCGGCATCAATCAATACGATGCGCTTCACGTTCACGTTGCCGAAGAGAAGCGGCAGCAGCGCGACCTCGGCCTCGAAGCGGCGTGCCTGTGCCATCACGGGCCGGGAGCCCCACGGCGCGTTCGCGAACGTGACGTCGTTCACGGCAATCGCCGGCGACAGTCCGAACTCGAACTTGAGATCGCCGTTGATTGCGAACTCGCGGCCCGTCGCCTGCTTCACCTGCCCGGCGATGAGGTCCCGGTACTGGTTGAAGTCGATCGACGAGATGATGGCGATGCCCGTCACCGACAGCGCGACGGAGAGAATGAGGAGACCGAGAAGGATGGTCTTCAGGCGCATGCTGCCTCCCTGTCATCCGCAAGCAGAATGTCGGGAATTTCGCTGAACCGGGTGACGATCGCCGCAGCGCCGGCAAGCCGGAGTTCCTCCGGCGGATGGTATCCCCACGCGACTCCGATGCCGCGCACGCCAGCATTGCGTGCCATCTCCATATCGTAACTGGTATCGCCGATCATGACCGTGTCGGTCGCCTCCACCCCCGTCTCGGCGATCGCGCGTTGAAGCATGGCCGGGTTCGGCTTGCCCGGACAGAGATCGCTCGTCTGCAACGTGACGAAACGGTGGGCGAGACCATGTCGTTCCAGCAGAGCGACGAGACCGCGGCGCGACTTTCCGGTAGCGATTCCGAGAAGAAACCCTGCCGCATCGAGCCGATCCAGCGCCTCGACAACGCCCTCGAACAGCGGCTCGTGATGGTCGGGCCGCTGGCGCAGTGCGAAGAACGCCTCCTTGTAGGCTTCCGCAAGGCGGCGATGACGGGAGGCAGGATGATCGGGCGACAGTCGTGCCATGCATTCGACGAGCGGCAGGCCGATGATACGTCGAATCGCAGCCGCATCGGGCGCCTTCAAACCTTCGGCCGCGTAAGCCGCCGCCATGCAGGTGATGATGGCGTTCTGGCTGTCGACAAGGGTGCCGTCGCAGTCGAACACTGCGAGACGCGGGCGATGGTGCCGTGTCATACCGCTAATCTTGAAGCTTGGCCGACGGATTGCAACCGCTCAGTCGACCCCGAACGGATCGATGTCGTCCGCCGGGTCGAAGCCGAAGAACCGCCACGAAGACCACATGTGCTCCGGCAGCGGCGCCGTCACGTCGATCATGCCGCGCCCCGACGGATGCGGCAGCACGAGCCGCCGCGCATGAAGATGCAGACGCGGTGCGATGCTCTCGTTCGGCAATATCGCTCGCTCTCCGCCATATTTCCCGTCGCCGACAATCGGCGTGCCCAGCCCACTCGCACAGTGGACGCGCAGCTGATGCGTGCGTCCGGTCAACGGCATGAGCGCGAGCCACGCCGCACGATTGCCTGCCCGATCGATGGCGGCGTAGAGCGTCACCGCATGTTTTCCATCCTCGTCCTCGGCGACGCGCTCGCCTGCCGGACCAGCCGACTTGGCGAGCGGCAGATCGATGCGCCCCTTTGCCGGCCGCGGCACGCCGACCACCAGCGCCCAGTAGATCTTGCGTGCCGACTTGTGCCGGAACGCTTCGCCCAGTGATGCAGCGGCACGGGCCGAACGCGCCAGCAGCAGGACTCCCGAAGTGTCGCGATCGAGCCGATGCACGAGACGCGGCCGCTCCGGCGAATCGAAGCGCAGCGCGTCGAGCATGGCATCGAGGTGACGTGTCGTGCGCGTGCCGCCCTGGACGGCGAGGCCGGGCGGCTTGTTGAGCGCGATCACGTCGGCATCGCGGTAGATCACGAGCGAGCGGACGAAACGCGCATCTTCCTCGCTAACGGCGCGCGGCCGGGCGGGCGCGGCTTTCTCTTCCGAAAGGCCGGGCGGGATCCGCACGACCTGCCCCGGCATCAGCCGCTGGTTCGATTTTGCGCGCCGGCCGTCGACCCGGATCTGGCCGGTGCGGAGCAGCTTCTCGAGCCGGCCGTGCTGCAGCGCCGGATAATGGCGCCGGAACCAGCGATCGAGGCGCAGATCGGCTTCGTCATCCGCGACGGTACGCGATTCCACAGGCATCAGCCGAGCATCCAGCGCGTGAACATGAGGCCGACGAACGCCGCGGCGACCGACAACATGACCGAGGCGAACGCATAGACGAACGCGGTGCCGACCGCGCCGTTCTGCGTCAGCGAAACGACGTCGAGAGAGAACGCGGAGAACGTGGTGAAGCCGCCGAGGACGCCGACGATGAGGAACGCGCGAAGCTCGGGACCGACTGACCATTTGAGCACCATCGCCTCGGCGAGGAGACCGACGACGAATCCGCCGATGACGTTGACCGTCAGCGTTCCCCAAGGAAAGGCGGCACCGAGCCAACGCGTCATCTGCGAAACGACGAGATAGCGCGCCACCGAACCGATCGCCCCGCCGAGCGCAATGGCAAACAGCATCATTTCACCTTGTGAGGTGATGTCGCGTGGAACGAGCCCGTAAGGTATACCGAAACCTGACCGATCGGAAATTCCCGAACCGATCGGCCACGTTGCCCGTGATTCGGTGCCAATGCGGCCCATCTGCCATGCGCGACGTCCGTTTCCCTATGACAAGATTGCGACATCGTTGTTTCGATATGTGAAAGCCCGCCGGCCCTACCTTTATCCGGCGCCGTCTCGAGGGTACCGCCGGGCGGATCGGGCCGACAAAGACGATCACCCGTTGCCGCTGCGCTGCACGCGCAGCCGCCGCCAGTACTCCAACCGCTTGGCGATCTCGCGTTCGAAGCCCCGTTCGACCGGACGATAAAACTCGCGGCGGGCCATGCCATCCGGAAAATAATTCTGGCCCGAGAAGCCTTCGGGCGTGTCGTGGTCGTAAGCGTAGTCCTTGCCGTAGCCGAGATCGCGCATGAGGCGGGTCGGCGCATTGAGAATGTGCATCGGCGGCATGAGCGAGCCGGTTTCCGCCGCCGCCGCCCGCGCCGCGCCGAACGCGCGGTAGGCCGCATTCGACTTGGGTGCCGTGGCGAGGTAGATCACGGCCTGCGCCAGCGCGAGTTCCCCTTCGGGGGAGCCCAGGAAATCGAAGGCGTCCTTGGCGGCCAGCGCCTGCAGGACGGCGTTCGGATCGGCAAGGCCGATGTCCTCGACGGCGAAGCGGACGAGACGGCGCGCGATATAGAGCGGATCCTCGCCCCCGGCGAGCATGCGCGCGAGCCAATAGAGGGCGGCATCGGCATCGGACCCGCGCAGCGACTTATGCAGTGCGCTGATCAGGTTGTAGTGGCCTTCCTGCGTCTTGTCATAGAGCGGCGCGCGCTTCTGCACGACGCGCGCCAGCGCCGCCGTATCCAGTGGCCGATCGACCTTGAGCGCGAACAGCTCCTCGGCCAGGTTGAGCAGATAGCGGCCGTCACCGTCGGCCATGGCGACAAGCGCCGTACGGGCGTCCGCCTCGAGCGGAAGCTGGCGTCCCATCGCCGCCTCGGCGCGCTGCAGCAGTATTTCGAGATCGGCATCGGTCAGGCGCCTGAGCACCAGAACCTGACAGCGCGACAGCAATGCGGCATTGAGCTCGAACGACGGATTTTCGGTCGTGGCGCCGATCAACGTGACCGTACCATCCTCCACGTACGGGAGGAAGGCATCCTGCTGCGAGCGGTTGAAGCGGTGGATTTCGTCGACGAACAGCATCGTGCCGCGGCCGGCGGCCCGGCGCGCGACGGCCTCGGCGAATACCTTGCGCAGGTCCGCAACCCCCGAGAACACCGCCGACAGCGGCTCGAACTCGAGGTCGACGGCATCGGCGAGCAGGCGCGCGATCGTCGTCTTGCCGCAACCGGGCGGCCCCCACAGGATGATCGAGGCGATGCGGCGCGCCGCCACCATGCGGGCGATCGGCCCGTCGCCCTTGAGCAGATGATCCTGCCCGACGACGTCCTCCAGCCGCCGCGGGCGCAGCCGGTCCGCGAGCGGCCGCGGCGCCGCATCTTCGAACAGGCCGGGCCCGCCGCCCCCGGCGCCCGAGGTGCGTGCGGACTTGCGGCTCACCCCGACACCGTCAGATTGAAGATCCTGTCGCCACGGCGGATCTGCAGGCGCCAGGGAAGTTCGACCTGCGACACGGCGCGCCGGGCATCGCTCACGGTCCGCATTTCGCGGTTGTTGATCCGAACGATGACATCGCCCGGCGCTATGCGGATCCGCTGGGCGGGGCTGCCGCGGCGCACCTCGAGCACGATCACACCGCGCGGCGTGATGTCGAGCCCGAGCTCGTCGGCAAGCGCCGGCGACAGATTGGCGACGGTGGCGCCGGCAAGCGGATGGTTACCGCGCAGCGGCGTCACCTCGCGCGGCGGCGTCTCCGGCGGCGCGATCAGCGCGACGTTCACCTCGCGCTCCTGCCCCTTGCGCCAGATCGTCAGGCGCACCTCGGAGCCGACTGCCTGCGTGGCGATGCGGAAGCGCAGCGCCTCGGCGTCCTGAACCTCGCGACCCTCGACGTGGGTGATGACGTCGCCGCGCCGCAGGCCGGCCTCGGCCGCCGGGCTGTCGGGAAAGATGTCCTGAATGATCACGCCGAGCGGGCGTGGCATGCCGAGCGAGGCGGCGATGTCGGCCGTGACCGTCTCGCCACTCGCCCCGAACCAGGGACGGACCACTCTTGTGCCCGACGTCACGCCGGCGATGACGGTCCGGACCATGTTGGACGGGATGGCAAAACCGATGCCGATCGATCCGCCGCCATCGCGGGAGAAAATCGCGGTGTTGATCCCGACCAGCCGTCCGTCCATCGACACCAGCGCACCGCCCGAGTTTCCCGGATTGATGGCCGCATCGGTCTGAATGAAGAAGCGGTAGTCCGTGATCCCGACCGTCGTCCGCGCCACCGCCGAGACGATGCCGCTCGTCACCGTCTGTCCCACGCCGAACGGATTGCCGATCGCGAGGACGAGGTCGCCCACCTCGAGCTCGTCAGAGTCGCGAAGCTCCAGAAACGGCAGACGCTCGTCACCCGGCATTATGCGCAGGACAGCAAGATCCGTGCGCTCGTCGGTAAGCAGCAACGTCGCCTCGAACTCGCGGCGATCGGCGAGGATGACGGTGATCTCGTCGGCGCCGCGAATGACGTGACTGTTGGTCACGATCAGCCCGGACGGATCAACGATGACGCCAGAGCCGAGCGAGTTCTGCTGCTGTTCGGTACCCGGAAACTGATCACCGAAGAAACGGCGGAAGAACGGATCGTTGAACAGCGGCGACGGCAGCGTCCGCACGGTACGGCGCGTATAGATATTGACGACGGCCGGCGCCACGCGCTTCACGAGCGGCGCGAAGGAAAGCTCGATCTCGGCACGGTCGCGCGGCAGCACGCGATCCTGGGCCAGGGCCCCGGACGGCAGCAGGCCCGGGACGATAGCGGCAAGGATGGCGAGGGCGCCAAGGCGTCGGCGGAACGTTGACCTGAGCATCGTGGAGTCGCGGAAGTCTCGGGCGGCCGAGTGTACCATTCCTGCCGGTGAAGCTAAGAGACAGGTGCGCCCCCATGCGCACCTTCTCCACGGACGCCGCCCCCGAAAGAGATCGGGGGCGGTCCTCAAGGACCGCCCCCGCTCGAGTACCTCACAAACGGCCGGCGACGGCGTCAGGCCGCGGCGGTGGCTTCGGCCTCCGCCTTCGCCTTCTGCTCGGCCTCGTGGCGCGCGCGATCGGCGGCGCCGCGCGCAGCCGGATCACGATCGACCAGCTCGATCACGGCCATGTCGGCGGCATCGCCATAGCGTATGCCGGCCCGCAGCACCCGCGTGTAGCCGCCGTTGCGCTGCCGGTAACGCTCGGCGAGCGGGCCGAACAGCTTCGCCGTCAGCTTGGTGTCGCGCAGAACGGCGAGCGCCTGACGGCGCGCATGAAGGCCGCCGCGCTTGCCCAGCGTAATGAGCTTCTCGACGAACGGCCGCAGCTCCTTCGCCTTCGGCAGCGTGGTGCGGATCTGCTCGTGCTCGATGAGGGCCATCGCCAAGTTGGCGAGGGTCGCCTTGCGGTGGCTGGTCGTCCGGCCCAGCTTTCGGCCGGCCACTCGGTGACGCATGACTCAAACTCCTCGTTCGTGACCGGCGCTCAATACGGCTCTTCGAGCTTCTTGGCCAGCTCCTCGATATTCTCGGGCGGCCAATTCGGAATCTTCATTCCCAGATGCAGGCCCATCTGGGCAAGGACTTCCTTGATCTCGTTGAGCGACTTGCGGCCGAAATTGGGCGTCCGCAGCATCTCCGCCTCGGTCTTCTGCACGAGATCGCCGATGTAGATGATGTTGTCGTTCTTGAGGCAGTTGGCGGACCGGACCGACAGCTCGAGCTCGTCGACCTTCATCAGCAGGTGCTTGTTGAACGGCAGCTCGGCGGTGGTCTCCTCCGTCTTCTCGGCGACCGGCTCCTCGAAATTGATGAAGAGCTGCAGCTGATCCTGGAGGATGCGCGCGGCGAGCGCCACGGCGTCCTCGGGCGTTACCGCGCCATTGGTCTCGACCCGCATCGACAGCTTGTCGTAGTCCGTGACCTGGCCGACGCGGGTGTTCTCGACCTTGTAGGCGACCTTCTTCACCGGACTGAACAGAGCGTCGACCGGAATGAGCCCGATCGGCGCATCAGCCGGGCGGTTGGCGCTGCCGGGCACGTAGCCCTTGCCCGTCTCGACCGTCATCTCCATCGACAGCTTGGCGCCGTCGTCGAGCGTGCAGAGGACGAGATCGGGATTCATGATCTCGATGTCATGCCCCGTCTCGATCTGGCCGGCACGCACCTCGCCGGGTCCGGTCGCGCGCAGGTGAATGCGCTTCGGCCCGTCGCCGTGCATGCGCAGCGCGATCGCCTTGACGTTGAGGACGATGTCGGTCACGTCCTCGCGCACGCCCGGAACCGACGAGAATTCGTGCAGCACGCCGTCGATCTTGATCGAGGTGATCGCCGCACCCTGCAGCGACGACAGCAGGACGCGACGCAACGCGTTGCCAAGCGTCAGGCCGAAGCCGCGTTCCAGCGGCTCGGCGACGATCGTCGCTTCGCGCTTCGGATCGTCGCCGGGCTGTATGTCGAGCTTGCCCGGCTTGATCAACTCCTTCCAGTTCTTCTGAATCTGAACCACGGGTCTATCCCTCACCACATCGCGGCGTGCCCGACATGCGGGCCGCGCGGTACAAAACGTTCGGCCGCCGGTGCGGCGGCCCGGCAGAAAATCAGACGCGGCGGCGCTTCGGCGGCCGGCAGCCGTTGTGCGGAATCGGCGTGACGTCGCGGATCGACGTGATGACGAATCCGACGGCCTGCAGTGCGCGCAACGCCGACTCGCGGCCCGCACCAGGCCCCTTCACCTCGACCTCGAGCGTGCGCACACCGTGCTCCATCGCCTTGCGGCCGGCATCCTCGGCGGCCATCTGCGCGGCGTAGGGGGTCGACTTGCGCGACCCTTTGAAGCCCTGCGTACCGGCCGAGGACCACGCAATCGTGTTGCCTTGCGCGTCGGTGATCGTGACCATCGTGTTGTTGAAGGTCGCGTTCACGTGCGCCACGCCGGACGTGATGTTCTTGCGCTCGCGACGGCGCGGGCGGACAGTTGCTGCGGAGGCAGCTTGTGCTTTGGCCATGGCTTGAGGACCCTTCGAGCTCGCTTACTTCTTTGTCGCCATCTTCTTGCCCGCGATCGGACGGGCCTTGCCCTTGCGCGTGCGGGCGTTCGTGTGGGTGCGCTGGCCGCGCACCGGCAGGCCCTTGCGGTGACGCAGGCCGCGATAGGTGCCGAGGTCCATCAGCCGCTTGATGTTCATCGCGATCGTCCGGCGCAGATCGCCTTCGACCTCGTAATCCCGGTCGATCACCTCGCGAATGCGAAGCACCTCGTCATCGGTCAGCTGGTTGACGCGCTTCGCCTCGGGGATGCCCACCTTTTCGCAGATCTCGCGCGCCTTGGTGGGACCGATGCCATAAATGTAACGGAGCGCGATAACGACGCGCTTGTTGGTGGGAATATTGACGCCAGCGATACGCGCCACGAGTTTTCTCCTTGCGACGGCTTTCGTCAGACCCTCAGGTCCGGATATTTGGGTGCATGCAAAAATACCGGAGCGCCCCGCTGTGGCTCCGGTACCACCGAGTGGGCCGGCATTATATGGGGATTCGGTCTCAAGTCAATCAACCCTCTTCGGCAAATCTGCGTGACTTTTCCTTGGGTTCGCCCCTGCCTCAGGCGGACCGGGGGGCCGGCCCCAGGATAGCCCGGAGCTGAGCCGTGACCTCGTCGATCGGGGCCATCCCGTCCACCGCCTTCAGCACGCCCTTGGCCTGGTAGTAGGGCAGGATGGGCGCCGTCTGGGCGTGATAGGCGGCAAGGCGGGTCTTCATCGTCTCGGCGTTGTCGTCGGCCCGGCGCGTGAACTCGGTCGAGCCGCACGCGTCGCAGATTCCCGGCCGCTGGGTCGGCTTGTGGCGCTCGTGGTACCCCGTTCCGCACTTGGCGCAGGTGAAGCGCCCCGAAATGCGGTCGATGAGGGTTTGGTCGTCAACCTTCATCTCGATGACGTGGTCGAGCTTCAGGCCCTTTTCGGCCAGCATGCGGTCGAGCGCCTCAGCCTGGGGGACCGTGCGCGGGAAACCGTCCAGGATGAAGCCGTTCTTCACGTCGGGCTGGCTGATGCGGTCGGCGATCATGGCCACGATCAGCTCGTCCGGGACCAGCTTGCCGGCGTCCATGATCGACTTCGCCTGGCGCCCTTCTGGCGTACCGGCGGCAACCGCCGCGCGCAGCATGTCGCCGGTCGAGAGCTGAACCAAGCCGTATTCATCCTGCAGGCGTCGCGCCTGCGTTCCCTTTCCCGCCCCCGGTGGGCCCAGTAGTACGATGTTCATCGCATCTCCGCTTCATCGCCGCGTTCGCCGGATCAGCCGCGGCGTCCGCGAAGCTTGGCCTTCTTGATGAGTCCTTCGTACTGGTGTGCAAGCAGATGGGAGTGGATCTGCGCGACCGTATCCATTGTCACGCTGACCACGATCAGCAGCGAGGTCCCACCGAAATAGAACGGGACCGAATAGTACGAGATCAGCCACTCCGGCAGGATACAGACGACCGATAGGTAGATCGCACCGACCGCCGTAAGGCGCGTGAGGACGTAATCCAGGTAATCAGCCGTGTTCTTGCCGGGCCGGATGCCCGGGATGAAGCCGCCGTACTTGCGCAGGTTGTCCGCGGTCTCGGCCGGGTTGAAGACCACGGCGGTATAGAAGAACGAGAAGAACACGATCAGCAGCACGTACAGGATCATGTAGAGCGGCTGCCCGTGCGCAAGCCGCGCCGTGATCTCGGCCAGCCATCCGGTGCTGTCCGCGGTCGTGAAATTGGCGAAGGTGAGCGGCAGCAGCAGCAGCGAACTCGCGAAAATCGGCGGAATGACGCCCGCGGTGTTGATCTTGAGCGGCAGGTGCGACGCCTCGCCGCCGAACATCTTGTTGCCGACCTGACGCTTCGGATACTGCACGATGATCCGGCGCTGGGCCCGCTCCATGAACACGATGCCGGTGATCACGAGGATCGAGCCGATCAGCAGCAGGATGATGAAGAAGGTCGACAGCGCGCCGGTGCGGCCGAGCTCGAGCGTCGCGGCCAGCGCCGACGGCAGGTTGGCGACGATGCCGGCGAAGATGATCAGCGACGTGCCGTTGCCGATGCCGCGTGCCGTGATCTGCTCGCCGAGCCACATCAGAAAGATCGTTCCGCCGGTGAGCGTAATCACCGTCGTCAGGCGGAAGAACAGGCCAGGCTCGATCACCGCACTGCCCATCGAGCCGCGCATCGCCTCGAGCCCCACGGCGATGCCGTAGGACTGGAACATCGCCAGAAGCACGGTCAGATAGCGCGTGTACTGATTGAGCTTCTTGCGGCCGACCTCGCCTTCCTTCTTGAGGGCCTCGAGCGTCGGCGACACGGCGGACATCAGCTGGATAATGATGGCCGCCGAGATGTACGGCATGATGTTGAGCGCGAAGATCGTCATGCGCCCGAGCGCACCGCCCGAGAACATGTCGAACATGCCCAGGATGCCGCCGCGCTGCTGGTTGAACAGTTCGGCCAGGATCGCCGGATCGATACCCGGGATCGGGATGTACGAGCCGAGCCGGTAGACGATCAGTGCGCCGAGCGTGAACCAGATTCGTTTCTTGAGTTCGGTCGCCTTCGCGAAAGCGCCGAAGTTGAGCGAAGCTGCGAGCTGCTCGGCGGCGGATGCCATCGTCGAGTCGAACCTCTATCGCTGGACAGATCTCAGGCGGCCGGCTGTTCGGGCTTCTTGCCCGCGGGCTTCCCGCTCCTGGCGGCGCGCTGCGCCTGGCGCTCCCTCTGGGCCGCGGCGGCCTTCGCCACGCTCTCGCGAACGGCCGGCAGAATGATCACCTTGCCGCCCGCCTTTTCGACCGCCTCGACCGCCGACTTGGACGCGCCGGCGACCTCGATCGTCACCTTAGCCGTGAACTTGTCCCGGCCGTTGCCGAGCAGCCTCACGCCGTCCCGCGCACGACGGATAACGCCGCTCTCGACCAGGCGTTCGGCCGTGATCGTTTGGTCGGTCCCGAGCTTCTTCTCGTCGATCGCGCGCTGCAGCTGATCGAGGTTGAGTTCCTGGAAATCGCGGCGGAACACGTTGTTGAAGCCGCGCTTGGGCAGACGCCGGTAAATCGGGGTCTGGCCGCCCTCGAAGCCGTTGAGGGCCACGCCCGAGCGCGCGGTCTGCCCCTTGCCGCCGCGTCCCGATGTCTTGCCGAGCCCCGAACCGATACCGCGGCCGACGCGCTTGCGCGGCCGACGGGCGCCAGGATTGTCACGAATTTCGTTGAGCTTCATGATCTCAGTTTCCCCGGCCGATTGCGGAAGCGGAGTTCCGCTCAGCCTGCCTCTTCGACGCGCACGAGATGGCGCACCTTGTTGATCATACCACGGATCGCCGGCGTGTCCGGCAGTTCGCGGGTGCGATGACGCTTGTTGAGTCCGAGACCGATCAGGGTCTGGCGCTGATCGGCCTCGCGGCCGATCGGGCTTCCGATCTGCGTCACGCGGATGACCTTGCCGTCACCGGATTTCGCCTTTGCCATCGCCGATTACTCCCGCGCCGCGGCCGCCGCCTCGCCTTCGCGCCGGCCGATGATGTCGCTGACCTTCTTGCCGCGCTTCGCGGCGACCGCCCGTGGGCTCGCCATCGCGGTGAGCGCCGCGAAGGTCGCCTTGATCATGTTGTGCGGATTGCTCGACCCGACCGACTTCGCGACCACGTCCTGCAATCCGAGCGCCTCGAGAACGGCACGCATCGGGCCGCCGGCGATGATCCCGGTGCCGGGTTTCGCCGACCGCAGCACCACCTTGCCCGAACCGAAGTGGCCATAGCCGTCATGGTGCAGCGTGCGCCCCTCGCGCAGCGGAATGCGTACCATGTTGCGCTTCGCCTGGTCGGTGGCCTTGCGGATCGCCTCCGGCACCTCGCGTGCCTTGCCGGTGCCGTAACCCGCACGCCCCCTGCCGTCGCCGACGACGACGATGGCCGCGAAGCCGAAGCGGCGACCGCCCTTCACCACCTTCGCAACCCGGTTGATGCTGACCAGCTTCTCGATCAGCTCGACTTCGCGTTCCTCGCGCCCGGCGCGGTCGCTGTCGCCCCGCCGTCCTCCGGTACGCTCCGCGGCTTGTCCACGTGCCATTTGCGTGATTTCCCTGGCGTAAAACTTCGATTGTTGCCGATCAGAACGACAGGCCGCCCTCGCGCGCCCCGTCGGCCAGCGCCTTGACGCGACCGTGATAGAGATAGCCGCCGCGGTCGAACACGACCTCCTTGACGCCGGCCTTCACCGCACGGTCGGCCAGAAGCCGCCCGACCTCCCGCGCAGCCGAAACGTCCGCGCCGGTCTTGAGCTTGCCCCGCAGATCCTTGTCCAGCGTCGATGCCGCGACGAGCGTAATCCCCTTCGTGTCGTCGATGATCTGCGCATAGATGTGCTTCGACGAACGGAAGACCGACAGCCGCAGCCGCCCCCCCGACTTGCGGCGGAGGCTTGCCCGCGTACGCTTCTGACGGCGCTCGAACAGCGCCTTCGACTTTTCCTTGGACATGGCTATTTCTTCTTGCCTTCCTTGCGCCGGATCGTCTCGGTCTCGTACTTGATGCCCTTGCCCTTGTACGGCTCCGGCTTGCGGAACGCCCGGATCTCCGCCGCGACTTGGCCCACCAGCCGCTTGTCCGTGCCCGAAACCGAAATCGTGTTCTGCTTCTCGCCGACCTTGATCGTCACCCCGTCCGGGATCGGATAGACGACGTCATGGCTGAAGCCGAGCTGCAGGTTCAGGTTCTTGCCCTGCACGGACGCGCGATAGCCCACGCCGTTGATCTCGAGGTTGACGTTGAACCCCTTCGAGACGCCGGTGATCAGATTGTTGAGAAGCGCCCGGTTGGTCCCCCACAGCGCACGCGCCCGCTTCGACATCGAACGCGGGGTAAGCACGATCCGGGAGTCCTGCCTGGCGACGGCGATCTCGGGATGCACGTACATCGACTGCTTGCCGAGCTTCCCGGTCGCGGTAACCAGCTGGCCGGCGATCTCGACGTTGACGTCGCTCGGGATGGCGACGGGCTGTTTGCCGATACGGGACATAATGACCTTCGCCTTGCTTAGAACACCCGGCAGAGCACTTCGCCGCCGACATTGGCCGCGCGCGCCTCGCTGTCCGACATCACGCCCCGCGGCGTGGACAGAATCGAGATGCCGAGGCCGCCGGCGACCTTGCCCAGGTCCTTGATCTTCGAATAGACGCGCCGGCCGGGCTTGGAAACCCGGGTGATCTCGCGGATCACCGGCGCACCCTCGTGGTACTTGAGCTCGATCGTGAACTCCGCGACGCCGCGCCGACGTTCCACCCAGGAATACCCGCGGATGTACCCCTCGCGCTGAAGGACATCGAGCACGTTCTTACGCAGCTTGGAGGCCGGGCAAACGACGGTCGAAAGACCCGCCCGCTGACCGTTCCGGATGCGCGTCAGCATATCGCCCAGAGGATCGCTCATCGCCATATCCAGAACTCCTTACCTCACCAGCTCGCCTTGATCATGCCCGGGATCTGGCCGGTCGAGGCCAGTTCCCGCAGCGCGATGCGCGACAGCTTGAACTTGCGGTAGTTGCCGCGCGGACGACCCGTCAGCTCGCAGCGCAGGCGCACCCGCGACGGCGCCGAATTGCGCGGCAGCTTCGCGAGCTTCAGGCGCGCGGCGAACCGTTCCTCCATCGGGAGTTCGCGGTTGTTCGCGATCTCCTTCAGCTTCTGGCGCTTGGCAGCATACTTCTTGACGAGTCGCTCGCGGCGCTTGTTCTTTTCGATGGCACTCTTCTTGGCCATGTGTGGATCCTGCTCTCCGAGAAATCAGTTGAGGAAGGGCATGTTGAAGCCCTTGAGGAGAGCCTTCGCCTCCTCGTTCGTCTTCGCAGTCGTCACGATGATGATGTCCATCCCCCGGATCGCGTCGATCTTGTCGTAGTTGATCTCGGGAAACACGATCTGTTCCTTGAGGCCGAGCGCGTAGTTGCCGCGGCCGTCGAAGCTCCGCCCCGACAATCCGCGGAAGTCGCGAACGCGCGGCAGGGCGATGTTGATCAGGCGGTCGAGGAACTCGTACATCCGCGCGCCGCGCAGCGTCACCTTGCAGCCGATCGGCAGGCCGCGGCGCAGCTTGAAGTTGGCGATCGCCTTGCGCGCCCGCGCGACCGCCGGCTTCTGGCCGGTGATCGCCATCAGATCGGCCATGGCAGCCTCCATCTTCTTCTGGTCGTGCGCAGCCTCGCCCACGCCCATGTTGACGACGATCTTCTCCAGCCGCGGCACCTGGAAGCGGTTCTTGTACTTGAACTGCTCCATCAGCTGCGGACGGATCGTCTGCTCGTAATACTCTTGCAAGCGCGTCGCCATGGCTTTCACCGATCAATCAGCTCGCCGGACCGGCGCGCAAAGCGCAATTTGCGGCCATCGACGATTTTGTAGCCGACCCGCGTCGGCTTCTGGTCCTTGGGGTCGATATGCGCAACGTTGGACACGTGGATGGGCAGCTCCTTCTCCACGATGCCGCCCGGATGCCCCGGCCGCGGCCGCGTGTGGCGCTTCACCACGTTCACCCCCTGCACGACGACGCGGTTCTCGGCGGGGAGGACCTTCAGCACGGTGCCGGTCTTGCCCCGATCGCGGCCGGAGATGACGATGACGTTGTCACCCTTCTTTATCTTCAGCTTCGGCCGCGTCATCACAGCACCTCAGGCGCAAGGCTGATGATCTTCATGTAACCCTTCGAGCGCAGCTCGCGCGTGACGGGCCCGAAGATACGCGTGCCGATCGGCTCGCCCTCCTTGTTGATGAGGACGGCGGCGTTGCGGTCGAACTTGACGGTCGACCCGTCCTGACGGCGGATCTCCTTCGACGTGCGGACGATCACCGCCTTGTGCACGTCGCCCTTCTTCACGCGTCCGCGCGGAATCGCCTCCTTGACGGAGACGACGATCACGTCGCCGACCGACGCGGTCTTGCGCTTCGAACCGCCGAGAACCTTGATGCATTGGACGCGGCGTGCGCCGGAGTTGTCGGCGACGTCCAGATTGGTGCGCATCTGGATCATGACGATATGGCCCTTCCCTTGAACCTGGCGCTCACGCCTGTGCCTCGGTGGAGTCGGTGATCACTTCCCACCGCTTCCTCTTCGATATCGGACGGCACTCGCGGATGCGAACCTTGTCGCCCACCTTGAACTGGTTGTGTTCGTCGTGCGCCAGATACTTCTTCGAGCGCACGATGAACTTCTTGTAGATCGGGTGCATGAAGCGCCGCTCGACAAGGACCGTGACGGTCTTGTCGTTGACGTCGCTCGTGACCACTCCTTGCAGGACCCGCCTGGGCATTGTTCGCCTCTCTATCCTTACGAAGCCGCGCGCCGGCGCTCGCTGAGCACGGTCAGGATGCGCGCGATGTCACGGCGCACCTGGCGCACACGGCTGGTGTTCTCGAGTTGTCCGCTTGCGCGCTGGAAGCGCAGGTTGAACTGCTCCTTGCGCAGCTCGGACAGCTGATTCAAGAGCTCGTCGGTCGTCTTGGCGCGAATGTCGGAAGCTTTCATTCTTCCCTCCTCACTCGCCCACACGCGAGACGATACGGGTCTTGATCGGCAGCTTCGCCGCCGCCAGCGCGAACGCCTCCTCGGCGACCGCCCGCGACACGCCATCGATCTCGAACAGGATCCGGCCCGGCTTGACGCGGCAGATCCAGTACTCCGGCGACCCCTTGCCCGATCCCATGCGGACCTCCGCCGGCTTCACCGTGACGGGCACGTCCGGGAAGATGCGGATCCAAACGCGACCTTCACGCTTGAGGTGGCGCGTGATCGTGCGCCGCGCCGCCTCGATCTGGCGCGCGGTGATCCGATGGGGCTCGAGCGCCTTGAGACCGTAGGCCCCGAAGTTGAGCGTCGTGCCGCCCTTGGCGAAGCCGTGGATCCGCCCCTTGTGGGCCTTGCGGTATTTCGTACGCTTTGGCGAAAGCATCGTCAGTGTTCCTCGATCAAGGCGTCAGCGGGCCGGCGCCTGCTCGGCCGCGCGCTTGTCCTGCGCCATCGGGTCATGGGCCAGGATCTCTCCCTTGAACACCCAGACCTTCACGCCGCAGGTGCCATAGGTCGTCTTCGCGGTCGCGACGCCGTAGTCGATATCGGCGCGCAGCGTATGCAGCGGCACACGTCCCTCGCGATACCACTCGACCCGCGCGATCTCGGCACCGCCGAGACGTCCGCCGCAGTTGATCCGGATGCCCTGGGCGCCCAGACGCATCGCCGACTGCACCGCCCGCTTCATGGCGCGACGGAACGCGACGCGCCGCTCGAGCTGCTGCGCGATGTTCTCGGCGATGAGCTTGGCGTCGAGCTCCGGCTTGCGGATCTCAACGATGTTCAGGCTCACCTCGCTGTTGGTCATCTTGGCGAGGTCGCTCCGCAGCTTCTCGATGTCGGCGCCCTTCTTGCCGATCACCACGCCCGGACGGGCCGTATGGATGGTGATCCGCGCCTTCTTCGCCGGCCGCTCGATGACGATCCGCGACACGCCGGCCTGGGCCAGACGCTCGCTCAGGAACTGGCGGATCCTGATGTCCTCGTGCAGAAGCCGCGCATAATCCTCGTCCGCGTACCAGCGCGAATCCCAGGTACGGTTGATCCCGATCCGCAGCCCGATCGGATTGACTTTCTGACCCATTACGCGGTCTCCCCGGCTTTCCGCTCCTCGCGCTCGCGCACGATCACGGTCAGATGGCTGAACGGCTTCACGATGCCCGCCGCGCGGCCGCGGCCGCGCGCATGGAACCGGCGCAACTGGAACGCCTTGCCGACATGCGCCTCGGCGACGTAGAGCCGGTCGACGTCGAGCTGGTGGTTGTTCTCGGCATTGGCGATGGCGGCCTGCAGGACCTTCTTCACGGTGCCAGCGATCCGGCGCTTCGAGAACGTGAGGTCCGCAAGAGCCTTGCTCGCATCCTTGCCGCGAATCAGCGCCGCGACGAGGTTGAGCTTGCGCGGACTGACCCGGATGGCGCGGGCGACGGCCCGCGCCTCGTTATCCTTGAGACGGCGCTCGCGCGCTTGCTTGCTCATCAGTCACCCCTCTTGGCCGTCTTGTCGGCCGCGGTGTGGCCATGAAAGGTCCGCGTCGGCGCGAACTCGCCGAACTTGTGGCCGACCATGTTTTCGGTGACGAGCACGGGCAGGAACTTGTGCCCGTTGTACACGCCGAAGGTCAGGCCGACGAATTGGGGCAGGATGGTCGAGCGGCGCGACCAGATCTTGATGATCTCGTTGCGGCCGCTTGCCCGCGCCTTCTCCGCCTTCTTCAACAGGTATCCGTCGACGAACGGACCCTTCCAAACCGAACGTGCCACGACAGTCTCCGTTTATTTCGCGTTCCGGCGGCGGATGATGTAGCGATCCGTCGCCTTGTTGTGGCGTGTCTTGTAACCCTTGGTCGGCTGGCCCCAGGGCGAGACCGGATGACGGCCCCCCTTGGTGCGGCCCTCGCCGCCGCCGAGCGGATGGTCGACCGGGTTCATCGCCGTACCGCGAACGGTCGGGCGCCGCCCCTTCCACCGGCTGCGGCCGGCCTTGCCCAGCGACTGGTTCTGCTGGTCCGGATTCGACACGGCGCCAACCGTGGCCAGGCAATCGGCCGGAACGCGGCGAACCTCGCCCGAGGAAAGACGCAGCAGCGCGAAGCCCTGGTCCTTGCCGACCAGCTGCGCAAACGTGCCGGCAGCACGCGCGAGCTGCCCGCCGCGGCCCGGCTTCAGCTCCACGTTGTGGATGATCGTGCCGACCGGGATGTTGCGCATCGGCAGCGCGTTACCCGGGCGGATGTCGACCCGCTCGCCGGAGATGACCTTGTCGCCCGGGGCGAGGCGCTGCGGGGCCAGGATGTAGGACAGCTCGCCGTCGCTGTAGCGCACGAGCGCGATGAACGCGGTCCGGTTGGGATCGTACTCGATCCGCTCGACCGTGCCCTCGACGTTGAACTTGCGCCGCCGGAAGTCGATGATCCGGTAAAGACGCTTGTGACCGCCGCCATGATGGCGCGTCGTGATGCGGCCGGCATTGTTGCGACCGCCCGTCTTGGGCTTGCCTTCCGTCAGGCTCTTGACCGGCCGGCCCTTGTACAGGTCACTGCGATCGATCAGGATGACCGACCGCAACGACGGCGTCACCGGCTTGAACTGCTTGAGTGCCATGATCCGCCTCAGATCCCCGTGGTGACGTCGATCGAATGGCCTTCAGCCAACGATACGATCGCCTTCTTGTAATCCGACCGCCGGCCGACATGGCCGCGGAAGCGCTTGACCTTGCCGCGGACATTGATCGTGTTCACCGCCTTGACCTTGACGTTGAACAGACCTTCGACGGCAGCCTTGATCAGCGGCTTGGTCGCGTCCCTGCGGACCTTGAAGGTCACCTGATTGTACTGCGACCCCATCGTCGCCTTCTCCGTGATGACGGGCGACAGGATCACGCCGTAGAGCTCGTCCTTGCTCAGGTTCGGCTTCTTCGCCTTGGCCGCGCTCATTTCAGTCGCGCCTCCAGGTGCTGAACCGCCGCACGGGTCAGGACCAGCGTGTCGCGGCGGAGAATGTCGTAAACGTTGGCGCCCTGCTGCGGCAGGACATCGACGCCGGGAATGTTGCGGGCCGCCCGCGCAAACTTCTCGTCGACCGTGGGCCCGTCGATGAACAGCACCGACGACCAGCCGAGATCGGCAAAACGCTTCGCGAGCTCCTTGGTCTTCGACGGTGCCCCGTCGACGCTGTCGAGCACGACGAGCTTGCCGTCGGCGCACTTGGTCGAAAGCGCGGTCTTGAGCGCGAGCTTGCGCACCTTCTTCGGCAGATCGAAGGCATGGCTGCGCGGCGTCGGGCCGAAGATGACCGCGCCCTTGCGCCACTGCGGGCTGCGCGTCGAGCCGTGGCGGGCCCGGCCGGTGCCCTTCTGGCGCCACGGCTTGCGGCCGCCGCCGGAGACCTCGCCGATCTCCTTGGTGTCGTGCGTGCCCTGCTGGCGCTTCGCCAGCTGCCAGCGCACCATGCGCGCCAGGATGTCGGGCCGCGAGGGCAGACCGAACACGTCGTCGGCGAGCTCGATCTCGCCGGCTTTCTTGTTATCGAGGGTCGTAACCGCGACTTTCATCGTCGTCATTCCTTGTTACCCTCGGCCGCCGCGGGAGCTTCCGCCTCGACCTTGCGGATGGCGGCCGGCATCGGCGCGTTCTCTGGCAGCTTGCGCTTCACCGCATCGGTGACCAGCACGTAGCCCCCCGATGCGCCGGGCACGGCACCCTTCACCATGATGAGCCCGCGTTCGACATCGGTCGCGACGACCTTCAGGTTCTGGACCGTGACACGCTCGGCGCCGTAGTGACCGGCCATCTTCTTGTTCTTGAAGGTCCGGCCGGGATCCTGGCGACCGCCGGTGGAGCCATGGGAGCGATGGCTGATCGACACGCCGTGCGAGGCCTCGAGACCGCGGAAGTTCCACCGCTTCATCGCGCCGGCGAAGCCCTTGCCGATCGTGATGCCCGAGACGTCGACGAACTGACCTGGCACGTAGTGCGCCGCCGTGATTTCCGATCCCACCTCGAGCAGTGCGTCGGGTGAGACGCGGAATTCAGCCAGCTTGCGCTTCGGCTCCACCTTCGCCTTCGCGAAGTGGCCGCGCATGGGCTTGGTAACGTTCTTCACCTTCGCTTTGCCCACGCCGACCTGGACGGCGGTGTATCCGTCCTTCTCGGCCGTGCGTACGGCGACGACCTGGCAGTTGTCGAGCTTCAGCACGGTCACGGGCACATGCGAGCCCGCCTCGTCGAAAAGGCGGGTCATGCCCATCTTCCGTGCGATGACTCCGGTGCGCATGACGCAACGTCCCTCAGAGCTTGATTTCCACGTCGACGCCAGCGGCAAGATCGAGCTTCATCAGCGCGTCCACGGTCTGCGGCGTCGGATCGACGATGTCGAGAAGGCGGCGATGCGTCCGGATCTCGAACTGCTCGCGGCTCTTCTTGTCGATGTGCGGGCTGCGGTTGACCGTGAACCGCTCGATGTTCGTCGGCAGCGGGATCGGCCCACGGACCTGGGCGCCGGTGCGCTTGGCCGTGTTGACGATCTCGCTCGTCGACTGATCGAGCACGCGATGGTCGAACGCCTTCAACCGGATGCGGATGCTCTGGTTAACCATTGTCTATCTCCGTGTTGCCGCGTCCGGCACCCCTGGTTTGCGACTACTCGATGATTTTGGCGACGACGCCGGCACCGACGGTGCGGCCGCCCTCGCGGATGGCGAAGCGCAGGCCCTCGTCCATGGCGATGGGGGCGATCAGGTGCACCTCCATCGTCACGTTGTCGCCCGGCATCACCATCTCGGTGCCCTGCGGCAGGATCACCTGCCCGGTCACGTCGGTGGTGCGGAAGTAGAACTGCGGCCGATAGTTGGTGAAGAACGGCGTGTGCCGACCGCCCTCCTCCTTGGTCAGAATATACGCCTCGGCCTTGAACTTCGTGTGCGGCGTGATCGTGCCCGGCGCCGCCAGCACCTGACCGCGCTCGACCTCCTCGCGCTTGGTGCCGCGCAGCAGCGCGCCGATGTTGTCCCCCGCCTCGCCCTGATCCAGCAGCTTGCGGAACATCTCCACGCCCGTCACCACCGTCTTCATCGTCGGGCGCAGGCCGACAATCTCGACCTCGTCGTTGACCTTGATCACCCCGCGCTCGATCCGGCCCGTCACCACCGTCCCGCGCCCCGAAATCGTGAACACGTCCTCGATCGGCATCAGGAACGGCTTGTCCTTCGGACGAACCGGCTGCGGAATCGTCTCGTCAACCGCCTGCATCAGCTTCAGGATCGCATCCCGCCCCAGCTCGGGGTTCTTGTCCTCCAGCGCCATCAGCGCCGAACCCCGGATGATCGGGATCTTGTCCCCCGGAAACTCGTACTTGTTCAAAAGCTCCCGGACCTCCAGCTCAACCAGATCCAGCAGCTCCGGGTCCTCGACCATGTCGCACTTGTTCAAAAACACCACCAGCGCCGGCACGCCAACCTGCCGCGCCAGCAGAATGTGCTCGCGCGTCTGCGGCATCGGTCCGTCCGCCGCCGACACCACCAGAATCGCCCCGTCCATCTGCGCCGCGCCCGTGATCATGTTCTTCACGTAGTCCGCGTGCCCAGGGCAGTCCACGTGCGCGTAGTGCCGCTTCTCCGTCTCGTACTCCACGTGCGCCGTGTTGATCGTGATCCCGCGGGCCTTCTCCTCCGGCGCCTTGTCAATCTGGTCGTACGCCATGAACTGCGCCTTGCCCTGCTCCGCCAGAACCTTCGTGATCGCCGCCGTCAGCGACGTCTTCCCGTGGTCCACGTGACCAATCGTCCCGATGTTGCAGTGCGGCTTCGTCCGCTCAAACTTCGCCTTCGTCATTGTCGCTTCTCCGAATCCTCTTGAATCCGATCAGGCCATCCTGGCGCGGACTTCATCCGCAACCTGCTGTGGCACCTGTTCGTAGTGATCGAAATGCATGGTGTACGTGGCGCGGCCCTGGCTCATCGAGCGCAGCGTGTTCACGTAGCCGAACATGTTCGCGAGCGGCACCATCGCGGTGATGACGCGCGCATTGCCGCGCGCATCCATGTTCTGGATCTGACCACGCCGACTGTTCAGGTCGCCGATGATGTCGCCCATGTAGTCCTCGGGCGTCACGACCTCGACCTTCATGATCGGCTCGAGCAGCTTCGGCCCGGCCTTGGCGATGCCTTCCTTGAACGCCGCACGTGCCGCGATCTCGAAGGCGAGCGCCGACGAGTCGACCTCGTGATACGAGCCATCGACGAGGACGGCCTTGAAGTCGATCACCGGAAAACCCGCAAGCACGCCGGTGTTGCGCGCTCCTTCGAGTCCCTTCAGGACGCCCGGCACGTACTCCTTCGGCACCGCACCGCCGACCACCTCGTTCTCGAACTGGAAGCCCGAACCCGGCGGCAGCGGCTCGAAGCGGAACTTGACGCGGGCGAACTGGCCGGAGCCGCCGGTCTGCTTCTTGTGCGTGTAGTCGTGCTCGACCGTACGGGTGATGGTCTCGCGATACGCCACCTGCGGCGCGCCGACATTCGCCTCGACTTTGAACTCGCGCTTCAGGCGATCGACGATGATCTCGAGGTGGAGCTCACCCATCCCCTTGATGATCGTCTGGCCCGACTCGTTGTCGATCGAGACGCGGAAAGACGGGTCCTCAGTCGCGAGGCGCGACAAGGCCATGCCCATCTTCTCCTGGTCGCCCTTCGTCTTCGGCTCGACGGCGACCTCGATGACGGGCTCGGGGAACTCCATGCGCTCGAGCACGATCGGGTTGTTGGGATCGCAGAGCGTGTCGCCCGTGGTCGTGTTCTTGAGCCCCGCCAGCGCCACGATATCGCCGGCGCGAGCCTCCTTGATCTCCTCGCGGTGGTTCGCATGCATCTGCAGCATGCGGCCGATCCGCTCCCGGGTATCCTTGACCGGATTGAGTACGCCGGTGCCCGACTCGAGGACGCCCGAATAGATGCGGACGAACGTGAGCGAACCGACGAATGGATCGGTCATGATCTTGAACGCGAGCCCCGCGAACGGCTCGTTGTCGTCGCACTTGCGCTCGAGCGGGGTCTTGCCGTCGAGGCTCGTCCCCTTGACGGCGGCAATGTCGGTCGGCGCCGGCAGGTAGTCGACGATGGCGTCGAGCAGCGGCTGCACGCCCTTGTTCTTGAACGACGAGCCGCAGATGACCGGAAAGAACTTGCCCTCGATCGTGCCCTTGCGGATGCAGGCCTTGAGCACCTCCTCGGACAGCTCCTCGCCGCCGAGATAGGCCTCGAGCGCCGCGTCATCCATCTCGACCGCGGCTTCCACCAGCTTGGCGCGGTACTCGGCCGCCTGCTCCTTGAGGTTGTCGGGGATGTCGCCGACGACGAACTCGGCACCCAGCGTTTCGTCCTTCCAGACGATGCCCTTCATGCGGACGAGATCGACGACGCCGACGAACTGGCTTTCGGCACCGATGGGCAACTGCAGCACGAGCGGCCGGGCGCCAAGACGATCCTCGATCGTCTTCACCGACATGAAGAAGTCGGCGCCGACGCGATCCATCTTGTTGATGTAGCAGATGCGCGGCACGCCGTACTTGTCGGCCTGACGCCAGACGGTCTCCGACTGCGGCTCGACACCGTTGACGCCGTCGAACGCCGCGACCGCGCCGTCGAGAACGCGCAGGCTGCGCTCGACCTCGATCGTGAAATCGACGTGCCCCGGCGTGTCGATGATGTTGATGCGATGGTCGCGCCAGAAGCACGTCGTCGCGGCCGAGGTGATGGTGATGCCGCGCTCCTGCTCCTGCTCCATCCAGTCCATCGTCGCGGTGCCCTCGTGCACCTCGCCGATCTTGTAGGACTTTCCGGTGTAATAAAGGATGCGCTCGGTCGTCGTCGTCTTACCGGCATCGATGTGGGCCATGATGCCGATGTTGCGATAGCGCTCGAGAGGGGTGGTGCGAGCCATAAGGGAAAGATCCTGTTACCAGCGGTAATGCGAGAAGGCTCGGTTGGCCTCGGCCATACGATGCGTGTCCTCCCGCTTCTTGACGGCGCCGCCGCGATTGTTCGCAGCCTCCAGCAGCTCCGCCGACAGCCGCTCCATCATCGTGTGCTCGGAACGGTTGCGCGCAGCCGCGATGATCCAGCGGATGGCCAGAGCTTGGCCCCGCTCGTGCCGAACCTCGACCGGAACCTGATAGGTGGCACCGCCGACGCGCCGCGAACGCACCTCGACGGCGGGCTTCACGTTTTCGAGCGCGGCGTGGAACACCTTGATCGGATCCTGTTTCGTCCGCTTCTCGATGTGCTCGAGGGCGCCGTACACGGTGGTCTCCGCAACCGACTTTTTGCCCGAGTACATCAGGCAGTTCATGAAGCGGGTAAGAACGGTGTCGCCGAACTTCGGGTCCGGCAGAACTTCACGACGCTGTGCAGCGCGACGACGCGACATGAATAACCCTCCTCACTTCGGCCGCTTTGCGCCGTACTTGGAGCGGCGCTGCTTGCGATCCTTCACGCCCTGGGTGTCGAGCGTGCCGCGGATGATGTGATAGCGGACACCGGGCAGGTCCTTGACGCGGCCGCCGCGGATCAGCACGACCGAGTGTTCCTGAAGATTGTGTCCCTCGCCGGGAATGTAGCTCGTGACCTCGTAGCCGTTCGTGAGCCGCACGCGCGCGACTTTACGCAGCGCGGAGTTCGGCTTCTTCGGCGTCGTCGTGTAGACGCGCGTGCACACGCCGCGCTTCTGCGGACATGCCTTCAGTGCCGGCACCTTGTTCCGCGCCACCCGACTCTGACGTCCCTTTGCGATCAACTGGTTGATCGTCGGCATTCCCAATTCCTTCCATAGTCGCGGCCGCCCGAGCGAGGCAGACCCCGGCGTAACAAATGCCCGACAGGAAGCCGGCAATGGCTTCCCTCGGGCTCACAGCGCCGATCGTATCCGGCGATAACGCTGTCTGACTTTGCCCGGGACCGTGTTTCGGACCTGAAGCCGACGACCGGTCCCTCAAGGCAGCGCGGAATATATGGACCGGCCCCTACCCCGTCAAGCGAATCCCGTTAACGTCGACGCCATCGATCGCCGCTCGGGCATTCCGATAAAGCCCCATAAAAGCAAGGTCCTAGCAGCGGCCGTCCGATCGAGCTTCACGGTTAAGGCTCCGTAACGGCCCAGATGAAGCTTAGCCGCACGGCACCGGTCACGACGCCCGAATCGGCCCGAAACACGAACGGCCCCTCCCTGGCGGGAGGGGCCGTCGTCGACGTCCGGGATCCGGCGCTCGACCTAGGCCGAGCGGGCGCGGCGCTTGCCCGCGATCGCCCGCGGCTTGTCCTTGTCGCGACCGCTCTCGGCGGAAGCGGGCGCCTCGGACTCGTTGCGGGCCGCGAGGAGCTGACGGTCACGCTCGGCGGCGATCTGCCGCAACCGGTTCATGACGGCACCGGTGCCGGCGGGGATAAGCCGTCCGACGATGACGTTCTCCTTGAGGCCGAGCAGATTGTCGACCTTGCCCTGGACGGCCGCCTCGGTCAGCACGCGCGTCGTCTCCTGGAAGGAGGCGGCGGAGATGAACGAGCGCGTCTGCAGCGAAGCCTTGGTGATGCCCTGCAGCACTGGCCGCGCTACGGCCGGACGCAGCGACTCCTTGGCCGCCTTGGCGTTGACCTCCTCGAACTCCTCGCGATCGACCTGCTCGCCGACCAGATAGGTCGTGTCGCCCGGATCGACGATCTCGACCTTCTGCAGCATCTGGCGGACGATGACCTCGATGTGCTTGTCGTTGATCTTTACGCCCTGCAGCCGATAGACCTCCTGGATCTCGTTGACGAGATAGGTCGCGAGTGCCTCGACCCCGAGAATACGCAGGATGTCGTGCGGTACGGGATTGCCGTCCATGAGCAAGTCTCCCTTCTGGACGTAGTCCCCTTCCTGCACGCTGATGTGCTTGCCCTTCGGGATCAGGTACTCGACCGGTGGCTGACTGTCGTCCAGCGGACGGACCAGGATGCGCCGCTTCGTCTTGTAGTCCTTGCCGAACTCGACGCGTCCCTCGATCTCGCTGATGATTGCGTAATCCTTGGGACGACGCGCCTCGAACAGTTCGGCAACGCGCGGCAGACCGCCGGTGATGTCGCGGGTCTTCGACGATTCACGCGGGATGCGCGCCAGCACGTCGCCGGCCCGGACCTCGGCGCCGTTCTCGACGGACAGGATCGCGTCGACCGACATGAAGTAGCGCGCCTCGAGCCCGTTCGCGAGCGTCACCGGGTTCCCCTTCTTGTCGCGCAGCTCGATGCGCGGACGCAGGTCCGCGCCGCGCGGCTGCTGACGCCAATCGACCACGACCTTGTTGGAGATGCCGGTCGCCTCGTCGACGACCTCGCGCATCGACACGCCCTCGATGAGGTCGACGTAATGCGCGATACCCTCCTTCTCGGTGATGATCGGCAGGGTGTACGGGTCCCACTCGGCGAGCTTCTGGCCTTTCTTGACCTGCGCCCCCTCGTCGGCAAGCAGCTTGGCACCGTAGGGTACGCGGTGGCGCGCCCGCTCGCGCCCGTTCTCGTCGATCAGAACGATCTCGGTATTCCGCCCCATGACGATCGGAATGTTCTGACTGTTGAGAACGACGTTGCGGTTGCGCACGGACACCTTGGCGTCGTACGCCGCCTCGACCGACGACTGCTCCGCACCGCGCTGGACGGCGCCGCCGATGTGGAAGGTCCGCATCGTCAGCTGGGTGCCGGGCTCGCCGATCGACTGAGCCGCGATGATGCCGACCGCCTCGCCGACGTTGACGAGCGTGCCGCGCGCAAGGTCACGGCCGTAGCACTTGGCGCATATGCCGTTCTTGCTCTGGCACGTCAGCACCGAACGGATCTTGACCTGCTCGAGGCCGGCGCGGTCGATCTTCTCGACCTCCGCCTCCTCGATCAGCTCGCCGGCGCGGACCAGAACCTCGCCCGTCATCGGGTCGGTGACGTCCTCGGCCGCGGTGCGTCCCAGGATGCGCTCCGACAGCGGCGCGATGACCTCGCCGCCCTCGACCACCGCCTTCATCCCGAGGCCCTCGGTCGTGCCGCAGTCTTCCTCGATGATGATCGCGTCCTGCGCCACGTCGACGAGACGGCGGGTGAGATAACCCGAGTTCGCCGTCTTGAGCGCCGTGTCGGCCAGTCCCTTACGGGCACCGTGGGTCGAGTTGAAGTACTCGAGCACGGTCAGGCCTTCCTTGAAGTTCGAGATGATCGGGGTCTCGATGATCTCGCCCGAGGGCTTCGCCATCAGGCCGCGCATGCCGGCCAGCTGCTTGATCTGCGCCGCCGAGCCGCGGGCGCCCGAATGCGCCATCATGTAGACCGAGTTGATCGGCTCGCCCGGCTTCGTACGGCTGATCTCGCGCATCATCTCGTCGGCGACGAGATCGGTGCAGCGCGACCAGGCATCGACCACCTTGTTGTACTTCTCGCCCTGGGTGATCAGGCCGTCCTGGTACTGCTGTTCGTACTCCTGGACGCGCGCCTTGGTCTCCTCGACCAGCTTCCACTTGGCCGCCGGAATGACGAGGTCGTCCTTGCCGAACGAGATGCCGGCACGGCAGGCGTGGCTGAAGCCCATTGCCATCAGCCGGTCGGCGAAGATCACCGTCTCCTTCTGCCCGCAGTGGCGGTAGACGGCGTCGATGACGTTGCTGATCTCCTTCTTCGTCAGAAGTTGGTTGATCAGGCTGAACGGCACGTTCGGGTGCCGCGGCAGGATTTCGGACAGCAGCATCCGGCCCGGCGTCGTCTCGACCAGCATGGTGACCGGCTTGTTGTCCTTATCGACCGTGCGGTACCGCGCCTTGATCTTGGCGTGCAGCGAGACATGGCCGTGGAAGAGCGCCTGCTCGATCTCGGCGACGTCGTTGAAGACCATGCCCTCACCCTTCTCGCCGTCGCGCTGGAGCGTGATGTAGTAGAGCCCCAGCACGATATCCTGGCTCGGCACGATGATCGGCTTGCCGTTGGCCGGCGACAGGATGTTGTTCGTCGACATCATCAGCACGCGCGCCTCAAGCTGTGCCTCGAGCGAGAGCGGCACGTGGACGGCCATCTGGTCGCCGTCGAAGTCGGCGTTGAAGGCGGTGCAGACCAGCGGATGGAGCTGGATCGCCTTGCCCTCGATCAGCACCGGCTCGAACGCCTGGATGCCGAGGCGGTGCAGCGTCGGCGCGCGATTGAGCAGGACCGGGTGCTCGCGGATGACTTCCTCAAGGATGTCCCAGACCTCGGGCCGTTCCTTCTCGACCATGCGCTTGGCGGCCTTGATGGTGGTCGCCATGCCGTAGAGCTCGAGCTTGGAGTAGATGAACGGCTTGAACAGCTCGAGCGCCATCTTCTTCGGCAGGCCGCACTGATGCAGCTTCAGCTCCGGACCGACGACGATGACGGAACGGCCCGAATAGTCGACGCGCTTGCCGAGCAGGTTCTGGCGGAAGCGGCCCTGCTTGCCCTTGAGCATGTCGGACAGCGACTTGAGCGGCCGCTTGTTCGCCCCGGTGATCACGCGGCCGCGGCGGCCGTTGTCGAACAGGGCGTCCACGGCCTCCTGCAGCATGCGCTTCTCGTTGCGCACGATGATATCGGGCGCCTTCAGCTCGATGAGCCGCTTGAGGCGGTTATTGCGGTTGATGACACGCCGGTACAGATCGTTGAGATCCGAGGTCGCGAAGCGGCCGCCGTCGAGCGGCACGAGCGGACGCAGCTCGGGCGGGATCACCGGGATCACGTCCATGATCATCCACTCGGGCCGGTTGCCCGACTCGATGAAGAACTCGACGAGCTTCAGGCGCTTGACGAGCTTCTTGCGCTTCGCCTCGGAGGTCGTCTCCTTGAGCTCTTCGCGCATCGCCTCGCGTTCGCGTTCGAGATCGATCGCGGCGAGCATGTCCTTGAGCGCCTCGGCGCCGATCTTGGCGGTGAACGCGTCCTCGCCGTATTCGTCCTGCGCCTTGATGTACTGCTCCTCGGTGAGGAGCTGATGCAACTTGAGCGGCGTCAGGCCCGGCTCGATGACGACGTAGTTCTCGAAATAGAGCACGCGCTCGAGATCGCGCAGCGTCATGTCGAGCAGAAGGCCGATACGGCTCGGCAACGATTTCAGGAACCAGATGTGCGCGACCGGCGAGGCAAGCTCGATATGCCCCATGCGCTCGCGGCGAACCTTCGAGAGCGTCACCTCGACGCCGCACTTCTCGCAGATGATGCCGCGATACTTCATGCGCTTGTACTTGCCGCACAAGCACTCGTAGTCCTTGATCGGCCCGAAGATCCGCGCGCAGAAGAGCCCGTCCCGCTCCGGCTTGAAGGTGCGGTAGTTGATCGTCTCGGGCTTCTTGATCTCGCCGTACGACCACGACCGGATGCGCTCCGGGCTGGCGATCGAGATCCGGATCTGATCGAACTGCTGCGGACCCGTCGGCTGGCCGAAAATGTTCGCGACTTCGTTCATGCTGTTCTCCCGCTCGGCGGCGCTGCCCCCTCGGCAGTCCCGCCGGAAATTCAACTCGTTCCGCCCCACGGTGTCCGGCGGGACCGGTCGCAACCGGTCCGGCCCCGCCGTCCTGCAATTAGCCTCAATAGCTCCGCTGGTTGAGCTCCACGTTGAGGCCGAGCGAGCGGAGCTCCTTCACCAGAACGTTGAAGGACTCCGGAATGCCGGCCTCGAAGTTGTCGTCGCCGCGCACGATCGCCTCGTACACCTTGGTACGGCCGGACACGTCGTCCGACTTGACCGTCAGCATTTCCTGCAGCGTGTACGCGGCACCGTAGGCCTCGAGCGCCCACACCTCCATTTCGCCGAAGCGCTGACCGCCGAACTGGGCCTTGCCACCCAGCGGCTGCTGCGTGACGAGGCTGTACGGACCGATCGAACGCGCGTGGATCTTGTCGTCGACGAGGTGGTGGAGCTTCAGCATGTAGATATAGCCCACCGTCACCTTGCGGTCGAAGCGTTCGCCCGTGCGGCCGTCCCACAGCCAGACCTGCCCCGACGGATCGAGTCCGGCCATCTTGAGCATCTCGACGATGTCCTCCTCGCGCGCACCGTCGAACACGGGTGTGGCCACCGGCACGCCGTCGCGCAGGTTGGAGGCGAGTTCGATCACCTCCTCGTCGGACATCTCGGCGCCGTCCACCTTCAGCACGTCCTTGCCGTAGATCTTCTGCAGCTGCTTCCTGAGATCGACCGTGCCCTTGCCGTTCTTCTGAATCTTGTCGAGCAGCTCGCCGATCTGGCGGCCGAGCTGTGCCGAGGCCCAGCCCAGGTGCGTCTCGAGGATCTGGCCGACGTTCATGCGGCTCGGCACGCCGAGCGGATTGAGCACGATGTCGACCGGCGTACCGTCCTCGAGATACGGCATGTCCTCGATCGGCACGATCTTGCTGATGACGCCCTTGTTGCCGTGGCGGCCGGCCATCTTGTCGCCGGGCTGCAGCTTGCGCTTCACCGCGACGAACACCTTGACCATCTTCATCACGCCCGGTGGCAGCTCGTCGCCGCGCTGCAGCTTCTCGACCTTGCTTTCGAAGCGCGCCTCGAGCGCCTTCACGCTGTCGTCGAACTGCTTCTTCAGCGCCTCGATGTCCGCCATGACCTTGTCGTTCTTGACCACGATCTGGCGCCACTGCCCCGGCGTGTATTGGTCGAGCACCTCGGGCGTGAGCTTGGTGCCCGCCTTGAGGCCGCGCAGGCCACCCGCGACCGTCTGATTCAGCAGACGCTCGCGCAGGCGCGCCGCGAAGCTCCTCTCGAGAATCGCCTTCTCGTCGTCACGGTCCTTCGCCAACCGCTCGATCTCGGCACGTTCGATCGCCAAGGCGCGCTCGTCCTTGTCGACGCCGCGGCGCGAGAAGACCCGCACCTCGACGACCGTTCCCGACACGCCGGGCGGCAGGCGCAGCGACGTGTCGCGCACGTCCGAGGCCTTCTCGCCGAAGATCGCGCGGAGCAGCTTCTCCTCGGGCGTCATCGGCGATTCACCCTTCGGCGTCACCTTGCCGACCAGGATGTCACCCGGCTTGACCTCGGCGCCGATGTAGACGATGCCGGCTTCGTCGAGATTCTTGAGCGCCTCCTCGCCGACGTTGGGGATGTCGCGGGTGATCTCCTCCTGTCCGAGCTTCGTGTCGCGCGCCATCACCTCGAATTCCTCGATGTGGATCGAGGTGAAGACGTCTTCTGAAACGATACGCTCGGAGATCAGGATGGAGTCCTCGAAGTTGTAGCCGTTCCACGGCATGAACGCGACGAGCACGTTCCGGCCGAGAGCCAGTTCGCCCAGCTGCGTCGAGGGACCGTCGGCGATGATGTCACCGGCCTTCACCACGTCACCCTTCTTCACCAGCGGCCGCTGCGTGATGCAGGTGTTCTGGTTCGAGCGCTGGAACTTCAGCAGGTTGTAGATGTCCACACCCGGGGCCGCCGAGTTTGCGTCCTCGGTTGCCCGAATGACGATGCGCGTCGCGTCGACCTGATCGACGACGCCCGAGCGCTTGGCCACAATCGCGGCGCCCGAATCGCGTGCGACGACCGCCTCCATGCCGGTGCCGACGAGCGGCGCCTCGGCACGGATCAGCGGAACGGCCTGGCGCTGCATGTTGGACCCCATCAACGCGCGGTTCGCGTCGTCGTTCTCGAGGAACGGGATCAGCGCGGCCGCCACCGACACGAGCTGCTTCGGCGACACGTCCATGAAGTCGATGCGATCCGGCGGCACCATGACGAAGTCGCCGCCGCGGCGGCAGTTCACCATGTCCGCGACGATGCGGCCCTTCGCGTCGACCTCGGTGTTGGCCTGGGCGATGTTGTACTTGCTCTCCTCCATCGCCGAGAGATAGACGACCTCGTCGGTCACCCGGCCGTCGACGACGCGCCGATACGGGCTCTCGATGAAGCCGTACTGGTTGACGCGCGCATACGTCGCCAGGCTGTTGATGAGACCGATGTTCGGACCTTCCGGCGTTTCGATCGGGCAGATCCGGCCATAGTGCGTCGGGTGCACGTCGCGCACCTCGAAGCCCGCGCGCTCGCGCGTCAGACCGCCCGGTCCCAAGGCCGACAGACGCCGCTTGTGCGTGATCTCCGACAGCGGGTTCGTCTGGTCCATGAACTGGGACAGCTGGCTCGAGCCGAAGAACTCGCGCACCGCCGCCGCCGCCGGCTTGGCGTTGATCAGGTCGTGCGGCATGACCGAGTCGATCTCGACCGTCGACATGCGCTCGCGGATCGCGCGCTCCATGCGCAGGAGGCCGAGGCGGTACTGATTCTCCATCAGCTCGCCGACCGACCGCACGCGGCGGTTGCCGAGGTGGTCGATGTCGTCGATCTCGCCGCGGCCGTCCTTGAGCTCGACCAGCACCTTGAGGATCGCCAGGATGTCTTCCTTGCGAAGCGTGCGGACCGTGTCCGGGCAGTCGATGCCCAGCCGCGAGTTCATCTTGACGCGGCCGACCGCCGACAGGTCGTAGCGCTCGGGGTCGAAGAACAGGCCGTGGAACAACGCCTCCGCGGTCTCGAGCGTGGGCGGCTCACCCGGACGCATCACGCGGTAGATCTCGATCAGCGCCTCCTCGCGGGACGTGTTCTTGTCCGCCTTCAGCGTGTTGCGCATGTAGGGCCCGACCGAGATGTGGTCGATGTGCAGCGTCGGGATGGTCGTCACCCCGACGTCCTCGAGCAGCTTCAGGTTCTGGGTGGTCAGCTCGTCGCCCGCCTCGACATAGATCTCGCCGGTTTCCTCGTTGATGATGTCGACGGCGACGTAGCGGCCCTTGATGTCGTCGGCGCTGACCATGATCTCGGTGACGCCCTCGTCGGCCAGCTTCTTGGCCAGACGCGGCGTGATCTTGGTGCCCGCCTCGACCAGCACCTTTCCGGTCTTGGCGTCGATGAGATCGCTCGTCAGCTTCACGCCGCGCATGCGCTCGGCGTTGAAATCGGTCTTCCAGCCCTTCTTCGTCTTCGTGAAGACGACTTGGCTGTAGAAGTAGCCGAGGATCTCTTCGGCGGTCATGCCCTGCGCCTCGCCGGGCTCAAGCGTCTTGCCCTGGGCCGCACGTTCGGCGCGCAGCTTCGCCGTCTGCTCGCTGTCGAGGGCCATGAGCAGCGTCGTCGCCGGCAGCTTGCGGCGGCGGTCGATGCGCACGTAGACGAGGTCCTTGGCGTCGAACTCGAAGTCGAGCCAAGAGCCGCGGTACGGAATGACGCGCGCGGCGAAGAGATACTTGCCCGAGGAGTGCGTCTTGCCCTTGTCGTGGTCGAAGAACACGCCGGGCGACCGATGCATCTGCGAGACGATGACGCGCTCGGTTCCGTTGATGATGAACGTGCCCTTGTCCGTCATCAGGGGCATGTCGCCCATGTAGACGTCCTGCTCCTTGATGTCGCGGATGGAGCGCGCCCCGGTCGTCTCGTCGACGTCCCAGACGACGAGACGCAACGTCACCTTGAGCGGCGCCGCATAGGTCATGCCGCGCTGCTGACATTCCTCGACATCGTACTTTGGCGGCTCGAGTTCGTAGCGGACGAACTCGAGCATCGCGCGATCGGAGAAATCCTTGATCGGGAAGACGGAGCGGAAGACTTCCTGCAACCCGATGTTCTTGCGCTGCTCGGGCGGCACGTCCATCTGCAGAAAGCTCTTGTACGAGCTCATCTGCACCTCGATCAGATTCGGCATCGGCGCGACCTCGGGAATGCGCCCGAAGTTCTTGCGAATACGCTTCCGCCCGGTGAAGGACTGCACCATGGAACTCCTCATCGCCTCGTCAACGCGCCATCGCGGCGCCCAGAGCAAACCGCGCAACCTCCCCTGACCACGATGCCCGGCCGGCGGGGATCTCGCCGGGGCGGAAGCCTGCCTTCCACCCCGGCGACCGGCTGGGCGAGTCGACCGTTACTTGATCTCGACGGTCGCGCCCGCATCCTCGAGCTGCTTCTTGATCTTATCGGCCTCGTCCTTGCTGACGCCTTCCTTGACGGTCTTGGGCGCCCCTTCGACGAGATCCTTCGCCTCCTTGAGGCCGAGACCGGTGATCGCGCGGATCTCCTTGATCACGTTGATCTTCTTGTCACCGGCATTGGCGAGGATCACCGTGAACTCGGTCTTTTCCGCAGCAGGCGCGGCGGCACCCGGCGCGGCAGCGCCCGGTGCGGCGGCCGCGACGGCGACCGGCGCCGCGGCGGACACGCCCCACTTCTCCTCGAGCATCTTGGTGAGCTCGGCCGCCTCGAGGACGGTCAGGCTCGAGAGGTCATCGACCAGCTTGGCAAGATCAGCCATTTGAATTCGCTCCTTGTCTGAACTTCTGGGTTAGGGGATTTCGACTCACGAACCTGCGCCGCCCTGTTTTTCGACATGGGCGTGCAAGACACGTGCGAGCTGTGCGGCCGGCGCCCGGATAACCGTCGCCAGTCGCGTCGCCGGCGCGGCGATCGTACCCAAGAGCTTCGCCCGCATCTCCGGAAGGGAGGGCAGGGTCGCCAGGGCCTTGATGTCGGCCACGCCGAGCTTACGCTCGCCGAGGCTGCCGCCGACGATGGTGAGCTTCTCGTTCCGGTTCGCGTATTCGACCGCCACTTTCGCCGCAGCCACCGGATCGCGGCTGTAGGCAATGGCGGTCGGCCCCTTGAACAGGTCCGAGAGCTGGACGAACGGGGTGCCGTCCAGCGCACGTCGCGTGAGCCGATTCTTCGAGACTTTGAATCTGGCGCCCGCTGCCCGCATCTGCCGACGCAGATCGGTCATTTCCGCGACCGTCAGGCCTGCCTGCTGCGTCACGACGACCAGCGCGGCTTCCTTCAAGTCTTGATTCAGCGAGGCGACCAGTTTCTCCTTCTGTGCTCGGTCCACGGATCGTCTCCACTCGTGGCCCGCACCACCCGGTCCTTGCGGACCGGCCGTTGCGGACCGGGTTTGACCACGGCCTCGCCGACCGTTGCACGGGACGGACGAGACCACTTCTCGACCTGTCCCAGAAGTTCACGCCGCCCGCGACACGACATCCCCAGGGGAATCTCGCGTCCCGTGCGGCTTCAACCTCTGTCTATGCAGGCTTGTGGTTTAAGCCGCCGCCCCGTCGCCGGAGCGGCAGCACCTGCAGTCTCGGACAGGAGGAGCCGTCACCCCGATACGAAGTGCCGGCTCCCTATGCCGCCATTCACGTCCCTGATCCGGCAAGGCCGCGAATGGCGGAATTCCATGTTACTCGGCGGCAGCCGCCGTGACGCCCAGGCTCGATATATCAAGTTTCACGCCAGGCCCCATCGTGGTGCTCAGTGTGACCTTCTTGATGTATGTGCCCTTGACGCCGCTCGGCCGCGCCCGATTGATCGCGTCGATGAATGCGGTCACGTTGGCGAGGATCTGATCCTCGCTGAAGCTTACCTTGCCGATACCGGCGTTGACGTTGCCGGTCTTGTCGGCGCGGAACTGGACCTGACCGCTCTTCGCGTCGCGCACCGCCTGCGCCACATTCGGCGTCACCGTGCCGAGCTTCGGGTTCGGCATGAGGCCACGTGGCCCCAGCACCTTACCGAGACGGCCGACCACGCCCATCATGTCCGGCGTCGCAATGACGCGATCAAAGTCTATTTGGCCCGCGAGCACCTTCTCCGCAAGGTCCTCGGCCCCGACGATGTCGGCGCCCGCCGCTTCAGCCTCCTTGGCGCGCTCGCCCTTGGCGAAGACGGCGACACGGATCTTCTTGCCGGTGCCGCTCGGCAGGCTGACGACGCCGCGCACCATCTGGTCGGCGTGGCGCGGATCGATGCCCAGCGTCATCGCGATCTCGACCGTCTCATCGAATTTCGCGCCGGCGCGCGACTTTACGAGGTGAACGGCCTCCCTCACCGGATAGGCCCGGTTGCGGTCGATGCCATCATAGGCCTTGATGATGCGCTTGCCCTGCTTGGCCATGGCTTACTCCACCACTTCGAGGCCCATCGACCGCGCCGAACCGATGATCATCCGGCACGCTGCGTCGAGGTCGTTGGCGTTGAGATCCTGCATCTTCTTCTCGGCGATCTCGCGAATCTGGGCCATCGTGACCTTGCCCACGGCCGGCTCACGGCCCGTCGCCTTCGCGCCGCTCTCGATCTTCGCCGCCTTCTTCAGGAAGTACGTGGCGGGCGGAGTCTTGAGCTCGAAGGTGAAGGTGCGGTCGGCGTACGCCGTGATCGTCACCGGAATCGGCGTGCCCGGCTCCATCTTCTGGGTCCGGGCGTTGAACTGCTTGCAGAATTCCATGATGTTGAGACCGCGCTGGCCGAGCGCGGGCCCGATCGGCGGCGACGGGTTCGCCTGGCCCGCCGGAACCTGCAACTTGATGTAGCCGACGATTTTCTTCGCCATCTCTCCACTTCCTTTCGGCTCCCGGGCGGCCGGTTGCGTGGCGGCCGTGACCGGTAATCGCCTCTCTCACTGCCCCGGCGCGATGGCACGCGGCCACGCCCGCGCCGCGCCGGAGACGAATGCGCCCTCGCGCGTCAGACCTTCTCCACCTGCGAGTACTCGAGCTCGACCGGCGTTGGCCGACCGAAGATCGAGACCGAAACCTTGAGTCGCGCCTTGTCCTCGTCGACCTCTTCCACGAGGCCGTTGAACGACGTGAACGGCCCGTCGATCACGCGCACCTGCTCGCCGACCTCATAGGTGACCGACGGCTTCGGCCGCTCGATCCCTTCCTTGATCTGGCGCAGCAGACGGTCGGCCTCGCGATCGCTGATCGGCACGGGCCGTCCACGGCCACCGAGAAAACCGGTCACCTTCGGCGTGTTCTTCACCAGATGCCAGCTCTCGTCCGTCATCTCCATCTTCACGAGAACGTAGCCGGGGAAGAACTTGCGCTCGGCACTGACCTTCTTGTTGCCCTTGCGCAGTTCGACCACGCTGTCGGTCGGCACCATGACCTCCTGGATCAGGTGCGTCATGCCCTTCTGCTGGGCCTGCTCCTTGATCGAGGCAGCAACCTTCTTCTCGAAGCCGGAATAGACGTGAATGACGTACCAGTGCGCCGTCATGACCGCTCAGCCTCCCAGCCCGAAAATCGCCCGCACGCCGAGCGCCAGAAACCAGTCGACGATGAAAAAGAAGAGCGCGGCCAGCACCGACATCGCGAGAACCATCGCGGTGGTGATCATGGTCTCCTTGCGCGTCGGCCAAGTGACCTTGGCGACTTCCTGACGTACCTGGCGGATGAAATCGCCAGGGCTCGTCCTTTTGGTGCTGGTCGTACCGCTCATTGCTTCAGCTTCGCCCTGCTCCGGTGGGGCCCGTTTCGTGTCGCCGCGCCATGGCTCGGGTTGCGGGACTGGCAGGAGTGGAGGGGCTCGAACCCCCAACCCCCGGTTTTGGAGACCGGTGCTCTACCAATTGAGCTACACTCCTGCAGTCATCCGGCAACGCCTATGCGCCGATCCCGAGTCCGACCTTCGGTCCTACTCGATGATTTTGGCGACGACGCCGGCACCGACGGTGCGGCCGCCCTCGCGGATGGCGAAGCGCAGGCCCTCGTCCATGGCGATGGGGGCGATCAGGTGCACCTCCATCGTCACGTTGTCGCCCGGCATCACCATCTCGGTGCCCTGCGGCAGGATCACCTGCCCGGTCACGTCGGTGGTGCGGAAGTAGAACTGCGGCCGATAGTTGGTGAAGAACGGCGTGTGCCGACCGCCCTCCTCCTTGGTCAGAATATACGCCTCGGCCTTGAACTTCGTGTGCGGCGTGATCGTGCCCGGCGCCGCCAGCACCTGACCGCGCTCGACCTCCTCGCGCTTGGTGCCGCGCAGCAGCGCGCCGATGTTGTCCCCCGCCTCGCCCTGATCCAGCAGCTTGCGGAACATCTCCACGCCCGTCACCACCGTCTTCATCGTCGGGCGCAGGCCGACAATCTCGACCTCGTCGTTGACCTTGATCACCCCGCGCTCGATCCGGCCCGTCACCACCGTCCCGCGCCCCGAAATCGTGAACACGTCCTCGATCGGCATCAGGAACGGCTTGTCCTTCGGACGAACCGGCTGCGGAATCGTCTCGTCAACCGCCTGCATCAGCTTCAGGATCGCATCCCGCCCCAGCTCGGGGTTCTTGTCCTCCAGCGCCATCAGCGCCGAACCCCGGATGATCGGGATCTTGTCCCCCGGAAACTCGTACTTGTTCAAAAGCTCCCGGACCTCCAGCTCAACCAGATCCAGCAGCTCCGGGTCCTCGACCATGTCGCACTTGTTCAAAAACACCACCAGCGCCGGCACGCCAACCTGCCGCGCCAGCAGAATGTGCTCGCGCGTCTGCGGCATCGGTCCGTCCGCCGCCGACACCACCAGAATCGCCCCGTCCATCTGCGCCGCGCCCGTGATCATGTTCTTCACGTAGTCCGCGTGCCCAGGGCAGTCCACGTGCGCGTAGTGCCGCTTCTCCGTCTCGTACTCCACGTGCGCCGTGTTGATCGTGATCCCGCGGGCCTTCTCCTCCGGCGCCTTGTCAATCTGGTCGTACGCCATGAACTGCGCCTTGCCCTGCTCCGCCAGAACCTTCGTGATCGCCGCCGTCAGCGACGTCTTCCCGTGGTCCACGTGACCAATCGTCCCGATGTTGCAGTGCGGCTTCGTCCGCTCAAACTTCGCCTTCGTCATTGTCTGGTTTTCCTGATGCCCTGGTTCTTCTCAGCTTCCGGGATGCTCAGCGGTGGGTTCCTCACGAAACACAACGCAGCGGATCGATGGGCCGGCGGCAAGGCCTGGAGCGGGTGATGGGAATCGAACCCACGCAGCCAGCTTGGAAGGCTGGAGCTCTACCACTGAGCTACACCCGCACCCGCCTTGAGCCACTGTCCTGGATTGCCCTCCGGTGAACCGCCTTTCCTGTCCGCGCCTCCGCCGGAATGCCCGCGCGGGCTGGTGGAGGGGGTAGGATTCGAACCTACGTACGCTGACGCGGGCAGATTTACAGTCTGCTGCCTTTAGCCACTCGGCCACCCCTCCGCGCTCGCGGACCGGTTTGTTACGACGGAGCCGCGAACTATGAGGATTCAGCCCTAAAAGTCAACGACAAACCCGCGCAACAAAACAAGCCACCCCGCCCCGCCACGCTCTGCGGCCGGTTGGGGACAACTTGCGAACTGTTATGATAAGGCATATTAAGTCTCATTGATATGAAAGGCAAGAACCGCCCGAGCCGTTCCGGCGCCCCCAATGAACGACATTCCCGCGCCGGCGAATCGGAGCGCTTCCGCCACGCCCGCCCCGCGTTTGACCGACGTCCTTATGGGGGCCAAGCTGCCCCGTCCCGCCTGAAATCGCGCGGCGTGTGGTTATATGGCATCCATCCGGTCCTTGCCGCCATCGCCAATACCCGCCGAACCACCCACCGGATCGTGCTGACCCCGGAGGCGGAGGCCACGCTGAGGCCCCGGATCGCCGCCCTCGCCGACAGCGTGCCGACGAATCTCCCCACCCCGGAGGTCGTGCCGCGCGAAGCGCTCGAACGGCTGCTGCCGCGCGGCGCGGTGCATCAGGGAATCGCCGCCGAGGTAGACGCCCTGGACGAGCCCGACATCGAGGACGTGATCCGCGCGACCGAGGGCCAGAGCAACGCCCATATCGTCGTGCTGGATCAAATCACCGACCCCCAGAACGTGGGCGCCATCATCCGTTCCGCCGCCGCCTTCGGCAGCGCGGCCGTGGTCATGCCGGAACGCAACGCCCCGGGGGTGACCGGGACGCTCGCCAAGGCCGCCTCAGGCGCGCTCGAGCGGGTGCCGCTGGTCCGGGTCGTCAACTTGGCGCGGGCGCTCGACCGCCTGAAAAAGGCGGGATACTGGTGTATCGGCCTCGACGCCGACGCCAGCACGGCCATTCACGACGCGGACCTGTCCGGCAAGATCGCGCTGGTGCTCGGGGCCGAGGGCGAGGGCCTGCGACGTCTTACGCGCGAACATTGCGACCTCATGGTCCGCATTCCGATCTCCCGCAGCATGGAGAGCCTCAACGTCTCCAATGCCGCCGCCGTCGCCCTTTACGAACTCGTCCGCCCGCGCTGACCAGCCGAGTGCCGGAGGATCGCCTGCCCCAAAAACGTACGGGGCGGATGATCACTCATCCGCCCCGCCGATCCGCCCGATCTATCCGGGGCGCGTGCGGTCACGCGACCAGCACGATATCGTCGGGCGAGAGTTCGTCGACCGTGACACCAAGCAGCGTGACGGTATTGCCGCCGAGATTGACGACAGCATAACCGTCCGCGTTCGTCCCCGTGCGCTCGATCACTTCCTCGGGGGTGAGCCGCAGGCCGTTGATCTGGGTCGGCATCACCAGCTTGTCCACGCCGACCTCGAAATCGGCGATGATGTCGCGGCCGCTGTTGTCATCGTAGATGAACGCGTCGGCGCCGCCGCCACCGAACATCCGGTCCTGGCCTTCGCCGCCGATCAACGCGTCGCTATCGGACCCGCCGAGCAGACGATCGTCGCCGTCATTGCCCCAGATGACGTTGTTGCCGGCACCGCCGACCACCAGGTCATCGTCGATGCCACCGAACAGGCGATCGTTGCCGGCTTCGCCGAAGACTTCGTCATTGTCCTCGCCGCCCGCGATCACATCGTCGCCATCGCCACCGAACAGGGCATCACTGGCGACCCGGCCGAGAATCACGTCGTTGCCGCCGGCGCCGAACAACAGGTCGTAGTTCGAGCCCAGGATGGGGTCATCCGCGTCCGTGCCGACCCAGACCAGGCTGGTGTTGCCGCCCGGGTTGGCCGCGGACCGGCTTGCCGCCAAGCTCATCGTCTCTTCGCTCGGTGCGCCGATGCCCGCAGCGCCGAGCAGCGCACCGCTTATCTCGCCGCCAGCCCCATCATCGGCCGTCGTGCCACCCGCCGTGCCATCCTCGTTCGCGTCCGATGCGACAGCCCCGCCCCCGGATGTGCTCTCGGCCGCGCCCTCATCGGGCATCTCGGCCACCTCGCTGAACCGAACGATCGGCACCGCATTGGCGCCTTGGAACAGGACCGTGATGCCTTCCGTATCCGGCCCGTTCGGGAGCGCCTCGAGCGCAGCAGCAGCCTGCAACGCGCCCGGCGTCGGCGTGGTGGCTCCTGCTTGGTCCTGGGTGTCTGTCTGATCAGTACCCGTATCCGTTCCGCCGTCTTCCGTGCCGGTCAGGTCATCCTGAGCGCGCGCTTCGGCCCCGCCTTCGCTGCCCGCATCCGTCGCCGTTGCGTCGATTTGGTCGTCCGTCGTGGACTGGGTTGCGGCCGTGGCCGAGGTGCCGGTCGAAGCACCCGTCGTCCCTTGGCTGTCCGTCGACGTCGCACCGGTCGGATTCGGCGAGTTTTCCTGCGTGTCCACAGTCGAGGTCTGACCGTTTGCCATAACCGATATCTCCTGGCTGCTGAGCTATGATGTGGTTGCCGCAGCGGCAAAGCTGAATCGCCTCTCTGCCGCGCTCGGCACGAGGCAAGACGCGGTAGGATTGGATGAGTTCCTACGGCAAAGATCCCACGGCGACGGACGGCGCCCGACATGCGCCATCCCCGAAACTCGGTGTGAGGTTTACTCTGCAGCGACCTTGTCGATATCGGCCGGCTTCTGTCCGCGTCCGAGGCGGGGCGACGTTTCGCGCCGGCCTCGCAAGCGCGCCCGTACGTTCTCGCGCAGCATGAGCGCGCATGGCGTCAGCACGAGCGTGAGCACCGTGGCAAAGCCGAGCCCGTAGACGATCGCCTGCGACAGCTGCACCCACCATTGCGACGACGGCGCATCGACCGTCACGACGCGCGCGATGAGGTCGATATTGATGCCGAACATCAGCGGCATCAGGCCGAGGACGTTGTTGAGCGCCGTCAGCAGCACGGGACGCAGGCGTTCCGCACCGGTGATCAGCAACGCCTGTCGCGGCGGGCGCCCGTCATGGCGCAGCTGGTTGTAGGTGTCGATCAGAACGATGTTGTTCGCGACGACGATTCCGGCGAGCGCGACGACGCCGATGCCGGACATGACGATCCCGAACGGTTGGCCGGCAATGAGAAGGCCGATCAGGACACCGAAGGTCGACATGACTACCGCCGACAGGATCAGCGCCGTGTTGTAGAAGCTGTTGAACTGCGCCAACAGGATCAGAAAGATCAGGAAAATCGCGCCGGCGAATGCCTTCGACAGGAAGTCCGCCGCCTTCTTCTGTTCCTCGTCTTCGCCCTTGAAACGGATGTGGACGCGCCGATCGATCTCCTGACCGGCGAGCCAGGCCCGGATCTCCTCGACCTTGGCATCGGCGAGCACGCCGGGGGCGACGTCGGCCTTGACCGTCATCACGCGCTGCTGGTCGACACGGAAGATGGTGCCCGTCTGCGGCATAGGCACGCGTTCGACGAAGTTGACGATCGGAACGAGCCCCTGGTCCGTCTGAACGCGGATACGGTCGAGCTGCTCCAGGGTGCGGAACGTCGTCGGATACCGGATGACGATGTCGATCTCCTCGTCGCTGTCGATCGGCCGGTACTCGGAAACCTTCAAGCCGTTGGTGACGAGCTTGAGCACGTTGCCGACCATTGTCACGTCGGCGCCGAACTTCGCGGCCTGGGCGCGATCGATGCGCAACTCCCACTGGATGCCGGGAAGCGGCCGCGAATCCTCGACGTTGCGCAATCCCTCCATCGCGTCGAGGTGTTTGCGCAGGCGTTCGATCACCGGCGGAATGAGCTCCGGATCGCGTGCGCTGACCTGCAGGTGGATCGGCTTGCCGACGGGCGGTCCGGCCTCCTCCTTGCGGGCCTGAATCTGTATGCCGGCAAGCTCGCGCGTGCGGGCTAGCACGTCGGCGAGGATCTCGTCGGCGCGCCGCCGCCGTCGCCAGTCCGTGAACTCGAGCTGGATGACACCGATTGTGTCCTCGGGCAGCTCCATGCCCGATTGCTGGTTCTGCCTGCCGCTGCGCGTATAGATCGACGCGAATTCCCCCCGTTCGCGCTGCAGGTCGAGAATGCGCCGCTCCACGTCACGCACCAGCGCGTCCTGCTCGGCGATCGCGAGATTCCCGCGCGCCTCGACGATGATGATGGCGCGATCCGGCTCGATCTTCGGGAAGAACTCGACCCCCTTGCCGAAGGCCGCATAGAGAAACACCACACCCAGCAGCAGCAGGGCTGCTGCGGCGAGCACAGTCCCCGGATACGACAACGCGCGGTCGAGAATGCGCACATAGGTGCCGGTGAAACCTCTCTGACGCCCGAGATCGTGCGATTCGATCGCCTTGACCGCGTCGCTGCTCGCCGTTCCGCCGCCCGCCTTGCCGAACATCGCGCCCAGCGACGGTATGAAGACCAGCGCCATCATCAGTGCGGCCGCCATGGTGACGAACTGCGAGATGGGCAGGTATTTCATGAACTCGCCGACGACCCCCGGCCAGAACAGAAGCGGCAGAAACGCCGCGAGCTGCGTCGCCGTCGACGAGATGATCGGCCACGCCATGCGGCGGGCCGCGAGCGCATACGCCTCCTTGCGGTCCATCCCTTCGGCCATGCGCGCGTCGGCGTACTCGGTGACGACGATGGCGCCGTCGACGACATTGCCCGCCGCGAAGATCAGCCCGAACAGCACGACGATGTTCACCGTCAGCCCCATGCCGGCGAGCATGAGGATGCCGGTCAGAAATGATCCCGGCACGGCGACGGCGACCAGCGTGGTCGTGCGCCAGCCGAGCGTCGCGAGCACGATGATCAGGACCAGGACGACGGCGACCGCCAAGTTGTTCTCGAGGTCGCCGAGCATCTGCCGGATCGTCTCGGACTTGTCCTGGCTGTAGGTGACGTTGATGCCTGCCGGCCAGTTCGCGCGCTCGGCATCGACGACGGCGCGCACGCGCTCGATCGTATCGATGATGTTGGTGCCCGTGCGTTTCGAGATCTCGAGCACGACGGCCGGCTTCCCGTCGATCCGCGCGAACGCTTCCCGGTCCTTGAATGTCCGGCGGACTTCGGCGATCTCGCGCACGCGGACGACGCGGTCCGGCGCGGCGACGACCGGCATATCGAGTATGTCCTCGACCGTGGCGAACAGGCCGGGCACCTTGACGGCGAAACGACCCCTGCCGATGTCGAGCGAACCGGCGGCGATGATCTGGTTCGAACGCGTGACCGCGGTGATGACCTGGTCCGCCGACAGGCCGTAGCTTTCCGCCAGCAGCGGATCGATCACGACCTCCACGAGCTCGTCGCGCGTGCCGACGATCCTTGCCTCGAGAATGGCGGGAATGCTTTCGATGCGGTCGCGAAGTTCGCGGGCAAGCCGCAGAAGCGCACGCTCCCCGACATCGCCGGAAATCGTGACCACGAGGACGGGAAACAGGCTGAGATTGACCTCGTGGACCGTCGGCTCCTCGGTATCCTCGGGCAGCTCGGGCCGAACCTGATCGACCTTCTCACGGACGTCGGCGAGCGCCTTTTCGGCGTTGAACCCGGCCTCGAATTCCATCAACACGAAGGCGCCGCCCTCATAGGCGGTCGCACGCATCTCCTTGACGCCCTCGACGCTGCGCAGCTCCTGCTCCATTGGCCGGACCAGCAGCCGCTCCGCATCCTCCGGGCTGATCCCCTGGTGGATCATGGAGACGTAGATGATCGGGATGCGGACGTCGGGTTCCGCCTCCTTCGGAATTTCGATCCACGCCGTCCACCCCGCCAGGAGCAGCAGAATGAGCGAAGCCAGAACGAAACGGCTTCGGGAGAAGGCAGCGCCCAGAATTGCGTTCATGATCGCCGCCTACTCCGCCTGCTCGATGACCGGCTTCGCCATCAAGACCGTCTGTACCCGCTGTCCAACGGACACGTACTCCTGCCCGACGGCAATGATCGTCACGCGGTCGGGCAGGCCGGCGAGAAGCACGGTCCCCTCGCGTCCATTGCCGACGATCCGGACGTTCCGGAAGGCGACGGTACGCTCGTCGTCGACCACCTTCACGCCGACGATGCCTTCGTCGTTCAGCGTCAGCGCCGCGGGCGTGATCTCGTGCGCCATGAGCTGCCCCACCGGCAAGCGCAGCTCCGCCGTGAGTCCGGCGACGATCGCGCCGGTCGGATTGGCAACGTCGAGTTCGATGCGGAAGGTCCGCGTGGCCGGATCGGCCGCGGCCGCAACGTAGACAATGTTTCCCTTCAGCGCCGTGCCGTCCGGCAGGATCGCCTCACCGGGCATCCCCAGCCGTACCCGGCCGACGTCGCGCTCGGCGACGAAGCCGACGACGCGCAACGGATCGAGATCGACGATGGTGCCGACATGGTCTCCGGCCCGGACGTAGGACCCGAGTTCCACCGGCCGCACATCGAGTATGCCTTCGAACGGTGCGCGCAGAACCGTTTGTTCGAGCTCGACTTCGATGCGCTTGAGCGCGGCGCGCGCCTCGTCGAGCCGGGCGGCCGCCTCGGCGAGCGCGGTTTCGGAGCGAAAGCCGCGAACGTTGAGCTGGCTTGCCGCGTCGTGCTCGATCTGCCGCTGGCGCAGCAGCGCCTGTGCCTCCTGAAGTCGTGCCGTGCGGTCCTCGGTGGCGAGCCGTACGATCACGTCGCCGGTGCGGACCGGCCGACCGCGCGCGATTGGCAGCTCGACGACGCGCCCGTTCGTCTCCGCACGCAGCTCGACCGTGCGCGAGGCCTCGGTATGCCCCAGGACGCGAATGACCTCCGCATGCGGCCGCGCAACCGACTCGACGACACGCACACTTGGCAGCGCCGTCGCTTCCGGCGCCGTCTCATGCGCAGCCGTCGAGGCATTCCGATCGTTTCCGGCGAAATGGCCCGACAGCAGCCACGCCGCGGCGCCGAGCAGGATGGCGCCCGCGAGAAGCCACGATCCCCTGATCCGTTTCATCACCGCCCTTCCGTCGAGGCCGCCGCGGGCGCCGTTTGGCTTGTTCTTCCGAGAATGCGGTCCCGATTCGCTTCGAGGAAATAGAGTTCGGCGGCATACACCGCCCGCCCCAGACCGCGGACGAAATCCGGCCCGACTCCCGCGCAAAGCTCCTTCCTTGCCTCGTCGAACGGGATTTCCTTGGTGACGCAGTCGAGCGCCTGCTTGAGCCAGGCGATACGATCGTCGAGGAGTTTGCGCCGATGCCGCTCGTCGAGGAGATCGGCATGAAACATCATCAGGACGAAGTCGGAGCGGAAGTAGTCCGGGGCGGGATCGCCGTGGAGCGCGTCGATCAACGCCCGACGCCCTTCGGTGGTCAGGTGGTAGATCTTCTTGTCAGGCCGCCGGTCCCTCGTCTCGGCCTGGACGGTGACGAGCCCGGCGCCGAGAAGGCGCGCGAGCGCCGGATAGATCGACCCGAAGCTGGCTCTGTAGAAATAGGCATAAGGCCCCTCTTCCAGAGCCTTCTTGATTTCGTAGCCCGATGCCGGCCTGTGGGACAGAACGGCAAGGCAGAGCGTCTTTACGTCCATTGCCCGCGCGCCAAATATATCTGATTGATATATATCGATTCGATATATAAGGGGGCTCAGATCGGGTCAATAAGGGTCCGCGAGACCATCCGGCCGCTGACGGAAAATGCCTGACATTGGCGCGGGCGACCGGTGCGCCCGGATTTACGGCCACGACCGGCGATTGGCTCGGCAGCTCGACCGAACATGCGCGCAATGTCCATCCGTGAATGCCAGGGCACGCACAAGCCGCGCCGCTCTTTTGCGCGACGCCAACACGGCCGGCCGGAGCAACCTGGTCCACACATGTCGGGTGAAGGGTGGCCGGCACCCGCTCGAAAGCGCGGTCGAGAGACGGCGTTGGCGAAGCTCGGCCTCGCTGACCGTCACCGCTTCCCTCACACCCGCGCGTCGTTTATAACCGCCCTCGCCTACTTGGCGCCGGATCAGGTCTGCCGGATCTCGCCCGGCACAGGCGCGTCACGATCACCGAACGCGACGTCCGCGCCGCCGACACAGGCGAACGCGAGGCGGGTCGAGGGGCCCGGCGCCGAGCGGATCAAGGTACTGAACAAGGCGAGATAAAGCCGGATTAGCTCAGCGGTAGAGCAGCGGTTTTGTAAACCGTTGGTCGGGGGTTCAAATCCCTCATCCGGCACCAGCCTTTTCAAGCACTACGCAGGACTATCCGTTGAACTTGGCGCCATGGCTACCAAGCGAGGAACGTTTGAGCCGTGGAACGAGTCAAGCCGCGATGCGATCCGGCTGCCGGCATGTTCGACGTCGAACTGGAAGGCGATTCGGTGCGGATCATCGGCTTGGTGCAAGATGCACTCCAAAATAAATCGCCCACCGCTAGTTAGCGATGGGCGATTGATGGTGGTTGCGGCGGCGGGACTTGAACCCGCGACCTCTCCGCCCGATACTGCGAAATGCCATCCACCGTATCGAAGACAGCGGGGGCTCTATCCGTCTGAGCTAGGCCGCTAAACTCATAAGTTCTACACGGCGGGCCTTTGCCGCCGGCGCAGGCCGGGTCATGCAA